>Ga0315281_10001984_pt1 | contig 30409 bp, 45 predicted proteins | sample YL17G07_0_MG_FD_204540 | JGI IMG/M metagenome (GOLD analysis project Ga0315281, IMG submission 204540) | Sediment microbial communities from Yellowstone Lake, YNP, Wyoming, USA - YL17G07_0 | ecosystem: Environmental > Aquatic > Freshwater > Lake > Sediment | place: USA: Wyoming | collected...
CCATGTAGGCTAGGCCTAGGGTTGGACCGCCTGACTGGTCTCGCTAGGGGTACGTTGGTGTAGGCGTGGGGCTAGCTCCTGGAGTAGAAGCGTGCAGGTCGGGGTAGTGATCAGAGTGAGGCCTGCTAGCCCAGCTCCGCTGGGGTGTGGGGCCAGCTTGGTCCTGATGGTGGTGCCGTCAGGGAGGCTTGGGCAAGTAGCTTCTAGGAGGCAGCTAGACGACAAGGAATAGGGGCAGTCCGTACCGCCGATAGATAGGATGCCTGTTGGGAGGACGAATAGGGTGTCGTCGCCTGTGACCATGTCCTCAGGACAGGAGCCGGCTTTGTACTCGTGGTGGAGAATGTATTCGCCAAACACAGCCCGGCAGGGGGCCGGTTGCGCCAATGTCAAAGGCTTGGGTGGTAGTGGTGGGTTGGTTTTAGCCGCCGGTGTGGTTGAGCAGGCCGTCAGTGCCAGGAGTGCTGCTAGGAGGGGTCTGTGCATACTCCCAGTATTGCACCGGAAGTTGGTTACGGAAAGTAACGGAAAGTGTTACTTTGGGCCAAACTTTTGGTCCTCGAGCGCATCAATGGCCTTGTCAGCCGCGTCGATTACCGCTTGTGGGGGCGCTTCAGGATGGTGCTGAAGCAGTTCTATGATGGCGGCGTATGGGACAAGTGGCAGGAGCAGTCGCAGGGCATCTAGGACGGCGGTTAGCATCAGATGCCTTTACCGAAGAAGTCTTCGAGGTTGAACATGATGGTTTCCTCGGCTCTGACTTGGTTCATGTGTGCAACGAAGTCATTGACGTCGTCCTCATTGGTATCAGCCGGGTCAAGCCACTCAGCCATTCGTTCGGCTCGGTCTATGTACTTGGTAGCCAAACCCAACTCATCTCGCTCCCACGCAGTCTCGATATGGTCTTGTGCACGGCCTTCGGTAACGTGGTTCAGGTGCGTTAACAAGTCTGGGTCCGTAGCAAACATAGCGTAGGCCAGGTCATGAGTTTCGGTAGACATGGGAACCTCGTAGACAAGTGTGTGGTGGATCATTTTCGTTTCTCTCTGCGCTGGTAGCGCTCGTACTCATAAATAGGTTCGAAGGCCATGTCTCCAGGGTCTTTCAGGCTCTGCATGCTCCGGATGATGAGCAGGGCGCTTCGTAGGGCAGCTCTGAGCAGTTTCAGTTCTTCATCCAAGCGCTATTCCTTTCCAGCATCAACTGAGGGATGTTTCGCCCACTCGGCCAGGATACGAGCACGCACCGCTCGGCGGCAATCATCCGCCTCTTGTCTAGTCTTGCTGATCTCCACGCAGATGATCTGCTCTGCGCTGTAGGCGGCTACGTCCGGCGCAGGGGTAGCGCAGCCGGTGATGGCTCCAGCTACACCAACGACAGTCGCTGTGGCGATGATAATTGCGCCAAGGACCAGCACAACCCAGCCAACCCCTTGCTTGGCGGTCATGGCAAATCCTTGTGGGTGTCAAGAAGAAACGCGGCAGCGGTTGCCAGAATACCGAGCAACGTACCCGGCACAGGAAGCCCTTTCCACTGCAACACAACTACCGCCGCAGTAAGGGAGACCACCAACGTGACGTTCATCCAATTGAGATTTTTCATCCTAGCTCCAGTTTCAGTTCCAGCACCTCGGCCAGAAGTTGTTGTTTATCGTGTGCAACTTTGATTAGCCTGGCAACAGCGAAGTCGAAGGCTAGGGACGCGTTGGGTACATCAACCGTAGCCAGGATCTCCTGGGCTTTGCACGGGGTGCGCCGTAGTGCTTGGGTTAGGTACGTTAGGGCTGAGTGCTCGACTAGGTTCATACCGGACCCCAGACCACACCAAGTCTTTTGAAGGGGCGTTTTTCATACCGCAGTTTACAGAGTGCGTGGTTTTTGGCGTCGTTTAGGGTGTATATGCCAGCAAGCCTCTTTACGGTTGTCCATTCAGCGTAGCTGGTCCTGTACCACCGAATATTATCTTCATCTACCATGTAGACTACCGCTCTCATCATTTGCCCCTCAATAGGTAGGACATGGTCCAGCCAACTACATTGGATATGACCACGGCTAGTCCTGCGATACCCCACCTAGTCCAGTACTTGAAACTCTCCTGGCTAGCGTCGCGCTCTGCCTTGATACGGTCTACTCGCTCCTGTTCCGTCTCTTCAACAGTGGCCTCAAGCCCCTCAACCTTTTTAGCAAGCGCTACTACACGCGCCCTAGAAGCGCGCCGGGTGTCAACCAGGCTATCTCTAATCTCGGCCACTTCTTGCTCAAGTCTGGCTTGACCCTTGACCAGGTTCTGTACCTGTTCATACATGAGCTCCAGTAGGGTACGTTCAGGTAGCTGCTCGTACGATAGTTTTGGTTTTTCATGGTCAGTCATGACAACCCCTTGAGCCATCGAAAGCAGGACTTGGCGTGTTCCACGCTTGCCACGATGTCGTCATGGGCTCGGTGCGCCGGGGTTCGCTTCTCAAGCGGCATCCCGACTGATCGGCAGAAGAGCCATACAGCAGACACATCAAAGAGCTGATGCGTAAATCGAGCTGCGAGCTTAGGCATGTGGGCTCTAAGAAACCCCATGTCGAAATGCACTGAGCTTCCCGCGAGCACCGGCCGCTCGTACCGGTCGAAAGCGGGCAAAACTCGCTCAAGAAGGGCACCCTCCGCCTTAGCTGCTGTACACGACGATCGCTTACACTCATCTAGCAACCCGCTCTTGGTGTGCATTTTCAGCACAAACGTGTCCATCTGCTCCGAGCCGTCTGTCTGTAAAACCCACGTACCCAAACTCTTGGTGTCGAACGGGCGGTCGAAGTTTGCCTCAAGTACAGCCACTTCAAGGATCTTATCCTTGGCTGGGTCCAGTCCTGTGGTTTCTAGGTCCAGCCAAAAGATCTTGCGGGTCATGCGCTGCTTTCTGATCCGTCAGACGTAGGATCGGTTGGTCCTAATTCATGGTTGGGGGCTTTATCATCAAACCAACCTACCAGCGCAGCTTCGATTTGTGGTTGAAGCGTGGACAAGGACTTACCGTAGTCGGCTATGTTGCTGGCTGCATCTTGATGTACCCCAGTGTAGTATCTGGAGTTGTACATCTCTTTGGCAAGGTCCTGGACACCGCAGTCCGCGATCGCCGAGGCCAGGCATCTGGGGCGCTGTTTGTATAGCATCTTTACCAGGTATTCTGCGCCGTCAACGTCGTACTTGAAGGAGGCGAAGTAGGTGTAGTACCAACCCTGTTTCGGTGCGCTGTCTCGGTGCAGCGCCAGGCCGGGTTGATCTAGGAGTTTCTTAGCCTTGGGTTCGTCTTTGGGTTCGCCTGGTTTCAGTCCGGCCTGCATATACTTGGCGATCTCGGACAGTTTCAGCGGCCGGGCCGTGCACGCCCCCCAGTTATGCTCCCCAGGCCACGCATCTCCACACCTGGTCTCGTGCTCAGCCACACATAGCGCGTAGATGATAACCGACCTGGGTGGTTCGGTTGTGAACTGCCGCAGGTAACCGTCGAGGCATGCTTGGGCTTTAGTAAGCATTCGTGCATTGTCCACGGGTAACGCCTCCAGGGAGGAGTATACTCGGTGCAATGAGGCAAAGCGAGCTATCACTGGTCGAGTTTATCCCCGCGGTAAACCCTCGTATGACTGCGCCTTACCATATGAAAGCGTTCGCAGAGTTGCTAGAGGGGGCGGATGGCGGAAGCGTGAGGGCAATGTGTAGCATGCCGATCCGGCACTACAAGACCGAAACAGTCAAGCACGCAATCGCGTGGCTGCTTCTGCGTAATCCGGAACTGCGCATCATCTTCATGACGCACTCCGCCCTGTACGCCCAGAATCGTGGGCGAGAGATACGAGACTTGTGTATGCAACTTGGTGTACGCGTGCGCGACGGACACAGCACTATCTCTGAGTGGCGCACTGACGAGGGTGGGGGAGTTCGGGCCATGAGCGCGCAGCAGTCTGCGCTTGGCGGCGACGTTGACATCCTGGTGGTTGATGACCCTTTCGAGAGCCAGGAAGCCGCAGATTCTGGGGACGTGCGTCAGATTGTTGACGACACGATAGCGTTTTACACGGCGCGCTTGAGCCGCGGCGGATCGGTGTTCCTGGTCATGTCTCGGTTCCACAACGACGATGCTATCGGTCGCCGCCAACGTAGGACGGCGGTGAAGTGGGAGTACATCCACCACCGGGCCATTATCGACGAGGGGTTAGAAACCGAGCAAGCTCTAGCTCCCGAGGTACGTACCCTTGAGGAGCTACACGCCATACGGGCTGAGCTCAAGGAATCCGATCCAACAGAACGTACCTGGTGGGGGCAGTTCCAGAACGAACCGCGCACGGATATGGGCGACCTGTTCAAGGCGCCTGCACGATACGAGCAGCTACCGGAGTGGCCGGGGTTCAGGGACTTCATTGGTGTTGATATGGCATACAGCACCGGTAAGCGTTCGGACTGGTTCGCCCTGGTAGCCGTCCGAGCGTGGCGCGGTCAGTTCTTCGTACGTGAGGTTCAGAGGCTCAAGGCCGACCTAGGTGACTTGGAGCTGACCATACGCACGGCCTGGGAACGTTACGGTAGGTGTCCTGTGTACTCATACATGTCTGGTCCCGAAAAGGGGGCAGCTCATTACTTGAATGAGAAGGGTATACCTATCTACGTAATGCCAGCTAGATACGACAAACGTACGAGGGCGCAGAAGACCATCAACCTGTGGAACGTTGGTAAGGTCATGGTGCCACAACACGCGCCTTGGGTGGAAGGGTTTCTGTCTAGAATACTTGCATTCCGAGGTGTGGAGGGGGATGATGACGATGAGGTAGACGCCTTAGTTAGCGCACATGATGGGGGAGTTTTCTCGTCCGTTACTGCGCCTCAACGACTAGGGAAGCCTTTGTTTGGATGATATCGAGGGGTGTGCCGCCCCGAGGAGTTGACCATGGGTGACAATCTGTATGAGACGTATGAAAAGGCCAACGAAGAGGCTAAAAGAATGCTGGCGTCCCCTACGCCGGCGGACCGTATGCCTGTGCTTGTTCCTTGCCTTGACGAGGAAATTGGGGTCACGTTTACGGCCGAAGTAGCCAAAAGCAAAACGTTCCCTGATGGTCGAGTTGTGTGTATACACGACTTTCGCTATCCCAAGAAGCCCGATGGTTTGCCCTTAGATGACACCAAGGAGGCGTGTAAGCTTTGGCGCTGGGAGGTTTACCAAGCGGTTTTGAAACGGGTTGTGGGTAAACCGCTTAGCCGTTACATGCGAGCGGACTATCAGTTGAAAATGAAGGTTGACGAGGATAAACAAGCAAAAAAGTAACATTGCTTCCTTCCCTTACCTACCGTATGATTGCGTTGTATGGCTATCAACGGTGGTCCCCCGCCGGGCAGCGTTCTCGCCCACCCTAAAGCCCAGAGATTCGAGGTGGAGAATATGTTGGGCGGTCCCCAGCAGATCACCACCTCGGATCCGGCCTTTCAACCCCCCGCCGACCCTCTAGACGGGAGCCCCACGGCCCGGGCCGGCCTCGTATACCGAGAGCTTCCGCTAGTTACCATCCAGAACTCTTGGACGGTCGAGGGCACTCGGGCGGCATTATGTGCCCACAACACCGGAATTTTTTACGATTCTGGTCAGCTGTGTGACTCGATAATCGGCGACGACCGCGTACAGGCCACCATGAATTCCCGGGTTGGTGGGTTGTTCGGTTGTAGGGTTGTGCACCGCCCTGCAGACAGTTCGGATGAGGCTAAGGCGTGTTACGATGCTTGGGTCGGTTCCTGGTCCAGAATCGCCCCTGAACCCGCTCTGCGCGAGCTAACGTTCCGTTCCACGATGATGGGCTTCAGCATTGCCCAGTCGGTTTGGGATACTACTGGGGATCTCTGGGTACCGCAGATACGCCCCTGGCATCCCTCATACTCGTATTACCACTGGAACCTTCGCAAGTACGTAGCCATCACACTTGATGGGCAACTTCCGGTTATCCCTGGAGATGGTAAATGGCTTCTCCATTCTCCCTACGGGGACTACCGCGGCTGGATGTATGGCGCCATTCGCGCCCTTACCGAGCCGTGGCTGATCCGCCACTTTGCCATTCGAGACTGGGCTAGGTTCAGTGAAATCCACGGTCTACCTACGCGCGTTGGTATGGTGCCCGCGGCTAGCGATCCTGCGGAGCGGGCAGCATTCGAGAACAGCATCGGTAACCTGGGGTCGTCCACGGCGATGATCCTCCCCACCGGGGTGGATGGTATCAACGGGTACGATTATAAGCTGATTGAAGCTACGGATGCCGCGTGGCAATCCTTCCCCGGCTTGCGGGACCACTGCGATAGTGCCATCACTTTGGCGATCCTTGGCCAAAACCTCACTACGGAAGTCAAAGAGGGATCATTTGCCGCGGCCCGGGTACACGGGGACGTGCGGCAGGGGATCCTGCAGGCAGACAATAGGGCCCTTAGCCAGACGATTCACGAGCAGTTGGCGCGCCCATTCGCCCTCTACAACTTTGGCAACGCTGACCTAGCCCCCTGGACTGAGTGGGAAGTAACTCCTTGGGAAGATTTCGACATGAAAGCCAAGATGTTCCAGGCTTTTGGAACCGCGCTTGAGGTTATGCGAAGGGGAGGGGTTCAGTTTCAGAGCGAAGAGGACATCTCCAAGATGGCTAAGTCCTTTGGTTTAGACCTACCCGAAGTAAAGCTGGTTGACCCGATCTCGGGTGGCCTAGGAAGCAAGTGATCGTCAATTGCGGTGCGTATAATGATATCGACTTCTTGGGGGGACTGCCCTATCAGACGGCTAACACAATTGACCTGACCGGCATTACGGGTGCGCTGCCTCAGGAGTATTACCAGACATGCCGCTACGGTACAGCGACATTTGGTTATGTGATACCTGGGCTTATTGCCGGCGCCACGTACGATTTTAGGCTTCATTTTGCCGATCCCTACTTTGCCGCCCCCGGCAACCGCGTGGGGAAGTTCTCGGTAAACGGCACAGTTGTTGCAGCAGCGTATGACATTGTCGCTGCCGCGGGGGCAATAAACAAAGCGTCTGTTCTGTCGTTTAGTGCCGAGGCTAACACGGATGGTGCGCTGTTCTTGGTAATTGACCCTATAATCAGTAATCCCCTAGTGTGTGCAATAGAGCTGAATGCAGCTACACCTATTCCTGGAACTCCCCCGTCAACAACAGAACAAAAAACAGCCTGGGTCAACTTCGCCGCGCAATGCTACGCAGAATTCCTGCATCAGGGCCTGCCTACGGATCGGGCGGGGGCTCAGGCAGTAAAGGCAGCAGACCTACTTCTGAGCGGCTATAGGTCGAGGTGGACCACATGAAATTCAGAGAGACACCCAAAGCTGGAGAGGCCCTGGCGATCTACCGGGACGCTATGTTCTGGGACCAGGCCCTAACCGTACCCCCGAACGAGATGTGTGGTGCGGCTGAGGTGGTGTACTTGCGGGGGTCTCTTGAGCACCACCCAACCGAGGGGTGTGACTCATACGACGCGCTAAAGGCTCGTCTTTCCTTAGCATTCGCTAATCGCGAATCAAAGGTGGTCGTACTGCGCATAGACTCCCCCGGAGGTGTGGTAAGCGGGCTCAACGAGACGGTTTACGCAATGCGCAAAATGAGCAAAGACGCCGGCAAGCCGCTAATCGCCTATGTGGATGAACTTTCGGCCAGCGCGGCTTATGCCATCGCCTGCGGCTGTGAGGAGATTTTCGTTCCCCCGTCGGGAATCTGCGGCAGCGTCGGTGTGATCAGCACCATGTATGACCAGGTTAGTGCTGACAAGAAGCAGGGGGTGAATTTCGTCACCATCACTAGCGGGGCGCGTAAGGCAGACGGTCACCCCCACGTCGCTATCAGTCCTGAAGCTGTTTCTGCCGAACAAAAGCGGGTGAATCAGCTGGCTCAGCAGTTCTACAAGATCGTGTCTAGTGCTCGAGGAATCGGCATCAGCGCCATCAAAGGACTTCAGGCGGGGATCTTCTTGGGTCCAGAGGCGGTCAAACTGGGACTTGCGGACGGTGTGCTGGGATGGGATACTCTTCTCGAAACGATTTCACTTGTCTACGGCGTGCCCAATGGTGGACAATCAAACGCTGTCGCTAAACCTACTGAGGAAACGGATATGTCGCTAACCCTGACCGCACTCATAAGCAAGCTCGAGTCGAAGATCAAGGCGGAGAAGGACCCGAAACGGCTCCTCTCCTTCAAGGCCGAACTCGAGGCGGCCAAGACCATCAAGAAGTCCGTCGAAAAGTACGAGGAGTCCTCAGACGAGGGCGATGAGGAAGACGACGAGGAGGAAGAAGCCAAAGGCAACGAGACCGACCGCAAGGAAGAAGACTCGAAAGACGACGGCGACGACTCTGGCGACTCCAAAGATGACGATTCGAAAGACGAGGATGACGAGGAGGACGATGAGGAAGAGGCTGCCGCGGCTAAAGCCGTTCTGGCTCTCGTTCGTAAGCAGACGGGGAAGAAGTCCTCGGCCTCTGTTCTTGGTGCTCTCCGAGCCGCTTTTGACAAGTCTGCCAAGTACGACGCCACGGCGAAAGACGTTGCGAAACTCAAGGCCGACGCAGCTAAGTCCCGAGTGACCTCATTGGTCTCGCAGGGCCTCAAGGCGGGAAAGCTCACCCCTAAGGCTGCGGAGTGGCTCAAGGCTCAACCCGAAGCGACGGTAAAGAGTTACATCGAGGCCATGCCCAAGGACGCGGTTGTTACCACAGAAGAGACGGTTCGGGTTCCCGGTAAGGGGCTCAACACCTACGAAATGGGGGTCTCGTCAGGGAACGTACCTGGAGACTTTTCGGGCCTCTCGGCCGAAGAGGCGAAGGTTCTTGAGATGGGCTATGCCAGTGCAGTTTCGGCAGGCATGAAGATCACCAAGGAGCAATTTCTCAACAACTGGCGACAGGCGCAGAATGGCGCCGGGATGAAGAGGTACTAGGATCATGGCACTCACCAAAGACGCTAAAATTACTCGGTTTGGGGTCCCGTCCCTACACGAACCGCTGAGCATCCCGCTCCACGCAAGCACCACGGTGTACGCTGGGTCGTTTGCTCTTACAGCCACTGCCGACGGACTCGTCAAGAACTCGGCTTCGCCTGCCAGCACCGATACGGTCTGGGGTGTTATCCAACGTCAGGTTACCTGCGGATCGTCTTCGGCTTCGGTTAGCGCCGAGATCGAGACGGGTTCGTTTTACTTCGCCGCGGGCGCCAATTCCGATGCTCTTGTTCAGGCCGATATCGGAAAGGTTGTGTACGTCATCGATGAGGTCACTGTCGGTAAGACCACCGGTAGCGGCACACGCCCCGTTGCTGGGACGCTTCTGAATATCGACACTACACTACCTGGTGGGTATGCCGTAAAGGTAGGCAGCGCACCTCCTGGCACTGGGAGCCCGTAACAAATGATCACCGACTCGTCGCTTCAGTTTTTCTTTACCAACCTCAACACCATGTTGGGCGAGGCGTACACCACGACGCCAATCGTCCACGACAAGTTCGCCTCTGTTATCCCGGTTACCAGTGAAGACTGGAAAGCGGGCTGGACTGGGCGAATGGATAAGATGCGCGTTTGGGCTGGTCCCCGCGTCACGGAAGAGCCGGCACCGCAGACGTACACGGTGTCGATGATTCCTTTCGAGCAGACCCGGAAGATTGACCGGTTCCGCCTTGATGACGACACGATGGGCCTGTACTACCGCATGCTTCCCGACATGGCTGTTCAGGCGAAACGGCTCCCGGACTTCCAAATCCGAGACCTTCTCCAGAACCTCAACGCCTATGTGGGTATTCGCCAGAACGGCCTCGACGGGCTCACGCACTTCAACACGGCGCACCCGGTTGACTTGTTTGACGCAGGTAAGGGAACGTACTGTAACGACTTCACCGGCGGCGGCGTGTCTATCGGCGGCGTGACTGTCGGAGGTGCGATGAGCCCAACGGCAGTTAGCACACTCTGGACGTACATGAGTGGGTACAAAGCGGAAGACGGGGAACCGCTCGGCATTGAACCTAACATGATCCTCGCACCATCCACGATGAAACTTGAGGTTGACCTCATCCTCAAGTCTACGTTCTTCGCGCCCCCCAGCTGGGGTACGGTTACGGGGCAAGTCGGTGCGGCAGATAACCCCCTACAACGCTTCGGTATGGAGCCGCTGTACTGGCCCCTCCTGAACAATGCCCAAGGTACGAACTGGTACATGCTGGACACTAATCATGCGATGAAGCCGTTCACGTGGCTTCAACGAACGGCGCCTGTTTTCCAATACCTCATTGATGAGAACAGCGCTCCGGTGTTCAACGAGCACTCGTACGTCTACGGCGCCTGGGCGCGAGGCTCGGCCGCGTGGTCGTTTGCCTGGCTCTCGGCTCGTTCGGGCCCGTAGTGAGTCAGTACTGCCAACCCTCGGACTTGGTGCTCTATGGCCTGCCTGCGCAGGCTATAGCGCCAATCCCTGGGGCTACGCAGACAGCGCAGTGTATTGCCGCCAGCGAGTTAGCGGACAGCTATCTTCGGGGACGCTACCCGCTCCCACTAACCGCATGGGGCGTCGATCTTACGATGAAGGTCTCGTACGTAGCCTCGTACCTACTCTTAGCTCAACGAGGTTACAACCCCGCTGCGGGGGCAGACCCCCTCATCAAGCTGCGCTATGATGACGCCATTCGGTGGTTTGAGGGTATTCAGAAGCAGGCGGTGCATCCGGACGTAACTAGCACCCCGTCGCCACAAAACGACCCCACCTACGGATTACCGCAGGTGCACTCAAGCCAACCTCGCGGATGGGGTACCAACAACTCCTCCGGGACCCCAACGATCGGGTAATAAAAATGTCGATGTGGGCGGGTTTACTAGGAAAAGTTCAGTATGCTTCTGGGACGTCGGGCACATTGACGCTCAATGCCGGAGCGCGTGTTCTTCAGATCAAAGCGGCTAACGTGTCCGCCGGTTCCGTAGTTATTTTTGGCGGCGCTACGATTGTCCTACCAGCAATTACCGGCGGGGGTTGGGGTTTCAACCTACAAGAAAACCACACCAACCTGGTGGCACCCACTGGAGCTACTACCATCGTGTTTGCTACCACCACTTCCTACTACGTAGAATACGTGGATGCTGCTGGCAGGACGGCCCCAACGGCATGAGTTTCTCCGCCGACATAAAGCGGATGCAGGAACAGCTCAAGGCCGCAGGTCAGGTACTACCCAAGGCGGGAATTACTGCAGCTAAGCTCATCACTGGTCTGCTCCAGGATGAGTTCACCGCCAGCAGAGACCCCTATGGCCAAACTTGGGCTGAGCTCAAGGTTAGGGCAGGACGGCCCTTGGTTGCCACCGGCGCGCTCATGTCCGAGACCAGAGCCGAGTTCCGATCACCGTCATCGATCGTAGCCTCAGTCGAGGACTATGGCGTATACCACCAGTTTGGTACCTCAAACGTACCCCAGCGTAAGATTATCCCCGACGACACGACGCCTTCGTCCTGGGAGAAAACTATTCAGGACAGTCTCGATACAGAACTCCGGCAGGTCTTCGGGGAGGGTACGTGATTGCCTGGGATAGTTTCACTGGTGTCGCAGATATCGACGGACGTAACGTCGAAGCTGGCGGGGCTTGGGCTACCCCCTTTGGTGGATGGGGCGATCTTGCTGGGTCGTCAACACATCAGGGTAGAGTCGAGTCCTCCCAGGATAGTGTTCATCCCTATGGGCAGTTCATTCACGGCCAAGAGCCTGAGTGCGCGCTCACAAGTGTCGGGGAATCCGTCAGCAAACGAGGTACTGCAATGGCAGCAGCGTTCGGTTATGACCGACGTTACTCGCTTCGAGGTTCAGGTCTGGGGTGTTTTGGACGCTTCGAACCCCGATCCGAACAACGACATGGATGCCACTCAGCTACTCTATCAGCTGCTGCTGTCCTCGATACACTTGCTTACAGTAGGCAGGTATCGGATAATCTCTGGGGAATGGGTAGACCAACAGCCCAACGCAGCACAGATGATCAAAATAGGGCATTTGTATACCCTACAGCTAGAATTCCAGACCCCGGTACTTGCCGAGGCATTACCCCTAGTACCGAGCGGAACCAAACCAAACCCAACAACGAAGATTCAGCCCGCCGACGGTGGCACCCCAGAGACCGGATGCTCCGGGTAGGAGAATGACAGATGACTACCGGTAACGTTGAAATTACAATTCTGGACTTTCAGGGCGGCTCTGTCGTAACTCCGGCGTCTTCCGTCCAGGTTGTAATCGGTACGTGTTGCGCTGGGTCTGCCTCAGCCAATTCGATCATTTCCACACGCAGCCTACAGACATTGACGACCCAGATGGGCTACGGTCAGATTCCGGAGTACGCTGCGCTGGCTGTTCAGGCGGGTGGTACGGTGCTCGCTATCAAGGCCACCCAGAACGCGGCGGGGACGGCCAGTGGCGTAGTCAGCACCTCCGGCAACACGGGGTCCTCCACGGTTACTGTAACCTTGGACGGGACGTATGGTGCTTACGATGACTACTACGTCAAGCTCAAGGTCGTGGCGGGTGGTACGCGGGGGACGACGGGTATCACGGTTCAGGTCTCGCTAGACGCCGGGCGCACCTATGGGCCTGTCCTAGCTCTGGGGACCGCCGTGACGCTCGCTATTGCTAATACAGGGGTTACTATCGCGTTTGGCGCCGGTATCCTGGTGGCTGGCGATACCTACACCTTCGCTACAGCGGCACCGACGGCTGCGGTTGCTGGTATCTCGTCGGCACTGACTGCTCTGCAAACGTCCCCTTACGCCATTACTGGGTGGGGCTCTATTCACGTCCTTGGTACGTGGTCGGCGGCGGATGCTGCAACTATTCAAGGGTATCTCAACACGCTGGCCACGGGCTACATCTTCACACGTACCCTGTTGTCTGCACGTGACGCTTCACCACAGTCAAAGTGGGGCGGGTCGGGGGAGTCTGACTCGTCTTGGGTTACTAGTCTTACAACCGACTACGCCACCGCGTCGGCTAAGCGCGTCGACGTGTCCGGAGGCTTCTACAACATGCCGACGGCCATTACCAACTCGACGGCCGGTACCCCCCGCTACAGGCGCAGCGGACAGTGGGCGGCAGCAGCCAGGCAGGTGGCCATCCCGCCGCAGCGACATGCTGGGCGAGTTCGAGACGGCGCGCTGGCCCAGATTGTCATCGACGCCCCCAACGACCCGTTGGACGGCTTCGTGTACCACGACGAGCGCCTAAACCCGGGACTCGACGCTGCGCGGTTCACAAGCTACACGACCAGGGTCGGTCTCCCGGGCTACTACGTGGTGAACCCTAACCTGATGTCACCCCCTGGCTCGGACTTCTCCTTGCTGCCTCTGGGTCTGGTCATGGACGTAGCCTGCGACATTGTACACCAGGTAGGTCAGCTTGAGATCAACTCGGACGTGCGGCTGAACCAGAACGGAACCCTATATGTGAACGAGGCCGTGTCGCTAGAGTCCACCCTGCTCTCTGCCCTGAACAATGCCATGACCAACGTCGGGATGATCTCCAGCGCTAGCGTAGTCGTGGACCAGACCAACAATGTTCAAGTCAGCAAGACCGTCAACATCGCGGTCACCATCACGGCCCGCGGGTACGTTCTGCAGGAGAACGTCACCATCGGCTTCAATAACCCGAACGCGGCTCAGTAGGAGATACACAGATGAGCACCATTGCCTATCCACTGATCAACGGCGTTCGACACTCTTTCTCGAGTATCGAGCTCAAGATCGCCGGTCAGATCTACGTCGGTTTCAAATCTATCAACTACTCGCGCAAGCGTAGTCGCACGATGGTCCGTGGTAACTCACCTGATCCGTTGGGCAAGACCCGCGGTACGAACGAGTATACGGCGGACTGTGAGATCTTCTTGGCTGAGTGGAATCTGCTCCAGTCTCAGCTTCAGAATCTGGGCGCCGGCTACGGTGACCAGTTCTTCAACATCGTCGTTACCTACACCGAGAACGGCTTCGACACTGTCTCTGACACGATCGTGGCGTGTACCCTAGACACAACGGATGTGAGTCAGTCCGAAGGGGCGGATCCGCTGGTACGCAAGTTCGAACTCAACCCGCTGAAGATTTTATTCAACGGGCTTGATGATCTTGCAAACCCACTTACCGGAGCTCAAACGAGCTAGTATCAGGTACCGGATAGCCTGTAACAGGCGTACTACACTGTCGTTGAAATGACCCAGACCGACGTTGCATTCATTACATATTACACCCCGCACATACCCACTAGTGTGACAGTGGTCAATTGTAGCCCTGAGGGCATCCAACCCTCGATTACATAGCTTACACTTCCCACCCTGTTTCTGAATGATGGTATAAAGGTTTTTAGAGGACATACCGTAGCGTCGCTTCAGGTTAGTTTCACGGTCGTACGCTACTCGACATTTTCTGCATTGTCCGCTTTTGACGTAGTGTTCTTCCAGAAGCCCACAGTACTTACAGATCTTTACAATCTTAGGCATGGCTGATACTATACATGGGCCGGTGTCGACTGGGCAAGTCTAGGACAGCATCAGGTGTTGATCTGGTGTTCTCCTCTCCTACTGGAGGGTTGAGATGCTCACAGAAAAACAGATGGCCGAACTTGAGGTCAAGCATGGTCGCATTGCACGTTTGAGGGATCCTCAGGGTAAATGGGAGGTAGTTCTGCGGAAGCCGACACGCCCCGAGTACAAGGCGTTCAGGGCACGTTCCCACAACCCTGCGCAGATCGCCGACGCGCAGGAGCAGCTGGTGCGGCAGATTGTGGTGCACCCTACGGCAGAAGCGTTCGGTAGCTTACTGGACGACTACCCAGGTATCGCCGAGAGCCCGGCCGCCAGCAAGGCGCTGCAAGCGTTGACTGGTATGGCCGCAGAGGAGGACTCAAAATAATCAGGGACCTGCGCACAGAGCAGCGCAGGGACCTTGGGGCGTTCGCTGACGGGCTCACGGACTGGATTAACCACGTACCCAGTTTCGAGGCTGAAGCCGCCGCCATCAACGTGGCAGACATTCTTCTGGTGCTCCGGGCGGCCAACTTAGCCCAAGGCGACAAGTGATAGCCGAGTTCGTAGTCGAGATGGTGGACAAGATTTCGGAGCCCGCAAAACGGGCGATCGAGAGCTTGTCTGAGCTCGTTCTCGAATCGAATGCGCTGGGGGTCTCGGGTGAGGAGACTGGGGGCGTTTTTGAGAAGCTCTCTGGATTCTTTTCTGAGAACGCGTTTGCTATAGGGGCGGTGGTGTCTGCCGCGTTGGCGGCTGCCGGAGTTTTGGCCAAGCTATCCTATGAAGGGTCTAAGTTAGCCCTAGAGGCGACTGACGCCAGCGAGGATATGAAGATCCTCTTTGGAGCTCTAAGCGATGGGGCCTTCTCGGGGGAGGACGCGGTCAAGATGCTTGACGACCTCAGCCACCAAACCGGAAAGACCCGCGCTGCTCTAGCCCCGCTTGCTCAAGCGTTTATGGCTATGGGCATTCGAGATCTCCCAAAGCTAAATCAAGCTCTACTGGCGTCCGCCTCTGCATCGGCTTTAGCTGGAGAAGGGGGAGCCGACGCGTTCAAAACTCTGACAGCTAAGATTCAAGAAGCCGTTGAGGCTGGTAAAGGTTTGAAGCTCGCAGATAAGCAGCTGGCAAACCTGTACAAGACCGGCATATCCGTGGCGGACGTTGCTAAGAAAATGGGGGTCTCTCAAGAGGAGCTGACCAAACAGCTGTCCAAGGGGACGGCAAACGCTAGGGCTTTCGGCGACGCGTTACAGGCGGCAATCATAGAAAAGGGCGCGGGGCCTTTGGAGCATTTTGCCAACAACCTGGGCCAGATCCTGGACATAGCAAAACAACGGGCAACAGACCTGTTTATTTTCGGTCCGGCCCAAACCGGCATCGATAACTTCCTGTCCGGGCTCAAGGACATGCTGTCAATTTTCGATGTAGCTAAGCCAAGTGGTCAGGCTTTGAAGGCCGCCATCACAGGAGCTTTGAATTCAATCTTCCAAGCCGCGGCCAAGGTTTTTCCCTACATCAAGAAATTTGCTCTGGACCTGGTCATCGTTGGCCTGAAAATTTACATCGCTTTCAAACCGGTGGTGGCGAAGTTCAAGGAGTTGTTCTCTGGTAAGACTGCGGGTGACGTGTTTGGCACGATGCTAGTTCGTTGCGCCAATATGCTAATTATCGTGGGTGAGGCTGCTGCTCGTGGCGCCATGATGATCCTCAAGATTGTAGAGGTTTGGCAGACGGTATCCGCTGCCCTGAGTAACGCCGAGTCAATCGGTAGTAACTTTATCGCCGGTCTAGTGGCGGGTATTACTGGGGGTCTGGGTGATGTAGTGTCGGCGGCATCCGGAATAGGGCAGGCGGCCGAAGGGGCCCTAAAGTCCGCCCTTGGTATTGCTTCTCCCTCCAAGGTAATGCTTGAGGCGGGGGCGCACACGGCTGGTGGGTTCGCAAAGGGCATTGCTGCGGGGACAGGTGCGGTGGCTGATGCTGGTTCTGGGATGGGGGCAGCGGCGTCAGCAGGACCAAGCGCCGCCGCACCAGCCTCTGGGGCCAGTAACAGCAGCAAGAGTATCACCATCGACGTGGGGGGTATCCACATTGACGGATCGGGTAAGTCTGCCTCGGAGATCACGGAAGAGATGGTCAGCACTATCTTCGAGCGCATGGCGCTTCAGGTGGGGCTATGAGTCTTGGTGATTTCAACCCAATAGTATTCCCCCAGCTCTGGGACAACATTGTGATAGCCGAGGTTCAAGGCCCGGGTATCTGCGAACTTGGTACCTTCAAAAGAGTACACGAGTTTCAGATCAAGAAGGGTAAGGGTACGGTTGGTGCCACAGTAACGTTCACTCAGAAACCCCCTGCGGAGGGTTCCGCCAAGCTCTTGCTGTGGACTGAGGAGCACTTCGCGCAGCTCGACGACTTCCTACCGCTACTCAAGTACGACCCCACCAAACAGGGCGTTGAGGCTGTAAGTATTTTCCACCCCACCCTGGCCGCGATCGATATCAGCAGCGTGGTATGCACCAACATTGAAAGCATCACGCACGAAGGTGGCCAGCTCTACTCAATCAAACTGGACTTCCTGGAGTACTTCCCGGCTAGCCCCAAGAATGCGGTTAGCTCCCCAACTACCACCAACGACAACACTGGGCGCATCCGAGTGTTCCCTGGAGAGCAACCAAGAACGGTCACGGACGTGCAGGAGAAGACCATACAGGACCTCTTGAACAAAGCAGAGGCCCCGTGACCTGGGCCAGCTACGGCGGAGTTCCGGTTGTCCGCGGGAGCATCTCGATCCCATACTATGGGACGTTTGCTGCGGACATCACGTTGCCATTGACTACCCACGTACCCCAGACAGGATTGCTTGTGGCTGGAGACCTGACCCTACAGTGCGCAGTTTACAGAACGGATTCGTTTGCGGGGCAGCGAGAGGTACGTTTGGTGGGGGGTTTTGGTGGGTGGCGTAAACCGGTGTCGTCGCAGGCATACAAGAATAGCGCTGGTATCAACGTGTCCTTGGTTCTTGGGGATGTGGCCAACACCGTAGGAGAGAAGGTCAGCGTCAGCAATGATTCCAGCCTTGGTCAGCACTTTGTTCGGGAGGCGGCCAAGGCGTCTCGGGTGCTGGATCAGCTCAGTGGATCTCTGTGGTGGTCCAAACCAGACGGGACAACGGTTGTAGGTGATCGTGTTACTGGGTCAGTTACGTCTCAGTTCAACATAGAAGATGAGAAGGGGGACAAGGGCAGTATCGTTGTGCATACCGAACACCTGGCTGACTGGGTGCCCGGCCTTACCGTAACGTCCCCCACACTTAGTACTAAGACTCTATCCTTCATTCGCCACACGTTCGAAATGGACGGTAAGGCCAAGATGGAGGTGCTGTATGTCTGAACCTACAGATAAGGACAGACTGCTCTCGGCCTTCCGCGCTCTGGTGCGAGCCGAGTTTCCAACCCTCACCTATGCGGGAGTGTTCTCATATGCCGTACAGTCCAGTAACGGAACGACTGTGGACGCTAGTCCTACAGATAGCTCTATTCCTCTTCCTGATCTGGTCGGTATTGAGATACGTACCGGAATACCTGGGGCAGCTGTAACCCCCTCAACGGGTACGTTGTTGGCCGTAGGGTTTCTGAACTCCAATCCAGCCCTACCTGTGGTGCTTGGGGCCTTTGATAGTTCTGCCGCGTCCCTAGTCAAATTCGATACGGGTATGGGTGCGGTTGAGCACGTGGCCACGGTAGAGGGGGTGGTTAACATGTTCATCAACTTTCTGTACCTGATCCAGCAATCGGGGGATCCTAGTACCTGGACTGGCTCTGGAAAGATCTTTTTCTCTAGCGATACCACTCTTAGCGTCTTGCAGGGTTACCTCAACACCTGGCTAACGGCTTGCGGGACCCTGTCTCTACCTACTCCTGCTGCTGGTGGTGGTATCCTTCCTGTATTGGTGGCACCAAGCATTGCTGGTACGTTAGCGGCTAAAATTCCCGATATAACCGGTTTCATCCCCAACATAGGTTCACCTAACACGAGGACCGCCTAATGGCCGTTGATTTCGGTTCCGACCTTAGCTGTGTCTCTGACCTGGACCCGGCACTGATCTCGGTCTCTGGGGACCTGGTAGTGGGTCAGGCCGTAGCACGTCGATTGGTCACGGCTAGGGCTACCCTGGTCGAGGACCCAAACTACGGGTTTGACCTGAGACGGTACCTGAACGACGACCTGGGCCCAGCGGATATCGCCCGCATCACTGCGGGGGTTCAGGCCGAGGCTCTGAAGGACGAACGGGTATTAGCCGTCGTGGCTACCGTGACCCTGACTCTGAACATCCTGACCATAGGCCTAGCCCTGACCACAGCCAACGGGCCATTTGACTTGGTTATCGCTGTCTCCGCCACATCAGCTACAGTTCTGGGGATTACATGACACTGAATATCTCAGATCTGTTTACGCCCGCAACGGTAGCGCAGTGGACCAACACCATCCTGGCCACGGCTTCGGCTCTAGGGTTGCCTGTAACGTCCTGGCAGTCTGGTGGCGTGGGTAGGACTATCCTCAGCGTAGTGGCCAGCCAGATGGCTGCCACCGACGACGTGGTTAGCACCATGGCGCAGGCCGGGTTCCTGGACTCCGCGGCGGCCGTTACTCCGGATCCTTCGACGGGCGGCGACCCTGCTGGGGGTTGGCTGGACCTGCTCGCGGCTAGCGTCTACGACGTCACTCGCATTCCAGCAACCTTCGCTACAGGTTCGGTGACCATCACCAACACTTCAGCCAGCACGTACGGGCCTTTTGCTGCAGGCACGTACCACGTATCCAATTCCGCCACCAAGTCTACGTTCTCCAACGCGTCAGTCCTAACGATTTCGGCAGCCACTACGACTACTGCCGTGTTCAATGCTGACGTAGCTGGCACTACCGGGACGTCGTCTCCGGGGGCAATCAATACCCCCGTGACGTCCCTCATTGGCACAACCGTATCCAATGCCGCGTCGTTAGTGGGCACCGCGGCTGAATCGAATACCGCTTTGGTGGCAAGGTGTAGGCTAAGACTTCAGGCGCTGTCTCCCAACGGACCGTCCGGCGCCTACCAATACTTCGCACTCACGGCATACGATCTCCTCAGGGCAGAGATCCCGTCCGTGCTGTTGACGGGCGGGCCTATCACAAGAGTTAGCGTGTCCTCAAGTAAGACAACCGGGACAGTGACAACCACCATAGCCAACGTAGGTGGGCAGGTTACCGGAATAACCAACTTCCCAATTACCGCAGCCTCCACAGCTACGCCTATCGTTATTACCGCCAACGGACACGGCCTGGCCAATGGTGCTGTGGTAACCATCACAGACGTAACCGGAAACACCGCGGCTAATGGAACCTGGGTAATCTCTGCGGTAGCAACTAACACGTTCGAGCTCACAGGTTCCGTCGGGAACGGTACGTATGTTGGCGGGGGTCAGATCGACGGGGGAGACCTCGGTCAGGTGGATAGGGTGCTACAAGCAAACGCCGTACCCAGCGCCATCACCGCGGTAACCACCTCAGCTATTGCCATACCGGTGACAGTAGTTGTCAATGTATGGGTACCGGCTGCGTACGCTTCCGCTGTTACTGGGGTTGTCCAAGCCGCGCTTGCTACTTACTTCGCACAGCTGCCCATAGGGGGAGTATCCGTCAACGCACCCAACATCCTACCCTACAACGAGTTCATCGGAGCGGTGTTCACATCAGCTTCCTATATCAAACAAGTCACCGGTACGTTGAACTCCAGCACATCGGACATTCCGCTTCTGTCTAACCAGGTAGCCACCATCAACGGCTCACCCACCATCAACGTGTTCTCTACATGAGCGCACTAGGGATCAGAGATCTGGTCCAGGCCATATCCCCAACCTGGCTTGCGGGTATTCAGGGGGTAGCTGCTGGGGTAGGTCAACGGCTGCTATACGACTTCGGGCTAATGAGCGACGTAGTTTTGGAGAAGCTCAACCAGGGCGTGAAGGCTCGCATGCCTACGGAGTGCGACCCCTCTGCTCTGGCTCTAATTGGTGCAGATAGAAGCATCCCGCAGGGCCCGAACGAGCCGGATAACTCGTACAGGGTTAGACTTCGTCGATCGTTTGAAACGTGGCAAAAGGCGGGGTCAGACCAATCTGTCCTAATCCAGCTGCTGGGGTACCTTAGCCCCAACACCCCACAAGTTACTATCGTAAACGATACCTCAACCTGGCAGACATACCGGGCCAATGCTGACCCAGCCTCTGCCCCGTTCACCGTCAAGTCCAACAACTGGACCTGGGACTACCGTACCCAGCAAAAGAACTGGTGGCAGGAGTGGGTTATCTTCTACTCGGCAACCGGACCCTGGACTAACGAGGGTACGTGGGGCGACGGACAGTTGTGGGGCGACGGCGGTACCTGGGGTAGCACCGCCACCGAGCAGGATGTTACCGCTATACGGCAACAGATTGTGAAGCTGTGGAAGGGGGCACACGCCTCTGTGCAGTGGATCATAGTGTCGTTTGATACGACGCTGTTTGACCCCGCTCAATCTGCGGGGGGTGGGGTAAACCCCGATAACAACTTCGGGCACTGGAGTAAGCTGGTCTCTGGGGTGCAGGTCCCGGCCAGATTCGACACGGCTATTTACTGGGATGGTGTGACATGAGCACAACGTACGCGGGCGGCAACAACGTAGCCATTCTAAGTTCTACGAACGCTGCGCCCATTGTGGTGACGTTCCAAACCCCCCACGGCGCCGCTACGGGAGATATTGTGTTTATCTCCGGGCACACGGGTAACGGGGCGGCCAACGGGGAATGGTCGGTAGTAGTCACCGGCGCCTCCACATTGCGTCTATCTGGGTCTACGGGGTCGGGGGTTGGTGGAGCAACAGGTACCGGACAGTTTGATTCCTTCCCCACGGCAATCACGATCCCCAGCGACGGGGACTTGCGCAACGCACTTTCGGTCAATGCTGCGTTTGAGGGTCTGGCCGACAGAACCAAGTGGATCCTAGACCGAACTGGAGACTTCCGCGTCACCGGGTTTACGTGGGGTGGAACCAATTACGGCTCTTCGGTTCCAGGATCTGCGGCGTGGAGTACGACAGCATATACCAAAGTGGTTGATATCTCAGTACCGTTCATTGACCTGACGGCTAAAGACTCGCTGTTGTTCCTGGTGAATGGGGTTATCAACACAATTGAAACAACTACGCACTATGCTCAGTTGAGCCTACAATGGTCGCCAGACGGGATTACGTACTCACAAGTAGATGACGGGGCTATGGCTACGGCGCAAACCCTGGCTGCTGCTGCAGTACAGGCCTATTACCCGTTCTCGATTGTGGGGGTATTACCTTCAGTCTCTTCCGTTTTACCGTCTATTGCGCTTTTCGGAAAGTGGGAACTAACCCCCAGCGTAAGCGCGACACTTCAGGCTCCGTACCACTTTGCTGTCGTTAGGATCACGTCTAACTACTAGGACACACAATGAGCTGGCTTGATAAGACTCTTCAGTTCTTCGGCTACGCCACCATTGAGTCAAATGGAACGGCGCTACCGGTACAAGCAACGGTAAACTTCATCGGGGCTACTGTTGTTGATAACCCCAGTCTGTCACGGACCGACGTTACGCTACCAGGCGTCCAAACAGCCTCAGCTGTTCCGGTGTCGGGTACTTGGACAGCGGGTACAATTTTGTTCAATTCCGCTCCGTCGGGGACTATGGATCACGCCGGTTGGTACTGCTATCAAAGCGGTACTCCGGGACTCTGGCAACCTTTTGGGAGGGAGGGCGCCTTCGAGTTTGATGTGTCCAAGTTTGGGGCTGTGCCAAATAATATAAACTTGGACCAGTCCTCCGAGATCCAGGCGTGTATTGACGCAGCAAATGCAACAGCTATCGCGGCGTTCAACCCTAACGGTACGGGCTACTTCACCGAAGTTATCGTGTACTTCCCAAACGGTAGGTACAAGTGCTGTGTAGACGTACCAGCAAACATAAAGCTGAGAGGAGACCATCAGACCCAACTCATTTCGGCTGACGGCATGAACCGCGGTGCGGTGAATTTTGCGGGATACAACAACGTTGTTGAAAGCCTGGGGTTTTTCGGCGAACGTTTCTCGGTAACCGTATTCGGCTGGTCCGCACACTACGGTGCCTTTATTGGCGCCCCTAGCAACGGTTCCACGGGGCTTACCTGTAGGGACACGCAGATCAGAAGCGAGATCGGGCCTGCACTTTATCTGGACGACACCGGACGATTCACTACGCTAGCTACCCCCGCCGTTGCCGGTCAACCCACCATTGTACTCACCGCCGTAGTCAACCCATCTATGGTTGCCCCCGGATCGCTACTCCTTGTCGAAACGGCCACCGGAACAATGACCGTAGATTATAAGGAAGTTCTATCTGTTTCCGGAACAACGATTACATTCACCACCAACCTGGACAATTCGTATTCATCGGGAGACTTCGTGGGATATACCACCCAGGCCCGGGGTTCGGCTGCTCAGTTCCTGGTCGTTGGGGCGGAAATTGAAGGGGCTAGCGCCTTTTACGGCGGAAGTAACGCCGTCGTGTATCGAGACTGTTACGCCGTTCAACGATACACACACAAGTGCAATATCACTACCCCAGCATCCGCAGGGCAACCTACTGTAGTTGTAGATAGCACCGCCAGTATCTCCCCCGGAGACCTCGTAGCCTTTGGTGGCCCCAGCGTAAAAACCAATCCAGACGGGTTCAACGTAGAACAAAAGACAGTTCTCAGCAAAACTGTCTCCTCTGTCACATTCACCTCTAACCTGACGTACGCTCACCGGCAGGCGGGAGTGGATGAAGAGGTGGTGATTGCTCCCGACCTAGACAACCGATGGGGGCTACCACTCCCCCTTTTCGCCACCACCTCTCAGTTACTGCTAGATAGCACTACTATAGCCCCAAACTATTCCTTCTATTCGCAAAAAGCAGCCTTACTACAGGGGGTTGGCGACTTCAGGACCTGCAATACCCGCTTCGGAGGTGAGAGCGCGGCTGTCCTCTTCAGGTCTACGAAAACCCTGGCCTACAACAGACATATCTCGCTCATAGACCCGGGGGCCAATACTAACCTATTCTTCGATAAAGACGCCGTTTCGTGCACTTCCCGGGACAATTGGATTGAGTGCATGGATCTTATTCCCCAACGAATCTCTTTCGTGAATGAACTGGGTACGGAGACAGGGATCGATAACGCTTACATCTCGCTTGGAGCGAACACCGGACAGATTTGGATCAACAGTGATGAGATAGACCTCACTACCTTTGCTACGGACAACGTAAACTTCCCCATATACGACTTCCAGGCCCTCGGGGACTTTGGGGTATCGATGAAGTATAGGTCGTCCAGCCTAGCTAACCGGAGATTCGTTGGATCGGGTGAGGATGTCACTAGCCTCTTCAGGCAATGGGCCCGGGGTGCAAATTACAATGGTACACAAATTACTAATCAAGTCGGTTATGCGGGCCACCTACCTAACCTGAACCTGTGGTTTGCTGGTCATTACGACTCTGCTCAGAATGTGGGCGGTAGCGCACCTAACATGACGAACGCTGGTTATGATACTGCTACAGGACTCACGCTATCCAAGTGGACAGCCACCCAAGACGGGTACTACGCACCCCAAAACAGTAGTCTAGACCCCGATGACCCAACGTATATGGCCATAACCCTGAACAACCAGCTTCCCTGGGGCGCTGGGCTGGCTGCCGGTACCTACACCTTTTCTGCGTACATTTACACTTCAGCAGAGACGGCCTTTGAGTTCAATACGGCACCCCCTGGCACTGGAGGACACTACAGATTTCCGTTCATCAGCACTGCCGGATCTTATCGCAGAATATGGTTCCCGTTCCACTTCGACGGGATCAATAGTCCGTCGTTCACCTTCGTAACAGAAGGCACCATCAAAAGCGGAGACTATGTCATTCTCGGTCTATTCATGGTCAACCACGGATCCGAACCAGCCCCGTACCTGTATCCGACCGATGTAGCCACCGCCCCAACGACCAACACAACGGTAGTCAGCCACGTCCCGAAGACGTATTACGCAACCTCCGCCACACCCCCAACAACAGGAACGTACCAGCCCGGAGATGTGTACCTGGTACAGCCCCCGCAGGCTGCGACTAATAACGCCTACATCTGTACCGCATCCCCCCACACTTGGGTTGCTATGACGTACTCTGCCATTACGTCTGGATCAGCCGGCGGAGATCTGGCAGGCACTTACCCCGCACCCACGGTAGTCAAGCTGACGGGCACTACGGGCCTAGTAGACGGCACTGCTGCTACCGCCGGACTAAAACTCGGGACTACCCCCGCAGCTTCCGGTATCCTTAGAGTCCCCAACAATACTTTCGTAAAGGGCCGCCTTGCCGACGATAGTGCTGATGCCACTGTAGCTGGGCTAAATTCCTCAAACCACGCTCAGCTCGGCGCTAGTGGTGACGGAGGGGGTACAGACATTCTCTCCGCTGGAAATACCACCATGCAGGCGGCAGGCAACACAAACATACAGTCGGGGGTGGGCAGTTCTCCATACTCTCAGTTTCAATTGACGTCCTCAGGCTTCACTATTTTCAAATCCACCTCCGGCAATATGCCGATCACATGGGATGAAACCAACACCCCCCTATTACAACACAACATCAAAACCTCCAACGTCGCGCCAACCAACTTTAACATCACAACCCAAGCCCCGTATGCTAGCGCCTCGGGAGCAAACCGAGTTCCAGGCTCGTTTATTGTAAGCATCCCTGTACCCTCTAATAGTGGTACAACCGAAGGCGCGGTTTTGTTTGAAAGAAACGGCGCGTCCCCATTTACCATATCGTGGGACAACTCAACAGGTCTGCCCTGGGCGGGTATCGGGACCACTGTAGCCGACACGGGTATTTTACGGCTCCGATCCAACACCGGGATATATGCAAGAAACTACGGAGATTCCGGCAATATCGCCCTTATGACCTGGAACTCCAGTAACCAGATCCAGATCGGAAATAACGACACCTACTTTGTGATTAGACCCGGGGCTAACTGGCAGCTGACAACCGACGGCAGCGAGGGCTACCTCGACGCTAACACGTTCATTTTCCGAACCTCTGGCGGAAGCGGTAATGTGTTGAAGTTGAATAGCTCAAACACTATGCTTTGGCAGGGGGGCTCAAGTACGGTGGGATTCTACACGCTAGCCTCAGACATAGCCCCAGCCAGTATGTCTCTTCTAGCTCAAAGCGCGTATGTATCGGCGGCAACCAACACCACCGGCGGGGACTTGAAAATTGGAGGCGGGGCTAAAGTTGGGTCAGGAGTCAACGGGTACGTTGATATTCAAAACGCCACCACCCAGGCCGGTGGTGGGTTCGTATCCTGCGACGGTAAGCTGGGCATAAAAATTGGAGGCACAATCAAATATTTCCCGTACACAGATTCACCCTAAAAGAAAGGCCCCCGAAGGGGCCAGTCCCGCTACCGGGGGTCCTCTTCCCCAAGAGCCCGCTCTGCAGCCGCCCCGAGGGCGGTAGCGAGTCGGGAAAGCTCAAACTTCTTCAAGGCCATGCCCTTCTGAGTTGGCTTCCACTCCCCCTCAATCTCGGTCCAGACCCGGAGGTCTAGGAAGGGGTTGCCTTGGTACTCGCGCAAAGCAAGAACCAACTTGGTGGGAGCCTTACCATCGAACACTTTACGCACGTTTTCCCATAACACCTGATCACTCATCGCTTTCCTCTTCGCTTTCTGCATATGTGTTGAACCACCCAGGGGCGTCTAGGTCCAACACCTGGTCAGAGTAGCCTGGCCATTCGTTGGTACGTTCGCATTCCCTGAGCCTATCGAGCCACTCGTTGCATGAGATTGCGCCAGCAACGATCAACTCGTTGGTAAGACGCAATACCGTAACAGCGTGTGGCGCTTTAGTCTCTACTCCGAGGATGTAGTATCCGGCAACGGGGTGTTCGTTATGTACGGCCCCCCTTCCGTACCAGAGCAGCTGGGCGTGGTAGTACATTCGGATACAGTGGACCATGAACTTGGTTGGGCTAGCGTCGGCGGTGACTTTGACGTCTGAAACGAACCCGTCTCCGAGTACGTCCAGTCGTCCTGCACACTCGACGCCGGTAATTGAATCCTTCCACGCAAGCTCATGCTCTTTGAGCCCCAGGAGATAAGGTGCCGCGGTCTTATTGGTTCGCAAAGCCTCGCCAGCACCTGCAGCATCCTTGTACTCAGAGGTAGTGAAGATTTCAATTCCGACGTGTTCGGCTTTGAACTGCTTCCACTCGCCCCCCCGCCGGTCGCCGTCGTACACCGCGTACGAGCCACCCAGCGCGATCTTATGCACCAGAGTACCAACACGCATAGCACGCGTTTCATTACGGGCCCCCTCACACGCACTCTTGTAATGAAGCGGCGATAGAGACATCTGCTTTAGGTTGCTGAAGTGAACAGCCCCATCAGCGTTTCGGATCTTCAAAACATCCCCACAATCTGGACGGCAACCCACGTGAACATGAAGATGATCCAAAGCGCCACAGCCACAGCACCTACACAGAAGATACAAAACACAGCTGCATCACTCGTCTTCTTCCTCACCCACATGATCGTCCTCCTCGTCTTCGTCTGCTTCTCGGTCTGACGCAAGAGACAGCGACTCAATACACTCGCAGCAGTACATGGGTGCGGTGAGGGCGTGCATAGCGGGCACCGGGGCACCACACAACGCCTCATCTGAGTCCTCGCAGGCGTGCCACTGTCCGTCGTCGCAGGGGTGCCAAGTGATCATTTAGCCCTCCGATACCACCGAACACGATCATACTTGGGAATGAACCCACCCTCTAACGTATCCCTGTTGATGAACTTGTGCATTACTGACACAACTGACGTGTCCTCAGTGTGTCCTAGTCCCAGAGCATGCCCCAGCTCATGAATCATGACCAAACGTTCCCAGTAGGGACCAGACACTCGGCAGCTCCGGTACAAGACGATAAGATCATACTGAGAAGAGTACTGCCCACACAACTCTCCCGGCCCTGAGTCCGCCACTTGAACTCGGAGCTCCCTAACCACGCCGGGTCTGGGGAATAGCTGACGGCATATGCGTATACCCGTAGACTTGGACCACACCGCAAATGCCTCGCCGAAGAGCTGCTCCTGGTCCTTTGTCAAACCAGCGTAATGCACATACACCATGTCGGCGCAGAACTCGTCTGAACCCGCCAACGCAATAGGGTCAAAACCCTCAGCAACCTTGGGCGTAGGGGTGGCACAACACGCACCCATGAACAGCACCAAACCCGTAATGATTCCTAGCTTCACTTGAGCATCCTCCACCATTCTGGCCCGTGCCGTTTCTTCATCAACCGTTTAGCCCAGTCTTCACCACACTTGGCGTTGGCCTCAGTTAGTTCAGCCCACAACGTGGCCGACCTCTCTGCTGCCCTGAGACAGGTCTCACTACAGGTGTGTACTGAGCGGGTAAGCATCAGCCAACCACCGGGCAAATAGTACCAGCCACCACACAACGTACGTACGTCTCTGATCTGGTGACACCATATGCACTCGATCCTCACGGCCGCCACCAAACACGACAGCCCCTACGACCTAGCCAGAACTGGTTAGCTTCTAACTCGGTCCTGAACCGAGCCACCTCAACCCAAAGTCCGGTCAGCCCCAGACCCTCAACTACGAACATCACTGCGGCACCTGCGACCGGATGCGAAGACAGTCCTTACCCTTATCCTTGGTGGCGAATACGGCCACCTTCTTACCCACCCAGCCGGCGTCGTCGCGCCCGTACATGCTCATGAGGGTACGTCCGTTGGTCTTGTTCACGATCAGCTTCTTGGTCGTTTCTGAGAACGACACGATTGGGTAGGATTTCATCTCACCACTGATCATGTCCCTGACCGAGCCCTTTACGACTTTGGTCACGGTCAGCACCAGGTCTTTGCCTTCCAGGTCATAGAAGGCCAGGTACGGGTTATCGTACATCATTCTATAATCAGTCATGACAGCCTCGCGTTTTTAGCCGCCTGAAGCGCATCCCTCTGCATCCTAGCCAACCGGGTGGTCTTGTCGGCACATTCCAGTGAGCTCATGGCCACCTTTATGAAGATCGCCTGCGATATCTCGTCTGTCTCCTCCGCTGCTGCCTCGAACAGGCCCTGAGCATACGTGGCCAGACTTCTAGCAGTCTCAAGAAGAGAGAGAACAGATTTAGCGGTAATCTCATCGTCGTCCATCTCGAATAACCTCCTTAGCCCTGAGAACCAACCAGTCGGGGCTGTAGCTCTTACTGGCCTCGAAACAGGCCTCTTCCTCATCAACAGCACCAACATGAACCAGTCTAACCGTGCCTGGATACCACTCACTCTTAGTGCTCTTCAGAACCACCATGTAGTCTTTCATCTAACTCCACCACTTTCTCCGATAACAGGATCAGGTCTACTACCATCTTGTCCAGCATCTTGGACCGCTCACGTAACGCCAGTATGACGAATTCGGTCCTCGAATCATTCATTCGCTCCAGACCCAAAGCGAACGCCATATCTGCCATAACCACAGCCTCTACTACCCTAGATAAGGATGCGAAAGTATTGGCCAGCGCTTTCTCTCTTACGCCCATGAATCTATAGACGGACGTCAGCCAGAAACATTCAGAACTGTTCCTAACGAAGAGAAAACCCGTTTGAATTTAGGTGTGACATCCACCGTGCCAGTTACATACACGATCGCATTGGAATGCGACGGAGCCATACCGGGTAGGCCATCAGGCCCAATGAAGCGGATGCGCTTGGCGGGCACACAGAGGGGAAACTCTCCTATAGCGGGCCACACCTTGTTCTGCGTGCTCTGCAGCGCCTCTACACTGAAGCACATGAACATAGCGTGCTTGAGTTTACCCTCAGCCCTGTGCTGCATAAGGCGGCCCCAGAACAGCCCTGTCTTGGACTTGTTGCCAACCTTACTGCCAGGGGGGTTGACCCACACCGTAATGTCCTTGGGCCATGGTCGGGTCAAGCCATCATCCCCCTCGTCATAATAGGTTGTAGCCATAACCCGCTGGTTACCAAACACGTCTGAGGCGGGGTCAAACCCTATAGGCCCAAGCACAGTACGAGCAGCTATCAGAATGTTGCCGGGGGTATACCACAGGTCTGTCCTACTAGAATGCTGGATGTTCATTCCACCACCTCCGCCGCGGCTGCCAATAGCTCCGCCTTAGCCCATCGTGCGGCAGCCAATCGCCTAGCCCCTCTATTGCGACAGCCTCCAGCATACGGAGCCAAGGGGGAGTCTATGCATGTGGGAGCACTTACGTAGAGATGACCCAGAGCTACGACAGCCCCAACCACGGCATCGTGCTCGACTCCAGGGACGCCCATAATCTGAAAGGCTCCCTTAGACCGCCCAGAATCGCCAAGAGCGTCCTGGTGGAATCTAGACTCCTCCCAGGCCGTTTCTACCAACACCGCTACGGTGAGTCGCTCTGTCCAGCCGGCGGGTAGCTTGCCTCGATCTACAGCGAACGCAATACCTGTTGCCACCGCCAAAGCATCCCCAGTCTGTTTAGCTTGAGGGTGAATCAGATCCATCATGGCCAGGCAAAGTTTGAACAGAACAGTTATGTGTCCCATCGGTACCTCCCAGCCAGTCAGACGACCCTACCTAGGAATTCATTCAAGAGCAGGCCTCACTCTGATCACTACCCCGACCTGCACGCTTCTACTCCAGGAGCTAGCCCCACGCCTACACCAACGTACCCCTAGCGAGACCAGTCAGGCGGTCCAACCCTAGGCCTAGCCTACATGG
>Ga0315281_10001985_pt1 | contig 30405 bp, 31 predicted proteins | sample YL17G07_0_MG_FD_204540 | JGI IMG/M metagenome (GOLD analysis project Ga0315281, IMG submission 204540) | Sediment microbial communities from Yellowstone Lake, YNP, Wyoming, USA - YL17G07_0 | ecosystem: Environmental > Aquatic > Freshwater > Lake > Sediment | place: USA: Wyoming | collected...
CAGGGTGAACGGTGTAACCTATTGATATTCCGTTCGTGCTGAGCTTGTCGAAGCATGAACGACATACGGAATATGACTTTTTACGAGTTCATCATTTATGCTTCGTGAATTAAAATCCCCCCACGCCCCCCTTTAATAAAGGGGGGAAGGAAAGGAGGAATCATAAAGGGGAAAGAAGAGCGGATCTATTTAATCTTAAACGATTCCTCCATTCCGATATATTTCTTTCTCAGTTTTGGTTTCTCTATTTTTCCTGTTGGATTGCGGGGAACCTCGCCGAAGAAAATCTTTTTGGGCCTCTTATATTTCGGTAACTTTTCGCAATACTTGAGGACATCCTCTTCGGTAAGCACTTTTCCTGGAACGACATCGATGATGACCGTCACCACTTCACCCAAACGTTCGTCCGGGAAGCCAATGGCGGCTATATCCTTAACGCCCGGAAGAGTATGAAGGAAATCCTCAATCTCCACAGGGAAAATATTTTCACCCCCCGAGATGATGAGGTCTTTTTTCCTATCGACCAGAAAAATAAAACCCTCTTCATCCTGTTTGGCCATATCTCCTGTGAACAACCACCCGTTCCGAAGGGCTTTGGTGGTTGCCTCCGGGTTTTTATAATACTCCCTCATCACACCATCCCCACGAACCACCAGCTCTCCCACGCCTCCCATTTTGACAGGATTTCCTTCCTCATCCACGATACGGGTTTCCCAGTTGAACCCGGGGAGACCGATCGCTCCAACCTTATGTTCATTTTCTATCCCAAGGTGAACACAACCCGGACCGGTCGATTCGCTCAGTCCATAGTTTGTATCATAGGCCATATTGGGAAAATACTCTTTCCAGTGTTTCACCAGGGATGGGGGAACGGGCTGTGCCCCAATGTGCATGAGTCTCCATTGACGAAGATCATAATCCTTGAGTTTAATCTCTCCGCTATCGAGCTTTAAAAGAATATCTTGAGCCCATGGGACAAGAAGGAAAATGACCGTGGCCTTCTCTTCGCTGATGGCCTGAAGAACCCATTCGGGTTGGATTCCCTTTAAGATGACCCCACGCCCGCCAACGATAAAGCTTCCAAACCAGTGCATTTTTGACCCGGTATGGTAAAGGGGAGGGATCAAAATAAAATTATCCTTTTTCGTCTGATAATGGTGGGCATTTTCAGTGATGCAAGCACAGACCATGTTTTTATGGGTTAACAGGATGGGTTTCGGTTGCCCCGTGGTGCCGGAAGTAAAATAGAGGCCGCAGGGATCATCGAAGCCAATTGGAATATTAGGTGGATTGGAAGAAGATTTCTCTAATAATTTTGCGAAGGGCTCTGCATAACTCGGAATCTCTTTCCCAACAAAGATGTAATGTTTGACCGTAGGAAGATTATCTTTGATGCCAGTGATCCGATCGACGAACTCCTCGCCGAAAACAACACAAACAGGTTCTGCGACATCACAGCAGTATTGAACATCGCTCCCTGTAAAACGAAAATTAAGAGGGACGGCCCACGCCCCGGTGCGGACGATCCCGAAATAGGCAATCAGCCAATCGATCGAGTTCATCATCAGATGGATGACTTTATCCCCTTTCTTAATTCCCTTTTTGATCAGAACATTTGTAAATCGGTTCACCCCTTCGTCAAACTGTTTCCATGTGATCTCGCTTCTTTTATTTTCGCTGGGTATTCTTTCAATCAGGGCCACATCGTTTGGATACAACCTCGCATTTCTGGCTAAGATCTCCCCAATGTGGATATCTAAATTCCCCATAAGAACCTCCCCTCCTACGCAAAGCGCATGGAGCATAGCGCATAGCGTCTTTAATTTTTTGAGCAGAATATTTCACAAAAAAATATAAAAATCAATACCCCTCTCTCAGGATTCTTATTGAAAGATGATCATATGCGCTAGGTAGGGGAGCCTCTCCGCGGGCTCCTGCCCTGAATCATGATGATTCAGGGCCTGAATTAGGCGGCCACAGAGGGCCGCCCCTACGAAGTTCGCGGGGCGGCATTTATTTCCAACTGCGCCGATCAACAATCAGGATTTTTGTGTTCTATTAGAGCCAGCGTTTGCGCCGTTTGTAGGATTTAACGTCTTTATACGACTTGAGCGCACCGGAGGATGCCGTGCCCAGATAAAATTCTTTCACATCAGGATTTTCCCTTAGATTGGCAGCAGCTTCTTCCATCACAATTTTGCCATTCTCCATCACATACCCGTAGTGGGCGATCAGGAGTGCCATATTGGCATTCTGCTCCACCAGGACAATGGTCGTTTTCTGCTCTTCATTGATTCTTTTTATAATCTCAAAAATTTCTCTGACCAGAAAGGGCGCCAAACCTAAGGAAGGTTCATCCAATAATAAAAGTTTGGGCTGTGCCATCAAAGCCCTGCCCATGACGAGCATCTGCAACTCGCCACCACTGCAATATCCGGCCAATCGATTCTTCCGAGTTAACAAGGGTTGAAAGTAATGGTAGACCAATTCGAGATCTTTTTTATAGGGCTTTCCCCAACGGGTGGCGGTCCCCACTCTGAGGTTTTCTTCTACGGTCAGGTATTTAAAGGGCTGACGACCTTCCAGGACCTGAATGATTCCAAGGCGGGTAATGGTTTCCGGAGATGAATTATGAATCCCCTTGCCTTCATATTCAATGGAACCTTCCGTCACCTTACCGTTCTCCGGTTTGAGCAATCCCGAAATGGCCTTCAAGGTGGTCGTCTTCCCTGCTCCATTGCTGCCGAGTAGCGAGATAATCTGTTGTTTCCTTACGAGGAGGGAGACGCCTTTGAGTACTTGGATGACATCCGAGTAAACGACACTGATATTATTGACTTGAAGTAAAAGATTGTCTTCCATAATTCCCTCGAAATCCCCCCTCTCCCCCCTTTGCTAAAGGGGGGGTGAGGATGATTAATACGAAAATGGCCAAAGCCTAAAGCCGGACCGGATGATGCGCCACACCTCTGCCAGTCCTTTAGGCTCAAAAATAATGAAGAGCACAATGGCCAATCCAAAGATGAACTCACGAAGGGGCGCGATTTGTAAAGCATACTTGCTGATTGGGCCAAGATTCATAAAGAATTCCGTTGCCCCGCTCAATACTTCATTTAAAACAGTGATGAATATTGCTCCAAACACAGCGCCAGGGATACTCCCCAGACCACCGATGATAATCATCGCAATATATTCGACAGAAAGCATTAATGTATAGGGTTCGGGTGTAATACTGCCGATATAGTAAGCGGCTAAGCCTCCAGCAAACCCGGCGTAGAAAGAACTGATCGCGAAAGAGAACAGTTTATATTTAAAAATAGGAATGCCCATGCCCTCGGCAGCACGGTCATTATCACGGATGGCGATAAAGGCACGGCCAAAACGGGTGCGAATGAGGTTTACAGCCATCCAGGTCAAGACGACGAAACAGACAAATACCACATAGAAAAAGGCTCGATCCCCCTTTACATCTATTCCAAAGAGTGTAGCTCGAGGTAAGAAAATTCCTTCCGCCCCTTTTGTAAGCCTCTCCCAGTGCACGAGAAGGTATTCGATAATAAATTGGCCTGCCAGTGTAGCAATAGTGAGATAAAGATGCTTGAGACGGACGGAGGGAATTCCGAAAACGACGCCCACGCATGCGGTAATGACTCCTGCAGCAGGAACGGAAAGCCAGAAAGGAAACCCTACAGCGGTTGCTAGAATGGCAGCGGAATAAGCCCCTACGCCGAAAAAGGCTCCGTGGCCAAGGGAAATTTGACCAGTATATCCAATGAGGAGATTGAGCCCAATGGCAGCAATCGCAGCGATCCCAATGTGATTAATAACATAGAGTGTATAGCGATCGCTAATGGAAGGAACTATTACAAAAAGGAGGAAAAGTCCAATCCACATCCATAGCTTACCAAAATCGGTTCCAAAGATAGTGAGTTCTTCTTTGTATCGTTCATTAAATTTTCCACAGGGATGCAATTTCAGCTTTCGCATTCTTCCTCCGTCATCATAACTATGAACCATGAACGATTAACCATGAACATTTTTTTTATCGTTCATCGTTTAACGTTCATCGTTCCTCCATTTATACTCGCTCAATTTCTACCAGGCCAAAAAGTCCATATGGTTTAACCAATAAGATAAAGACAAGGACAATATAAGGGATCACTTCCTTGAGCGAAGTATTGACATACCCACTCGTAAAGGTCTCGACAAGTCCAATGATGATTCCACCGATGATGGCTCCACCGATACTCTCCAGTCCTCCAAGGATAACCACCGGAAAAACCTTAAGGCCCATGGCGCTAACCTCATGGACATTGATGCCGTTCATAATCCCCAGAATGATCCCGCTCATGGCACAAACTAAGGCGGCAATGGCCCATGAGAGGGCAAAGACCCTTCTCACATGAACTCCCAAGGAAAGAGCAGCAGGCTGGTTATCGGCCACGGACCTCATATAAATTCCCTGAGAGGAATATTTGAAGAACAATCCAAAGATCACAAGAAAAATTAAACCGATCATAAAGGAGGCCACATAGACCGGTGGGATATTAATGGCTCCCCACTGGATCGTAAGATTTTTGGGCAGGAAGTCCGGATAGTTATACAAATTTCCACCAAAGATAACGAGCATCAATCCTTTAAACATGGCGGCCAATCCAACCGTCAGCATGATGACCTCGATGAGGGCTTCCCCAATCAGAGGACGTAAGAAGAGGCGTTCGATGATAAACCCGAGGGCGAAACTTCCTATGATCGTTATCAAAAAAGCAAGCCAGATGGGTAATTTAAGCCATGCCGCCAAGACCAGAAAGATAAAGGCTCCGATGGCCAGCAATTCACCGTGGGCGAAATTGAGGACGCTCGACGACTTAAAAATCATAACAAAGCCTAAGGCCGCGAGCGCATATAGAAATCCAATGGATAGTCCCTGAAAAAAAAGTTGAAGAAAAAATTCCATAAGGTGCAACCTCCCTTATTCAACTGTTAGGATCTTCACTTTCGTCTCAATGGTGCCAACCTGTCCGTCCCGATAGCGGACTTTGCCGGTCACCTCCAATTCTTTCTGATCACTATACATCGCCTCAATCAATTTGATGTATTGTTCGTAAACAAATTTTCTTCGCACCTTCCCTGTTCTTGTCAGTTCTTCGTCATCCGCATCGAGAAGTTTATATAACAAAATGATCTTGTGAAGCCTCATTGGCTTAGGCAATTGTGTATTCACCAGTCGAACTTCACCAAGAATGAGCTCTTCAACTTGGGGTTGTTGAGAAAGATCCGTGTACGTGGTGTAAGGAATCATTCGATCCTCAGCCCAACTGCCCACATTTCCAAAGTCTATGTTTATAAAGCCTGTGATATAGTCACGGCCTTCGCCCCACACCACTGCTTCTTTGATATAGGGACTGAATTTTAGCCTCGTTTCAATAAAGTCAGAGGAAATGGCTTCACCTCCCTTGGTGCGCATGATCTCTTCTTTACGGCCAATGATGAGGAGATGCCCATCATCATCGATATAGCCTGCATCACCCGTATGAAGCCAGCCGTCGATAAGGGCTTTCTTGGTCGCCTCTGGATCTTGGTAATAACCGACAAAGCAGGAGGGTGTTCTGACAAGTACCTCCTGATCTTCTGCTATCTTGACCTCTGTCCTGGGTAAGGGTTTGCCGACAGATTCTGGCTTCACTTCTCCATCGGGCTGAACCTGAAATACCCCACCCCCCTCGGTCAGACCATAAGCGTGCTTGAGATTTAACCCTTTTGCCCGGAAGAAACGGATGACATCTGGGCTAATGGGATGCCCACCTGTCACCGCAGCCCGGATTTGTCCACAACCCACTCGATCCAGGAGGGGACGATAGACCAACCTGGCAGCAATCCGGTGAAGCCATTGTAAGTAGGAAGGGACAGGTTCCTTTTTAGACTGGTGGTCGACCAAAGCCCCCCCTATCTTTTCCCCCCAGGCAAAGAGTTTGCGCTTGATCCAACTCGCATCGGCGATCTTCACTCTGATCTTAGAGGCGAGATCTTCCCAGAACCTTGAAGAAGTGATGATGACGACAGGTCCGATTTCCCGAAAATCTTCCGTGGCGGTCTCCGGGGTTTCGGGGAAGTTCATGCTCATCCCGGTGAGCGGTGAAACACCCATCCCCCACATCTGATCAACAATCCATGCCGTGGGGGTAATGGATATCCAATTATCTCCAATGCCAATGGGGGCTGTCTCAACCCATTTCCTGGCGATTTCAGTAAAACTCTGATGGGAGATCATGGCCAGTTTAGGGATCCCGGTTGTCCCGGAGGTCATGATCATCAGGGCAACCTCTTCTGACTTTCCCTTCCATAATTCCTCTTCAAAAAGATTGGGTTGTTCTTGGTCTAACTTCGCACCGAGATCTAAGAGCTCCTTAAAACTCAACAACCAGGGATTATTGACATAAGTTCTCATGCCTGTTGGATCAATATAGATGATTTTCCGGACATGAGACAGTTGCTCTTTCATCTCCAATAATTTATCCACCTGCTCCTGATCCTGGGCAACCACATAGGTGGCTTGAATCCGATTCAGCATGGTTGTGAGTTCTTTGGCAATCGAAGAGGTAAAGAGATTGACGGTGATGGCACCGACGGCCTGAGCTCCCATTTCACTGAACAACCATTCGGGATGGTTGTCGCTGATGATGCCAATATTTTCACCTCGTTTGAGACCGAGGGCTAACAGTCCCAAGGCCACCTGTTTGGTATAACGAAAATAATCCTCCCAATTGTAGGCCTGCCATATCCCATACATCTTTTCGCGAATGGCAATTTTCTTTGTCCCTAACTCTTTTGCCTGTTTGAATAGGATCTGGGGCAATGTAAATTGGCTCAGCGACAATATGGCATCTTGATCGAAACGATCTATTTTTCTAACCTCCATATAGAATTAACTCCGTTTCAGTCTAAAATTGGAATAATTGAATGCTGGAATATTGATTATCGCAAGAGAAAAATATTTTGGGCCATCATTCCACTATTCCAACATTCCAGTTAATCCCCCCGACCCCCCTTTAATAAAGGAGTGGGGAGGGGGAATTAGAACTTGGTCGTTTCACCCAGATAGGCCTTGATGACCTCAGGGTGATTTTGGATGACCTCCGGTGTACCTTCTGCGATCCTCTCTCCGAAATTTAAAACCATAATACGTTGTGAGATACTCATCACAATGGACATGTCATGTTCCACCAGAATCATGGTTTGGCCCCATCCTGAATTTAACTCAAGTAAAAACCGGACCATATCTTCCTTTTCCTCAAGCGTCATTCCGGCAAAGGGTTCATCCAGCACTAAAAGTTTTGGCTCCAAGGCTAAAGCGCGGCCCAGCTCAACCCTTTTTCTCATCCCATAAGGCAAAGAGCCAACCGGTTTCTTGCGGATGGGTTGCATCTCGAGAAAATCGATCAACTCCTCTAAAACCCGGCGGTGATGAACCTCCTGCTTTTGAACCGATGAAGAGAAAAGGGCGGCTTTGCCAATGCTGTAGTCGCAATAAAGGTGTCGCGCTAAAAGCATGTTGGCCAACACCGTCATACCCGGAAAAAGTTCAATATTCTGATAGGTTCTTCCAATCCCTTTTTTTGTGATCTCATGGGGGTGACGGCCCTTAACATCTTCTCCATTGAACAGAATCTCTCCCTTTTGTGGATGATAATAACCTGTAATACAGTTCATGAGGCTCGTTTTTCCAGCCCCGTTCGGTCCAATGACGCTGACCAATTCACCTGTGTGAACGGTGAGATCAACATCATGGAGTGCCATGACACCCCCGAAATTCAGAAAAATCTTCTTCACCTCCAACTCAGCCTGACGATCGGCAGGCTGAGTGGAGGCGTAGATACTGGGTTGACCTCGAAATGCCTTCATCTATTTCCCCTTTAACATTTGAGGTTTCTCTTTTCCAGGAACGAAGAAATTAGTCAGCGGTGTATAGGTAGCATCTTCATGAATCTTAACAATCCTTCCTCTAAATGAGCCCTCATGATTGGTTTTGCTGTAGGAAACATAGGGGACAAGCCCTCCAAAGTCTTCATTGTTGAAGGTCTCCATCGCCTTATTGATCGTCTCTGAGTTGATCTTCCCATATAATCCGGAAGCCCGATGCATAGCTCTTTCCTGGATCATAGCAACGACAACTCCTTCCCAGTAAGAGGTTTCGAAGAAATTTACCGTCTTATACCTCGCCCACAGTTTCTCCAATAACTCGATCCCAGGCATTTTTTCACCTTTAGGTGTCCTATCCCCTGGGAGTACTCCACAGAATTGCATGGATAGTCGATCACGGATCAAACCCTTCCCAAGGTTAAAGAAATCTGGGTCAGTAGCGGTCCAGGTTCCAAAAAAAGGCCCATTAAAATTGACCCGATCGGCAGATTTGAGGGCTGTGATAATGGCGGCAGGGAGGATCTGGACAAAAATATATTCTGCTCCATTTGATTTCAAGCGAAGCAGTTCGGTTGACAGATCGACTACCCTTGAAGGGAATTCTTCAATCCCTACGATATTAATATTATTTTTGGCTGCATACTCTTTACTCGGTTCATGAATAGTTTTCCCATAAGCATTATTATAGGTTAACAGACCGACCTTGGGAGCATCTTTTCCCTTATGGATGGCCTTGATATACTCCAGGACTGCATAAGAGTCTAAAATGTAACTCCCAAAGGGCAGATACATATAGTCTATTGGGGGCTTATGAACTAGAGTTTGATCTGTGGAGTAATTTATCGTTGGTATTTTATATTCTTGAATAATTGGCTTAGCTTGAATACCTGATCCTGCATCCCAGGTCGCAATCATATCCATCTTATCTTCACAAAACTTTTTGACATATTTAACCGCCTCTGTGACTTTGTAGGCATGATCGACGACCGTTAAATCGATTTTTCTCCCAGCAATTCCACCCTTCACCTCGTTGACATAGTTAAAATAGTCCTGATGACCTTTGGCGTGGAATTTGCCCCATGAGGATGCTGGACCGGTAAGATTGATGACCGCCCCTACCTTTATGGGTTGAGCCCATCCACTCACAGACAAACTGATACAAAATATCCCTACGATAATTGCAAAAATGAATAACTTTTTCATAACGTTCCCCTCCTAATTTTATTTGTGATAAGTTTTAACTTATGGCAAATTTTTCTGCCCTATCCTCCTTTTTCACTTTGCTCAAATTCCGGACTCCCACCTCCCCTCTCTCAGATTTTAAGCAAGATAAGAATTAAGAATGCCTTCGTAAATTTATTTTATACCTCCTAAAAATTTTTACAAGTACAAAATCCCCCCATAAAAAGCGAGTCCATTCTACATATCTAAAAAATAATTGCAAGTAAAAAATTCCACACAATAATAAGAAAGCCGCTACCCGAAATTTATTTTCGGATAGCGGCCCGACTACCCAGCTTTTTAACCTCCAGAAATATTAGAATATATTTCTGGACCCAATGTGAAAATATATAAAAATATTTTTAATGTCAAGGGTTTTTTCACTCCAGTTTAGTCCATCAAATACCTCTATAAAGATTATCGACAAATTGGATATAGGATGGTTAAATATAAAACTGTAAATACAATAGAAACGTAGCGATTCCAAGGGTTAGAATGGACACAATCATCCCGGGTTTGATCCACTGGCCAAAAGTAATATGGCCAATTTTTTGACGCTCTATGATTCCAATAGCCACAATATTTGCCGTGCTTCCAATCATTGTTAAATTTCCAAAGAGCGTCCCTCCAAAGAGTATCCCCCACCAATAGGGTGTGACATCCACCCCAGCCTTCATAATATCCTCGATGATGGGGATAAAGGTTGCCACGGCTAAGACATTGTCCATAAAGCCGGTTAAAATGCCGATGGTCCAGGTGAGGACGACAAAAAGAATCTTGGGATTCCCTCCTACCCCTGAGATAAGGGACTTTGCAACAACTTCCGTAGTCCCGGCATACTTGAGGGTTCCGACAGAGGCAAAAAGCATCATGAAGAAGGTGAGCGTCCACCAATCCACCCTCTTCTCAACCAGCTCTCTTGCCCGTCCCCTACTTAAGAGGAGACTGATTCCAGCGGCCATCAAAGCCGTCCCAATCAAGAGAGCATTCTTCTGCAATCCTAAGAGCTTTTCAAACTGCGCATGGAAGACCAATCCGGCTATGGTTCCCGAAAAGAGGATCAGGCTAATGGTCCACTGATTGGAATTTTGTTTAGAAGACCTCACCTGCTTACCAAAATCTGAACGCTCCATTTTCTGCTTCCATTCTCGAATCTCTTTTAAATAATAAAAGAGTACGATTGGAATAGTCACCAATAGGGCACACAGGGAGATGGGCGATGCCCAGCGGAGAAAATCCTGAAAGGTCAAACCTGCCCTCATAGCGATCATGACGCCGATCGGATTTCCAACGACAGTGGCACTCGATCCAATATTGGTGGCAAAGACTTGAATGATGACAAAGGGAATCGGGTTGATGCCGAAACGAGAGGTGAGATGGATCATCGTAGCTGTCATAAACAAGATGGATGTGACCTCATCGACCAATGCAGCCGAAATCGTTCCCGCCACCATGAGTGCCACCACAAGAAGTATTGGCCTTGGTCGAACCAGGCGAACGAGGGCGTTAACCAGTGATTCAAAAAACTGCTTTTCCTCCAGGTAGCCTACAAGAATCATCATTCCGACAAGAAAGAGGATGATATCCAGTCCAGCAAATTCGATGAGATGAGGGATGTCGAGCAGACCAAAGGCAAGCAGTAAAGAAATCCCAAGCAGAGCAAAGGAGAGTCGGAATTGCCAGAAGAGAATTGTTCCGAAGATTACCATAAAGAAGATGGAGAGAGACAGAACCTGATGGGTGGAGAAACCGATTAGAAAAGAAAGGCCGCTTAGACTCAGAAGGATAAAAATATAAATAATCGCCCTTTTCATAAAATGCTCTTTAGCGGCCCATCATTCCTGGAAGAAAGAGGGCAATCTTAGGAAAAATGGTTATAAGGATAACAATCGTTATGATAGATATCAGAAAAGGGAGGGCTCCCCTGAAAATCTCTTCCATGGGTACATCCTTTGCCACCCCTGCAATGGTGTAGACATTGAGCCCAACGGGCGGAGTAATAAGTCCTGCCTCCATCATGAGCACGCAGATGACGCCAAAATAAATCGGATCAAAACCCAATGCCTTAATCACGGGGAAGATAACCGGCATCGTTAGGACCATCATGGATATCGCATCTAAGAAACAGCCAAGAATTAAATAAATAACCATGATGACGCCAAGAATAATATACCGGGAGACCGGAAGCCCAGCCATCCAGGAAGATACAACCGTGGGGATCGTCGAAAGAGCAAGAAAATAACTGAAAACATTTGCTCCTGCAACCAGAAAGAGAACCATGACAGAAATACGAAGCGATTCGAGGAGGGAGGTAGAAAGATTTTTCAAGGTTAATCTTCTCTTCATTAAAACAATCACAAAAAGGGCTGTTGCACCAATCGCTCCAGCCTCTGTAGGATTAATAAAACCCAGATAGATTCCACCCATGACGATGAAAAAAACAAGCAAGGTCTCCCATACACCTGAAAGGGCAGATAATTTCTCCCTCCAGCTTACCGCTCCAGGAGTCATCGGGGCTAAACTCGGATTCATTTTAACTTGAATGAAGATGATTGAAATGTAAGCCAAAGAAAGAAGAACTCCAGGAAGAATACCAGCAACTAAAAGTTTCCCAATCGACTGCTCGGTAAGCATTCCATAGACGACAAAACCAAGGGAGGGCGGGATAAGGAAACTGAGTGTACCACCGGCTGCGACCACTCCTGTGGCGAACCTTGGAGCATAGTTAAATCGCTTCATCTCCGGGAGGGCAATCGTTCCCATCGCTGCTGCTCCAGCGACAGAAGAGCCACTCAATGCGGCAAAACCGGCACAGGCAGCAATTGTTGCAATGCCCAATCCACCTGGCAGCCTTCTGAACCATTTATCAAAGGTCTGATAGAGTTCCCTGGTTATCCCGGCGCTCCCAGCAAACCCGCCCATCAGGATGAAAAGAGGAATGATGGTGTACGGGTAGTAAGAAGCTGTTTCGTAGACTGTTCTGGCCACAACAGGTAACGCGGCGTCAAAAGATGCCAAATAACTGATGCCCAGGAATCCCACAAACATCATAACAAAGGCAATGGGCATCCCGAGAAACAATAAGAAAACGAGTAGAGCACTGCCCAGTATCCCAGCAGTGATCGGGTTCACTCATCCCTCCTTATGGGTTTTCCTATTGATTTGATGAGGTCGATCAGAAGTTCAAGCCATAGAAGGAATCCTCCCACGGCAACGAGGAGCCTGAATGGATATTGAGGAATTCTCAACATATCCGAAACAGTATGTTCTCTGATGCCTTCTAACCAGCCCTGCCATATGACAATAGCAATGATAAATAAACTGAGTAATGTTGTAATAATCTCGCAGACCATTCGAACACGGGGAGATAACCGGGAGGTAAGAAAATCAACCCCTACGTGCCCCTTCACCTGCTGGGTATAAGCTGCACCCAGCAAGATGAAGGTGGCTAAGATATATTCGGATATCTCAAAGGTCCCCGGGATTGTTTTAGAAAGAAATTTTCTGCCGATGATATCGCCTGTGGTGAGCAACATTAGAGGGATGATAAAGGACATTCCAACGACAGCCACGTAAAAGTTTAGACGATGGATCACCTTTTGTGTCTTAATCCACCCCATTGCTCACCTCTCCATATCTACCAAAATGACTAAAATGGAGAAATCCATCATGAAACCTTTACCTGGAGCCGGGAACATATCGGTATCTGAGGTCGAGAGAGAAGTTGATGAGTTCAATTAACAACTTTAGCCTTTCCTCTTTCCATCAAAGAGGCGATCTCTCCTCCTAAAATAAGAACTGCCGACGAGTAGTAAATCCATAAGAAGAATATGGCTAAAGTGCTTAACGAACCGTAAATCATCGAAAATCTTCCAATATGTAGGACATACCATGCAAATATTTGCTTCGCAATCTCCCAAAAAAGACTGGTAAAAAAGGATGCTTGTAGAGCGGTTTTGAAATGAATTTTCTTATTGGGAATGATTTTATAAATTAAAAAGAACATCCAAAAGGTAAATAAAAAAGGAATTGGATATTTTAGAATAAATCGAAAGATCAGACTCATTTCTGGAAATGATCTAAAATGGTATTTTGGGATGACGGTTATTAGGGAAGTAAAAACCATGCTTAATAAAAGAAAGGATCAAGTCCCAACTGAGTGGGTAAATGTAACTGCTTTTGAATCAAAAATCAGGCAACATACAAGTTAAGACCTTGAGACGAAGGTATTCCTCGTCCCTGAGGCCATAGGACCGGCGCTGGATTACACGAATCTTGTTATTCAGACCTTCCACGAATCCGAGGGACACTTTGTTCTCGGACTTGCAGAAGGTGGCGATCCCGTGCCAGTGGCGCTCGATCATCTCGGCGAACTTTTCATACGGTTTGAGTCGTTGCCATTTTAAGGAGGCCTTCCAGTTGTCGAAGAACTTCCTGGCCCAGGCCTCTGACTGATAGTCCCATAATTGACCGAACTGCTCTTTGAGCACGTAGGCCGTGTTAAGTCGCTTGTTGGCTGCCAACAGTGTTTTTAAGGCTTTTTTCCCATCCGTAGATAGATTCTCACGGTGGGAGAGAAGGGTGTATTTCTGGCCCTTGATGAATTTACGATCGTCACCGGTGAGCCGGTAATATTCACTCTTGCGAATCTTGTCCATGGCTTCGTTTAAGTGCCTCAGGACATGGAACTTATCGTAAAGGATGGCAGCCTGCGGGGCATGCTCACGCGTAGCGTTTTCAAAGGGTTTCCACATGTCCATGAGCGCAAGTCGTACCCCTTTGGTTTTCGCGGGTCCGAGCCAATCATAGAAGAGCTTCAGGCTCTGCTCCGAACGATCGGTCCCCCCGAACCAGATGGGCCGCCTCCTCTCCAGATCGCTGACGACGATCCGGTAGGTGTGGCCCTTACGGATGGAGATCTCGTCAAGGCCGATGCTCTTGGGCCTGGGGTTGCCGGCACGGCGGAGTTTCTCCCGCATGTACTGCTTTTCCAGAGTGTTGACCGTCTTGCGGTCCAGATGCAACTCCCGGGCGACATCCTTGACCGTGGAGGTACTGCAACGTTTGCCAACGTAAAAGGCAAACCGCTTGGTGTAGAACGGATTGCGGCCCAGGAAGGCAAACTTCTCCTGCTTCACCTTGCCGCACCTTCGGCACAAAACACGCCGGATCTCCAGTTCGAGGTAGATGCGCGTGTCGCCGCAGGCGAGGTCGCGGACCAGGCGGAACTTGCGGTCGTAGAAGGTCCAGTGTGCCGTACCGCAACCTCCGCACACTGTTTTTTTTGCCGCCGGGTGAACCGGATGACCCGGGCTCTGGGATCGCCAAAGATACCGGATACCCTCTGCTCGGGGGTAAACGGAGGAAAGTGATAGGCATCGGTGAGTCGCCGCTTTTTTCGCATGCTCGATTCATATCATATCTCCCGATGCCGTTACAAGCAGAATACCCTTTACCAGAGCGGGCTCAATAAGTTTCATAGCTCAAATTCACCCACTCAGTTGGGACTTGATCCAAAAGAAAAATACCCGCCAGAAAAATCATAAAGAGATCGATAGCCTTCCCTTTGACGATGTTTCGACCTTTTTCTACCTCAAAGACAATATTAAGTGCAGTCCTCAACGAACTGAATACCCATGTGGACGTCCAGATTAGCCCTCCTATGCCTAAAATGCCGACGATCTTACGATCCCGAATGATCCTCAGAATGTTCTTCATGATCCTTGGGTCCAAAGAAGGAAAGGAATTTTCGAAATACTGGCGAATATGATTTAACACCTCTTGATCACTATAAAGATAGGTGCCTACTAAGGCAAAGAGTAATAGGGCGATTGGAATCAAACAGATGAGGAGACTGAAGGTGATTCCAGAAGACAGGAAGAAACCATGGTCTTGATCAAATTTTCTTAATGCATCCAGCAGAATATGTAGATAGGCTGTGAATTTTCTCTTCCGGCCTACCCTTTCCGATAGTTTCATGCGTTTGTCTACGTTATGATTCACTTAATAGAAAACATCTCTGAAGTTCCACCATAGATTGGCCTATACTGAGAAAAACTCCTTTATTCCGAAAAAATGATGAGCCCTGCCAATAAGATCCCTCCTAATAGAATGAGTATTATCAAGATCAACATAGGAATTGGGGACTCTTCCTTCGGTGAATCTTTCTTTCCTTTCATCTCTTCATTTATCTCCTTCCCGGCTACTGAAACATACTCCAACCCTTCATTTCAGATGTGAGAAATATGGTCCTGTCCTTTATCCCCTTCATCTCTCCCCTTGGAGAGCTTTTCAAGAAAGTTTTTGGCTAATTCTTTCCCCCCCCAACCAAAGGCAATGGCCAAAGCGAGGACAATGCCGCCAAAGGTGATTGAGAAGGCAGCCACGATCACTTTCTCTGCGATGCCCAAATGATAGAGGGTCATAGTCAAGGAGAGGATAATGATGAACCAACGGACAGCACGACTGAGAATTTTAGCTGATTCCATCTGGGCATTGACCGCTGCAATGAGTGTAGCCTGACCCAAAAAGATGGCGATCAAATAGCCAATCGCCAAAATGATCATAGCAGCAAAAAGGTGGGGAAGATAATTAAAAAAATGCGAGATGAAGTTCTGAGTGGCGGCCACCTCAAGGGCATTGATTCCCAAGATGAGTGTGATGAGAACAATGACCCAATAGAAGAATCGGCTCAAAAGATCGGCAGGGGAATAGGTCACCCCTCCTTTGGATAAAATGTGGGGCAAACCCCACCGTTCGCTCACCCTGTCGAACTGAATCGCTTTAAGGAACCGAAAAAGAAACTTTTTCAAAATCCAGGCAATGAAAAACCCGATAATGATAATTGTGATCATCGCCAGTAGATTGGGTAAAAATGTGGTCACTTTCCCCAAAAATTTATTGAAAGAATCAGTGATGGCAGTGCGCCAGATCTCTCCCATGTTATTCACCCTCCTCCTTGACTTCCTATGCCCAGCGATCAATGAGATAAGGTTTCATCTCATCAAAGACCATGCAAAGAGATTCAATCTCTTCTTCAACCTCTATTACAGAACTTTTTTGATTTTCCATAACAAACGAGGCCACCCGGCCAAGATAAAGTGGGATCATCGATTTCAACAGATGTTCACGATGAACCGATCCCTTGCAATAGGCTACGGCGAAGTCGTAAACGATATGAACCCACAAATCTTGAGGAAACGAGAATGCCTCATCCGACAGTCGTCCAATCGATTCGAGCCAGGGAACTGTTTCAGGGAACAATACCTTTCTCCAGATCTCCATCAGATCCTTGACCCCTAATCGAAAGTTTCCAATCATCCGCTCCACATTGACAGAGACCGGCTCAACTCCCACTTCATAATGAAACCCAAATGTTGGGACGGGTTGTGATTCCCTAACCTCCTTCCAAATATTTTGATAATCCCCCATTAATCTAAAGACAGAAGAGACAACTTGAGTAAACATCGGCCCCAGATCGCTTCCAGGATCTTTGACATCATGGATCTTAGCTCCCAGGTAGGATTGGCATACTTTATAGCCCTCGGCGATGGCGAGGGTGGTCATCCAGATATCGATCCCAAACCGAGCTACATCGGTTTCCCACACCTCTTTGGTCAAATAGAAACCCGCCAACTTTTCAGAAAAACCAAAGTCTCCTCCAATCGGTTGGCGAACCCTTTTCCCGTAAAGGGCCCGTGTCAGGGGATAGACAATACTGTTGGTGATGGTCCCATCAAATTTATGCCGGGCATAAAGAGGGGCAACATAATCGAAACCCTCTTCATAAATGGGCCTGAGGAGAAGTTCCATCCACTCCGGTGTGATTGACCTTAAATCTGAATCCACCACTGCACATGCCTTTGCATTAAGCCTTTTGGCAACCTCGAAGATGGTTCGAAAAGCACTCCCTTTCCCTGGAATCCCATGATATGGGGTAACAATCTTATGAATGGGATGTACCGGGTGGGAGGTGAGGATCATCTTAAAATCTTCGATCCCAACTTTTTTCACCTCTTCTTGAGTACCGTCCTTTGACCCGCCATCTGAATTAACTAAAACCGCCTTGGCTTTTGGAAAATATTTGGCCAGACCGGCCATTACAGCCTGTACCACATGACCGATGGTGCGGACATTATTGTAACTCGGAATCCCTATCAATATGTCGGTTTCCTTAATCTCTTCCAATTGGATCTGGAATGATTTCTCCATTTGATTTCTCAGACCTTATATCCAACAACTCTCCAATAACTCATCCATTCCTTCTTTTTGAATTTTTTCCATCGCCATTTCCCAATCTCTTTTAAATCTTAAGTACTTCAACCATCCTTCATTCTTCTCCTGGAGAAGGAGTCCAATGTTAGTCATGCATTCCTTTGCTCTCTTCCAATCCTTTCTCCCCATATAATCCAGGCTGAGAAATAGAGAGGTAAGGATGACCTTTGGATAGAGGGTCCATTTCAGGAAATATCCGGGATAAGGATCAAGATCGATATCCAAACCTCCTCTTATTTTCTCTCGCTCATAGATAAATCGTTCGATATCCCCTTTCAATTCTTCATGGAAATAAATCTTCGTCCTCTCAGGGTGGAGGTGCTTAATTCGAAGTTGCTTATCAAATAGGAGGCAGAAACCCAGTTGGCTGGCATTGATGAGATAATCTGTATCTTCCCCCCTTGGGATATAAGGGTCAAAGGGGATGCTTCGAAAAAGATGCCGATGGAGGACGAGATTCCCCCCTAAGAGTATAGGCGAAGGAACAAGTCGATCTTTTGAAGAAAGGATCTTTTCCCACACTTGATTCATCCATTTCGTCTTATTCCAAAAAAATCTCCACCAGAGAGGTTGAGTGGGGAGTAGGATTGTTCCGTCTGGATTGATGTAAAATCCTCCTTTCCCACACACCACCTTCCCTTTCCACTTTCTGTTTAGATACTCACAGGCAATCATTAAAAAGTTCGGGTCTACGATGACTTCGTCATTATCAATGAAAATAACCACATCCATTGAAAGCGCCTGCGCGAGAAGAAGACCTGTATTCCGAATTTTCGAAAACCCCTTGAGATCGATGAGGGAATAAAAATCTCTAAAATTTAATTGTTCCAAATATTTTCTTAATTGTTCCAGATGTTGGAAGGAAAAGACCAATGCCCTCTGCAACCCAACGTTCTTTAATTCTTCCCTGAGAAGCCTGTCCATCTCTGAGAAGGAACTCTCTCCACCTCCTCCAATCTGGTCAAAACAGACAGGAAGAATGAGGTTGAAGTTCTGGTCCTCCAATATCTTCAGGCTTTCGATGGCCCTCTTTGCTAACTTCAGTCCCTCTAAATAGGGCAGTTCCTCAGGTTCACTCAATTTGAGATAGACAGGAATAATGATCGCTTTTTTCATGGTTCCTTGATTTTAATTCCTTCCTGCCCCAGGGAGGCAGGTTTGTGCAACACCGTTTCAAGATTCTTCATTTCTCGCTTTAATTCTTTTGATCGAATTGAAGTTTTGATAGCTCTTGGAATCCAAAAAAAGAGCGTGATAAGGATTCCTAAAACGATGGACCCTAATATGGTGTAGATCAGGGAAGTTTCAAATCTCCACATGAGAAATTTCATCACTATAGAAGGTGCAGTCGAATTCTGCACTGCGAAGATCGCGATACCAACGATGACTAATAAAGCTACCCAGTAAAAAAACTGCATCTGTTTTTCCTCCTTTACATTGGTTAAATGTTGCAAGGATTGGATAAGTAGGAATCAAAAATATCAGTCAGAATTTGGTTGATCATTTCTTCCATCTTTTCAGGGGTTGACCTGGCAACCGTTACTTCCTTTTCCACCTCCACATTTCGTGTAAAAACATTACCTTCCTTCTTCACCCCCAAATGGATGACCAATTGAACCGTGGTCTTAACATGGGTTCTGAATAGAGACGCCACCCCTTCTGTCCAGAACCTCTTGATCTTAATCATCAGTATAGAATCGGTCTCCATGTTCTTCAGAGAATCGGGTTCTCCATTCCAGTTGGAAATGGGAATCGTTTTTACACCATAGTGAGAAAGGGCATGGGATAGAGACTCCGTGATTGCTTTTTCTAACGGAAAGGGTTCGCTTTTAAAATGGGTTGAAACCCCACGAAGAGGGGTATGGTGACCAATATATAGTGTATCTGGACGCTGATCTTGAAAAGGAGCGATGCCAAGGGTAGACCCCAGCTTTTGTTGAAGGGAGGGAAACTCTCGTGTAGGTTGGTATCGAAGGTAGATAGAATAAGTCCCTCCTGTTGCACAACTGAATATGAAGAAGCTCAAAAAAAAGATTGTTAGCCAACGGAAAGATTTCATGGATAACCCTCCTGGTTTAAATCCTTATCTCATTTACTACGCTTAGGACCGCTTCATTCCAGGCCTGAGGTCCTGTTCCTTCAAACCGTTTCAGATTTTTAAAGGGTATCTCAGGTGAAATACCTTCTTTCTCCTTGAAAAAAACCGGATGATCCACAGCGAGTAACATGGGCAAGTCATTCAGACTATCCCCAATTCCAATCGTTGAGATAGAGAAAAATTCATTTTCATATAATTCCTTTAAAATCTCGACCGCCTTCCCTTTGTCATTTTTCCCAAGAATATGGTGAAACCTTCCTCCCCACACATAGTTCATCTCTTTCTCTTTGATCTTCCCTTTAACAATCTCAACCTCTCTTTTTCCTCCTCCGACAATAAAAGGTTCGTCATATTCTCTCTTTTTGGCAAACTCTGCCTCTTTCAGACTCAATCCACAAAGGGAGGTAAGTTCATCTTCCGTAAGATCAGAGAATCCCTTGATCGGGATCCCTGTCTCTTTCTTAATCGAATTTAAAACCTCAATGATCAGAAGATAAAAAGTGCCTAATTCTAAAACGAAATATTCCTCTAATTCCCTGTCATAAGGAAATTGAAATGGAAAATACCCCTTAGGGACAAAGACTCCACCACCATTTTCGGAAATGAATGGATGATCGTTTTCCATTTTTTTTCGATAAAGCTCGATCTCTGCCCTGGTTTTACTGCTTGAAAGAACAAGGGGGATCCCCTTCTGTTTGATAACACGAAGAGCCGGTAAAGCCGGTTCAAAGGAATAGGTATCCCGATCGAGCAGTGTCCCATCCAGATCTGAAAAGATCACTATCTTAGGTGTTGTCGTCATCGACGGCATTCTTCAACCTCTCTAAAAAATCGGGGATGGCAGAGGTTACCCTGCTCCAGTTTGGAATAAGGGGAATGCTAAGGGGATCTTCCACAAAGGCCTTACTGGCTAACTCAATTCCCTTGGTAAAGGTATCCACGGCCACTCCCTCTTCATGACGGTCAAAATCGAGGCCATTAACCGCAGCATCATCATGATATTTCGTGATAGCCTCATGAGCCGTTCTTAGATAGGTGGCCTTTAATGTCTTAAGCAGGCTTTCTGAAAGGTCGATCCCCTCACTAGCTAAATTCCGGAATAGATTCTTTGCAATATCTGTCGCCATTCTCAACAGTCCTTTGCTGGGATCATCTGGAGAAAGTTCCTGATGTTTATGCTCATAATTGTCTGTCAAATCGACCTGGCAGATCCGCCGTAGAGAGCAGTTGCGAAAAACTTCTGATAAAACCCCTACCTCCAGTCCCCAATCCCATGGGATCCGATTAATTCTTGCCAGGTCTGTAATCATCGAAAATTCCCCTGCCAATGGATATCGAAAGCTGTCCAAATAGACTAAAAAAGGAAGATGTCCTAATAGGCGTTCCAGAGATCGGATCAATGGGGTTACAAAGAGTCGTGTGACTCTCCCATGCATCTTATTTGTCACCCGACTATAATATCCCTTACAGAACTCGTATCCCAAATTGGGATTGACAATGGGGTAACACAATCTGGCCAAAAACTCTTGATCGTAATTGATGATATCACAATCATGAAGGGCAATGACTTCACTCTTTTCACTGGCCAAAACATAACCAAAGGCCATCCAGGTAGAGCGCCCTTTTCCATCCTCGCCTGCTGAGATATCATTCTTGGTTAGGATATCGTATAATGATTGGACCCTCGGCCCGTCATTCCAGATGACTACCACCTCTTGAGGAAGAACAGAGAAGAACTCCTTCGTATGTTCAAACTCCTTTTCGCTTGCTCTTCCCAGAGTGACGATAACCTGATGAATATATTTGACCTTTTGAATCTCTGAAACAATATTTTTGAGGGCCTTCTCCTTTAGCTCGGAATAGAGGGATGGAAGGACGAGTGCAATGGGATTATATCTCGAATAGAATTCCAGTTCCATTTCCATCCGTTCTAAATTACTCTTTTTTAACCGATGTAGCGTTGTAATGACACCAGGTTGAAAGAAATCGGACATAAATCAGCCTCCTTGTGTTCCGGCCAAAGCAATTGCGGGATTTACTCTGGAAAAATTGCCTATACGATTTTGTTAAAGCTTTGGCGCTATTTACTTAAAACGGAGATAAGGGTAATGATCCCAGCGATAAACACAACGATCAGCAACCATCCCCCATACATCAAAAAGTTTAAAAAGCGATTTAACCATTTTCGTTTCCCTTTTTTTCCTCCCTAACAGTAGTTTCTTTTTCCTCTTTGATTGTTGCCTCCATTATTTCCTCCATTCTAAATGAGCCTCGTTGACTCCTGTCAAATAGCCCCCGAAAAGTATCAAGTCGGGATGCTCGTCAAAAGTCTCCCATCCTGTTAGCACCACTCCCTTGCGTTGGGCTTCTGCTGGTTTAAAGATCTGGAGAAATTTCACAGGTTTTCCCTCGTTTAAAACACCGTGACATTCCACGCGCCTCATTTCCTTATAAAGTGTGTCCAAATCAATCTTGTCCACATATACCAAATGACCCCACGCTCCACCAACGATTTCCTTTATGACCTTCTTTTTGAAAAGCCCCATTGCATATCTCCTTCCCTCTTATTCAAAAAACTAAATGTTACCAGGCGACAATCTCATTGGGGGTAGGCAATCCTCTCAAAAACAGCAATTCCATTGATCACAATAATCTTTGCCTGTACCAAAACAATCAAAATTCCCTTCAGCTTTTTGAATCTATCGGATCAAATCGGCCTTCTTGATCGCTCTTGTCTTGATCCCTAATGCCTTTGCCTTTTCTTTAATTTCACCCATCTTCATTTTTGTATCCTCCCGCCCCATTTTACGACCCCATACTCTTAATTCTGAACGCACTAATTCAGAGCCCTTTTATCAACTTCTTTATTTCGCTTGTCTGAGGCAGTTTTTGTAAATAGTGATCAACCCATTTTTTATATTCATTGGGACATTGGTAGAAGGTGGAAAATCCTATCCATGGGATATTGGGATACTTTTTCTTTAAATTTTCGAAGTTTTCCATAAAGAATCTCTTCTGTCTCAGTTCCAGAATAATGAGGTCTGGATTGATCCCGTTCAATTCTGATAAGGCTTCTTCAATACTGCCTGCTGTCACGACCTGGTATCCTTCTTCTGATAACTCTTCCTGAAGGAGAAACTTCCAGCTCTCAGAATGATCGATGTAGAGAATCGTTTTCATTTTTCCCTCCATCATTTTTTAAACATGCTGACTTTTTATCTTCTCTTTCCTCCCCAAACCCAACACTTCTTTAGCCAAGACGATGCCCCTACGTCCTGACTTCTTTACCAACTTTCCAATCTCTCTTAATGACCTTCCCTTTCGATAACTCGAAAGGGTTAACAACATGGGCATGTTCACACCGGTCACGACTTCGACTTTCTCCTCTTTTAAGAAAGATAGACTGAGGTTCGTCGGGGTCCCACCCAAGACATCCGTTAAAATCACAACTCCATCTCCATCATCTACCTCTTCGATTTCTTTTTGAATCCGATCTCTAACTTCTTTCCCTTTATCTTTTGGCCAGATAGAAACTCCTCTTATTTTCTGTAAATTTCCAACGAGAAACTGAACCGATGAGATGAGAGCCTCAGCCAACCTTCCATGGGAGACAATGAGAATTCCGACCATTCTTAACTCCTTATTTTTCTTAAAAGACCATCTCATGAACCAAAGTTCTTAGTTTATTGAAAAGAATTGGCTTCTCTAAATAGGCAGTCGCCCCTCTATCAAAGGCCTTACGACGGACCTCCTCACTTCCAAATGCTGTGATCACAATGATAGAGACCTCCGGTTGAAGTTTCTTGATTCCTGGAAGAATATCTAATCCAGTCAGACCCGGCATCCGAATATCGGTAATAATCAGATCAAAAGGCTCCCTGGCAATCTTACGGAAAGCTTCGGAACCATTACTCACAGAATCTATCTCAAACCCATCCTCTTCAAAGAAATCTTTCAACAAAGACCTCATTTCTGCATCGTCTTCAACAACCAATATTCGTTTCTTATTATCATCCATCAATACTCCTTCTGATTTGTTCGGCTACTCTCCTCTCCCATGGCCTAATGCGATACAATAAAGAGAATATGTCCAATATTCAAAATCGCATATTTACCAAAGGCAGATTGGCAACAGTTTGAGGCAAGGTCTATCCATTGCCCCATATTAAGTGATCGAAATAGTGCCCCTCTGCTTAGCCCCGTGGATTGATATCAGGGACTATTCAACCTTTTCAGACAAAATCAATATCTCTCGGTTAAGAGGAGAAGGGACGTAGACCAGGTTGATTTCTATCTTTCCAAGGGCCTTTTCCTTGATAGCGTTCGCTGGGATCGTGACGTCCAAAGTCCCTTCTTCAATGCCCTCAGGCTGAAGAGCCTTCCAAAATGGATAAACCTTCACTATTTTCTCTTCAGGTTTATAAGGGATTGGCTTCCCAGCTTCATCCAAGTATTCGAGGGTAACCGCTTGGATATCCAGGATATCTTTAGATTTATTAGTGATCTTGATGTTACCCTTGAGGCTCGGCGTCTCGACGATCTCTTTGGAAGCTATGTTTACTGTCATAACAACCTTGAGGTCGCTAAGCTCCACAAGAAAAGCCTGCCCCTTAACCTCAGCCTTCGGTGGAACCAAATTTTTAGTGATTTGCTCTTGTGTGGGAGCCTCTACCTTTTGCTCCTTAGCACAACCAAAAAATCCAATAGCCAGACTTAAAATTAAGAATATGAAGATCTTTGTGAAATGCATACACTGCCCCCTTTCTTGGTTAGTGGTTAGTAGGAATATTGGTTCTTTTCATTTACCCCGTTAGAAAGCCCCGATGCTTGCAGCGGAGATGAAGATAAAATTCCTTTTGGAGCGAACACGGGGTTTAAAGCCCCGTGTGAGCCCTCCCGTCGGAAGGTCGAAGACCTTCTAACGGGGTTTACTGGGTACCCGGGGACTCCTGAAGTATTTGAGAAGTTCAGAATCCGATTCAAGGAGAATCGTCGTCTTTCCCTCAAAAAGTTTTTCATACGTTTGGAGTCTCCTGAGAAAAGAGTAAAACTCCATATCCTGCTCATAGGAAGAGGCGTAAATCTCTGTGGCACGGCCATCCCCTTCGCCGAAAAGTTTCATCTGCTGTTGATAGGCCTTGGCAAGGATAATCTCTTTCTCTTTGTCGGTTTCGGCCTTGATCTCCCGAGATCGCTGTTCTCCCTCGGCTCTATATCGTTTGGCAATCCGGTGACGTTCTGCCTGCATACGAGCATAGACACTGGCCTGGACCTCTTTGGGCAGGTCAGCCCGTTTGATCCGCACATCGATTATCTTGATGCCAAATCGTTTTGCCTGTTCATGGGCGTCTTTTGCCACGGTCTCGACGATCTTCTCCCTCTCCTCACGGATGAACCCAATAAACGGGTGTTTGGCTATCTCCTGTCTCAACCTGGCAACCAGGATATCCTCCAATCGTGCGAGCGCCCCTGCCTCTGTCCTGACACTCCGATAGAATTCCAGAGGGTCTTCAATTTTCCATCGGGAGACATGATCCACCACCACCCTCTTTTTGTCGAGGGTGATGTACTCCACAGCAGCAAGGGCATCCGTTGTCAAAACCCTTTTCTCAAAGAGATGTAAGGTTTGAATGATTGGGATCTTAAAATACAATCCTGGCTCTTTAATGGTTCGGATGTATTTCCCAAATTGCGTGATGATGGCCTGTTCCTTCTCGTCAATGGTGAAGGTTGCACCCGAAAAGAAAATAAAACCAATGAAAGTCAAGATGATAACTATCGTCTTTTTTCTGGCCATAACCCTTTACTCCTTTTTCTCTTCTTTTTTCTCTTCTTTGACCGCAATGGCCTCCTTCAATGGAAGCAATTTTAAGACGGAATCTTTCCCTTCCGGAGGTAGGATGAATTTTTCCTTTCCGGGCAAAATCTTATCTAAAGTTTCAAGATAGAGACGCTCCCTCGTCACATCTTTCGCCTTCTTATATGTTTTTAGAAGATCCAGAAACTTTGTGGCATCCCCCTGGGCTCGAATCACCCTCTGCTCTTTGTAAGCCTCCGCGCTCCGAACCATCTGCGCAGATTCACCTCTTGCTTTGGGAATGAGGTCTTCCCGGTATCCCTCTGCCTCCCGCATCAGACGCTCCCGGTCCTCCCATGCCCTGACCACATCGTGGAAGGCGTCCTTCACCTCTTCAGGCGGATCAACCACCAGGAGTCTGGCCTCTGTCACCATCAATCCTGTTTGGTATTCGTCTAAAAGGGTTTGGAGATATTTCTTGACCTCATCTTGAACAACCACTCGTCCCTCGGTCATCGTATAATCAATGGTATTCCTCCCCACAACACTGCGAAGGGCCACCTCCGCAGAGGTCTTTAAGGCCAATTCGGATTCTCTCACCCGGAAAAGAAACTGGGAAGGATCTTTGACAACGTATTGGACGAAAAGCTGGGCATCCACAATATTTTCATCACCCGTTAGCATCAGGGCTTCCTTTGGTTCGAGCCGTACCTTTCCTGTATATGGGTCTGTCCTCAAGCCGATCTCAGCCCTTCTGACTCTGGCCAAATGCACCACATCATGGGTCTGAATGGGCCAGGGAAAGCGATATCTTAAACCTGGTGAAGTCTGATCCAATATCTTTCCAAACTGGCGAATCACTCCCATCTCCCCTGGCCCAACAATGTAGATTCCTGATGCCAACCAAATCCCAATCACGATGATTAAGAGAATTAATAGAATTCTTTTTCCTCCCCAGTGGAATAATTTTTGCTGAATCTTTACCGCAATATCATCCATCGAAGGACCACCGTAGCCTTGTCCTTCACTCCCTCTAATAAATTCATCATCTTTTTTCCAGGGCATCGTTTCCTCCTTGAAATTGAAATCAATATAAACAAATGAGAGCAAGAAGAATGCCGAAGATGTAAAATGAAATTTGTTTGAAATTTCAATTGGTTAAAATGCCTATGCAAAAATCCGGAGAGCTTAAATAGGGGAGAAAAGAGACATCCTGTGGCAATATGCTACAAACTCAGGTGAATCTCTATATGGATGATTGGCTACACCCCAACCGATCTAAAGAAAGACTCGATGATCGCTCTGGCCTCTTGCTGGATCCGGGTAAGGTGTTCTTTGCTCTTAAGACTTTCCGCATAAAACTTGTATACCTCTTCCGTGCCTGAAGGCCGGACAGCGAACCACCCATTTTGGGTAACAACCTTAATGCCACCAAATGGAGCATTATTTCCAGGGGCTTCGATCAGCTTGGCCAGAATGATCTCCCCTGCTAAGGTGGATTCGGTTATTTTATTTGGAGAAAGTTTGCTAAGAACTTCCTTCTGCTCTGGAGTAGCTGCGGCGTCGATTCTTTCATAAATCGGATTGCCGAACATCTCTATGAGGTTTTGATACTGCATACCAGGATCACTACCGGTTCTTGCCGTAATCTCTGCTGCAAGGAGATTTAGAATGAGACCATCTTTATCTGTGGTCCATACGGTTCCATCCTTCCGTAAAAAGGAAGCTCCCGCACTTTCTTCTCCTGCAAATCCAAGGGTGCCGTTCATTAAGCCCTTCACAAACCACTTGAATCCAACAGGGACTTCGGATAATTTTTTCCCCATATAGTCCGCTATCCGATCGATCATGCTGCTGGTCACCAGAGTCTTTCCAATGGCCGCATCCTTACCCCAGCAAGGCCGATTATGAAACAGATACCAGATAGCCACGGACAGATAATGGTTGGGGTTCATCAGACCTGCACGGGGGTTGACGATACCATGCCGATCACCGTCAGGATCGTTTCCAAAGGAAATGTCATATTTATCCTTCAATTCAATCAGACTTGCCATGGCATAAGGAGAAGAACAGTCCATTCGGATCTTGCCGTCATAGTCAGTAGTCATGAAGCTGAATGTAGGATCAACAATAGAGTTGACTACATCGAGGTCTAACTCATACCTCTGGGCTATTGGTTCCCAGAATGGTAGGGTTGAACCTCCCATTGGATCTACTCCAATACGCACACCGGACGATCGGATGACCTCAAGGTCTATGACATTTTTAAGATCCTCGACATAAGAGGTAATGTAGTCATATTGGCGTAGACGGCCTGTTTTGACGGTCTTTTCATAGGGAATCTTTCGTATTTCTTTAAGACCGGATTGTAAAATGGCATTGGCTCGGTCCTCTATCCATCGCGTCATGCTGGTGTCCGCAGGACCACCGTGAGGTGGATTGTATTTCAACCCCCCATCATCGGGAGGATTGTGAGAGGGTGTAATGACCATACCATCGGACAAGGCAGCCTTTCTCCCTCGGTTGTAGACAAGAATGGCGTGAGAGATCACCGGTGTAGGCGTGACATTCAGGTTTTTGTGAACCATGACGTTGACCTCATTCCCTGCCAAAACCTCGACAGCCGTCATATGGCTTGGTTCTGAAAGGGCATGGGTATCCATTCCAAGAAAGAGAGGGCCGTTGATCCCATTTGACCTTCTGTAGTCACAAACAGCCTGGGAGATCGCCAGGACATGATCCTCGTTAAAACTCTTCTTCAAAGATGAACCTCTGTGGCCGGATGTTCCGAAGACTACCCTTTCCGTAAGATTTTTGGGATCAGGATGATTTAGATAGTACGCGGTCACCAACCGGGGAACATTGACTAACATAGATTTTGGAGCCGGCATGCCCGCTGAAAGATGTGGTAACATTCAAATTTCCTCCTTCGACTACCTGAATTCGATTCTGTAAAATAATGTTGCGCCACTTTCGGTTCCTGTTGTGGTTTCGATTTCCAACCGTTTAGAAAGGGTGTAGCGAAGCGTGACGAGAGTGGCATCGGTGAAAAGCGAACGACCCAGACTAATATAGAGCTTGGGTATCAGGTACTTTCCAATGGTCACCATGGAACGGGAGACTTCATCCCCACCTAGCGGAGTGGTGATATCCAATGTATCCAGGCCAAACATCTTCTTAAGCTGGCCCTGCAGGATCACTGATTCCCCTGCAGAAAGAAGGGCTCCTGCCGCCTGCATAAGGAAAGGAACTGCTTCAGTATATTTCAAACCCTGGCCCCCGACATCCAAGAACTGAAAAAAGAGAGATAGAGATAGTCAGGGCGATGACGGTTATTCTTCTGCACGCCATTTTATTTCCCCTTGATCTGCACATCTCGGGCAATGCCGTTTCTTGTAATCAATCCTATGATCCTATCCTTTTCGGTCACCGCAATCCGTCCTTTATCTTCTTTGATCATCAATTCAAGGGCCTTTGTGACATCGCCGTCTGGAGAGATTTCCCACCTTTTTTCATGAGGGACGTATGCCTCCGAGACCTTCACCTTTCCCCAATCCTCTCTTGGAATATTTTTAACCTCTTTAAGGGTCACGATGCCGAGAAATTTTCCATCATCAATCACAGGAAATCCGCCATATCCAAATCTGAGAAAATATTCATCCACAGCCTTATCGAGGGTCATTGATGGACTTAAGGTTTTCAAATCCGTCACCATGATATCTTTGACCTTAATGCCTGATAGAGTCTCCTGAAGGGTTGACTGTTGATAACTTGCCTGTGCTGCGCTATAAAGAAACCATCCAATAAGCATCAGCCAAAGTCCTCCTGGGCCGCCTGTAAAAATTGAGAACAGTCCGAAGAAGATAAAAAACAGGGCGATCATTCGTCCCACGCTGGACGCCTTTTGAGTCGCATAGAAATAATCCCTTTTGCTTCGCCATATAACCGATCTCAACACCCTGCCTCCATCCATTGGAAATCCAGGGATGAGATTGAATACACCAATAATAAAATTGATTTGTGCAAGATAGGCAAAAAGTGCCTTGCTCCCGCCAGCCGTATTCATCATCAAGATATAGAAAAAAGCAGAAAGGAAAAAGCTTGAGAGGGGGCCAGCGATTGCAATCCAGAATTCTGCTTTCGGATGCGGGGGTTCTCCTTTTATCTGGGCAACGCCTCCAAAGATGAAGAGCGTAATACTCTCGATCGAAAGCTTGTATTTCTGGGCTACATACGAATGGGCAAGCTCATGAAAAGCAACAGAGACAAAAAGCAGGAGCGCCGCCAGGATGCCTTTAACCCAGTAAGAGGTTATCGGAAGATCCGGGGCGGCTATCGGAAAATAGCGAGAAGATAACAGCCAGGTGATCAAACCAAAGACGATCAGCCATGAAAAGTGCACCCGCATTGGTATTCCCATTATTGTTGCAACCTTCCACGATCCCTTAAGTGATGTGCTGTTCATATTTCCTCCTCCTTTTTTTGCCTTGAAATCTCTAATCTATTGCCACAGCCGTCATCCTTTCTCCCCTTACTATTTCAACGAACGATGTTTCTACGAAATTGCTTTTCTCAGCTAATGCTGAGATTATCGAAAATAGGCCTTCAGCACATACTCCAGGATCATTCGATGGGTATTAAAAAAGGAACCGTTGAGGGCAATCGCGTGTCGCATCAGGTCAATAAAACGATCTCGGTCATGATAGAAGAGAGGAAGAATGATATGCTCCAATTTGTCATAAAGAGATGAGGCATCTTTTGACCAATCGCTGCTTTCTATAGTTCCACGCCGGCTCTCTCCAATGGACCATCCGGTCACTCCTTCAATGTGTCCTTCAATCCACCACCCATCCAGAACACTCAAGCAGGGGGCCCCGTTAAGAGCTGATTTCATTCCGCTCGTTCCCGAGGCTTCCATAGGAGGTTGAGGTGTGTTGAGCCACAGATCAACCCCCGCTGTTATCATTTTCCCAGCAATTCTCGGTGAAAATAAATCCGTTGTGGTATCTCGATTCTGAAAGAAAAAGGAATTTATTTTTCGCAAAGTGGGTTTTGGGAGTTCAATTCTACAATATCGATATAAGTCATGGAATTT
>Ga0315281_10001986_pt1 | contig 30402 bp, 24 predicted proteins | sample YL17G07_0_MG_FD_204540 | JGI IMG/M metagenome (GOLD analysis project Ga0315281, IMG submission 204540) | Sediment microbial communities from Yellowstone Lake, YNP, Wyoming, USA - YL17G07_0 | ecosystem: Environmental > Aquatic > Freshwater > Lake > Sediment | place: USA: Wyoming | collected...
AAATCCCAGTTGCCCAGCACGCCCAGTTGCGGGGCGAAGAGGAACGCGGCGACCATGAGCGTGCCCACCACCGCGCCGAGGCCGCCCAGGACGGTGATGAGCGGCACGCCGCCGAGTTTGTACTGCGACCCCGGCGAGGCCTCGTAGAGGTCTTTGGCGCGATAGGGCAACAACGCCCCCGCCAGACTCGTCACGACGAACACGTAACCGCACCCGAACGTCACGCCGAGGGTCAAGCCGACCCAGCCCGGCACAAGATTGTAGGCCAGAATGATCGGGATGCTGGCGAGGAAGTACACGAGATGCGCGTCTACCGGCGTGTGCAGTTTCTCGTCCACCCGGCTCACCCATTCCGGCAAGAGCCGGTCGAGCGACATGGCGACCATCACGCGCGTCATGCCGATGTAGCAGTTGCAGACGATCTGGAAGCCGTTGAGAATATAGCCGAGGCCGATGATGAGCACCACGATGGGGCTGGCCGTAAGCGCCACCGCGAGAATCGGGGGCCACAGGTTGAAGCCCGCAATGTTGGCCTCGCCGATGGCCGACCAGTAACCCGCGCCCGCGACGTAGAGAAAATCGGAACCGGCCACGCGCTCGATGCCCACCGCGAGTAGAGCCAGCAACAGCCCAGTGGCGACGAGCGAACCGACCATGATAAACGTCTGCGCCTTGAAGTTGCGCGCGTCTTTAATTTCGCCGTTCTGCTGGGCCGAGTACGTGGCCCATTGGAGCGAAGTCCACGCGATGGGCGCGATCAACAGCGTGTACCACAAATTGCTCGGCGGATGTAAGTCAATCCCCGCCGCAGTTACCGCGCTCACCGCCGTCTGATAGAAATTCGGAGCGCCGCCTGAGGCCACCGCGAACGCGTTGAGCCGCTCCACAAACGCCGAGGGCGGCGTCGTGAACAGGACGAAGAACACCACGCCAAAAGCCAGCAGAGTCCCCCACCACATCACGTGCTGGAAGCGCACGTAATTTTTGAAGCCGCTGACGAGGAGGACGAGCGCGAGAAAGGCGTTGACGACGCTCGTGATGATGATGCCCGGCCCGGTGGTGAACCACACGCCCCACGCGGACAGCGTGGCATTCCCGAGCGTGGCGCCCAACCCGAGGAACAGCGGCGCAAAGCCGAGGTACGCGACCAGCCAGCCGGAGAGCGCCACCCACTGCAAAATCCAGATGACGAAGCCCGACATGACGACGGTGAACGCCACGCCCCCGCCGAAGACGCGGCTCTGAAAGACGTAGTCGCCGCCCGAGCGCGGGAGCGCGGTGGACAGCCACACGTAAGCAAAGGCGATGGGGATTTCAATCAGCGTGGCGAGCAGGATGCCCCACACGAGATTGCCGCCCGGCAGAGCGCCGGGAGCCCACAGATAAGTCCACGGGAAGATCAACCCCATGGTCAGTATGTTGTAGACGAAAGCGGAATAGGGCGACATCACCCGGACGAGGCCGGAGGCTTTGCGGGTGAAGACTTCGGGGGTGGTGGCGGAAGCGGACATAGTCTCTTCTCCTCTGGGGAATTAGTGATCACGCGTAGACGCCTGAAAAGTGTAGCCCTTCTATCCGAAAATGCAAATTGAGAAACTTCAGCGCTAGGTTAGGATGGGCGTCTTCACCCATCCCGCCGAATTGTGAAAATTCACTATGACCCCACCCGGCGAGTTGATGGCATCACACGCCGCGCGCTCCACGTCGCTCAAGGTCATCTCCAACACCGGCAGGAGTTCTTGCAACTGTTCCAGAGTGCGCGGCCCGACGATGGGCGACGTGATCCCGGGCTGGTCCTTGCACCACACCAGCGCCAGCTGGCCCGGAGTCTTCCCGTGCTCCCGCGCGGTCAGCGCAAACCGCTCGCCCGCCTCGACCCCGCGCGGTGTCACCCGCTCCGCATAAACGCTCCCCTTCAAGCGCCCGGCCCGCGAATCAGCCGGAAGCTCCCGGCCCGCCGGATACCGCCCGGCCAACACGCCTTGCGCTAACGGAGCCCATGGAATAAGCGCGAGGTTGTGGCGCAAAGCCAGCGGCACCAGCTCATTTTCAATGCGGCGATCGAGCAAGTTGTAAGGCGGCTGTTCGCTCACGTACCGCGCCAGATTTTTCTGCTCGCTCACCGCCAAAGCCTCCATCACCATCCACGCCGGGTGCGTCGAACAGCCGATATAGCGCACTTTCCCCGCGCGCACGAGGTCCGTCAATACGCCGAGTGTTTCGTCAATGGGAACTTCAAAACTGGGGCGGTGAATCTGATAGAGGTCAATATAATCGGTGTTGAGACGGCGCAGAGAATCTTCGCACGCTTTCAGAATGTGCCGGCGAGAGTTGCCGCCGTCGTTGGGGCCCTCGCCGACTTTGAAGTGAACTTTGGTGGCGAGGAAAACTTTATCACGCCGCCCGGCGAGCGCCCGGCCTACGGCCACTTCGCTCTGCCCGCTGTTGTAACTGTTGGCGACGTCAATGAAGTTAATCCCCGCCTCGAGCGCGGCGTGGATGATGGGGAGCGAGTCGGCTTCAGTCGTCGCCCCGCCGAAATTCATCGCGCCGAGGCAGAGCGGGGAGACGCGGACGCCAGTGCGACCAAAGAGACGATAGTTCATAAGCCGTGATTGTAAGTCACTTCACGCTTGCGGCAAAGTCAACTTGCGTCAGCCTTACGGGCTTTTCCAATCAGCGGCTCGGCGGGCCGATTCGTTGCGGGTTGACCCAATCGCTGAAGGAATTAACAAAAGGACAATGCCCCGACCGTGCAACCCGGCCAGCACCAAAGAGCCGCCTCAATTAACCATAGCCTGTCCATTTTGATTTGCGTCGCGCCGAGGTAGGGCTATAATCCCCCTTCAGATGTTCAGCGCCAATCTCCCCACCCGGCACTATCACGTCGAACTGCTCACCGAGCACTATCTCCTCACGGGCGAACTGGAACCGTTTGGCCCGATGATGACGTATCTCAACGACGCGGGCCGCGTGGCTTTGCGCCTCAAGAACATGGAAGCCAAATCGCTCGACGCCAGTCTGGCCCTGGATATGTTCCGCGCCGAGGAGATGATGGTGCGCAAGGATGAAATTGACCTCATCCGGCCACTCGATATGGTCTCGCAAAACACCGTCCCGCTCATGGCGCGGCGTGAGATCCTGCGGGTTTTCATTGGCCGCTTCGTCGTGCAGGCCTCGTTTCCCTGCGGCGCGGACACGCCTATCAGCGACATCTTCGACACCTCCCCCGCGCATTGGGTTCCGTGCCTGGATGCTCAGGCGCACATCGTCCAGCGTTCCAAACAGCCTGTCTTCTCCACGGCCAAGCTGGTTCTCGTCAATAAAGCCCACATTCGCTTTTATCAGGGTGTGCCCGCCCCCGCCGAGGTCGCGCCTCCGCCATCGTCCGTAGCCCCGGAAAACAAATAGCGCAAGTTGTGAACTTGCGCTACCCGTCGCTGGCCACCCCGTTCCCCAACTCCAACTTTCACGCCAGTTTATACACAGGCGCGGCCCTGCGCCTCAAGCCTGCTCATTGAACTGTCTAACCTCCATGATATACTCGCCCGCATGCGTTGGGATTTTCACGGGCTGACGGTCGAAGGGCAGTGGAACGACGCGCCGCTGGGTGAACGGTGGCTCGCCGCTTTTGCCCCGCGCCCCAGGGTGGATTTTCAGCCCGCTGTGATTTTCAACTTGACCCTCGCGGACGACGTGCCTCCCGCGCCTCTAGTCTCACCCGACGAGCGCCACCACCCCAGTGGCCTGGCCTACTACGTCAACGGCGATACCGTCACCGCGCATCTCCCGCGTTTCGGGCAACTGCGCCTCGACCTCGCCCATAGCACGACCGATGGCATCATTGTTTCCACCACACTCACAACCGCAAGCGTTTTAGAAAATGTGCTCATGCTCGGCCTCGCCCCTCACTTCCGGCGGCGCGGGCTATTTCCCTTGCGCGCCTTCTCAGCCACGCCTCCGCCATTGCCTTCGCGCCCGCGCCCCTCGCCGCTCCCCATCCGGCAACACGTCAACCCCCATCGTCCCGGCGTGGCCGTCCTCCTCGTCGGCGACAGCGCGGGCAAAACCCTCGCCGGGCTGACGCTCCTCCACGCAGGCTGGAAACTACTCTCCACTAATGCGCCCCTCCTCGCGCTAACGCCCAACGCTAACTCCCCGACCATCCTTGCCTACCCCGGCCTGCTCGCCGCTCACCCCGACACTCTAATGCAATTCCCCGAACTCAAGCCGCTCGCCGCATCCCGGTCGGGCGGAGAAAAAATCTTTTTCGCCCCCGATTCCGTTTATCCGAATGTGTGGATTGACTCCGCGCCCCCCGCCCTACTCGTGTTTCCTCACGTTGAAGCGCGCCCCGACCACGCCCTCGAACTCCTGCCCGTCTCCGAAGTTTTACACTTGCTCTTGCCCCACGCCCTCGAACGCTGGGACCGTGAAACTCAGCCTGCCCAACTGACCTTGCTCACCCAACTCGTCGAGACCGTCCCCGCCTATCGCCTCCACCTCGGCCCGGATGTGAACACGCTTCCAGCGCTGTTGCTCGATACGATTGACCGCCGCAAGTAGCGCAAGGGCTAAATCATCCCAACTCCGCCCGCAGAGTCTCTACTACTCCGGCCACCGTCTCGGGGCCGAAATCGAAACGCAGACCGGCGGCCTCGAACAATTCGGGCAACGGGCGCGAACCGCCGAGCGCGAGGGCGCGCTTGTAGCCCTCCACCGCGCCGCGCCAATCCTGCCGCGCCTTCACCCACACGCCCAGCGCCCCGAGTTGCGCGATACCGTACTCGATGTAATAAAACGGGACTTCGTAGAAGTGCAGGATGCGTTGCCACTCGGCGCGGCGGGCCGTCTCGTAGCCTTCCCAGCTTTCAAGGCCGCCGAAACGTTGATTCAATTCAAGCCATTGCGCCTCGCGCTCGCTTCGAGAGTGGCGCGGGTGCGTGTAGAGCCAGTGCTGAAAAGCATCACCGCGCGCCACCCCGGTGAGCAATGTCAGGCTACTCTCAAGATGCTCACGCTTGGAGCGCGTAGCCTCGGCAGAGGTGTAGAAAGCCTCCATGAACTCGCCGCCCAGGAGTTCCATGCTCATCGAAGCCACCTCGGCAAATTCCAGCGGCGGCTGACGATAACCGTGCAAAGGTTGCGCCGCGGCGGCGAAGGCGTTGAAAGCGTGCCCGCCCTCGTGCAAGAGCGTCCGCACGTCCCGCTCCAACCCGACGGCGTTCATGAAGATGAAGGGCAAGCGATATTCCGCGAGGTCTTGCTGATACCCGCCCGGCGCTTTGCCCTGGCGGCTGTCAAGGTCGAGCAGATTCAACTCAACCATCCGCCCGAACTCGTGGCCCAACTGCGGATCCACTTTCTCGAAAATGGCGCCGCACCCCTCGACGAGTTCCCCGGCTTGCGTGAACGGCTTGAGCGGCGGGCGGCCCTGCGGGTCTACGTTCAAATCCCACGGGCGCAAAACGTCCAGCTCCAAATGCTCGCGGCGTTGTTCCTGAATCTCGCGCAGAAGCGGGACGACGTGCTGTTCGACGGCGGCGTGGAATTGAAAGCAATGTTCGGGCGTGTAGTCAAACCGCTCGCGGGCGCGGAAGGCGTAATCACGGAAGCTGGGAAAGTCGGCGTTGCGGGCGATCTGCTCACGCAAGACAATCATCTCGTCAAAGATTTGGTCGAGTTCCTCGCGATCTTGCAACCGCCGGCGGGTGGAAAGTTCCCACACTGCCTGCCGGGTGGCGCGGTCGGCCTGGAAGAGATAGCGCGCCATTTGTGGCAGGGTGTGTTCCTGATCGCGGAAATTCACCATCATCGCGCCGGTGATTTTCTGATAACGTTGAGCGAGCTTGGCGTCTTCAGTTTGGAGGGAGATGTTCGCCTCGCGGAACAGGGTCACGCGATTGGCGATGACCCGATCCCAGACGCGGTACATCTCTGGCGGCAGATCTTTGCGCCCCGGAGAAGCCAGATAATGCTCGTCGAGGCGGTTCAAGGCTTCTTTAGCCTTCGGCTCAATCGCTTCGACGAAATGCAAAAATGCGCGCTCTAATTCCGGGTCGTCCGTCTGGCACGTCATGCGGGCGTAGCGCACCGCGCCTTCCTGAGCAATGACGGCGGAGAGTTCCGATTCGTCGGCCAGCCACTTTTCGAGCGCCGCCACCGTGGCGAGCGGGCGAGCCGCGAGTTCGTCAAAGAGCGGCGCGAGTTGCGCCCACTCGCCTGCGTCCAGGGGGGCCGGGACAAAAGTGCGCGGGTACGCGCGGGGGAGGCGGGATAGGTCGAGGGGCATTGTGTTATCCAAGTCAGGGAGACGGCGGAAGTTTCACTGCAAGGCCAATACGTGCTTCTCTAAAAATTTTCCCATGCGCTCAAGGTTGTCGCGGCGGTTGGCTTCTTTCACAAAGCCGTGCCCCTCGTCGGCATACGAGACGAGTTCGGCGAGGCCGCCCTGCTTCTTCACCGCATCGGCAAAGTCCACCGATTGCCGGTACGGCACCGCTTTGTCCTCCAGTCCGTGAAAGAGCAGGACCGGCTGGCGGACATTTTTGACGTGCGTGAGCGGTGAGCGGGCTTTCCACACCGCTCCAGCCTCGGGCAAACGGCCCAGCAAACTGCCTTCCTCGTAATTCACTTCAAAGCGGTGCGAGCCTTGCTTGAGATCGTACATATCGCCGATGCCATAGAGCGACACGCCCGCCGCCCAGAAATCGGAGTCTTGCGTGAGGGCCATGAGTGTGGTGTAACCGCCGGCGCTCCCGCCGGTGATGACGAGCCGCCGGGGGTCGGCGTGGCCGAGGTCAATGAGATGTTGCGCCCCGGTGCGCGCGTCTTCCACATCCACTACCCCCCACTGGCCGTTGAGCATTTCTTGATACGCGCGCCCATAGCCGGTGCCGCCGCGATGATTGACGAAGAGATAATGCCAGCCGCGCGTGGCGAAGTATTGCGCCTGCGGTTGCCAGGTGAACGGCACTTCGGAAGTCGGCCCGCCGTGAATGTGGACGATGAGCGGGCGCGGATTCTGTTCGGCGCGCAGGCCGACCGCCGGATAGAAGATGCCCCAGCATTGAATCTTCTTCACCGTCTCCCACGAAATCACTTCGGGCTGGGACAACGCTCCGGGGTTCACGAGGCCGATTGAGTTTGTCGCCCGCGCCGCTTCGTGGCCGGTCAACGCGTCCAAAGTAATAACCGCGTGGGGCGTGGTCGGCGTCGCCCCGATGAAAGCCAATTGGTCATCGCGCACATTGAGATTCACCATCTCCAGCCAGTTCGTCGGAATTTCCTCGACTATGTTCTCCGGCCAGCTCACGCGCAAGAGGACATCCCGGCTCTGACGACGGCGGATGGTGTAAATAGTTTGCCCATCGCCGCTCCAGCGCATCGCGCAGAGGCCGGGGACCCAATCGGCGCGGCCAATCTCGCCCTCGCCCGCGTCCACGCGGACAGCGTTGCTCCCGTCGGCGCGCGCCACCCATAGGGAACGCCAACCCGTCTCATCACTGGTGTAGGCCAGATATTTTCCATCCGGGCTGAATTGCGGCGAGGCGTAACTCACGCGCGGTTTCGCAAAAGTGTTCACTGGTGTCAACGGCAACAGTTCGTAACTTCCTTTGCTGTCGCCCGTTGCCTTTGCCAATCGCGCAATGACCAGCCGCGCCTCGTCCCACGGCATATCATATTCGTTCCACTCTTGCCACGCGACGAGTCGGCCATCCGGCGAGAAAACGGGGTTGAAGGCATACCACGGATCGCTCGACAACTTAATCGGCAAAGTCTGGCCGCGCACGTCTGCCAGCAACACATTGCAGTGGCCGCCTTGCTCCGCGAGGAACGCCACGAATTGACCACACGGTGAAATCGCCGGGGCCGCTACACCCTCGTAGGCGGGCGTGATGGCCCACTGTTCACCCGAAGCCAAATCCATCCCTTGCAAGGTGCCGTCCTTCGCCGCGTACACCAACGTCTCGGCCTGCACGGTATACACGCCCGCGCCGTAGCTGATGCCGCCCGCGGGGAGTGGCTCGGTGGTAAGCGTTTGCGCCAGGCCAGTGACCGTGGATTGCCCCACGATGGAGCGCTTCCCGTCGGCTTGCCGCAAATAAAAAAGCGTCTCTGGCGTATCGCCGAAAGACGGCTCGGAATGCGCGTGCGCGAGATACAGGCGGTTGAGAGGCAGAGGGGTGTGAGTCATTGGGTGATTGGGTGATTGAGTGATTGGGTGATCGAGTGATGGCGAGGATTATATATCAGCGGCGGAGGGCGCGCAGAATTTGGCGAACCTCCCCAAAGGTAACGACCCGAAGGCTGAAGATGGCCAGCGTGTAGAGGAGCGCGACTCCAGCCCACGCGACGAGGGCGAGGAATAGCGACTGAATTGGAAAGATGAGGAAGACGAGGAAGAGACTCGCCGCCCCGACGGTAACCCCCCACCCCACCCCGCCCGCGCGGACAGCGCGCCCGGCGTTAGCGCCAAACCCGATGGCGTAACCCGTCAACCCCAGCCCGAAGGCAAACCCGATCCCGGCGGAGGCGTAACCCTTCAGCGCAAACGAGGCCGCGAGAAAAACGATTAGCCCTGTGAAGGCGGCCCGCACACTATGCGCCGGGCGTTTCTCCACCGCGCTCATCACCACCGACACCCAGGCAATCGGCAAAGGCAACAGCCCAATGGCCACCGCGCGCATCGTGTTCGCCGCCGGTTCAAAACCCTTGCCGAACAAAATCGGCGCAATTGGCCCGGCCACCGCCAACATCCCGCCCGCCGCCAGCGCCACGAGCAAGCCGCTATAACGCACGATGCGCCCCAACCACAACGGCATTTCATTGGCGCGACCGGCGAGATGGGCGTGAGTCAAAATCGGCACGAAGGCATAGGCCACCTGCCCCAACAGGGCATAGATGAGCAGGAGTCCGCCTTGCGCCAGGTCAAGGAAACCGACCTCGGTGCGCGAGCCGGTCAACTTCTCCACCACGATCGGGCTGATGCGGAACATGAGCGTGAGGGCGAAGTTGGCCAGGGCAAAGGTGAGGCCGAAGCGCAGTAAATCCCAAATCCCGACTTCCAACTTCCCGCTCAGAGAGCGTCCAACTTCCCGCTCGGAGAGCGTCCAGTTTCCAAACCACCCGCGCACCCACCACAACCCAAGCGCCAAAAAGAGAACTTCATCCGCCAGCATGGCGCTGAGCACGAGAGTGAGCGAGTGAGTCTGGACGATGCCGAGGAGCAGAAACGTCATGACGATTTGCCGCCACGCCGTCTCGACGGACCACTTGAGCGTCTCGCCGAGGCCGAGGAGGAGGGGAAAGGCCACCATCGTCCAGACGCGCGCCATCACCGCCAGGCCAAGTAGTAAAGCGTGAAGCGGCGTGAGCCAGGTAGCGAGAAACAGCGCGACCAGCGTGGCGCTTACCCCCAACCCCAACCCGATCACCAGTTTGACTCCGAAGAGCGCCCGGAACATGGCGCGCACTCCGGCCTCGCCGGAATGTTGGCGCACCTCCGGCACGAAGCGGCTGAAGATTTCCTGATAACCCAACTCGCCTAACATTTGGAAAATGGCAAAGATGGCGAAGACAAACGCGAACTGCCCGTACACTTCCGCGCCCAGCGTGCGCGGGATGAGGGCAATGTACAAGATCGCGCCGATGATTTGCGGAGCCTGATTAAGCGCGATGGCCCACACACTGCGCGCGGCGCGGGAGGAGGTGGTATGTGTTTCGGTAGCCAAGAATTACGGCTCAATCTTCTCGTGCACCGACTTCTCATTCCGAGTGGTGGCGGCGGCCACAAAGGCGCGGAAGAGCGGGTGTGGGCGATTAGGCCGCGAGAGAAATTCGGGATGGAACTGCGTGCCAAGCATGAAGGGATGGTCGCGGAGTTCCGCGATTTCGACGAGGCGGCCATCCGGCGAGAGGCCGGAGAGGACGAGGCCCTTGGCGGTGAGCGGCGCGCGATAGGCATTGTTGAACTCCCACCGGTGGCGATGCCGCTCGCTGGCCACTGCGCCCGCCGGGAGGTCGTAAGCGTCGTCGGCTTTGGTGCCGGGGACGAGCTGGCACGGATAAATGCCGAGACGCATCGTGCCGCCCATGTCGGCGATGTCGCGCTGGTCAGGCATGAGGCTGATGACCGGGTGCGGCGTGGCGTGATCGAACTCGGTGGAGTTGGCCGAGTCGGAATCGAGCGCCCAGCGCGCGAACTCGATGCACATGACTTGCATCCCCAAACACAGGCCGAGATACGGCACGTTGTTTTCACGCGCGTAGCGGGCGGCGGCGATTTTGCCCTCGATGCCGCGCGTGCCGAACCCGCCAGGGACGACGATCCCATCGGCGCGATGCACCATATCCCAACCGTGCCCTTTTTCCAACTCGGCGGAGTGAATCCAGTCAATCTCCACTTCACGCCCAAGCGCCAGGCCGGCGTGCTTGAGGGCCTCGCGCACGCTCATGTAAGCATCCTGCAACTCGACGTACTTGCCCACGAGCCCCACGCGGATGCTGGGCTTGGGGCGGCGGACTTCGGCGACCAGTCTTTCCCACTCACGCCAGTCGGGGGTGGGGCGGGCGGCGAGGCCCAGTTTGGAGAGGACGATGTCGGCGACTTGATGCTGTTCGAGCAAGAGCGGCACTTCGTACAGCACATTCGTCGTGACCAGCGGGATGACGGCCCTGGCTTCCACGTCGCAAAAGAGCGCAATCTTCCCGCGCAGTTCGTCGCTCACCGGATGGTCGGAGCGGGCCACAATGATGTCGGGCGTGATGCCGATGGAGCGCAGTTCGCGCACCGAGTGTTGGGTGGGCTTGGTTTTCAACTCGCCGGTCGCGCCGATGTGCGGGAGCCAGGTGACGTGGAGATAAAGCGTATTCTCGCGCCCGACGTCGGTGCGCATTTGGCGCATGGCTTCGAGGAACGGTTGCGACTCGATATCCCCAACGGTCCCGCCTACCTCGATCAGCACGATCTCGGCCCCGGTGGACTTGGCGACCATCCCCATGCGCCGCTTGATCTCGTTGGTGATGTGCGGGATGACTTGAATCGTCCCGCCGAGGTAATCGCCGCGCCGTTCTTTGGCGATGACGTCGGAATAAATCTGCCCGGTGGTGATGTTGCACACACGGCTGAGGTTGGTGTCTATGAACCGCTCGTAGTGGCCGAGGTCGAGATCGGTCTCCGCGCCATCATCGAGGACGAAGACTTCACCGTGCTGATAGGGACTCATCGTGCCGGGGTCCACGTTAATGTACGGGTCAAGTTTTTGGATGGAGACGTTGAACCCGCGCGCTTTGAGCAAACGCCCGAGCGCGGCGGCGCTGACGCCCTTGCCAACGGAACTGACAACGCCACCGGTGATGAAAATATATTTGGTCATATAGTCTCCTATTTCTGCTGGCTTAAATAATCGCTCAGTGCGCCGAGCGCATCCCGCAAATCAAAGCCGGCCCACATTGAGGAACCGGTCGCACCCGCCGCAAAAATTGTCGCGCCGAGGACGTAATCGTCCTGCCGCAGTTGCGCGTCGTACGCGGCCAATATGCTCACGTAGGCGTGCGGGCCATCGAAGCCGAAGCCCTGATCAACCCACCACGCCTGGTGCTCTTTCCACCCGTCGCGCGTCTCGAAACCGCACCCGCCCGGGTTCACGACCCCGTCTATGCCCGCCTCGCTGATCACCAGCGGCAGGTCGCCGATCCCCATCGGTTTCAGATAACCTTCGTACCAGTAACGATACCGCAGGGTGAGTGAGCCGGCCATCACCGGTAGAGCCGGAGCGCCGGGGATGCCGCCCGGCTTGTTCGCAGGAGACAGCCCGCAGAGCATCGTTGGGGCGTCGTATTCGTGGAGCGTGAAGATGCCGCCGCACTGGTGTGCGGCCTGCAGGGCGGGGAGGAAGCGCCCCATATCGGCATACGTCGAGGGCCAGCCCACGCCAAATTCGCCGACGGCGGCTCGAAGCCCCACCGCTTGCATACCACAGGCGCGGGCGGCTTCGAACTGCGTGTACCAGTCCATCTTTTCCGGGGTGTCGGGATTAAATTCATTCCACGCAGCCCAGAAATCCACGCCCGGGTTAAGCCGATACGTGTCGAGGTTGGCGGCGATGTATTGTTTGGCGGCCTCCGCCGGGTCGAGCGTCCCCACCCAGTCTTCTTGTTTGCCGCCGACGATGCCGAGCGTGAGCGTGCCGGGTGAATCTTGTTTCACTACGTTCATCCAACTCACATCGTCAATGCCTTTCACCACGCGCGGGTGGCCGTGCCGCACTAAGTCAAAAAAGCCGGGGTCGGAGTTGTTCAAGGCCAGCACGCCCAGTTTGCTCGCGGTGAGATCGGGGTAAGCCTGCGGCCAATTAGGCGGCAGGGCCGAGGCCGGCTTCCAGTTATAGACAAAGGGCAAGTAAGCGACGAGGCGAATAATGGGAAGATGGGTAGGGAGGGGAACGGCGAGCGGCACATCGGTTTCGGCGGGGATGGCGACCCGGAAGGGGTCTTGGGTGGGCGGCGGCGGATAAGGGTTGAAGAGTTGCGCCGGGGCGGGATAAGCCAAGTCGAGGGTGGGCAAAGGCGGCGGCGGATAAGGTAACGCCTCAGTCGAGGCCGGCCTCGGCAAAGGGGCGGTCGCCGAGGCCGAGGTGAGCAAAGCCGCCGCCGTCCGCGCAGGCCGCGGCGTGCCGGTGGGTACAAGCGTCCCGGCGGGCGGCGCGTCCGCCACGAAAAAGCGCGTCAGCCATATCCCTGATGCAACGCCGGTCAAAATAACGGCGAGGCCAATCACCATCGAGAATTGGCCTCGCGTGAAGGAACGCGGAGAGTTCATCACACCGATCTCGACATCAATCTATTGTCCAGCTTCATAATAAGCCAGCGCAATTAACATCTCGTGCAAATCAAAACTATGCCAGGTATTATCGTCGTTCAAAGCGCCCGCCGTGAAGAGGGTCGCGCCCAAGACATACGGGTCTTTCTTTAATTCAGCATCGTACCACGCCAGCACATTCACGTAGGCTTGCGGGCCGTCGGGACCGAGACCTTGTTGCGCCCACCACGCCTGAAAATCTTTCCAACCCCCGCCGCCGGGGTTGCCGCACGCGCCAGGGTTCAATGTCCCGTCAATCCCAGCTTCGCTGATCACCAGCGGCAAATCGCCGAGGCCGCGGGGCTTGAGCAAGCCTTCGTACCACAGGCGATAGCGGAGCGCGTGCGTGCCCGCCGGGACGTTGAGCGCGGGCGCGCCGGGGATAATGTTCGGCGTATCCACCGCCACATCACACGCCATCGTCGGGCCGTTGTACTCGTGCAGAGTAAAAATGCCGCCGCACTTATGCGCCGCTTCGAGCGCCGGCAGGAATAAAATCATTTGGTCGTACGTGGCCGGCCAGCCGACTGCAAAACTGCCCACCGCGCCATGCAAACCACTTGCCTGCATGGCGCAGACACGCGCGGCCTCGAATTGCGCGTACCATTGCATCTGTTCGGTCGTCGCCGGATTATACTCGTTCCACGCCTCCCAATAATCCACGCTCGGATTTTGCCGGTAGGTCGCCAAGTTCGTCGCCACGTAATTGTTCGCCGCCGCCGCCGGGTCGGTGGTGCCCACCCACGTCTCTTCTTTGCCGCCGAGGATACCGAGGGTAATGGTGTCGGGCGAATCTTGCTTCACCGCCGACATCCAACTCACGTCGTTAATGCCTTTCACCACGCGCGGATGCACGCGCCGGATGAACTCAAAAAAGTACGGGTCGGAGTTGTTGAGCGCCAACACGCCCAGTTTGCTCGTAGTCTGTCCGCTTAAGGTAGGCGGCCACGCGGGCGTGGGTGACGGCTCGGGTGGAGGTGGTTCCGGCGAGGAGGTGGGAGATACCGGGGTGGGCGAGACCGGGGGTGGGTAAGGCGTGGCATTCGACCCCGCGCCAAAAATCGGGAAGAAAGCAATATAGGTGGCTGGCGTGGGCGTGAAGGAGGCGCGGCCCGGTGGCGTGGCAGTGGGCGCAAGAATCGCTGGCGTGAAGGAGGCATTGCGCAGTGGCGTGGCAGAGGGCGCGGGAGTCGGCGTGGCGCTACACGCTGTTACAGCGATAAGCAACACGCAGAGCGCGCTCTTAGTCAAGAGGGATAATTGAGGGGTGGATATGGGATTCACCGCACCACCAATGGCGACAACAGAACTCGATTGGCCACCCGCTCCCCAGCGGGGTTGACCACGCTCAAGCGATCACCCGTTTCCCGGACGTAAAGGCCCATCTCCATTTGATACTCTCCCGGCCCGGTGCCCGGCGGAATCACCGTCGTATATTTACTCACAATCAGTTCCCCCGGTTGCCAATAGGCTGAGGAATAGCCGAGTTGGTCATCATTGGCGATGAGTTGTGCGTTGGAGTCAAGGATATGCACGAAAGACGAATACAAATAGGGCGGCGCTTGCTTCACGCGCCAGTAAATGAATGTCGTCACCGTCTCCCCCGCAGTTACTTCATCCACCCGCCGGTCGTAACCCAAAAAGTCGGCAATGCCGTCGAGATTGACGGGCGGCAAAAGGTCTTGCCCTTGCCGCGTCTGCGGCTCAAAAGAAGTTTCATAACTGGCCCACACCGGCCCGCGCCGACTCGGTTGCGGCGGCAACACGTTCGCAGGCCACTGCAATACTTCAAACGCCGTGCGCCCAAACGGGTCGGAGATGTATTCAACTGCGAGCCGCGCGGGCAGGAGACGCACAAAGTCATTCGCCAGCGGCGCATCGGCCAGGAAGAGATAATCGGCGGGCTGACCAGCAGGCGGAAAGACAAAGGCCGTACTCGCATCAAAGCGGTGCGAATGGGCGTAGTCCTGCGAACTGAGCAATGCCAGCGTGGGATTCACGTCGTAGTGGGTGGAAATATAACGGGCGCCGGTCGTTGGGTGTTGCGTGAGATACTCGGCGGCTTGCACGAGGACAGCGGAGCGGTCGTCGTAGTTGCGAGGCGAGGTGGCCCAGAGCTGGAAATAATCGCGCCCGGTCTTTCCGCCGAGAAAGATTAACCACAACCCGACGAGAGTGGGTGTGAGCCAACGCCGGACGTCATCCCCCGCTCCCCCCTCCTGGCGCGAGTTCAGGTGAATCTCCATATCCGAGGGCGTCGCGTCGGGAGCGGGGGAGAGACGCAATTTTTGAATAAGCCACTCAACGGCCGCCGCCGGAAAAAGATACAACACCGGCAAGATACCGATGGCGCGTTGATAGTACGGCAAGTTCTCGGCGGAGAGGCCCATGGGCAAAAGCATAACACCGAAGCATGAGAGGCCGATGAAAGACACGAATCGCCGCCGCGCGTCTTTCCCGAATAGCGCCCCAACACTCAGCGCCAGCCCTGCCGCCAACAACATAGCTGTGAATGGATCGAATATGGGCGCGCCGCCCAGATTGAAGCGGTAGTTCGGGTCGCCGAACTTGTAGAACATCCCTGCCGTGATGATGAAATTCGCCCACAGCAAACCCGCAAGGTCGCCGTGATTCCAGTTGGGGTTAAAAACGGAAATCTGACTGGCACGGAGGAGGAGGTCGGCGGGATGTTGGAGAAAGTAGAGCGCGAGGGGAGCGGCCGTGATCGCCGCCGCGCTAATGAGGAGGCCGCCGTGTTGCAAGACAAGTTGCCGCGTGAAGCGCGGGCCACGCGCCTCCCACACCATCCATAGCAAGCCTAACGCAATGACCACCGGAAAGAACCGCGCCGCTGTATAGGTGTAAAGTGTAAGGCCCAACCAGAAGCCGGAGAGTACGAACTGAAGCCGAGAGTGAGTCTGCCATCCGCGCACCAGTGCGAGCAAGACCAGAGCCTCGAACAGCGGCTGGCTCACCGCGCGATACCCGTTACGACTGGCGATGAGATGCCACAGCGAGACCGTCATCAGCGCCGAGGCTAAAAGGCCCGTCGAGGGACGATACAATGCGCGGCCTAAGGCGGCTACCGCCGAAAGGGTGAGAAGGCCGAGGAACACGGAGACTAAGCGGCCCGCAAGAATCGGATCGCGCACTATCGCCATCATCCCGGCTTCGAGATAAATATAAAGCGCCTCACGTCCGGTGAATTGTCCGAAGAACGCCGGACAACACTGGCCTTGCAGAACTTCTTTAGCAATGATGGCTTTGGAGGCTTCGTCGAGATGCCAGCCGTAAGGCACGGTGACAATCAGATGCAAGCGTAGAAAAGTGGCGACGAGGAGAATCAATATCGCGCCAACAAAAAAGGGGGCGGGGAGTTTCCTCTTGCGAGGCGACTCCCCGCCAATGGTTTCAGTGCAGGTCATACTCATATCTGGGGTCGTATCAAAATTGCCCGGCGGCCTGCTAACCGCCACGCTTCGGCTCGCAAACGCAACTCGTCTTCGCTAGCTTCGATGCCAAAGTGATGCAATACCATCCTGAGGCAGGCGGGCACACACGAATAGGGTGTTTCCTGTTGATAGAAAATCAGAGCTACTGGTATTAGGCAGTCGTTGAAGTAACTTTCCGAAAAGCCGACTCGATTTCAGTCTGATGTTCGGCGTAGAGTTGCTCTGCCGCCTGACGCATTTCCTTAAGTGGGGTAGACGCGATGACACTAGACAATTCATCGTCCACAGCCACAACCCCAATCACTCCCGCCAAGCCATAACCGGGATACGCGAGCGCAATAGGCACGGCCCATACCACCCGAATCGGAAAAACCATATGGCGGGGAATGCCCGCCAGCGCCAAATTGCCCAAGTGGTCGGCAATAAAATTCTGGACAATGCGCCTGACTGTTTCAGGAGTCAATCGCGTTTGGTCGGCAACTGCGATAGTTTCGCTTAGGGGCAAGGCACTCATAACATCCTCCACTGAGGGGGCTGGCATTAGGCTGGCGGTCATAGATTTCAATCAGGTCCGTTATTGGGTCAACACTAACACAGCATAACCTCCCAACACACGCACGGCCCAATCTTGATTAATAGTCGAAAGAATTCGGCGGGGCAGGCGACCTAGAGCAAATTCCTAACCAGTTGATGGTGTTTCGTTCGTAATTGCCGCTAAAAAGGCGCGTTTCTTTACAAAAACCATCAATGCGATAGAAATCTGCTCTAACTGTTGTTTTAGGCTTCGCGGGCGCTCAATGCCGCCAGCCGTATAACACCAATCTCGCACTTCATAACCGGTATCGCGTAAGGTTGCCAGCGCGGTGTCTTTCATGAAATAGTGTAAGTGTCCCACGCGCTCGCGCCAGCCTAAAATCGGATGACGACGCCAAACGGCTTGCACCGACATATCCAGAGGAACATGAAAGATCTTGTAAGTCGCGCGTTCCCGGAATTGACGCAAGAAGCCAAAGTAATCTTCAATATGCTCAAAAACATCCAGACACAATCCAAGGTCAAAAGTTCGAGGCGGGTTGGTGAGCAGGTCGGCACAATAAAAGCGCAAATGCTCGTTGGCGCGGGACTGGCAGAGCGCATAAGCCTCGGGTGAAATGTCGTAGCCATAAAACTCAGTTGTGGCCGGCAGGTTCGTTTGCAATTGTCGCAGTATTTCACCAGCGCCGCACCCAATTTCAACCACTGAACTTATCGGCAGGTTATGTTTCTTCAACATCTGGAGGACTTGTAGCGCCTTCCAGGGAGAATCTTCACTATCAAAAGTCGGGTTTTTCTCGGCGTACTGACCGTTCAGATAAATATTGCTTGCCACGTAGGTTCCCTTAATATCCTCGCTACCGGCCGCAAAATAATGGCTGGCAACTGGATGATAGCATGGATAAGAAGTTGCAACAACGGTCATAGCCAAAACTGGCGTGATATAATCCTCGCGTCCTCCATCCTTACCTCATCTTCGTTACCTCTTCATGTCCAAAACCATAGTCGCTCTCGACCTCGAAACCACCGGCCTCGAAGCCAAACAGGATGCCATCATCGAAATCGGCGCGGTGCGCTTCAAAGGCGACCGGGTGGAAGGCGAGTTCGCCACGCTTGTCAATCCGGGGCGCAAGATTCCGGCCAACGTCACGCAACTCACCGGCATCACCGACGCGATGGTGGCCAAAGCGCCGCTGATCAGTGTGGTTCTGCCACAACTCGAAGAGTTCGTGGGCGAAGCGCCCGTCCTCGGGCACAACATCAAATTCGATTTGGATTTTCTGCAAGCCAAACGCGCGCTCCGCTACAACGACGCGCTCGATACGCTTGACCTCGCCTCGGTCTTGTTGCCAAGCGCGGGGCGGTACAACCTAACGTCACTCGCCAAAGAACTTGGCGTGCCAACTCCCTCCGAGACCATGCATCGCGCCGACGTGGACGCTCGCGTGACGATGGAAATATATCGCGCGTTGTTCCGCAAGGCGCTGGAATTGCCGCTTGATTTATTGGCTGAGATTGTCCAACTGGGCCAAGATATCATCTGGGGCGCCGGGATGATTTTCGAAGATGCGCTTCGCGCGCGGGCCAAAGAAAAAGTGGGGGCGCGGCGAGTCCGTCAGGGTGCGGGCGGTCCGTTGTTCACACCGGCGAACCGCGAGGATTTGCGTCCCCTCCAACGCAACCCGGAAATGGCTCCACTCGATATTGACGAAATCGCAGCGGTGCTGGAACCGGCCGGTTCTTTCTCGCACCACTTCCCGCATTTCGAGTATCGCTCCGAGCAAGTGGAAATGTTGCGCGCGGTGGCGCGGGCGTTCAGCGACGGGCGGCATCTCCTGGTGGAAGCTGGGACCGGGACCGGAAAATCTGTGGGCTATCTCATCCCAGCCATTCAGTGGGCCGTCCAAAACGGCGAGCGCGTCATCGTTTCGACCAACACCATCAACCTGCAAGATCAATTGATCAACAAAGACATCCCGGATTTGCAAGTGGCGCTCGGCGTGGATTTCCGCGCGACGGTGTTGAAGGGGCGCGGCAATTATCTCTGCCCGCGCCGTGTGGAAAATATGCGCCGCCATCGCCCCAAACTGCCCGAAGAAATGCGCGTGCTGGCGAAGGTGCTGGTGTGGCTCAATCAAATGGAAGAGACCGGCGCGACGACCGAACTCTCGCTCGGCCCCAACGAGCGGGGCGCGTGGATGCGGCTTTCCGCCGAAGACGAAGGCTGTAGCGCCGATATGTGCCAATCCAAAATGGGCGGCGCCTGCCCGTTCTATCAAGCGCACAAAGCCGCGCACGCCGCGCACGTCGTCATCGTCAATCACGCCCTGCTCTTTGCCGACATCGCCTCCGAGAATCGCGTCCTGCCCGACTATCGCTATTTGATTGTAGACGAAGCGCATCATCTGGAGAGCGCGACGACGGACGGCCTGAGTTTTGAACTAAGCCGGATGGATTTTGAGCGACAACTGAAAGACCTCGGCGGCCCGAACGCGGGCCTGCTGGGCGAGATTCTCGCGGCCACGCGGGATGTGCTGACCCCCGAACTGTTTGCCACCCTCGACGCGGAAGTGAACAAGGCCTACGACCGCGCCACCACGGCCCTCGAACTCTCCCGCGATTTTTTCATCGCCGTCGAGACTTTCATGCAAGAAGTGCGCGAGGGCCAGCCCATCAGCGAGTACGGCCAGCAAGTCCGCATCATCTCCGCCACGCGCACACTCACGCCCTGGGAGCAAATTGAAGTGCAGTGGGAGCAAGTCGGCCAGACGCTCATCGCGCTCGCCAAGACGCTCACCCGCCTCGCCGCCGGACTCACCGAACTCGAAGACTTCGACCTCCCCGAGCGCGACGATTTGGTTTCGGCGGCCAACGCGGCCCAACGGCGCTTCGCCGACATCGTGGAGAAACTCAACGGCTTTGTCTTCAAGCCCGATCCAATGACGATTTATTGGTCGCAAGTGCGCGGCGACGGCCTCAAGGCTAAAGTGTCGCTTCACGCCGCGCCCCTGCACGTCGGCCAGTTGGTGCAAAAGTATTTGTGGCACGCCAAAGAGTCGGTGGTGATGACCTCGGCCACGCTGACGACCGCAGGCGATTTCACCTACCTCAAGAGCCGCCTCACCGCCGACGAAGCCGACGAGATGGCGGTCGGGTCGCCGTTTGATTACGAGACCTCCACCCTGCTCTATCTGGTCAACGACATCCCCGAGCCGGTGGACAAATACAATTATCAGAAGATGGTCGAGCAGGGCCTCATCAAACTCTGTACCGCCACGCGCGGACGCGCGCTCGTCCTCTTCACGTCTTATGCCCAACTCAAGCAAACTGCGCAAGCCATCCGCGACCCCTTGGGCCGCGCGGGAATTGACGTGTACGACCAATCCGACGGCACGGCGCGCACCACGCTCCTCGACTCGTTCAAGAGTTCCGAGGGCGGCGTCCTGCTCGGGACCAAAAGTTTCTGGGAGGGCGTGGACGTGGTCGGCGAAGCGCTCTCGGTGCTGGTCATCGTCAAACTGCCTTTCGACGTGCCTTCCGACCCGATCATTGCCGCGCGCTCCGAGACTTTTGAGCGGGCTTTCGACGAATACACCGTGCCGGAGGCCGTGCTTAAATTCCGGCAAGGCTTTGGCCGTCTCATCCGCTCCAAAAGTGATCGCGGCGTCGTCGCCATCTTCGACCGCCGGATGCTGACCAAACAATACGGGCGCATCTTCATGGACTCGCTCCCGCAGTGCACGCGCAAAGCCGGGCCGATGGCGGGCTTGCCCCCACTCGCGGCGAAGTGGATTGACGGAGGGTAGTGCCGCCTCTGGCGGGCGGCGATGGGCACAAGACCCGACACTACCCATCAAGAGAATCAAAAAGAGCCGAGGCGCCTCGGCTCTTTTACTTTCAGATAGGCTCTCCCCAAAACTACTGGCTGGTTGGAAGCACCGGGTCAGTCGGGACTTTGCCCGACCAGGTATCGAGGATTTCAACAATCTGCTGGCCGAGCGGGTCGGCGCCGTCGCGCTGTTTCTGGAGCCAGTCGTCGAAGGCTTTTTGGCGAGCGGTATCAATTTGTGTAGCGGTCAGGGGGCGGTTTTCGTGGCCCAGCACTTGAATGATGTGCCAGCCGAACTGGGTCTTCACCGGGTCACTGATCTGGCCGACGGGTGTGTTGAACGCGACTTGCTCGAATTCGGCAACCATGTCGCCCTTCTTGAACCAGCCCAGGTCGCCACCCTTAGCGCCACTACCGGTATCTTCCGAGACCTGTCGGGCGAGGTTGGCGAAATCGTCTTGCCCGTTGCGGAGTTTGACGAGGAGGTCGTTGATCTTGGCCTGGGCGGCGAGCTTGACGGTATCGCTCGCGGTGTCGGACACGCTGATGAGGATGTGCCGCGCCCAGACTTGCTCGACGGTGGTGGGCACGTCGGCGCTAATGACTTTGATAAGTTTCTCGCGGTAAATTTCCGACTCGATGAAATGGCGGAAATCGGCTTCACTAAGACCGGCGGACTGTTTGAGGACCGTGGTGTAACTGGTGACACGGGTGGCGTACGCCTGCGCGGTGAACGGAGTCGCCGTCGGGCCGGCGGTGCCGGTGGCTATAGGTGTTTGCGTGGGGGCCGCGCTGGCCGCCGCTGTTGGGGTGAGAGTCGGCGTGGGGGTCCACACCGCCGCCAGGGTCGGGTTCACCGTCGGGGGCACATCGGTCGGGAAGTCGGTGGGGGTGGCGCTGGGGACAACCGTCCCGTTCGGGAAGAATCCAAACGTCTCCTGCATCCGCGCATCTACTTCTTCTTTGCTGACCGTGATGCCGCGCCGGGCGGCCTCTTGCCGGATGATTTGGTCGTCTACGAGGTTGTTGAGAACCTGGCGACCAAGCGTCTCGGAGTCAGCGAGATAACTCTGGACTTGACTAATCTGTTGTTGGTAGTATTGCAGGCTCTGGGCGTCACTGCCAAAGATAGTGGCGAGGCGGACGAGTTGCTGGTATTGCTGGGTGATGATGAGATAACGCTGATAGCGCACGGCTTTCTGGAAATCGCCGAGGCTGATGGCCGTGCCGCTGACGCGGGCGACGGGTTGGCGCGGTTGAATCACCAGTTGATCGAAGAAGCCGAAGCCGATAACGGCGACGACGACGATGGCGACGGCGATGACGCCATAGATGATGGCGCGCTTTTGGCGACGCTCGCGCTCGGCTCGGGCGAGGTGTTTGCGCGTGGGTGCGACAGGCGCCCCGGTTTTTTTGCTCATGCTTGCTCCTCACAAAGTCGGGGCATACGCCAAGCGCGACCGCGTTGCGCGTGCGCTTGGCGTATGCCCCGGGTTTTAAAACTGGCGTCCAGGCGGGCCTGAGACCCGCCCAGACGCGGAGAGACCGCCGCCGGAAAAATCGGCGGGTTTAGCGCGGCAGTTCGCCGCTGAAGGGCAGGAGCGCCATGTGGCGCGCGCGCTTGATGGCGACGGCGACGAGGCGTTGGTGCTTGGCGCAGGTGCCAGTCTGGCGACGCGGGCGGATCTTACCCCGGTCGCTCACGAGAGCCCTGAGCATATCTATGTTCTTGTATTCAATCTTTTTGTTTTTGTCCACGCAGAACTGGCAGACGTGCACGCGGCGCATGGACGGACGGCCCCGGCTGTCGAACTCTTCTTCTCCACCCTCATCTTCGTGATTGCGACGTTCGTAATCCACAGTCGTGCTTCCTTTCTGGAATGGATGGGCAACCGCTTACCTCCGGCGCAGGAGCTGGAGATGGGCGGGATTGGGTCGGACTAAAACGGAAATTCTTCTTCGTCGCCCGGCGTTTCCGTCGAGGCGGCGGCTTCAGTGCTGGTGCGGGAGCGGTCGCCGAGGATGATCATCTCGTTGGCCACCACTTCGACATTGGAGTGCTTCTTGCCTTCCTGATCTTCCCAACGGCGGGTTTGCAAGCGGCCCTCGATGTAGACCTGCTGGCCTTTAGTGAGGTAGTTCTTGCAGATCTCGGCCAGATTACCCCAGGCCACGACATTGAACCATTCGGTCTCTTCGCGGCGTTCGCCTTCGGGCGTGTTCCACGTCCGGCGCGTGCCCACGCTAAAAGAGGTGACCGGGCGGCCCGAAGGGGTGTAGCGCATTTCGGGATCGCGTCCGAGATTGCCAATGATCATGATTTTGTTCAACCCACGACTCATGGTGTCGTCTCCTCGCGGCTCCTGCCGCCTCGGGCTAACCACTCCACTGGGCGCGCTGGAGGGCGCGGTTTTACTCGTCGGTGCGGATGACTTGAAACCGCATGACTTGCTCGGTGAGGCGCAAATTGCGCTCCACTTCACGCGTGCCAGTGGTCGTCATTTGCGTCTGCATTAGGATGTACTGGCCTTCTTTTTGCTTGCGGATCGGGTAAGCCAGACGGCGGCGGCCCCACAGGTCGGTCTGGGCCACTTGACCACCAGCGGCGGTCACCCAGCCTTTCACCTTGTCCACGAGCGCATTGAGGGAAGTTTCATCCAAATCCGGCTGAAGGATAAAAGCAACTTCGTAGCTGCGCATAGAGGGTATTCTCCTTTCTCTGGGATATGCCCGGTTCGGGGGTGGCGGGGAAGCCACGGCCTAATTGGAGCAGAAAGCATCGGGGTGTTAAAATTAACCCCGGCGCAACGGGCGAGATAGTAACACAGTGAAAGGGGTTTTGACAAGAGTCAGAAATCACCTCCGTTGACCAAAAGCATCCCTCTCGTTATAATCCCGCCCGACCTTCCGCACGCCTCATCGAGCGCAGGCCGCACCACTCGCCTGCGCCGTTTGTTGAATCGAGAACGTGACCAGAAACCGGGTTTCTCGGCCAAATCATTCGGATAAGGGAATTAAAACATGATTGACGTGAACGGACTTCGCAAAGGCGTAACATTTGAACTCGAGGGCCAGCTCTTCAAAGTGTTGGACTACTCGCACAACAAGCCGGGGCGCGGCAACGCCACCATCCGCACCAAACTGGTGAATCTCAAGACCGGCGTGAACCTCGAACGCACCTTCCAATCCGGTGATCGCGTGCAAGATGTCCGCCTCGACCACCATGTCGCCCAGTACATTTATCACGATGGGCAGTTCTATTATTTCATGGACACCGTAACCTACGAGCAGACACCGCTCAACGCCGAGACCCTCGGTGAGGTCGTGAATTTTCTCAAAGAAAATCTTGAAGTTAAATTGACGTTCTACAACGAGCTAGCCATTGACGTCGAACTCCCAACGGCGGTGGACTTGAAAGTCGTCGAGGCCGAAGTGGCTGTGCGGGGCGACACCGCCACCGGCGCGAACAAGATCGTCACGACCGAGACGGGCTTCAAAGTGCAAGTCCCGCTCTTCGTCAATGTCGGCGACACCATCCGGGTTAACACCGAGACGGGTTCATATCTCACGCGCGCGTGAAAAACACCCGATACTCAATCCAGATTGCTATCTTGAGTATTGGTGTATTAAGTATTGCCATGCGTACCCCAGCCGGTTTCGAGTGCAAGTTCTTCTACGCGAACTACTATCGCGGGCGTAACGACGAGGAATGCCGCCTTATCGCGCTCAACCCCGCCAGCGAGAAGTGGACACCCGGCCTCTGCCGCGATTGCCCCGTCCCCAAAATCGTCCGCGCCAACGCCTGCCCGCATCTTGTCCTCGAAGCGCGCGTCGCCAAAACGTGGCTTGGCCTCGGGCGCAAAGTGGCCGTGAGCGCCGCTTGCACCAAAACCCTCGCCGACGTGCCCAAGCCGCAAGTCGGGTGCGGGCATTGTCACGAGATTAGTTTGCAAATAGGCGAGTAGTGATCACCGCCCTCCTCTTTGACCTCGACAACACCCTCCTCGACAACGATCTGGGGAAGTTTCTCCCGGCCTACTTCGAGCGCCTCGCCCCTTACTTCGCCGATGCCGTTGAGCCGCCGCAACTAGTCAACGCCGTCATCGCCGCCACGCGCGCCATGCTGGCCAACACTGACCCGGCGCGCCTACTGCTCTCCATCTTCCACGCCCATTTCGACCCCGTCATCGGCTGGGACACCGCCACCATCCAAACCCGCTTCGACCGGTTTTACCGCGAAAGTTACCCGGCCTTGCGGAGTGTCACTGCGCCCCGCCCCACGGCGCGCTGCGTGTTGGAATGGGCGTTTGCCTCCGGCTATCAGGTCGCCATTGCCACCTCCCCCCTTTTCCCGGTCGCGGCCATTCGGGAACGCTTGCGCTGGGCCGGGCTGAACGACTTTCCCTTCACCCTCATCAGCGGCATCGAAAAATTTCACTTCGCCAAACCGCACCCCGAATACTTTGCCGAAATTCTCGCTTACCTCGGGCGCCGCCCCGACGAAGTCCTCGTCATCGGCAACGACTGGGCCGACGACATCCTCGCCGCCGCCGCCCTCGGCCTCTCGCAGTATTGGATTGCCCCGCCCGGTAGCGCCATCCCGGAAAGCGCGCCCAAGACGCCCGCCCAACCATTGGGCATTGGCGATTTGGATATGTTTTTGACGTACGCCCGCGCGACCTTGCCCACCCTCGCGCCTCACCCCGCCCCAGCAATGGCCTTGCCCCGGTTGTTAACCGGGAACCTCGCGGGCTTGGCGGGACGCCTCGCGGAATTGCCCGCTCCAGCATGGACGCATCGCCCTACGGATAACGGCTCCCCCGCGGGCGCTTGGTCCCCGACGGAAATCGTCTGCCACCTACGGGATGTAGATCGCGAAGTGAACCTCCCGCGTCTGCACACCGTCGTCGAGACCGACAATCCCTTCATCTCCGGCGCAGATACCGACCCCTGGGTAACCGAGCGCAACTATCAAGCACAAGCCGGGCCGCAAGCCCTGCAGGAATTCATCGCCGTGCGCACCGAACTGTACACCTACCTCGCGCGTCTCCCCGAAACCGCATGGACCCGCCCGGCCCGTCACTCGCTCCTCGGCCCATCCACCCTCGCCGACCTCGTCAACGTGATCCTCGACCACGACCGGATTCATCTCGACGAAGTGCGCGTCATCCGGCAACAACTCGGCATCACGAAATAAAAAAGCGGCCACCGGGGCCGCCGGGTCGTTTAATAAAAACTGCCTATCACTCCGTCAATTGCAAATCGAAATAAAACGTGCTCCCCCGGCCCGTCTCGCTCTGCACCCGCACTTCCGACCAGTGAGCTTCGAGCAAGACTTTCACCAGCGCCAACCCCAGACCCATGCCGCCCGCGCGGCGTGTCGTCGAGCCGTCGCCTTGATAAAACATATCGAAGATGTGTTCCAGTTTTTCGGGCGCGATGCCTTCCCCATAGTCGCGCACGGCGAAGCGTACCGCCTGCGGCCGTTTCTCAGCGATGACTTCCACCGTGCCGCTCGCCGGACTGAACTTGATGGCGTTGTCGAGCAAATGGCCCAGAACGCGCCGGAGTGTCACACGGTCGGCGATGACGGGGGGGAGGTCAGGCGCGGCGTGGAGAGTCACCGTCACCTCCCGGTGCGCGGCGAGGAGCGCCACCGACTGAATCGCCTCGCCGCATACCTCGGCCACCGACACCCGCTCAAAGTTCAGACGGCGCTCGTCCATTTCCCGGAAGTCCACAATGTCCTGGACGGTGCGCTCCAGTTGATTTGCCGCGTCCTGCGCCACGTCAATGCCGCGCTTCTGGTCTGCTGAGAGCGTGCCTAACGCGCCGTCGGCGATGAGGCCGATGTAGCCTTTGACGTGCAGGAGCGGCGTGCGGAGTTCGTGCGAAACGTTGGCGATGAATTCCGATTTAAGCCGGTCGAGTTCTTGCAATTGCGCGAGGGCGTGTTGCAGTTCAGCGGTGCGCTCGGCCACGCGGATTTCCAACTCGCGGTTGTAGTTTTGCATCTGGTCGTTGAGGCGTTTGACGCGCACCAACGATTTGACGCGCGTGACGAGTTCGACGTGGTCAAACGGTTTCGTGAGGAAATCGTCGGCTCCGGCGGCGGCCCCGGTGATGCGGTCTTGCGTGCTCTTGAGCCCGGTGAGGATGACGACGGGGATGAAGACAGTGGCCGGGTCGGCTTTAAGGCGGCGGCAGACCTCGAACCCGTCGAGAAGAGGCATCATCACGTCCAGGAGGATCACGTCCGGCTGGGTCTCGGCCACCACCGCGAGGGCGTGTTCCCCGTCCTCGGCGGAGATCACGCCAAAGCCGTCGGCTTCGAGGAAGTGAGTCACCACTTCGATATTGCGCGGCTCGTCGTCCACCACGAGAATCGTCGCGGGCCGGCCGTCGAGTTGGGCGCTCAGTGTGGAGTCAAGGGGCGCGGCGGGCGCGGGGTGTTTTGTCTGTCGTTTGGACATAGCCGAATCATACATGAAGTCGCGCCGTGTGCCAATTTGCAAGTGGGTTTTACAATTAAATGGAAACCGGCTACCATGAATCACGCCGGCTTGATTGATTGTGCCGCCTGCCATACTCAGGACAAGCCCAACCCCCACTTTGATGGACAATGCTCGCTATGCCACTTCGACACGACAAATTGGAAGAATGCTCAATTCGACCATAGCACCATCGGCAATGCCGATTGCTCGACGTGTCACCAGCCTCCCGCCAACCATTTCAGCGGCACGTGTTCCACCTGTCACCAGGACACGACAAACTGGAAGAACGCCACATTCAATCACCCGTTTCCACTTAATCACGGCGGCGCAAACGGCAACTGTGCCACCTGCCACCCGTCCGGCGGCACTGACTGGACCTGCACGGCGTGCCACGCGCAGAGTGAAATGGATAATAAACACAAGGAAGTGAATAATTATACGAGCGACTGCATCGCTTGTCATCCGGATGGCCAAAGCCACAATTAATTATCGGCCAACGTCTTTCCCCTTCATTTAGATCGCTCGCTTCGGAATCCCAAGCCGAGTCCTAAATGCATTTAACTTTGGAAATAGCCGCACCAAGTTGTGGTAAAATCTCCCAATTGAGACGGAAAACAAAGCCGATTTTGTATGGGGAAGTGCTGGAATTGGCAGACAGGCATGACTTAGGATCATGTGCCGCAAGGCGTGAGGGTTCAAGTCCCTCCTTCCCCACCTGAACGCGATACCCCGTCCCAGTAAGGTGTCGGATTCATTCATCGCCCTATTTTACTCTCTGCGCACGTTTACTCAATCAACATCGCATCCCCAAAGCTATAAAACCGATAGCCCTGCTGTTTGGCTGTTTCATACGCCGCCAGAATTTTCTCGCGCCCGGCGAAAGCCGAGACGAGCATGAGCAGAGTGGAGCGCGGCAGGTGAAAGTTCGTAATCATCGCGTCCGCCACGCGGAAGCGGTGGCCGGGGAGGATATAGAGATCGGTCATGCCGCTCATCTCGGCAATAGTCTGCCCGACTTGCGCGCCTTGTTGCGCCGACTCTAGAGTCCGCACCGCGCTCGTGCCCACGGCAATCACCCGCCGCCCCTCGCGCTTGGCCGTGTTCACCAGCGCCGCCGTGTCTTCCGCAACTTCACACCATTCGCCGTGCATGGGATGTTCTTCCACTTGCTCTTCTTTCACCGGCGCAAAAGTGTCGAGGCCGATGTGGAGCGTGACGTAGCCCAATTGAACGTCCAGCACCATCAACTTCGCCAACAATTCGGGCGTGAAGTGCAAGCCCGCTGTGGGCGCGGCGGCGGAGCCGGACACTTTGGCGTACACCGTCTGATAGCGCTCTCGATTCGAGAGCGGCCCGTGGATGTAGGGCGGCAATGGCACGTGGCCGACCTGTTCCAACAGCGGCGAGATGGGTTGCGAGAATTGCACGAGCCGCCGCGCGCCGCCAAATTCCTGCATCACCACCGCTTCGAGTTCATCGTGGCCCTCAATTGTTAAGACCGTGCCGGTGTGCGCCTTGCCGCCGATGAGCACCTCCCACACGAGCGGGGCGCGCCGCTTGAGCATCAGCAACTCCACGCGGCCCCCGGTGTCGGTCTTCGTGCCGAAGAGCCGCGCCGGGATCACGCGCGTGTCGTTGAAGATGAGCACGTCGCCGGGGCGCAGGTAACGCGGCAGGTCGTGGAAGGCCGCGTGGGTCAGCGCGCCATCGCTCCGGTTCAGCGACAGCAGGCGTGAGGCGTCGCGCGGCTCCAGCGGAGTCTGGGCGATAAAATTTTCGGGGAGGTCGTAGTCGAAGTCGGAGAGATTCATTTTCTAAAAAAGCGGGCTACCAGATTAAGCAACAGGGTCAGGCCCACGCTAATCAAAATGGAAGTGGCGAGCGGGAAGTAAAACGAGAAGCCATCGCGCTCGATGCGGATGTCGCCGGGCAAGCGGCCCAGTGGCAAGCCGGTTTTGCCCACGAGCCACACGAAACCGCCGAGGAGCGCTAGCGCCAGTCCCCCGCTGATGAGCCATTTGCCGAGGGTGGTGGTGTCGGGCATGGGTTACAACAACTTCGGTTGCTCCGGCCCAGTGTACGGGATATTCAAATGCTCATAGGCCGAACGCGTGGCTGTGCGTCCACGCGTGGTGCGGTCGAGAAAACCTTTTTGCAGAAGATACGGCTCGACCACGTCCATGATCGTGTCGGCTTCTTCGCTGATGGCGGCGGCGATGGTTTCGAGGCCTACCGGCCCGCCACCGTATTTCTCGATGATGGTGCGTAGCACGCGGCGGTCAATGTCGTCGAGGCCGAGCGGGTCCACTTCCAGCAAGTCGAGAGCGGCTTGCGCGACGGGTTGCGTGACGTGACCCTCGGCGCGGACCTGGGCGAAATCGCGGACGCGTTTGAGAAGCCGTAACGCCACCCGCGGCGTCCCCCGCGCCCGCCGCGCGATCTCGACCACGCCCTCCGGGTCAACGGGAACCCGGAGCAGTTCGGCGGCCCGCCCGACGATGGATTGCATGGCGGGCAAGTCGTAAAAGTCCAAACGATACACCGCGCCAAACCGGGCGCGCAGTGGCGCAGTCAGCAGAGCCAGGCGCGTCGTCGCGCCAATCACGGTGAATTTGGGCAGAGAAAGCCGGATGCTTCGCGCGCTCGGCCCCTTGCCAATCACAATGTCCAGCGCGTAATCTTCCATCGCCGGATACAACACTTCTTCCACCGCCCGCCCCAGCCGATGCACTTCATCTATAAAAAGAATATCGCCCGCGCGGAGGTTGGTGAGGATGGCCGCGAGATCGCCCGCGCGCTCGATGACCGGCCCGGCGGTGACTTTGATGTTGACGCCCATCTCGTTGGCGATGACGTGCGCCAAAGTCGTCTTGCCAAGACCGGGTGGGCCATAAAATAAAACGTGGTCGAGCGCCTCGCCGCGCTTCTTGGCGGCGTCAATCAGAATGGACAGATTATCGGTGACGCGATCTTGCCCCACGAGATCGCCAAGATGCTTGGGGCGCAGAGCGTGGTCGGCCTGATCTTCCGGGCGGCGTTGAGGGGAGAGGAGACGGTTAGGGTCATCGGGCATGGAGAAAATTATACAGGCTGTAAATGGTAATGGGTAATTGGAGTTTGGGATTTGGGATTTGGGATTTTTCTGCTCTCTGACTACAATCCCCCTACGCTCATTCTCAAGGAGTCCCTATGCCCGAAAACGTCTATCCTTCCAAACATCCCCTCGTCGCT
>Ga0315281_10001987_pt1 | contig 30388 bp, 27 predicted proteins | sample YL17G07_0_MG_FD_204540 | JGI IMG/M metagenome (GOLD analysis project Ga0315281, IMG submission 204540) | Sediment microbial communities from Yellowstone Lake, YNP, Wyoming, USA - YL17G07_0 | ecosystem: Environmental > Aquatic > Freshwater > Lake > Sediment | place: USA: Wyoming | collected...
CTTAACTCTTGCCAATGTGCTACCGCTTGATTTGTATTCATTTTACGCTCCTTGTTCGTTTCTCGCCTATCTTATCCCCTTTTTCAAAAAACTGACGCACACCCCGGCGCTTGTTTGCTCAATCAACAATCGCAATTCGTTGCCGTCAGGTTTTGACGTCTTGCCCTGCTTGCTTATTGATAGGACTTACGCAAGACGCTCCCTCATCCCCAACCCTTCCCCCGCAGGGGAAGGGAGTCCCCTCTCCCTGCGGGAGAGGGCTAGGGTGAGGGCAAATCGCGCAAGCCGTCTTGCGTAAGTCCTAATTGAGAATATAATCTTTGCTGGTTGCAAAACAATCAGTATCGCAATACTGAAAGCGATTTCCTCCGCGCTTTTCTGGCAGCCCAAATCTCGAAATGCCGCCAACAATTTCGCGTCGCGTTCGCCGGATAGACGGCGCGTTTCGATGATGGGCGCGCCGTGAAAAGTTTAACCGCCTGACGAGTAATCGAAAGCGAGGGAACGCCAGAGGCGCATTGAGATTTTCCAAATTCGCGCCGACTCAGTTTACAATTTTGAATTGCCGTAGTTTGTTCAGCAATTCCAAATCTAAAACTGGATAGGAGCGAAATCGGGCAAATTTGGCTTTTGAGAGCAAAAATAACGGTTGCGCCCGCCGAAATGCCCGTAAAAATATTTCAGATTTGGAATTGCTGTAGTTTGTTATCTCTTCTGGAATCTGCTATACTATCTCTCAACCCTAAAATAATCCATTAAATCAGGAGACGCTGGCATGCTTTTCAAAGAATGGAATGTACTATTGGTTGACGACGAGCCCGATGTGTTGACGGTGACAAAATTAGCGTTGCGGGATATGCGCATCTACGACCTGCCGCTCAAGATCTATACCGCGGCGAGCAAGGCGGAAGCGATTGAATTGTTGAATACCAAGCTGGCGATTTCCGGAAAGCCCGGCGCCACCGTCGCGGTCGCTTTGATTGACGTCGTGATGGAAACGGATCATGCCGGTTTGGATCTGTGCAAACAGATTCGCGGCGAGATGAAAAATTGGTCGTCCCAGCTTTATATCCGCACCGGACAGCCCGGCATCGCGCCGGAACGCAAGGTGATTGACGAGTACGACATCTCCGGTTATATCTCCAAAGTGGAAGCCACCGAGCAGAAGTTGTATACCTTAATCAAGAGCGGCGTACGCCAATGGTATTCCGTCTTCTATAGCAAACTGCTCTCGGAAATCGCTTATTCGGTCAGCATTTTATCCGAAAGCAAGGAACAGATGTTTTCCGCGTTGCGCCTCTCCGGCGCCGGGTTCGAAAGCCCGGATTTAATCACGGGCATCATTTTCGATGGACGCGACGTCTTGAGCTACAGCGCGCCGAATGTGATCTATGACATCTGCACGGAATTAGAAGCGACCCCGCCGATTATAAAAACGCCCGAAGGACATCGGGTGTTTGCTCAGGGAACCAAAGTTATGATTCACATTGCCGAGACGCACGGCACGGCGGATTACGTCTATGTGTTGCAAGGCAAAATGGTTTTGCCCGAGGCGTTGCTAGATTTAACCTTCCGCCACTGTCTCGCCATGTCCACGCTTTGGATGCGCGCCGCCTAACCGAGTTACTGATATGAATACTGCGGAACTGCTGCGTCAGTTCGCGTTTCTGTCGCCTTTTTCCAACGAGCAATTGGAGCATATTGCGGAAATAGCCCCGCGCTTTCGTTGTCAGGCGGGCGAGACGGTATTTAAAATCGGCGACCCGTCCGGAGCCATGTATTTGATTCTCTCTGGCGCTGTAAAAATTTACCGCTATGATGAAGAAGGGGAAGAAATCCCCCTGAGCCAAATTGATGGCGGCAGCGTTTTTGGGGAATTGGCGCTTCTTAGCAACGAGCCGCGCATGGCGTCCGTCACCGCGACAGTGGACAGCGAGTTTCTGGTGATTGACCGCAACCTTTTGATGGATACCATTGCCACCGCTTCGCCCGACTCGATCCTCAATCTTTTTGCGGTCTTAAGCAACCAACTCCGCTCGGTCAACGAGCGTGAATTTCACGATCTTTTAAATCAACGCACGCTGGCAGATCAAATGGAAATCGAGCGCCAGCGCGCGTTGACGCAAATGGTCGCGGGCGTCGCGCACGAATTGAACACGCCGCTGGGAGTCATCAGCACAGCGGCGAGCATCATGGAACGAGGAATGGGCGACGCAACTTTCGAGAAGCTTGCCGCGGATCCTGATTCGAGTCAAATTGTCGAAGATTTTAACGACGCGCTGGGGTTAATCAAAGGCAACGTGCAACGCGCGCATTTGCTGGTGCAAGACTTCAAGAAAGTATCCGTCAGCCAGTTGACCGACGTCAAAGAGTCCATATCGCTCTCGGAAACCGTCCGCGAGATTATTAATCTGGCAAAAGCGCACTTCCGACAATCGGGGTTGAAAATCGAAATTATAGACTCCCTAACTTTAACCGAACAGAACTGGGAAGGTTATCGCGGTTATCTCTCTCAAATTTTGTTGAACTTCCTAACGAACGTTCAGCGCTACGCCTACCCGTCGGAAGAGTCGGGCGGCTTGGCGGAGATTTACGTCAAAACCGCAGGCGCGGATAAGTTTAGCGTTAGCGTTAAAGATTACGGCAAGGGCATGTCCGAAGATGTGCGCGAGCGCGTCTTCGAACCTTTTTTTACAACCGGGCGCTCATCCGGCGGAACGGGACTGGGCATGGCGATTGTTCATAACTTGGTCACCATCGCGTTGAAAGGCTCCATTCAAGTCGCATCGGAACCGGGCAAAGGCACGGAAATTACGATTATTTTCCCCCGTCGTATACCGGATTAGAAGTCATGTCGTTTAATGACAGGACTTTCGCTTGTTTCTAAAAAATCGGCGCTCTCTTGCGCCGATTACGCTCAAAAAATATTTCTAGCGTAGTCAGCGTTCTCTAACGCTGACTGAGCGAAAGTCCTGAATGACTAACTTGCCTCATGCAGAATTCTCCCTCATCCCCAGCCCTTCCCCCGAAGAGGAAGGGAGTCCCCTCTCCCTACGGGACGCGAAGCGGTTAGGGTGAGGGCGCGTAAGGTGAGTTAGTAAGGCGAGCAAATACCTGTCCCAGCGGTTTTGATCCACGAGCGGCTGGGGCGATTACCGTCAAATAAAATTTACCACGATAATCTTCAAGCGATTACCCAAACCAATTCAGCTGTTCGCGCAAACGGACGACTTCGCCGACAATCAAGATTGCGGGCGGGCGAGCGTTTTGCGATTTTTCAACAATGTCCGCCAGCGTTCCAATCGCAACGCGTTGATCTTGCGTCGTACCTTCTTCGATAACCGCCGCAGGCGTATCGAGCGGACGTTCATGCGCGACAAGTTGGCTGACAATTTCAGGCAGGCGCTCCACGCCCATCACAAACACGATGGTTCCAATGCGCGAGACGGAGCGCCAATCTATTTTTGAATCCTCGCCGACGGTGTGACCCGCCACTACTGCAAAAGCTGTAGTCACGCCACGATAGGTGACGGGAATGCCCGCATAAGCAGGCACGGCGATAGCGCTGCTTATGCCAGGCACAACCTCGTAACGCAAGCCCGCTTCCGCAAGCGCTTGACATTCTTCTCCGCCGCGCCCAAAGACAAAGGGGTCGCCGCCTTTTAGTCGCACTACCGTTTTTCCTTCGCGCGCTTTCTCAATCAACAACGCGTTGATTTCGCTTTGCGAGCGACGATGCAGCTTAGATTCTTTGCCCACGTTGATACGCTCCGCGCTGGACGGCGCTTCGTCTAAAAGTTCGGGCGCGATAAGACGGTCGTACAAAACGACGTCGGCTTGACGAAGACAATCCAATCCTTTAACGGTGATAAGCGCGGGGTCGCCTGGTCCGCCGCCGACAATGTAAACCATGCCGTTCGCGGCGCTCGCGCGTTGTTGCGACTTGCCGCGAATCAACAACATGGAAAAATAAGGCGGAGTCGTTCCATCCCATTCGGAGAGATTGGCAAGTATGCTTTGGTCGTTGCGCGACGCGCGTTGAATCAATGTAGCTTGCGAGAGCGCGTTCGTCTGCTTCAACGCGGCGATTAGTTCGGTCATGTAGCGATGCACTTTGAACAAAACAATGACGTCAAATTGCTCCATCCAGCCAGCCAATTGTCGCGGCGTGGACGAGTTGGCGGCGGCGACAACCATGCGTTCTTCTTCCACCGCTAAAGGAAAAACAGCGGCGGCGGCGCTTGCGGTCAGCGAGCTAACTCCAGGGCAAACTTCCACAGGAACGCCTGACGGCATGGACGCGAGCAAATGTTGAAAGGTGCTATATAACAGCGGGTCGCCTTCCGTGATAAACGCGACGTCTTCTCCAACGGAAAGACGTTCAATAACTAAGCGGGCGGCTTCCTTGCGGGATTCAAGTCGTCGTTCGCGTTGCGGCGACATGGAAAAACGCAGCGGCAACTCAATCGCCGTTGCGGGGATGTGCGCGGCGGCTATCTGACGCGCCAAGCTGTCGCCTTTTTCATCCATCACATAAGCAATCGCCGCGACGCGCTGTAAAATCCGCGCCGCTTTGAAGGTCATCAATTCAGGGTCGCCTGGGCCGACGCCAATGCCAAATAAAGTTCCAAACATGATTAATCCTTTTGTAAATTTGCGCCCTCACCCTCTCCCGTAGGGAGAGGGGACTCCCTTCCCCATCGGGGGAAGGGTTGGGGATGAGGGATTACGCCGCTGAGAATGAAAATGGGATTCGACGGCGATAAGCGCGTTCCGTCGGCGACGCTTGCGCCGTAGGAAAGTTGCGCCTGCGTTAGATATGGATTCCAGCCCGCGCGTTTTATCCATTGATGCGCTTGAAGCATATTTTCAAGCAAGGCAAAGGTCGCCGTCAAGCGACATGCGGGGGCGGCAAATTTTTCCACGCAGTTTAAAATCGCTTCAAGTTGACCGCCGCTTCCGCCGATGAATACCGCGTTCGGGGCGGGCAAATCAACCAGCGCGGCGGGAGCGATTCCGTCCACGATATCCATATTCAAAATCCCAAATCGCGCCACGTTCTCGCGCAGATACGTTAAACATTCGGGGTCTTTCTCAATCGCAATAACTTGACCGCGCCATGCTTGCTCCGCCATCTCAATGCTGACCGCGCCGCTACCCGCGCCAATATCCCAAACAACATCCGTCTCGCGCAACGCCAAACGACTCAGACACAAAGCGCGAATATCCGCTTTAGTAATCAACCCGTTGCGGTGAGCGTAAGCGTCGTCGGGGCGCGGCGCGATTAATGGCGCAGGACGCCAATCGTCTCCTTGCTCCAACAGCAACACGTTTAAATCCGCGAACGATTTTTCGACGAGCGCCGAAAGGCGAGCATCCAACATGGTTTCGTTCGCTTCGCCTAAGTTTTCAAAGACAATCGCGCGACAATCGCGGATGCCCGCCGCCAATAAACAAGCGGCAATGCGCGCGGACGTATTGCGCGGGTCGGTGAGGACGCCAAGTTTGCGAAAGCGCTTGGCGCAACCAATGACCTCCGCCAACGGACGCGCATGCGCGCTGACAAAATGCGCGTCGTGCCAAGCCAATCGCGCCCGCGCAAAAGCGGATTGCAACACGCTGACTTGCGGAAAGAGGAGCGTTTCTTCGGGCGGCAAAATATTAAGCAGACTGCTTCCCAATCCAAAAAAACTTGGGTCGCCCGACGCCAACAGAACAATGCGCTCGTCTCGGCGGTCTTTCAATTGTCGCAACGCGGCAGAGATGTTTTTCGATAAAACGACTTTAACTCCCGCAACTTCGGGGAATAAATTCAACAAGCGCTCGCTTCCCCAAATTTGGTCGGCGCGTTGAATCCATTCCCGCGCTTGCGAAGTCAGGCTCGCTAATCCGTCCACGCCGACGCCAATCACTGCAACGGGTTCGCTCATTGGTCGCCGCCTGATTCAAATTGCCCCAAGAGTTCCCCGTCCAAAGAAAAAATCAATACTTGCGCGAACATCCCGTCACCCAACGCCGCCGCAGATTTTTCAGCGGCGCGGCGCGCTAATTCGGGTTCGAGGCGAATGCCGATTTCCTGCAACCAACCTTGAACTTGATGAGCGGTGCGCGCCGCGAGAATGCGCTGACAAATTTCATCGGGCGCGCCCTGCGACGCGGCGACTTCCGCCAAAAATTCAAAATTGACTTCGCCTTCTTTGACGTGAGTTTGCAAACGTCCTTGCGCTAGTTTGGAAAACTTTCCAATCATGCCGCCCAAAACCACGCGCTCAAATCCCAACTTCGGCGCTTGTTGCAACGGGTAATCCAACTCGTCGCCAACCTCCACCACGCCCAGTCCGCGCTCGTCTTGCAAATACGCTTGCAAGTACGCCGCGCTACGCTTCCCAGTGGATATGCCGATGACCGTATAACCCGCCTGACGCGCCACGTTCATTCCATAAAAAATACTGGCGCGAAAAGCGGGCGCGGAATAAGGGCGAACTAATCCATCCGTCCCCAAGATGGAAATGCCGCCGATGATTCCCAACTTCGGATTCATCGTCTGCCCCGCGACGCGCTCTCCATCTGGAACGTGGATAGTCACGCTCAACCCGATGTTTTCATCCGCCTCGAGGGTCTTCAGCGTCTCTTGAATCACTTGACGAATCAATCGGCGCGGGACGGGATTGATTGCCGCTTCGCCAACCGCGATGGGCAACCCTGATAACGTCGCCACGCCCACGCCTTTTCCGCCTTTCAAAACGATTCCCGCTTCGGCGCTGTATTCAACCTGCGCTTGAATCTCCAACCCGTGAGTCACATCGGGCGCGTCGTCGCCCGCGTCTTTAATCACGCCGCACAATACTCCGTTGGAAAGTTTTTCACAGCGAAAAACTTGAAAGCGAACGTCGCGCAGAGCGGGCAAATTAATCGTCACCGAATCTAAAACCTGACCCGTAATCAAAGTTTGGATAGCCGCCGAGGCGGACGCGGCGGCGCAAGCGCTGGTGGAGAATCCGTTGCGCATGACGAATCTATTCCGCCGCCAATCGCAACAACGCGTTAACAATCGCCGCCGCGATGGTGGAGCCGCCTTTGCGCCCGCGAACCGTGATGTACGGTATATCGCTATTTTGCAAAGCCGCTTTCGATTCTGCGGCGTTGACAAACCCGACTGGGACTCCAATCACGAGCGCGGGTTTCAAGCCTTCATTTTCAACAAGGCGCAACAACTCAAACAACGCGGTGGGCGCGTTCCCGATTACGACAACCGCGCCCGAGAAATGCGCCGACATTCGGCGCATGGCGGCGGAGGAACGCGTAATGCCCTGCGATTGAGCGAGCGCGGTTGTTTCAGGTTCTTGAATGGCGCAACGCACCGAGCCTGAAAAGCGCTGAAGATGCGCCTGACTGATTCCAGCGGCGGTCATTTGCACGTCGGTCAACACGCGACAACCCGAACGCAACGCCTGAATTCCATCCGCGATGGCGCTGGGCGAGAAAGCCAACAGTCGAGCGTATTCAAAATCGGCGCTGGCATGAATCACGCGCTGAACAATCGGAAGTTCTTGCGCGGAAAACGAATGCGCGCCCAGCTCTTCTAAAATGATTCTAAAACTTTCTGGTTCAATTTCATCGGGTTTCATGTTTGTTGTCCTATGCTATCCAGAAAAGTTTTTTCCAAAACCTTTCACCGCAGAGGCGCAGAGTCGCGGAGTTTTTTTTAAATTTTTCTCAGTGTCTCCGTGTCTCAGCGGTGAATTTTTTTTAGGAACGCGGAAAGAATTTATCTGGTGAACTATATATCATATTTGCGTTCGTAGCCGCGCGGCGTGACCATTCGCCCATGAATGATGCGCGTGGCGGGACTGCCGACAATTAAAATCGTGTCCATGCCGACTTCAAGAAACGGCAATTCTTTCAGAGAAACATAACTTGCTTTTTGCGTCGAACGAAAAGCCGCTTGCACCACGCCCACAGGAGTCTCGGACGAATAATGTTCTTGCAAAATTTGGCAGGTTTTATCAAAAGGCTCGACGCGACTGCGACTGCGCGGATTATATAAACAGAGGACAAATCCGCCTTGCGCCGCCAACGTCACGCGCCGCAGAATATCTTCCAACGGAGTCAATTGGTCGCTTAAACTGATGACGACAAAATCGTTCATCAGCGGCGCGCCCAACAAAGCGGCGGCGGCGTTCAACGCGGAAATACCGGGCAACACTTCGACATGAATAGCGCGGGCGTCTTCCTCTGTCAAAAGTTCAAAGACCAATCCCGCCATGCCGTAAATGCCAGGGTCGCCGCCAGAAACTAAAGCCACTCGATTTCCGTCTTGCGCCAATTCAATCGCGCGTCGCGCGCGTTCCACTTCATGCCGCATTCCGCTACTCTCGCGGCGAACATGCGGAGCGAGAGATTGAATCTGTTCCAGATAAGTGCGATACCCCAAAATAACTTCCGCGTTTTCCAACGCCAAACTTGCGGCGGGAGCGAGCCAATCCGTCGCGCCAGGTCCAAGACCGATAATGTGAATACTGCCTGTCATTAAAACTCTCCTTTTCTTTATCTGTATAGGACGCGGACGAGCGCGGAATAACGCGAAAAAAATAATTAAAAATCCGCGTTCTCAGCGTTAATCCGCGTCCCATTTCCAAACATCCAGCGATAAGTTTTTCTTTACAGCAATTGCAACCGTTACGTTAGCAAACTTGCGCTTCTCAACCAACAAAGTTTTACTCCCAGCAACCCACATCGCCGACGGTTCAGCCACGCCTTGCACGCCCAGCGCTTGTTGAGCGTAATGCGACGGATTGGGGATATTTTCCACGCTTTGAATTTCCTGCGGCGTAACGATTCGCAATTCCCAACCGTTTGCGCGAGCTGCTTCTAACAATCCAACTTCATCCGCTTTGGCGGTGATGGTCGCCAAGCAAGCCACGCTATCGCGCGACAAGCCCGCTTCGCGCAAGGTCGTTTCAATCGCCTGTTGAATTTCATCGGCGGGCGTGTTGCGATTACATCCCACGCCCGCGACTAAAGTCGGCGGATGATAAACGACAACTTTTTGAAAAGCAATCCACATCTCGGAAGGCGGTTCGCGGAAAGTGAACAACGCTAAATTTTTCAAGCCGCGTTCTTGAGCGGAGCGCCATGACGAGCAATAAATCCAATTGGGGATTTGCTCGTCCGCCAGCCAATCGCAATCGTCCTCTTGCGCGACGCCAATCTCTTCGCCATTGACCAGCGCCGCCATCACCGCCGCCAATTGACTTTTGGGATGAAGTTTCCACTCGCGCTCTTTTGCCAACACATCCAACGCGGGAATTTGTTGAACGTCGCTGGCGGTAGTGATAACCGCCCGCCCGCCCGTGAGTTCAGCCAGACGTTGCGCCAATTGATTCGCGCCGCCTTCGTGTCCGCTTAACAAGCTGATAGCGAATCGTCCTTCGGCGTCCATCACTATCACGGCGGGGTCGCTGTGTTTATTTTTTAGCAAAGGCGCCAGCTCGCGCATCACAATCCCTGAAGCCATAATGCAAATCAGAGCCTCGTATTCTTCAAACGCGCTTTGCAACGTTTGGCGAATCGACTCTTGAAAACGGCGGATATTTTTTCGCCCTTCGTCTTGCGCGACGCTCAACCGTTCGGGCAGATACAGCGTCGCGTCTGGCAGATTCTCCAAGAGCGCGCGCCCCAAACGGACGGCGGGACTCGTCAGCGTTAAAATGGCTGTTCCCTTGCGCCGAGTCGAATCGCGTTGAAAGCCGCCGTACAAGTGAGAAGGCGGCGGCGCGGCAACTTCAAGCGCCGGGCTGACAATAATCAAACCTTGATGAGTGAGCTCCCGCGCTTCGACTTTATCGGCGATATTTGCCAATGTGCCGCGCACGATATGTTGGTCATGCCAACTAGCGCGATACACCAACGCCAACGGCGTTTCTGGCGGATATTCGGCGGCGAGTAATTCCGCAATTACTTCGCGCAACAAACCCGTACTGAGAAAAATAACCAAGCTGGCATGATGCGCCGCGAGACTGCGCAGATTTTCCAACGGCGGAACAAGCGTGCGTCCCGACATGCGCGTTAAGATAACGGTCTGCGTAATTTCAGGCAGAGTGTATTCCAATCCAAGCGCGGCGGCGGCGGCAAAAGCGGAACTGACTCCGGGAATAATTTGAAAGGGTATTCCGGCGGCGGCGAGGGCGACGGTTTGCTCCGACAACGCGCCGAAAATAGACGGGTCGCCCGTGTGCAAACGCGCGACTATTTTTCCCGCTTTGGCGGCGGCAATCATCGTTTCGACTTGCGCTTCAAGTTTTAATCGCGCGGTATCCAGTTTCTCGGCGCTTGGGCGCGAGAAATCCAACACGCTTGGATTGACCAGCGAACCTGCATATAAAATCACGTCGGCGCATTCGAGCAAGCGACGGGCTTTGAGAGTCAGCAACTCCGCGTCGCCAGGTCCCGCCCCTGCAAAATAAATTGTGCCAGAAGAAAACGGGGGAAAATTTTCCATGATTAATGCGCGTCGCCTTTGAAGTGATGGCTGTGTTGAATTTGACCAACCTGATGTTCGTAGCCGTTCATCGGCAGGCGATATTTGCACAAGTCGCAAGTCATAGACGCAACGCCGTTAAGCGCTTGCTCGACGCGCTGCAAAGCGACTTCCGCCAATAGAGGATGAGCGCCCAACGGTTTAGAAAAAACTATTCGCAATCCGCTTTCTGCGACGGCGGCTTTGGCGACGGTTAGGATTTCATTTTCAACCCAACCCGTAAACAGCAAATAAGGCGCGACAATTAATTGCTTCGCGCCAAGCAAAATAGCGCGACGCGCGCCTTCTTCCACTGTCGGGCGCGCAACCGCTTGATAAGCGTACTCCGCCCATTGATAATCGCGCTTCTCAAATAACAAGCGAGCGGCGCGGGAGACTTCGCTGTTGCTGTCGGGGTCGCTGCTGCCGCGCCCAACGACGAGGACAATGCTATCCTGCGCCGCGAGCGGTTGGTCGGCGCTGGCAAGCGCTTCGCGCAAACGCAAATCCAGCAACGCAATTAAATTGGCGTGAGGCTCAAACGGAGTCGCAGTATAAAAATTAACTTCGGGAAAAGTCTGTCGCGCCCATTGCAACGCCACAGGCAAATCATTTTTTTGATGAGAAGCCGCGCCCAAAAACAAAGGCAGGATAATCACTTGTCCGTCTTTGCCGACAGATTCTGCCGCATGACGCAAACCGAATGTTAAATCGGGTTGGTTTAATTCGAGGTAACACAGCTCCACCGAGGCGGGATATTTTTCCGCCACTAAGTCGCGGAACGTTTCGGTTTGGGCAATCGCCGCCTCCGACGGGCTGCCGTGAGCAACCATGAGAATCATTTGACGAGTCATACGTTTTCCTTTTGAACAAAAACTTTTCTAACGTGCACGTCTGTTTTTACCGCTAAGAACGCGAAGGACGCAAAGATTTTAAAAGATTTTAAAAGGTTTTCTTAGCGCGCTTTGCGGGCTTCGCGGTTCAAATGTACGGTAGTGAAACAAAAATACCGCGCAGGAAGACTTAAACAAAAAACTCAATCCCTTTCCGGATTGAGTTTGAAAATCTGTATTTTCGGTTAAATCATTAATCCGAAAACGCCATCTTCTTGCTCGAGAAAGATAAAGGTGGAATAAATTCATCAAGGCAGGTTTCCTGACTTCTGACGATTAATCAGTTACAGTTGCGGCACAGCGCTGGTCTTACACCAGCTTTCACCCGTTCATCTTGATGATTATTTTTTTAATGCGCTTCGGTTAGTATAACAGCAACAAGGGCAAGCACCAAAATTACCCCATCATAATCTTCGGGCGATATTGCAACGCCTCCGCCAAATGCACGGATTGAATCTCGGCGCTCGCCGCTAAATCGGCGATGGTGCGCGACAATTTCAATATGCGATGATAGGCGCGCGCGGAGAGCTGCAACTGACTCATTGCCGAGCGCATTAAACTTTGACCTTCATCTTGCAACTGGCAATGCTGGCGAATCTCGCCCACGCGCATATCGGCGTTACAGATGACGGTAGATTGGGAGGGAGGTAATTGGGAATTGGTAAATCGGGCGTGTTGGATATTTCTGGCGGCTTGAACGCGGGCGCGAATGGTTTCGCTGGATTCGCCGACGCGCGAGTCGCTGAGTTTTTCATAATCTACGCGCGGGACTTCGATGTGAATGTCAATGCGGTCAAGCAAGGGACCCGAGATTCGTTTTTGATATTTTGTCACCAAGCCTTGCGCGCAACTGCACGGCTTTTGCGCGTCGCCGTAATAACCACAGGGGCAGGGATTCATCGCGGCGATCAATTGAAAATTTGCGGAAAAAGTGAGCGAGCCTTTGGCGCGGCTGATGGTGACGACTTTATCTTCCATCGGCTGGCGCATGACTTCGAGAACGCGCGTTCCGAACTCGGGGAATTCGTCCAAGAATAAAACGCCGCGATGCGCGAGGGAAATTTCGCCGGGCTTGGGAATATTGCCGCCGCCGACTAATCCCGCATGTGAAATGGTGTGATGCGGGGCGCGAAACGGACGATAGCGAATCAGCGGCGTGCCGGCGGGGAGTTGATCCGCCACCGAATAAATCCGCGTGACGTCGAGCGATTCCTCGATGCTCATTTCGGGCAGAATACCGGGCATGGCGCGCGCAAGCAAAGTCTTGCCCGCGCCGGGGCTTCCCACCATGAGGACGTTATGCCCACCCGCCGCCGCCACTTCGAGAGCGCGTTTGACATGCTCCTGTCCTTTGACTTCGGAAAAATCGGTTGGGGTGAACAGCGGCTCAAGCGGATTCGTCGAGGGGAGATAAACATCGAGTAAACGCCGACCCGCTAAATGGGCGTAAAGATCCGCAAGCGACTTGACGGGGAAAATCTCCAGATCGGGAATCAACGCCGCCTCGGGCGCGTCCGCTTCGGGGACGAACATCCGCTTGAAGCCATTGGCGCGCGCCATTGCCGCCATGGGGAGAATGCCGCGTGTGTGACGCAAGACTCCATCCAGCGAAAGCTCGCCAACGACGATGGAATTTTGAATTGAATCTTGGGGGAGGTAGCCCGCGAGGATGACGACGCCAAGCGCGATGGGCAAGTCGTAGGCGGGACCTTCTTTGCGGACGACGGCGGGCGCGAGGTTGACGACGATGCGATGACGGGGAAAATGCAAGCCCGCATTTTTGACGGCGGTTTGGACGCGCTCGCGACTCTCTTGCACGGCGGCGTCGGGCAAACCAACGATGGTCATGCCTGGCAAGCCATTGGTGAAATCCACTTCGACTTCAATGACGACGCCTTCAAGTCCAACAACGGCGCAGGAGAAAACGCGAGAGAGCATGGGGTGAGTTTAGACGAGGGCGCGATAAATGTCAAATTAGACGCGAACCGTTATGGAGTCGTTTCATTATCATTCTCCTCGTCATTACATGTTTTGTCGCGACGATTAATGAAGTCCAGCGATTAACGGCGCTTTTGATTTTTCGAGCGTCAAAATTTTATCGCCAGATTCATCGTCGCAAAAGTTTGACGCCAATCCTCGCCGATTGCCGCCAACGCTTCGAAATTATACTTCACGCTGAAATTTAGCGAGGGGAAAGATATAATGGCTCGCATGTCCAACGAACAACAGCGTTTCTGGACGCGCGACTCATCCATTTTGCTTGGCGGATTTTTTGCGACGATCTTTCTGATCGTTTACATTTGGTTGCCGCTTGCGGAAGAATATCTCGCGTACATGGATTGGAAGGGCGCATGGTGGTTGTACATAGACTGGCTTTTGCTTGGCGTTTTCTTTTTTATGTCCGTCGCAATTGTCGCGCGCGCGAATCTCAAAACGGATTTGCTCATCGTCTTTATCGGCGTCTGCGGCGGGCTGGCGATTGAATCGTGGGGGACGCAAACCAATCTCTGGCATTATTACACAGCGGAACGCCCGCCTTTGTGGATCATTCCTGCCTGGCCCATTGCGAGTTTGTCCATTGATCGAATTTCAAGGCTGGCGCTTTTTTTGACCGTCAAGCTTACAAAAGGACATGAAGGAAATTCTTTTGAATTCAAAATCCTTTATTGGCTGACTTTCGCTTCTTTCCTGATCTTAATGTTGGTCTTTGTTGCCCCGACGTTTGACAAATCCTATACATGGCTGGCGCTGATTTTATGCGTTTTGTTGATTCTCACGCCAACCGATTATCGCTTCGCGCTGTTGACCTTCCTCGTGGGCGCGGGGCTTGGCTACTTCCTCGAATTATGGGGAACCACGCGCGAATGTTGGACATATTACACAAACGAAACCCCGCCATTTTTCGCGGTTCTCGCGCACGGCATGGCGGCGGTCGCTTTTTGGAGAGCGGGGCTGATTGTGAAAACGATCTTAGGGAAGTTGAAAATCAGCAAACAATTATCCATTCTCAATGAGCGCTGAGCGATTGAATTTTTATTTTTTGAGGGGGATAAACGTCATTCGCGTTTAAGCGCATCGTCAACGACGGAAAGTCGTATAATCTTTATGAAGGAAAAAATCTCTTATGACGCTTTATCTCCGTCTTGCGTGGCGCAACATTTGGCGACATCGCCGCCGCACGTTTAACATTATCCTCGCCATGAGTTTGAGCCTCGCGTCTATGATGTTGTACGACGGTCTTATGGAAGGTTTCAACCAAGCCATTTATGGAAACGCGATTCGGGTGATGGGCGGGAACATTCAGATTCACGCGGCGGGCTATCGCGCTAAAGTGGATAGCAATCCGCTTCTTCCTCTAACGTCGGATTTGGTCGCTGTGAATGCGGCATTATCGAACCCTGAGGTTGTCACCGCTTCGCGCCGAATCGTCACAGGCGGATTAATGACCAACCGCGAGGGCGCGTTCCCCGTCAGCATTATCGGCGTCGAACCCGATGTCGAAGCGCCAGTTAGCCTCGTCAAAAAATACACCGTCGAAGGACGTTGGCTAATCGCAACAGACCGCGACGTCATTCTCATCGGGCGCGGACTGGCGGACGTGATGGGCTTGCAAGTCAATGACCGCGTGACGATGGTCGGCAGCGATATTCATAAGCAAAATCGTCAACGCACAATGACCGTTATCGGCATTTACGACATTGGTTTAAAAGACAACGAAAAACGAACGCTCTATATTTCGTTAGGCGAAGCGCAAGATTTATTCGGTCTGCGCGGACAATCCACTGAAATTCAAATCACGTTAAATAAAATGGGGGACGAAGCCAGCGTAGTCAGCGCCCTCGCGCCCAACCTGCCCAATTACGAAGTCGAATCATGGGAGAAAACGTATCCCGAATTGCAAAGCGCCGTCAATCGCAAAAATACGGTGATGAATATTTTCAGCGTCATTATCATTATGATTGCAGGCATTGGCATTTTGAATCTATTGCTCATGGCGGTTTACGAACGCACGCGCGAGATTGGTCTGCTCGGCGCAATGGGACTCAAGCCGCGCGAGATTGCTCTGCTCTTCATTCTCGAAGGGACGCTCATCGGCGGCGTCGGCGCGGCGACGGGCGTGGTTGTGGGGTTGCTTGCAAACGGCATTCTTGGGCAAATCGGTTTTGATTATTCTTCATTCGGCAATCTCACCGAATACATGGCGTTGATTAGCGGCAGAGTGTATCCCACGCTGGGATTGAAGCAAGTCGTTTGGCGGGCGATAACCGTCGTCGTCATCTCCACCCTCGCCGCATGGATTCCCGCGCAAGAAGCGGCGCGCAGAGAACCTGCGGAGGCGTTGCATTATGTGTGAGGCATTTTTGTTTCTTTCCTCTTTCTTCTTTCAACGTGAAGAAAGAGGAAAGAAGAAAGAAGTCTAATGGCTCAATTATTGAAAATGGCGCTCCGCGATTTGGGGCGCAACAAGCGACGCTCGATTCTTTCGGCGCTGGCGGTATCGGTTGGCGTGGCGTTGTTGCTATTGATGGCGGCGATTGTTTCAGGGGAGATGCGCGGGGCGTTGCAAAATACCATTCAATTGCAAAGCGGACATTTGCAAATTCGCGCGGCGAGTTATGACGAGAATAAAGTTAGTTTGAAATGGGAGGATTTGATTGCCAGCCCGCAAACGATTGTCGCTAAATTGGAAAACATTCCGCAAGTCGCCGCCGCGTCGCCGCGTTTGTTTGCCAGCGGAATTGTCACGCTCGGCGAAAACTCGCGCGGCGTCCAAGTTGTCGGCGTTGACCCAAACTCCGCGACGAGCGATCCGTTTCGCGTCGGGTTGGTTGCGGGGCAATTCATCCAAGCCGATGACCGCGAAGGAGTCGTCGTCGGCAAACCGCTGGCGGAAAAATTCAAATTGAAGGTCGGGGATAAAGTTAGTTTGCTGATTAATAAATCCGACGGCGGCGTGGATGAACAAATCTTTTTTGTGCGCGGAATTTACACAACCAACACGTCGGGTTACGATGAAAACACGCTCTTCATGCCGCTGACCAAAGCGCAGACTTTTGCGGGCGCGGAGAATCACGCCAGTACAATTTTCATCATGTTGAAAGACCGCGAACAAGCCGAAGCCGTCGCCGCCGCGTTGCAAACGACGCAATATAAAATTTTGACATGGCGCGAGATGAACGCGCTCATTGTGCAGACCGAAGATTTCTCGCGCGCTTACATGATGGTTTTGTATTTGATTGTTTTGGCGATTACCGCGACGGTGGTTTCCAACACGTTAATTATGGCGGTCTTTGAACGCACCCGCGAGATTGGAGTCTTAACCGCGATTGGCATGAAGAGTTTGCGCGTGATGGCGATGTTCCTAACCGAAGCGACTTTTCTCGCTACGGGCGGAGTCGTTGGCGGATTGATTCTCGGCGGCGTTGCGGTTGCGTATTTCACAACGTACGGCATTTATATCGGCGACATGGGCATAACAGGCATGTTGATGAGCGACACGATTTACGCTTATCTCACCGTGAGCGATACGATTATGCTATCCATTGCCGCGTATGTCGTCACGCTAATTGCTTCAATTTATCCCGCCACCGTCGCGGCGCGGATGGAGCCTGTGGAAGCGTTGCATGGGTGAGGAAGAAGAAAGATGAAAGAGGAAAGAAGTTGCGTTGAGTTCGTTGTAGCGAATAGAATTTGCTTTTATCGGATTCGGGAACAGATTGCTTCGCAAAACGGACAAACGGATGGTTGCGGCTGAATAATTTATTTTCAATCAAAATAAAATTTCTTTCTTCTTTCCTCTTTCTTAATCAATCCGCAATCCTCGCAAGGAGAACTCATGGAAGTCACAAAAATAACCAACGCCACGCGCGTTTTTAAAATTGGACAGATTGAAACGCGCGCATTGCGCGGCGTGAATCTTTCGATTGAAAGCGGCGAGTTTACCGCGCTGGTGGGACCTTCGGGTTCGGGCAAGACGACACTGTTGCAACTCATCGGTTTGCTGGATCAGCCAACGACGGGCGAGGTTTTTATCAACGGGCAAGAGGTCACGCATTTCAATCGCAATCAACGCGCGGATTTGCGGCGCGGAACGATTGGATTTATCTTTCAATTCTTCGCGCTCATCCCCACGTTGACGGCGTATGAAAATATCGAAATGCCGTTGCTGTTGAACGGCGTCGCCAGCGCCGAACGCAAAGCGCGAATCCAAAAAATGTTAGAAGCCGTTGGGTTGGTTGACCGCGCCCATCATCGCCCCGACCAACTCAGCGGCGGACAGCAACAGCGCGTCGCCGTCGCGCGCGCGCTGGCGATTAATCCCACGCTGGTTTTAGCCGACGAACCCACCGCAAACCTCGACACGGAAAACGGCAAACAAGTTATGGACATTATGAAAAAACTCAACGAAGAAACAGGCGTCACCTTTGTCTTCGCCACGCACGACCCGCGCGTAATTAGCTACGCCACGCGCGTCGTCACTTTGCAAGACGGGTTGATTGAGAAAGACGCGCGGAGTTTATGAAAATGATTGAGAAAAAAACTTTACCGCTGAGATATGAAGGCGCGAAGATAAAAAAAATAAAAAACTCCGCGTCTCCGCGTCTCAGCGGTTCAAAAGGATTTTTATTATTTTTTATTTTTGCAATCGCGTTAAGCGCGTGCGCTTCATCTTCGTCGCAGATTGTCATTCCAACCGTCTCGCTTGATTCGCCGTCGCAATCTTTAACGTCCGCGACAATCAGCGGCGGCGCGACGGCGAAGGGAACGGTTGTCCCTGTTAAAAAAGTGGAGTTGTCTTTTCCGCTGGCGGGCTTGGTGAAAAACGTCGGCGTGGTTGAAGGCAATTTAGTTGCGCAAGGGCAAACGCTTGTCGTGTTGGATACCGCGATTCTCGAAGCGCGAGTCAGAGAGGCGGAAGCGACGGTTGTGACGCAGGAAACGCAAGTCACATATTTGAAACGCACGGGGACGACGCCAGAAAGACTCGACGCGGCGCGGGCGGACGTCGCGCGCGCGCAAGCGACAGTGGATAGTCTCAAAGCGCAACTCGCGCAAGCCACGCTCCTCGCACCGTTTCAGGGGACAATCGCTTCGGTGAATATCTCGCCCGCTGAGTTTGCAAGCGCGGGGCAAATCGTCGTCGTCATGGGCGACCTGACGCGCTTCCAAATTGAAACCACCGACTTAAGCGAAAAAGTCGCGCCGAACGTTCGCGTCGGTCAAAGGGTAAACGTATTTATTGAAGCGCTGAATAAAGACGTCGGCGGCAAAGTAATTGACGTCGCGCGAATTTCTAAAACTATCGGCGGCGACGTGGTTTTTACCGTGACGATTGAGCTCAACGAGCAACCGCAAGGTTTGCGCTGGGGCATGAGCGCCAACGCGACGATTGAAACAAAATAGCGAAACGCAAATGAAAAAAAGTTTTCGGAGATTAAAAAACTCCGCGTCTCTGTGGCTCAGCGGTTTGCTCTTAGCGACTCTCGCGGCATGCGGGACGTCGTCTGTTGCAACGTCCGCTAAAACAACCGTCGCGCCGATAAACGCAAGCGCGATTACGTCAAGCGGCGTGAAGGCTTCCGCCATTGCCGTTCCCACGCGCGAGTCGCAAATGAGCTTTCCAATCTCCGCGTCGGTGAAAGAAGTCTTTGTAAAAAAAGGCGACGTCGTCACGGCGGGACAACCTTTGATTTCGCTCTATTCCCCCGATTTGGAATTTTCCGTCGGCGCGGCGGAATTGAAAACGCAAGCCGCCGAATCAGAACATCAATATTGGATTCCGCATCGCTTTGACCGTCCGCCTGAACGCCACTGGCAAGCCGAAGCGGAGTTGGAAGAAGCGCGCAGAAAATTAGAAACGGCGAAAACCCTCTTCGCGCAAACGTTAATTTCCGCGCCGTTTAATGCGACGGTAATTGACGTCAACGTTCAAGCGGGCGAATTCGCGCAAGCGGGACAAGTTGTGATTACGTTAGGCGATATTGTCCACATGCAAATCAAAACAACGGACTTAAGCGAGCGCGATATTCCGCGCGTTCAACTTGGGCAAAGCGTAAACGTATTTATCAAATCGCTGAACGCAAACGCGACGGGCAAAGTGATGCGCATATCGCCCATTTCTGAATTAATCGGCGGCGACGTCGTTTATCCCGTGACGATTGAATTGGATAAACAGATTGCGGGTTTGCTGTGGGGCATGAGCGCGGAAGTTGAGATCGTTGCGAAGTAATGCGACGTGACGTTTGTATCGCGTTGCGCCAATGCGACTCGTCCGCGAAAATATTTTCGCGGACGAGTTTATTGTTTTAAATAAAAAAGAATCGTTTTTTATCAACGCAATGTCGCGCTTCGATTAAGTTTTCAAATCGTCGCGCGTTTTTTGCGAAACGCTTAATAAAAAATATAAAATCCAACGCAAACGCGTTGTAATATTTTAAGATAAGCGCATATTGAAAAACCTTTTAGATTAATCAATAGTTAGATACAATGAACGGATAAACTATGATTTTGCGTTTCAATAACGCGATATAAATCGTAAAATATTTTGATTAAATTAAATCGTTGCGCAAAAGGATAACAACAAAGGAACCATTATGTATATCTGCGTATTAGCAAGCCCGCCGGACGAAAACGAAGTTCCTTACGATCCATCGCCGTATATGAACGGCTATCGTTGGAAAAAATATTACGCCCAGCCGCTGAACGTTGAAAAACAAATCCGCAATCTGATGGACGAAGGCGTCGACGTTTTTATTAATTTATGCGACGGCACGCCCGACGACGCGCTTTCGGGGATTGGACTTGTTCATGCGCTTGAAAAACTTAACGCCGCATTCACCGGCGCGGATTCAAAATTTTTCGATCCCACGCGCGATGAAATGAAAAACGCCGCGCGGCGCATTTCCGTTCCCACGCCGAATTGGATGTTTGTTAATCGAGCGGAAGACGCGGAAAAAGTCGCCAAGCGTTTGAAGTTTCCGATGTTGGTCAAGCCGCCGCATGGATACGCCAGCGTGGGCATTCGCCGCAATTCGCGCGTGACAAATCTCGAACAATTGCGCGAGCAATTAAGTATCGAGATCAATGAGTTCGGGCGCGCATTGATTGAAGAATTTATCGAAGGGCGCGAGTACACTTGTCTCATCGCGGAAAACCCCGACGACCCCAAGAAGCCGCTGACTTTCACGCCCGTCGAATTTATTTTTCCGACTGGCGAATCTTTCAAACATTATGATATGAAATGGGTGGAATACGAAAAAATGTCCGTCGCCGTTGTGGACGACCCCAAAGTTGAAAAAATACTGCGCGAACAAACGATGCGCGTCTTCAAAGAATTGGGCGGCAACGGCTACGCCCGTTGCGATTATCGCGTGGACGCCGACGGCGTGGTTTACATGTTGGAAATCAACCCCAACTGCGGAATTTTTTACGCGCCGCACGAACCCGGCTCGGCGGATTTTTCGCTCCTCAACGATCCAACCGACCATTATAAATTCATGAAGTTGATCATCCGCAACGCTCAAAAGAGGCAAACGCGCGTCGCGGCGGAGAGAATCATCAAACGTCAAGCGCGCAAACGGCGCGTCATCGCCGTCGAACAAATGGCGTACAGCTAAATAAAAACGGGACGCGTTGCGCGTCCCGTTTTTTTAGCGCTCAAAACGAATCGGTTCAGGCGCGCCTAACACAGGCAGAGGTTGGAGAACGTAAACGTCCAAAATGGATTGCGCGGTTGCGAACAACTCGCGCGTATTCCAAATCAAGCGCGAGATGCTGCGAAAGTAAAGATTGTTCGCTTCCACGCCGACGGCTTCGACGCCCAGCATGTTGCACAAGAACAAAGCGCGCGGTAGGTGAAAACTTTGCGTGACCAAAATCGCGGATTGCGCTTGAAAAATTGCGCGGGCGCGATAACAAGAGTCGTAAGTGCGGCGCCCCGCGTAATCCAGCACAATGTCTTTATCGGGAACGCCGAAGTTAAGCGCGTATTGACGCATGGCTGCGGGTTCGTTGTACGTCTCAAAACTATTATCGCCGCTCATCAACAGCTTGTCCACTTTGCCTTGTTGATAGAGCTGCACGGCGGTTTCCACGCGGTCGCGCAACACGGGGCTGGCGGAACCGTCGCGGTACAAGCCCGCTCCAAAGACAAGCGCCACGCGCTTGGCGGGGACGTCCTTAACCGTGAACGTGCGCGGCGCGGCGTAAAGCAGGATAATCAGTTTGAGGAGAAATAACGCCAGCGGGGCAAGCAGACTCAACTTCCACGCAAATCCCCAAATGAATTTTATGGTTTTCTTGAACATAAAAAATAATTGTATAGCTATCCAGAAAAGTTTTTTCCAAAATCTTTACCGCTGAGACGCTAAGGCGCGGAGTTTTCCCACAGGGGGTTGCGCCTAAAGATTTTCCTCAGCGTCTCCGCGTCTCAGCGGTGAATTTTTTTTGGGGACGCGGAAAGAATTTATCTGGCGAACTATACGGCGCTTTTATTTAATCAACGTCGTCAAATCTAACTTCGCATCTTTCGCGTACAGCGCAAAGTTCGCATACAGCGTATCGTCCGCGATTTGCAACTCGTCTATGCCGTAAGCCGTTTGGATTGCGGTTTTGCCTTCGGACGTAAGCATCAGGTCAATGAAGGCGCGTTGAACGACGCGGCGCATCTCAATCGGCAACAAATTCGACGTTGAAATATTTTCATAGGGGATGATATTTGGCGTTTGCCAAATAATAATGACCTTCTCCAACACATCGGGATAATTGGCTTCCAGCGCGGGCAATTGACGCGCGTCAATAAACGTCGCGCCAAAGTGACAAATGCCGTCCGCATAAACGGCGCGCACGACGCTGGACTGACCTTCAAGGAACGCCTCGTTGATTGTTTTGACGTGAACTTGGTTCAACGCCCCAAGCGGCACAACATATCCTGATGGCGAAATTTTATCGCTCCAACAAGGTTTTTTATCTTGGAATTGTTTCAACGCCGCTGCGGCGTCGGCGTTATTTTCATTGCGCGCGACGTCAAAATAAGAGATGAAACCGCTGTCGCGATTGGCGATGAATTGCGCACCGTAAAACGCCTGACCGTTGCGCGCGCTTGCCAAAATCGCGACGACTGAGTCGTTTTTGCGCGCGAGCAAATACCCAAACGGCGAAAGCAAGGCGATGTGCGCGTTGCCTTTGTCTAACGCTTCAACAAGACCGCTCTCAGAAGACGGCGCAATCGTGACGAGCTTATAACCCGTGCGCAATTCGATAAAAGCCGAAATGACCTCCCCCGCCGCGACGACCTCGGCGTTGGAATGCGCCGAAGGCGCCAGCGCGAGGATCAAGGGATTTTTTTCGGCGCCAAGGGCGGGCGGCGCAACAGGCGTGGGCGGCGGCGTGGGCGTGGGCGTGGGCGACGGCGACGGAGTCGGCGTGGGCGTTCCCATAATTATTTGCACCGGAGAAGCGCAGCTCAGAACGGCAAGCGATAATAACAGTAAGAGTCTTTTCATTTTTGAAGATTGATTGGTTGGCGCAATGATACTGATATTGCTATAATAAGACAAGTCAAGAAAGGACAACCATGAAAAATTCACTGAACACAGTTATGACCGTTCTGATTTTAATTGTGCTGGCGGCGGGCGTATATTTTATCGTACAAACCGTCCGCGAGAGCGCGGCGGCGGCGACGGCGCCGTTTGAGCAAGTCAACAAAGCGAATTCAGCGTTGCAAACGCAGGTCGCGCAAATGATGAACCCGACGCCGACGATTATCCCCGACCCGATCACTTACATCAACGACGTGCGCGCGCTGGCGCGGCTGGAGACAATCAAGTATAGCGTAGAACAAGTTGTGACCTGTCAGATTAATCAAGACGGCATTTTAGGTTACGCGATTGGCGATAAACTGCTGTTTGTCGGGCATGGCGTTGTGATTGCGGGAATTGATATGGAAAAAATTAAGCCTGAAAACATGCGTTTGCAAAGCGGCGAGCTCTACGTCCGGTTGCCGCCATCCGAGTTATTTGTCGTGACGTTGGACAACGAAAAATCCTATGTGTATGACCGCATGACCGGTCCGCTTGCCCCGACCAACGCAAACCTCGAAACCAACTGCCGCCAAGCCGCGGAGCAAAAGATTCGTAGCGCGGTTTTGGAAGACGGGATTTTGACGCAGGCGCAAACAAACGCCGAAAATTATTTATTCAAATTTTTTAGTTCGCTGGGATATAAAAACGTGATTTTTGAGCGTTAGAATCAACGCCGCCCGTCGGTCAACTTGACCAACTTTACGGCGAGCAGTTAACGGGAAAATTCACCTGCTTGACGACTTCGTTCGGCGCGAGGATGCGCAACTTGATCCAATATTCGTTCGGCGCGCCAATTTGATAGTAATCGTTGACGACTTTCGTTCCCGCTTCTTCAAAGACAATGACGCGATTATCCGAAGAGACGCCGTCGCTGGTTTCCCATTTCCACGTTGCGAAGGCGGGACCGTTCGCGGTCACTTTCGCTTCAAAGAAAACCGTCTGCGGAAATTTATCGCAGTTTACTACAATGCGATTTGGCTCTATGCGCAAACTGGCGTTGGTCACTGTCACATAGGGAGCGCGCGTCACGGGCAATTTTTCCGTCGCGCCTTTTATCTTTGCCGCGCTTGCAGAGACCCAACAAAAACCGTTTGGGTTGCCGGGGTCGCGGATATACCACCATGTGGAATCATTATTTCTGCCGACGACGCGCGCAGATTGGCCTTCGTCTAATTCGTTAATTAATTCATACACTATCCCAGGTCCAAACCGACAATTGACCAATTCTTCCGTGATTCGTAAGGTCGCGCTTAACGGGGTGGCGGTGGGCGGAATCAACGTGGACGGTGGGCGCGGAGTCTGAGTGGACGCAACGTCAAGCGGCGTGGGCGACGTCGTCGCGCAAGCCGTGAGCAAAGCGGATGCAAACCCGATGAGTAAAAAGCGGCGTTTCATTTTTCTTCCCGAATAGATAAACAGGTAAACACGGAAACGGGGCAACCGGTTCGTGTTCACGCGGGCGAAGATCTATTTCACTTTTCTCTACCGTACATTTCAAAATGGGACGCGGACGCGAAGCGCGCCGAGAACGCAGATTTTTAATTGTTTTTTCCGCGTTAGTCCGCGCTCGTCTGCGTCCTATACAAATTTTGTACGGTAGTGAATTTCACTTTGAAAATTTTGACGGTTGGGGAAGAGTACGCCAGTTCAAAATCAGAACGGCTTTCCAATGAAACCAGCGCTGGAACGCGGCTGTGCGACGCGATCACGACGTAAGCGGCGTTGGTTTTGCGAACGCACGTCGCGTCTTGATATAAACATGCGCGGAGATTTGTAATGACGGGCAGTTGTGCGTTGTAATGTTGATTTCCAGTCAGCCATTCCGAGCCTTGAATGGTGGTCAGGCTACGGCGTTCAGTCAGCGCGGGAAACCATTCGGTCAGCGGGGAAAGCAACGGGTTGCCTTGTTCGTCCAAGACGAGAAAAACATCCGCCGGCTGCGTGTTTTTCTGAACCCATTGAAGCGCCGCGCGTTGCTCCAAGCTGACCGTTTCGCGCGAAAGATTGGCGGAGATATTGTAGGCGTTGTACAAAAATAGAATTATGAAAAAACCAAAAAATAATTTCCCTATTTTTGAATTCAGGGAATGCGTCCACGCTTCGGGATTTTCTGAATTCGACTTGATGAAGTTCGGCGCGACTCCGTCCGCGATGGCGCTCAGCGCCAAAGCCGAAAACGGGAAGATGGACGCGAACGTTCCGCCGCGCGGGTCGCTCAATAAGCAAAGCAAAGCCCAGAGCGCGAAAAAATAATTCCGCTTGGCAATGTGGATAAACAAGCCAATCATCGCAAAGACGGCAATCACGGGCGCGTTCTCGCCGCTAAACGAAAGCGCGAACAAAATCGTCCACGCCAACCAGCGCGAATGATTCACTTGAAAGGCTTGCGCGAAAACGCCGACGCCATGATATTGAATCACGGTCAACCACCAAGGGGAGGTCAACGCCAAAACGCCAAACGCGACAACCAGCGAGTTGATTGTCGCGCGGCGGTCTCTTCCAAAAAAATACCAGAGCAGGATAATCGCCACGACGGCTTGCAACGTCCAAGTCAGATGACTCAAGACGGTCAATGCGCCCGTCACGCTGGTTGCCAAGACCCAGATATTTTTTTTCTCCCGATACATTTTCTCCGCGCTGACGAGGGCGAGGATAAAAAAGAAAGTTCCCAGCGAGCGCGTCAATCCGCCGCCGACGACGCTCCACCAATAGGAATTCGGCGTCAGGACATAAATCAACGTTGCGAGCGCGGCTCTTGATTCGGAATTGAGAATCTGTTTTAGAAAAATATAAAAAAATGGAATCGTTAAAATATTGACGCCGACGGGAAGCCATTGAATGATTTTTAGAATGGGAATCCCTACGACGCCGTTCAAAAATCCCGCTAGATAAAATCCCAAAGGCGGGTACGCAAAGGGAATCTGCGCTTGATTGTAGGTTGTGAAAACGGGGAGCGAAAAATGCGCGGCTTGCAAATCGCGGATCATCGCGTAAAACATGCCGCCGTCCACGAGCGGAAAATCAACTTTGAGGACAGGATATAAACGCACAGCCAAGCCAAACACAACGGCGAGGATAAGGAAAAATCGGGAGGTTTCTTTGGATTGGTTCATGGCGTAAAATTATTTTATCGTACAAACGCAAATCTAAGTGAGAACAATGCTTCACGCAATGCGAAGTTAGAATTTTCCAAATTTCGCGCTCTGAGGTTGCGCGGTTTTCAGCGCGGCTAAAACAAAAATGGAATCATGCGCTTGCGCTCCGTTGGATAATCCGCAAAGCGCGCTTGATACCACTGACGGGTTTTCGCGCTCCGCGCCACAAGATACGCGGTCATGGCGACGAAAGCCATCAGCGCAAACAAGTGACGGGAGAGAAGCGCGACGCCGAACCACGAAACCAATTCAAAAAAATAATGGGGACAAGTAACATACTCGAACAATCCGCCTTGCGGGATGTGATAGCCTTCGCGGTCTTTTCGCAAATCCGCCAGCAGTTTGTGATGATAAAAATTTCCCGCTTCGCCAAACGCAAAGAAGACCAGCCCCGCGTAAAACAAACCGTCCATTGCGGGGATGGTTTGCGCATTGAGAAAACTAATCATCCCCGCGACGAAGGAATAAAACACGGCGACAAACATCGTCGCGGAGACGGTTGCAGCGCCTGAATATTTATGCAGGAATAGCGCTTCCAATACGCGCTTGGCAAAGTGAAACAAGAGCGCGTCGAACACGGTCATTTGAATCACGCTGGCGTTTGGCAAATAATCCCACGCCGCCCAAGTCGCCGCGAGGATGGGCAGAGAATATAAAACGACCATCGCTATTCGCGATGGAATGCCGCGCCCGTTGGAAAATTTGCTGTAACGAAACCCGTCAAATAAATTGCGGTAATCCGCGTAAGCGGCAAGCGCGGACGTTAGCGGGAAGCCGATGTAAAAAACAATATTCCAGAATGTCCAAGTCGGCAAGATGAGCATAGGTCTCCGGGAATTATTTTGAAAATCGCAACGCCAATTATACGTCGGGTCAAAGTCAAAGGCGCGTTTTTATGGATGGGTCAACAAATTCAACAATTCGTCCAAATTTCCCAATAACAAACCAAGCAATGGAAGCGCCAATTGACTCAGAAACGCAGTCAGCGTTCTCAAGTCAAGCGCGTCAACTTTTGCCGCTTTGACGCGCTCATAAATATCCGTCAGCCGCTGAAATTTTTCGGCGGTTTCTTTTTCCGCAAGATCGCCGTCAATTCCGAGGGCGTTAATTTTAGCGCGCAAATTTTTCAATGTTTTCCCTCTTGCGCCGTTGACGATTTTTGCCAGCGTTCGGCGGGTCAGGATAAACTGCGCGGTAATCACCGCCCAAACGATGAATAGAAACGGAAGCGAAACCGCTCGTCGAATATCCGCGTCCATAAACCGCGACGAACCGAAAAGCGTGAACACGGCAAAGTAAGCGGCGAGGGAATATGTTTGGCGCGCAAGCGTCTCGGAAATATTCCGAACGATTTCTGAATCAGCCGATAAATAGGCGTCCACTTCGTATTGATAGGTTCCGAGATTAAACGCCAGCAAGCCGAGCCAAAAAGTGGCGTAGAAACCGACTCCGGCGAAGACGCCCATAAAGGCGACGCTCAACAAAAAGCCGAAGCCGAGAAACTCGCCGTTATACAGGCTGATGCGGACGACGCCTAAAAACACCCACATTAGCCAAAGTCCCAAAACAAAAACGAACACCGACTGCCGCGACCAAGTTGCTTTGAACCAGCCGACCAATTTAGAAAGGTCTTCGGCGTTGTTGATTTGCCCGACGACGCCCGCCGCGACATTGCGGAACAAGTCTTGGATGTTGGCGTAATTCATCATCAAGCCCGCAATGATCAATTCCGTAACCATGACGCCAGACGTCAAAAGATGACTCGTCTTATCGGTTTCGTTCAGGACGCGCCCAAGTAACAGCCAAGGCGCGAGCATGAGCAAATTCATCGCGACGACGTTGGTAACCCAATACCCCGCACCCTGCTCCTTGAAGGCTCTCCCCAAAAAATTGAGCAGAACCACAGGGGCGATTTGGTCTTTTAGGGCAAGGATGGCTGCTTGCGCTTCCTTGCGACTTTGGGCGAGTTCTAATAATTTATCCATGTTGAAAAAACCTAAAACAAAAACGGGATCATGCGCTTGCGTTCCGTTGGATAATCCGCGTACACAGCAAGCGCGGATGCCAGCGAAAAGCCGACGTAAAAAACAACCTTCCAGAATGTCCAAGCGGGAAGAATGAGCATCGGTTTTTACGACTTGTTTAATTATCGCCGCCCGCCGCCCATTGAATCGCGCTTGGGGCGTCGGAAAAAAAAGCAAAGGCGGGAAAACGTCCGAGCGTCAAAACTACTTTGGCAAATTTTTGCATAAGCGGGTTCCCGCCAATTAAAGCAATCCGTTGCAAGGGCAAGCGCCGCAGTTCGCGCATGGCATAGATACCCGCGCTTGGCGTGGCGCGGGAAATGGCGTCCAAATTCACCGCCAAGCCTGTCGCGCCCGAAGCGCTCGCGGCTTCGGCGATGGCTTCGCAGAGCGGTTTGGCGACATGCAATCGCATGAGATTAACTTTAGAAACCGAGTAAATGACGCCGGGCGGAACAATCCGCACTTCAAATGGCGGCGAAGGTTCATTAGGCGTTGCGGACGCGGAAGGTAATGTCATAGGTAGGGTTCTCCGATAGGTTTAACAAAATAGGGTTGCCTTTAATTGCCGATACTTCATCGTCATTGCGGCGCAAGCAGGAAGCCGCTATAGAAGGCGATGCGCCAAGTAGTCCAAGTTGGGAGGATGAGCATAAGTAGCGTTTACCTTTTCTTGAAACTATCCATCACCTTTTGATTCGCAAAGCCTTTTTCTTTTTCAAGAAACAGAAAAAACTTTTTCACCGATGATTTTATCTCGCTTTCTAGCGCGTCTTGAATTTTGCTGGTGTGCCATTTTCTAAACCCGCTGTTGACCATCCCAACGGTTATGTCGTCCAAATCGCGGACGCCGCAATCAAAGCACAGATAATCTATCAACAGTCCAATGATTACGACATGCTTGTAGACGGTTCGCTTCGCTAATTTATCCGCCAAGTAAATTTCAAATTCCTTGCGTAATTTTTCTAGGCATTTTCTACATTCGACGTCGTTTGAGAATTGGGGCATTTTGTTTTCCTAAAATTTGCGCGGCGAGGGGGGAACGGCATGGTCTTCCATATTAAAAGCAACTATTTATTAATTTTTGTGCGTATGTACTCAGCAATATCTTTGTCAATCTGCTGTTTGAATGTTGAATAAATTAGTTTTCTGGCATCAGAAAGGTTTTTGTCGGTTGGAGTGAATTTAGCAAGAGACGATTTAAAGAGAGCAATTTTCTCTTGTAGTGGCGCATCAAACTTAAGATCAATATACATTATGAAAAACAGCTTTTGATCCGAACTGTCTGTGTGTTCTAAGGACTCGTATTCCTTTTTAATTTCAAAATATCTTTTTACATAGTCTGCTGATTTTAACAAATCAAACTTTGGCTCTTTAAAAACCATGTCATAGTATTTCTCAAAAATCTGCTTTTTCTGATTTGAGGCTTTTTCTGGAAATCCCTGTACAGCAAATAATATCTGCCCAAATTTTTCCATACTGATTTTATGAATATATTTTTTTGTGGTTGAGAGCCCAGTGTCACCGATCTTCCGAGCGTAAATAATATTATGCTGATCAAGAAATTGTTCTATTTGAATCTGTTCGGCACTTAAGGATTTCAGATCAACGCTTGAAATTGCATTTTGGCTATTTGTGTATTCCGCAATCTTATTTCTAACAGTGTTCTCGATTGATGTTTTGAAAACACGAAGAAGAAGCTCGCAATCAGCCAGATATTTATGAATATTATCCTTATCCTGTTGTTTAAAGTTATGTAGAGTTCGTAGTGTTTGCCCTCCGTTCACCACCTGAAAGTTTTTTATGGTTATTTTGATTTTCTGTTTTGCATTTGTGTCTTCAGATATAACGTCATTAGCGGTAATAGTTAATCCGTTGTTATACATAAAGAACTTACTTGGCTCATCTTTTAGAGTTTCAGACAGAGTTTCGTTAAATTTTGATCTCGTTATAAACCCTCTGACATTATCGAATAATAAGTTGTAGTCCATTTCGGTTTCATATAACTCTGAATAATCCTCCATCTTATAATTTTCTCTATGCACTTTGTTGTTACAAGTTATTCTAATTAGGTCAGTTGCGCTTATTCTTATAACTTTAGTTTCCGCTAAGTTTGCACAGCGGAAGGGTTTGCCAAAGCCTTTTTAGCCACTCGCGCCAAGTGTCCTACGGGTAAATGGGCGGTGACGGAATTCTTTTTCCGAAGTCGCCCCGA
>Ga0315281_10001988_pt1 | contig 30376 bp, 20 predicted proteins | sample YL17G07_0_MG_FD_204540 | JGI IMG/M metagenome (GOLD analysis project Ga0315281, IMG submission 204540) | Sediment microbial communities from Yellowstone Lake, YNP, Wyoming, USA - YL17G07_0 | ecosystem: Environmental > Aquatic > Freshwater > Lake > Sediment | place: USA: Wyoming | collected...
ACACCTGCTGATACCGCTCGGAGGGGCGAAACGCCATGGCCAGACTCCTTTCCAAAACCGACAGTCCATCATAGACTCCAGGGACAAAAAGAAAAGAACCTCCCTACCAGAATTGTGACACAGCCTGTCGCGCTTGCCGCTGCCACCCGCCACTCGGTGCCATGTCCACGCCGGCGTGGACATGCGGTCTTGCAGGAGATACATGCTTACGCAAGCGTAAGCACGGCGCCCAGCCTTATGCGAACATATTACCAGGAATGGCTCGGGTCTGTCACGCCCGTACCGGCAGCGGCCTGTTGGGTGCACGACAGAATTGTGGCAGGCCCACTATGCCGTCGGCTGCACTAACGGTTCTGAAGGACTCCTGGCCTTCTGTTGTCATTTCGACCAAGGCCGAAGGCCGCGCGGAGAAATCTGGCCGCGAATGGGCGCTACGTCATATTGGTAGCCAGATGTCTCGACTCCGCTGCGCTTCGCTCGACATGACAGATGACGCCGGATTCCCTCCGAATTGAGGAGGAGCCCAAAGGGAGCCATGCGTTCTCAACCGCTACTTTTTGTCGTGCACACGGCCTGTTTGCGCTGGTGCATACGGGTTGACGGGACGGGGAAAAACGCGTATAGTCACGGGCTGTCCGGTAGAGACGCAAGATCTGGCGTCTCTACGAGTTGGATTGGAACAGACCCTATTGAATAGGAGGACGTTCACCATGAGTGAGACCACGCCCAACACATCACGTCGCGAGTTCTTGAAGAGCACCGGCCGGCTCGCTGCGACTTCGACTCTGGTCGGCGGCATCGCGTCCCGCATGTACGCCGGGGAGAACAACACCATTCGGCTGGCCCTGGTCGGCTGCGGCGGCCGCGGCTCGGGGGCGGCGGCGGATGCCCTGTCCGTCAAGGCCGGCCCGGTCAAGCTGGTCGCTATGGCCGATGTGTTCCAGGAGCGGCTGGCCGACAGCTACAAGAATCTCAAGGAGGAGCACAGCGACAAGGTGGATGTACCGGAGGACCGCCGGTTCATTGGCTTCGATGCTTACAAGAAAGCGATGGATTGCCTTAAGCCCGGCGACGTCGCGATCTTCGCCACTCCGCCGGCCTTCCGCTGGGTCCACTTTACCTACGCCATCGAGAAGGGCCTCAACGTCTTCATGGAGAAGCCGGTCACCGTGGATGGCCCGACCAGCAAACGGATGCTCAAGCTCGCCGAAGATGCGACGGCCAAGAACCTCAAAGTTGGCGTGGGCCTGATGTCCCGTCACAGCCGGGCGCTTCAGGAACTGGCCAAGCGCGTTCAGGACGGCGAAATCGGCGACATCATCCTGCAGCGCGGCTACCGGATGCACGGCCCGATCGGATTCTTCTGCTCCTTGCCCAAGCCGGCCGGCGACAACGAGCTGCTCTACCAGGTGAAGCGCTTCCACAGTTTCATCTGGGCCAGCGGCGGCAACTACAGCGACTTCTACATCCACATCATCGATCATCTCGGCTGGTTGAAGGGCTCCTGGCCGGTCAAGGCGCAGGCGCTGGGCGGCCGCCACTATCGCCAGAGTCCGGAAGGCGTCACGTACGTGGACCAGAACCTCGATACGTACGCGGTGGAATACACCTATGCCGACGGGGCCAAGTTCAACTTCGACGGACGCTGCATGGACGGCTGCCAGGACATCTACGCGAGCTACCTGCACGGCAGCAAAGGCCTGGCGGTCGCTTCCAAGAGCGGCGATTGCGGGCTGCCCTCCAGCATTCACAAGGGCCAGAATCCGAGCCGCTCCAACATGGTGTGGGAATCCAAGATCAGCCCGGACCAGCAGAATCCATACCAGAACGAATGGAATGACCTGGTCGACGCCATCCGCAACAACAAACCGTACAACGAGGCCAAGCGCGGCGTCGAAGCCAGCCTCGTGACGAGCATGGGCCGCATGGCCGCCCATACCGGCCAGGAAATCACCTACGAGGCCATGCTCAACTGCGCCCACGAAATGGCGCCGGGCCTGGACAAGCTGACGATGGAATCGGCGGCGCCTTTGGTGGCCGACGCCCAGGGCAGGTACCCCGTCCCGCAGCCGGGCATCGTCAAAGATCGCGAGTATTAGTATTAGGGAACTCAAACCGGGGGCTGGAGACTTCAGGCCGCACGTGCCTGAAGCCTCCGGCCTGCCGGCCACCCGTCACAGCCTTTTGGGGACTCGTATGGTGTCCGATAGCCTCAACGTCAAATCGGCAGCCGGCAGCATCGCGCCACGCGCCACGCGCACCCGGTATTGGGTGGTCGTCTTCGCCATGACGCTGGCGATTATCACCTATGTGGACCGCGTATGCATTTCACAGGCAGCACCGCAAATCCGAGACGCATTGGGTCTCAACGACGCTCAAATGGGCAAAGTATTCGCGGCGTTCGGGCTGGCGTATGCGCTGTGCGAGATTCCCGGAGGCCGACTGGGTGACTGGCTGGGCCCGCGTAAAGTGCTCATGCGGGTGGTGTTGTGGTGGTCGTTCTTTACGGCCGCCACCGGCTGGGCGTGGAACTTCGCCTCGCTCTGGGTGACCCGCTTCATGTTCGGCGCCGGCGAGGCGGGGTGCTTCCCCAATCTGACCAAGGCCTTTACCCTGTGGCTGACCAAGCCGGAGCGCACCCGCGCCCAAGGCATCATGTGGATGAGTGCTCGCTGGGGAGGAGCTTTCACTCCTTTGCTGGTGGTGGCGGCATTTTCCTTCCTGTCGTGGCGGTCCGCGTTCATGCTCTTCGGAACCCTCGGCATCGTATGGGCTGTGATCTTCTACTTCTGGTTCCGCGACTATCCCCGCGAGCATCAGGGCGTGAATGCCGCGGAGCTGGAGTTGCTCAAGGGAAATGAGGCGAATCTCGCCAGCCATGCCCGTGTGCCTTGGGGCAGGCTGATAGCCTCCCCGGCTGTCTGGCTGCTGTGGGGCCAGTATTTCTTCATGAGCTATGCCTGGTACTTCTACATCACGTGGTTGCCGACGTATCTGCAGGAGGCACGGGGTGTGCCGGCAAAATATGCCGCCTTGCTGGCGGGAATGCCGCTCTTCTTCGGGGGCATTGGTTGTCTGGTGGCGGGCTTGCTTACGGGATGGCTGGTGCGGCAATCGCTGAGTGTGACGTTCGTCCGGCGGGTTTTGGGAGTCGTTGGGTGCGCCGGTGCATCCGGTCTGCTATTGTGGTCGGTCTACATTAAGAATCCGGCGTGGGCGATGTTGGCGATGGGTTTGTCGAGTTTCTGCAACGATCTGATGATGCCGGGGAGCTGGGGCGCGTGCATGGACGTGGGCGGGCGCTTCGCCGGCACGCTCTCGGGCAGCATGAATATGATGGGCAACTTCGGCGGCATGGCCGGACCGCTCGTGATGGGGTACATCCTGCAGAATACCGGCCGGAATTGGGAGATTACCTTCTGGCTTTCCGCCATCGCCTGCTTCTTCGGTGCCCTCTGCTGGCTGTTCATCGACCCCGTGACCCCGCTGGAAAAGCAGGTGGTCGAAAGCAAAACTCCGCTGCCGGTCCCGGCTTGAAATAGACTCCTTTGAATTTCGGATTGCGGATTTCGGATTGGCCGGTAGGGGCAACCCCCTGTGGTTGCCCTATGCCCAATTTGGGCAGGCACGGGGGCCTGCCCCTACAGTCTTCCCATCGCGGTCTTACGGTGTCGCGGGGCCGGGGACAACGCCGGGCATCCTGCTTGGCTGCGGAACAGCGCTGACGGCCGGCTCGAGCTTGTCATACCACGTGAACTTCAGAATTACGGACGTCACCACGAAGACAATTAAGCACGTCCACGTCTTGCGGGGCTGCTGGATGACGAGGAAGATGGGTAGCGCGACCATGCTCATTTCCCAGACGAGTCCGACGACGATATTGAACCAATCCCGCCAGAAGTTCCGGTTCGGCTGAATGGCCGGGTCCTCGGCCCGGCATTTTTCGTAGATCGGCCGCCAGAGGCCCCACGGGCGGACATTGCGATAGAAGCTCTTGAGCACCTCGTCCTTTTCCGGCCGGGTCAGCAGGCACACGCCCACCGAGGCAATCGCACTGAGAACCATAATCGTCGGGAACACGAAATAAACCGGATGCGGGTAGATCGGCTCCAGGCCCAGAAGCTTCATGTAGTCCGGCTTGCCAACGAAGAGCAGCACCAGTGCCGAGAGGGTCCCGACCACCATGCCGGCGAAGAAGCCGTACCCGTTGAAGCGCCACCAGTGCCACTTGATCACGTTCGGGATCACGAAGGCCGGAATAATCGCCGAGACGAGTAGCTCCGTGTTGGAGTGGACGGACTTGGTGGCAAACCCGAATGCGATACCCGCGATGATAATCACGAAGGAGGAGACGTAACTCAGCAGCACGTAGCGCCGGACGGGGGCGTGCGGGTCGAGATAGCGTTTGTAGATGTCGTTGACGATGTAGGCCGCGCCGGAATTGACGGTCGAGACGAACGTGCTCATGAACGCCGCCAGCAGACCCGCGAGGATGAGTCCCTTGCAGCCAATCGGCAGATACCGGTTCACCACCTGCGGCAGGATGACCTCGAAATCCACTTTGCCCTGGCCGGCCGCCATGCTCCGCAGCTCCGGGCCGAAATAGACGATGCCCAGCGTGCCGATGCCCGCGATGAGCAGGAAACGCGGGGCCAGTGAGGCGATGGCCATCATCAGATTTTCGAGCGCCGCCTCGCGCGGGCTGCGGGTCGAGAGGACATGCTGAATGGCGTAGTTTGGCGTCGGGCCGGCCATGCTGACGAGGACGCCCTTCAGGAAAATCATCAGGATGAACAGCCCGAAGATCGAGTACCCGTCGCCGCCGCCGCTGATCGGATTGAACAGTTTCTCGTTGAGCCTCGGGATGAGGTTCGACCAGTCGATATCAAGATGCCAGCCGAAGAACATCTGGTCCCAGCCGGCGGGGACGGCGGCCGCAATCTGTTCCGGCGTAGTCCGCACGATGGCCACCGCGCCGATGATGACGGCCGCGAGCACGATCAGGGCGAACTGGATCAGGTCATTCATCACCACGCTGTACATGCCGCCGACAATGCAGTAGATGCCCGTCACCGACATAATGATGATGGCATAGAAATCCGGGGTGGACACGCCCCACGGCAGTGACGCGGCGGATAGGCCGAACGTCTCAATCGGAATGAACGACTCGGCGAATTTGCCGATCCCCTTGAAGGCCATGGTCAGAAATGGAATGACGCTCACGAGCGCGTACGCCACGATGCTGATATAGGCCAGCTCGGCGCCACGGCTGTGGCCGAACCGTGTCCGCATCCACTCCGCTCCCGTCAGGACGTTCGACCGCCGGACCCAGGTCCCGAGGTACACCATGCGGAAGATCACGTTGAACAGCGGCCAGACCCACAGGAGCCAGACCCCCTTGACGCCGTACACAAAGAGCACCATGACAAACCACATCGTGCCGGAGATATCGACGCCGCTGGAGCCGTGGGCGATGCCGATCATCCACCACGGCAGGCTCTTGCCCGCCAGAAAGTACGACTCCGGATTTCGCGCCGCCAGCTTCGCCACCAGCCAGCCGACGGCAATCATCATCAGCAGGTAGGCGATTACAATCGCGATGTCCAAAGGATGCATCAGATGATTTCCTTTATCTGAAGAACTAATTCCTGTCGGTTTGTCATGTCGAGCGGAGCGCCAGCGGAGTCGAGAGGGGTTCCCCAAACGCCGTATTTCGCGTTTGGGGGCCCCAGTCATCTGGCTGCGAATATGACGTGGCGCCCATTCGCGGCCAGATTTCTCCACTGCGGCCCGCGGCGCGGGCCTCCGGTCGAAATGACAACAGTGTCGGTCAAGCCGGACAGGTCAGTAGATGTCCGACCAGCTCATCGAGCCGACATGTGGCGAGGGCACAGTACTTGTCGCCGCCGCCATAGTAAACGAACAATGTCCCATCGATGACGACCGCTCCGCACGGGAAGCACACACCCTGGTAGTAGCCGTCAATCTCATAACTCGTTTCCGGCTGCATCAGCCAGTCGGGGGTGCGGTGGAGGACGATGCTCGGGTCTTCGAGGTCCAGCAGCACGGCACCGAGCCGATAGTACTTGTCGGGGCCGACCGCGTGATAGAGGGTCAGCCAGCCGTGCTCGGTCTTGATGGGCGGCGTATTGACGCCGAGCTTGGCCGTCTCCCACGGATACTTGTTCGTCAGCAGCAGCTTGCTCTCGCGAAAGCCCATCAGGTCCTCGGCGAAGGAAATCCACGTGCTGGCGTGCTCGACGCCGTACTGCGGCCCGACCCATTCCAGCGGCCGGTGGATCATGATGAACCGCCCGCCGACCTTCTCAGGGAACAGGATCACGTCGCGGTCGTCGAGCAGCGGGTCGGTCAGCCAGCCGGCCCGAATCCATGTCTGGAAGTCCCGCGTCAGCAGCAGGCCCGTGAGAGTGGCGTTGATGCGCAGGTAGCGGGGGAACCCCGGCGGACATTCGGCGGGCGTGACGTATTTCTTGCGCACCTGCGGAATCCAGAACTGGCCGAAGGGATAGTGCCGGCATGCGTACGTGACGTAATACCAGCCATCCATCTTGATCATGCGCGGGTCCTGGATGGTCGCGCCGTCGAAGCCCTCGACGCTCGGACTGAGCACCGGCCGGTCCGAGGCCCGCTCGAAGTGATACCCGTCTTTACTCTTGGCCAGGCCGAAGTAGCACTTGTATTCCGGTCCCGACTCGGCGGCCCGGTACAGCAGCAGGACTTCCCCCGTCGTCTCCTCGTACCAGGCGGCCGGATTGAAGACCGCCAGGTCTTCCCAATCATGCTCCGGATGCGGCGCCAGGATCGGATTGCCTTCATAACGCTGAAGCTTCATAGACGATCTTCCCAGAACAAACGACACCCAAAGAATAGGTCCTATCGGTCCTATTCGCCTATTTTTCAAGCACCCAGGTTCTTCCAGCACGGCCCAAGCGTCGCTAACATACCTGCCCCTGAGACCATCCTCAAGTGCATAGTTCGGAGCGGTCGGGACATTTCACGGCGGCGGGGGCATCAGGTTGCCGCTCAACGTAAGGTTGTCTTCGTCCGGCGAGAGAGCTTTTTTTGTGTGACGAAGGTCGTTGTTCACGAACAGTCCGCCACCTTTCAGATCACTCTGTGACAGGAATGTACCGGTGCTCTCGGCGGCCGTGCAATTGCGGATGGTCACATCTCGCCCGTCATTCAATGCTATGGCGGCTCTCTGATCCTGCGGGTGCGGTTGTCGGCCGTCGAAGGCGTCGATCACGAGATGACGGAAGTGCTCGCAGAAGATGGCGTGGTCGAAGAAGTCGGGCAGATCGTTATCCCACGTCACATCGAATCGACTGATCAGGCACCCGTCCGCGTGGCGGCAAAACAATGCCGGGATGTCGTGCCGGAAGATGGCGAAGTGGTTGTCGTACGCCGGACGCAGGTCGAAGTTGCCGCCATATGCGGCGTTCAATGGACTGGCCTTGATATGCAGTCTCACATTGTCGAGCGAGACATTCGAGATAGCGCCCGGCTTGTCGCCGTATATAACAATACCGCTTTCGCTCTCTGCCACGATGTTCGAGAAGGTGACGTTTCTGATCGTACCGACGGCCTCGCCCTCTCGCTGCGGGATGACCGACAGATGAATCGGCTCGGCGTTGCCCCACCAGTGGCCGGTGTGCAGGCGGGTCCGGATAATGATGTTCGAGAAGAGGATGTTCTCGATGGAACCCGCATCTCGGACGAATAGACCCAGACCGCGGTTGCTTTCCCGAATCGTCAGGTTCTGGAAGGTGCAGTTCCTGATCGGACCGTCGCCGTAGCCGACCCGGATACCTGCGGAGCGGGATTGGAGCGTGCAGTTAGTCACCGTTATATCCTCGCAGATTGCGCCCGCCGGGTTGCCCAGCGTGGTCACCGCGATGGAATCGTCCCCGCAACTGATGTCGCAATCGGAGATGTGCACCCGGCGGCAGGTCGTGCAATGGATGCCGTCGCTGTTCGGCACGAGCAGATTGTTTAGCAGACGGATGCCTGTGACGTTGACGTTCTCACAATCGTCCAGATGCAGCGTCCAGGTGGGCGAGTTCCGCAGCGTCACGTCGCGCACCAGCACGTTTTTGCAGTGTGTGAAGCGTATCAGCCGGGCGGGGCGGTCGAGGTAGACCACGGGGCCGTCGGCTTCGCCGAACTTCGGGTCCATATAGTCCCGGCCCTGACGCGTGAAGTTCGGGTCCAGGTCTTTCGGCAGGTACGGGCCAGTCCTGGTTCTCGTCATATCCATAAAGGCCGTGCCGCTGCCGTCGATGGTTCCCCGGCCCGTGATGGCGATGTTTTCCGCTTTCATCGCGCGGATGAGAGGCATGCGCCCGCGGCCCTGGCCGTAATCGGCGACGTCCTCGCAGCCCTTGAGCACGGCCCCTGTCTCCAGATAGAGCGTGACGTTGCTGAGAAGCTCGATCGGCCCGGTGATATACGTGCCGGCGAGGATGGTGACTGTGCCGCCTCCATTTTCCGCACAAGCCTTTATGGCCCGGCTGATGGCGTCGGTGCACTTGTCGGTCGAGTTGGCCTTAGCCCCATACGCCCGAATGTCGAACGCCTGGGATGAGCCCGCTACGCTCGAATTCGCCAGGTACAACGAGAGGCCGACAACCAATGTGAAGCGGCTCGCAAGCCCCATGTGCTCACTCCTTTTCTCAGATGGCTCGGTAGATGCATCCGACACGGCGGGCCGATTTCCCGGCGGTCCTTCTGCATTATATCTCGCCCCTAAGCAATTGGGATAGGCCGATTAGGGATTCGCCTGATGTGCTTTGCGGCGTGGGGGCTTTAGGCTGACGATTGTTGATGGATGAAGGTTGACTGTTGATTATTGATTGTTGTTTGAAGCTGCAAGTTTGAAGTTTCAAGTGCTTCCTGCTTCACACTTCAAACTTCACACTTCACACTTGAAGAGGGAGGTAGACTATGGCATTGCCGGAACTATTCAGACCGAGGCGAGGCCTTCGGCGCCGGGGGGGCACCGAGGGGTTTATGCGTCCCTTCGACGAGATGAGACGGATCATGGAAGATTTCTGGATGGCGCCGTTCGAGGAGTTCGGTCGGTTGACCGAGACTTTTGTCCCGCGGGTGGACGTGAAGGAGCAGGACAATGAGGTAATTGTCTCGGCCGAACTGCCGGGCATGGACCAGAAGGACGTCGACGTGGAGGTGACCTCCGACAGCGTGCGCATCTCCGGCCAGAAGAAGCAGGAGGAGGAGAAAGAGGAAAAGGGGTACTATCGCCGCGAGATGACCTACGGTTCCTTCGAGCGCATGATCGATCTGCCTACGGAAGTCGATGAGAACAAGGCCGAGGCCGAGTTCAAGAATGGCGTGCTGACGATCAAGCTGCCCAAGAGCAAAGAGGCGCAGGCCAAACATAAGAAGATCAAAATCAAAAGTGCCTAAGCTCCTGCCAAAGGGATGGGCTCGGGGGCATGAGCTGGGAAGGGCCCCCACACGCAAAATACCGCGTGTGGGACCCCGAACCCAGCGCGGCCCTCCGGGCCTATCCACTCTAAACAACTTCGTGCAGGAGATTGACGGAACCAATAGGTCCTATGGCTCGTACAATAGGACCTATTCTTTTAGTGGGTGACGCCAGGGTCCATCCAGTTGAGAGTGCAACAGAAATGAGCCGCGAACAGATGGTGGAGACGCAAGGTTTTGCATCTCTACAGGAAGTGGAAGACAGAGAATGGCTCGAATCGCTCGAGGGCGTCTATCGCCGGGAGGGTCCGGAGCGTGTTGAGGATATCCTCGCACGGCTGCGCGCCAGGGCGAAGGAACTGGGTATCCGGGAGCCACTCCGCTATACGACGCCCTACGTCAATACGATTCCGGCCGACGAGCAGCCCCCGTACCCGGGCAGCATGAGAATCGAGCGGCGGATCAAGAGCATCATCCGCTGGAACGCGATGGCCATGGTCGTACGCGCCAACCGGGAGGAAAGCGGGATTGGGGGACATATTTCAAGTTTCGCCTCGCTGGCGACGCTATTCGAGGTGGGCTTCAATCATTTCTTTCGCGCTCCGCACTCGCAGCAGGCGGGCGACATCATCTACTTCCAGGGTCACGCGGCCCCGGGCGTGTATGCCCGCGCCTTCCTGGAAGGCCGATTGTCCGGCTTCGACCTGGAGAACTTCCGCCGGGAGCTGAAGCCGGAAGGCGGCCCGCCATCCTATCCGCATCCTCGACTGATGAGAGCTTTTTGGGAGTTCCCGACCGTCTCCATGGGCCTGTCCCCGATCATGGCCATCTACCAGGCCCGCTTCAACCGGTACCTCGAGAACCGGGGCCTGAAGAAGCCGTCCGATCAGAAGGTCTGGGCCTTTCTCGGTGATGGAGAGATGGATGAGCCGGAAAGCCTGGGCGCTATCACTCTGGGAGCCCGGGAGAATCTTGATAATCTGATTTTCGTCGTCAACTGCAATCTCCAGCGGCTCGACGGCCCGGTCCGCGGCAACGGCAAGATCGTCCAGGAGTTGGAGGGCATCTTCGCGGGTGCCGGATGGAATGTGATCAAAGTGCTTTGGGGTTCCTCGTTCGACCCGCTCTTTGCGGCGGACAAAGAGGGTCTGCTGGCCAAAAGGATGGAGGAGGTCCCGGACGGCCAATTCCAGAAGTACGTGGTTTCGAGCGGTGACTACATCCGCAGGGATTTCTTCGGCAAGGACCCCCGGCTGCTGGAGCTGGTCAAGAACTACTCCGATGAGCAGCTTCAGGACCTGCGGCGGGGCGGCCATGACCCGGTCAAGGTCTACGCCGCCTATAAAGCGGCCGTCGAGCACACCGGCTCACCGACGGTGATTCTGGCCCAGACGATCAAGGGCTACGGGCTTGGCGAGGCCGGCGAAGGCAGGAATATCACCCATCAGCAGAAGAAGCTCAACGAGCAGGAACTGCTGGCCTTCCGAACGCGGTTCGGCATCCCCATTTCCGATGGCGAGGTGCAGGAAGCCCCGTTCTATAAGCCGTTCGAGGAAACCGAGGAGATGCAATACCTGCACGAGCGGCGGCGCCGGCTGGGCGGCTATATCCCGCATCGGCTCGTACAGGTCGGGTCCCTCCAGACGCCCGACGAGTCCCTGTTTCAGGAGTTCTATCAGGGCAGCGGCGAGCGCGAGGAGGCCACGACCATGGTCTTCGTTCGTCTGCTGGCCAAATTGCTGCGGGACAAAGAGATTGGTAAGCTCATTGTCCCCATCGTGCCGGACGAGGCCCGCACTTTCGGCATGGAGGCGCTTTTCCGGCAGGTCGGCATCTACTCGCCGCACGGCCAGCAGTATGAGCCGGTCGACAAGGAAAGCCTGCTCTATTACAAGGAGCAGAAGGATGGCGCGATGCTCGAAGAGGGCATCACCGAGGCGGGCTCGATGTGTTCGTTCATCGCCGCTGGCTCGGCCTACGTCACCCACTCGCTCAACACCATCCCGTTCTACTTCTTCTATTCGATTTTCGGGATGCATCGGATGTTCGATCTGATCTGGGCTGCCGGCGATATCAAGGCCAAGGGGTTCCTGGTGGGGGGGATCGCCGGCGCGACCACCCTGGCGGGGGAGGGCTTGCAGCACTGCGATGGGCACAGTCACCTGTTCGCCGTGACCATGCCGCACCTCAAAGCGTACGACCCCGCGTTCGGGTACGAATTGGCCGTCATCGTTCGTGACGGCATCGATCGCATGTACAACAAACGGGAGGATATCTTCTACTACATCACGATGATGAACGAGTTCTACCCCATGCCGCCCATGCCTGAAGGGGTCAAGGACGGCATTCTGCGCGGCATGTATCGGTATCGCGGGGGCACGGCGAAAAAGTCGCAGCCGAAAGTGAGCCTGCTGGGCAGTGGCACGATCCTGAACGAGGCGATCAAGGCCCAGGAAATGCTGGAGTCGAAGTACGCGGTCGCCGCGGATGTCTGGAGCGTCACCAGCTACAAAGAGCTCTACACCGACGCGATCGAGACGGAGCGTTGGAACCGGCTTCATCCGGAGCAGGAGCAGAAGCGACCCTATATCCAGCAGTGCCTCCAAGATCAGAATGGTGTCGTTGTCGCCGCCAGCGATTACGTCAAGGCGCTTCCGTGCCTGATCGCCCGGTGGGTGCCGGGGCATCTGATTCCCCTCGGAACGGATGGATTCGGCCGCAGTGACACGCGGGCGGCGCTCCGCGATTACTTCGAAGTGGATGCGCGGTTCATCACGCTGGCTGCCCTGTCCGGCCTGGCCGACCAGGGCCGGATCAAGCGGGACAAGGTGCGCAAAGCCATCCGGGACATGGACATCGATCCCGATAAAATCAGCCCTCTGAGTGTATGACGTTGAGGAGTTTTCTGCCATGCTCAAGGACGTCACGCTGCCGGGAATAGCGGAAAACGTAGAGTCGGGCGAAGTCATTGCGGTCCTGGTCTCGGTCGGGGACGTGGTGGAAAAGGACCAGCCGGTGGTCGAGCTGGAGACGGAGAAAGCGGCGTTCGAGGTCCCTTCGCCGGACCGGGGCCGAATCACGGAGATCGATGTCAAGGAAGGACAGACCGTTCGGGTCGGCGAAGTCCTCGTCAGGCTGGAGACGGACGGCGAGGCTGCACCTAAGCCCAAGGAGAAGGCTCGCGAAGAGCCGCAGGTGATTGCCGAGGTCCGGGAAGAGCCGGCTGTACCGCCGCCACCCAGGGAAGTGGAGCGAGAGACAGTGGCACGAGAGGAGCCGCGCCCCGCCAAAGTTGAGCCACAAAAGCCTCCGTCGGCGGTGCCCGTTGCGGCGGCGCCGTCGGTTCGGCAATTAGCCCGTGAGCTTGGTATCGACATCGCCAAGGTTCCGGGCAGCGGGCCCGGCGGCCGGATTACTCAGGATGACGTCAAGCAATATGCTCGGAGCCTGATCAGCGGAAGACCCGCGGCGGCGCAGGCTCCTGTGCCGGCGGCGCGAGAGGCGGTCAGGCCGCTGCCCGACTTCGCCCAATGGGGCGAGATCGAGCGCCAACCCATGAGCAAGACGCGCAGGACCATCGCGGACACAATTGCCTACGCCTGGGATCAGATCCCCCACGTGACGCAATACGACCGGGCGGACATCACGGACCTGGAGAGGTTTCGCGAAGCTCACGCCGCCGAGGTGGAAAAAGCGGGCGGCCGACTCTCGATCACCAGCATCGTCGTCAAGGTCGTCGCCTCGGCCTTGAAGGCGTTCCCGCAGTTCAATGCCAGCCTCGACAGCGAGCGCAACGAGGTCATCCTGAAGAAGTACTGCCACATCGCCGTGGCGGTGGATACCGATCGCGGGCTGCTCGTGCCGGTGATACGCGACGTGGACAAAAAGGGTATCCGCCAGGTTTCGGTGGAGCTCGCCGAATTAGCCAAAAAGGCGAGAGAAAGACAGATTACTCCCGGGGAGATGACGGGCGGCTGCTTCACCGTCTCCAATCTTGGCGGCTTGGGCGGCACGAATTTCTCTCCCATCATTTACTGGCCGCAGGTGGCGATCCTGGGCATCTCGCGCTCGGCCTGGGAAGCGGTGCCCAGGGACGGGACCATCCAGCAGCGGTTGATCCTGCCTCTTTCGCTTTCCTACGATCATCGTGTCATCGACGGCGCCGATGGCGCACGTTTTCTCCGCTGGATCGCCCAGGCGCTCGAGCAGCCGCTGACGATGATGCTGTGAACGAGGATGGATTTCCAGGGGATCAAAATGGCGGATAAAGACAGGCGACAGCTTGTGATTGTTGGCGCGGGGCCGGGGGGCTATGCGGCTGCTTTCACGGCGGCGGCGCTGGGGCTGCAGGTCACGCTCATCGACCGCGAGCCGAATCCGGGGGGCGTCTGCCTGTACCGGGGCTGCATCCCGGCCAAATCGCTCTTGCACGTCGCCAAGGTCATGGCGGATGCCCAACGGGCGAAGGACTGGGGTGTCGAGTTCAAAAATCCGACCATCAATGTCGAGAAGTTGCGGGCTTGGAAAAACGATGTGATCGCCAGGCTGACGAAGGGGCTCGGATTGCTCGCCAAGCAGAGGAAGGTCGAGTACATCCAGGGCGAGGCGGTCTTCGTCAACAGCAACACCGTCCGGGTCAAGAGAAAACGCGCGGGCACCGAGGAGATTTCGTTCGAGCGGGGCCTCGTCGCGACCGGCTCGTTTCCGGCTTCGCTGCCGGTCATTCCCGACAACGCGCCTCAGCTCATGTACTCCGATCAGGCGCTCGAATTGCAGGACATTCCGAAATCCCTGCTCGTCGTCGGCGGAGGCTACATCGGTCTCGAACAAGCGGACGTCTACACCCGGTTCGGATCCAAGGTATCCGTGGTCGAGATGACAGGTCAACTGATGCCCGGCGGAGACCCCGAGCTGGTCGCCATTCTCCATAAGCAATTCGAGAAACGCTTTGCATCCATCATGCTCAACACGAGGGTCGCGGAGGCGAAGGTGCAGAAGAACGGCCTGAAGGTCCGGTTCGAGGGTGAGAACGTCGCGAAGAAGGAGGCGACATACGAGAAGGTGCTCGTCGCGGTGGGACGCAGGCCCAACTCGGCGGGCGTTGGACTGGAGAATACGAAGGTGCAGCTCGACGAGAAGGGGTACGTGAAAGTGGATAACCAGTGTCGTACCGACGACCCGTCGCTCCTGGCGGTTGGCGATGTCACGCGCGGGCTACAGCTTGCCCATAAAGCCAATCACCAGGGCATCGTTGCGGCCGAGGTGGCGGCCGGACGCAACGCGGTGTTTGAGCCGCGTGCCATTCCATTTGTGGAGTACACGGACCCCGAGCTCGCCGAATGCGGCTTGAGCGAAGCACAGGCCAAGGCACAGAATATCCCCTACAAGGTGGCCAGGTTCCCGTGGCAGGCCTCCGGCCGCGCGCTGACACTCGGCGAGGACGTGGGGCTGACCAAGCTCATTATTGATCCCGATTCCGAGAGGATTCTGGGCGTCGGAATTGTTGGGACGAATGCCGGCGAAGTGATCCCCGAGGCTGTCCTGGCAATGGAGATGGCGGCGACGGCCACGGACGTGGCCATGACTATCCATCCGCACCCGAGCCTGTCGGAGACGTTCATGGAGGCGGCGGCGCGGTACCTCAATCGAAGCATTCACATTGGCCCGGCCCGTTGATCGACTCACCGATGGGCCGGCTTACTTCGGCGGACGCGGCTTGGGCGCCGGGATGTACCACGCCACGCCCTCATACTTCCAGATGTGGGCGAAATCCCGGATGAGCATGGCTTTCTCGCTCTCGTTCAGCGTGAAGAAATACCGGCCCAGGCTCTCGGACCAGAAGCGGTGGACCGCGCGAGCGCCCCGAGGCTGCTTTCCCTCCGGATAGGCGAAGAACGCGATGCCGGCGTACTTCCAGGTGTCGGCGTGCTTGTCGATCCACTGGTATTTTTCTTTCTCGTCGACGGTGCAGAAATGCCGCACCGGGGCTTTCGAGACGAAGTGATAGACCGGCACCGCATTCGGATCGGTGCCAATGGCGGAGTCAGCGGCGATGCTCTCGCGGAAGAAATCGGTCAGGTTGAGGGGGATATTCGGCTCCGCCGGCGGCGCCTTGGTCTGCGGCGCCCGGGCGCCAGCAGGCTCGCTTTTCTTTGAGGCATCGATGCGGCCGGGCGCGGCCTTTGGCTTCGGGATGGCCTTCTTGGTTGGTGGTGCTTGAGCCGGGGCGGTTTTGCGTCCACCCACAGCGCCGGGGCGATTGGGTGTGGCATTCGGCTCGGCGATCGCCGGTACCTTAGCCGGCACCGCTGGAGCAGCCGCGGCCTTGTTCGGATCGGGAACATCGGGGCGCTTGGCCGTCCCGCTCGGCTCGGGGACGGGCGGCACTCCCGCTTGGGGTGCCGGGGCGGGAGCGGTCTTGCCCACATCCGGGGCGCCGGGACGAGTGGCGGCGACGTTGGGCTCTGTGACCGCCGGCACAGCGGTCTTTGGCGCGGGAGCAGTCGCAGGCGGGGTCTTTTTTGGCTCCGAAGCATCAGGGCGCTTGGTCGTTCCGTTCGGCTCGGGAACCGGCGGCGTCCGGACCGCCGTGGTCCGCGCAGCCGTTTCGCCTTTACGAGAGGAATCGGGTCGGCTCACAAGGGTATTCGGCTCCGGAGCGGTTGAGGGACGGGTATCCGGCGACCGGACCGGCTCGGCTTTCAGGCTCTTGGTGCCCGTGTCCAGCGGAGGATGGGTGTCCACCCGTTGCGGCTCATTGGACGCCGGGATATTCACAGGGACGAGGCGCGTGTCTTCCTGTTTGCCTGCCGTGGTTCCCTGAAGATTGACGGCGACCGGCATCACCACGTTCCCGCGAATCGCGAGGTTGTGAAAGCTGCCGGCCGCGATCATGGCAAACCGGCCCTCCGGTGGCGCCTGTTGCTGTGTGTAACTGTCCGGGCCCCACACCACAATGCTGCCGTCCCGTCTCAAAGCGAGGCTATGAAGACAGCCCGCTGCGATCGCAGCGAAATCGTTCCCTGGCGGCACACGGCACTGGCCTTCGCTGCTGCGGCCCCAGGCTGCGAGCGTGCCGTCGGACCTCAGAGCAAGGCTGTGCATCGCCCCGGCGGCGATGGCCACAAAATCGTGGCCCGGGGGCACGTTGCACTCGCCGTCACCATTGCTGCCCCATGCGACAAGGGACCGGTCCGCCTTGAGAGCTAAACTATGGTAATAGCCGGCGGAGATACTCCTATAGTCGTTGCCTGGCGGCACATCGCATTGCCCGTGGTCGTTCCAGCCCCAGGCGGCCAGTGAACCGTCCGACCGGATCGCCAGGCTGTGCCAGCTTCCGGCGGCAATCGCCAGAAACCCGGAGCCTGCCGGGATCTTGCACTGTCGCTTCCCATTGTCACCCCAGGCGGCGAGCGAGCCGTCGCTTTTCAGGGCGAGATTGTGGTAAAGCCCTGCTGCGATGGCGACGAAGTCGTTCCCCTGCGGCACGTTGCATTGCCCGTTGGCATTCTCGCCCCAGGCCACCAGTCTGCCGTCCGCCGCAAGAGCCAGGCTGTGATAGCCGCCGGCACACACGGCCACGTACCCGTTTCCCGACGCGGGTTCATACTGCCGGCCGAAACTGCTGCCCCAACTGATGATCGGACCCGGCTGTCCCCGGATAGAGCCCCGCGGGCTGGAGGCGAGGCCCGGCTGTGCATGGCATATCGCCAGCGCCGCGATGAGCAGCCACAATGCCGGAGAACGGAGAGCCGAGCTCAGGCAGCAAGCGACAGAAGAGGGGCTTTCCCATCTACAGTCCGCCCGCCGCGCGTGGCGCCCGGAAGAGTGTGTGGTCATCAATCCGAGGGACATGTTCTCCTCCCACCGACGGATGCTCCCGCGTACGGGCGTTTCCAACCCGCCCCTGCGACCTCGCAGCGTGTTTACGTTGTTATGGGCCATCCGTCCTTTCACCATCCCATCTCCATGCACGATCAATTCGCACTGATGCCATATCTATTGTACATCTTTCTTCGGCTAAAACAAGGGTCGAAACCAGTGATTTCCGGCAGTTTGCCGGGCCCGATAACCAGATTCCGAGGCCGGTTCACAAGACCGTCAGATGTCGGCGGACATGAACAGGCCGTGGAGGTTTCGGCCGTAGTAGCGGGGGAGCTTGCGGAGTTCGCGGAAGCCGTGCTTGGTGAAGAAGGCAAGGCCGACGCTGTTGGCGGTGGCGACTTCGAGCGTCACCTTCTTACAGCCCCGCCCGCGGGCATCCTCGATGAAGGATAGGAGCAGTTGGGTGCCGATGCCCTGGCCCTGCACCGGCGGCAATACGGCGATGCTGTCGATATGAGCGGTTCCTGGCAGTCGCCAGGAATCGGCCGGCCCGAGGATGTAGCCGATAGTCCGGCTGTCGCGGGCGGCCACCAGGAAAATGCAGCGGGTGTTCTCGAGATAGCAGTGAAAGTCATATCGGTTGAGCTTATATCGGCCGTAATAGTAGACATCGAAGCATTGCTGCTCCACCGTCAGCAGGGCGTCGATGTCGCCCTCCCGGGCCGGCCGCACTTCCACCGGACCGTGCTCTTGCTCGTTGGGCTTCTGCTGGGTTATGGTCGTGACTCCGGTACGGCCCATGTCATACAGTTGGACGTCGCACGTATGCCTTTCTGGAGATTCTCAGCCGGTCCAATTCCGGCAGGGACTTTTCCGTGAACTTGATGATCTCGTTCATCATGAGCACCGATTCGTACGGATACTTCCCGACGGCGGTCTCGGCGGAGAGCATGACGAAGTCCGTGCCGTCGATGATGGCGTTGGCCACGTCAGTGACCTCCGCACGGGTGGGGCGGGCGCTCTCCGTCATGTGTTCGAGCATCTGCGTGGCGGTGATGACGAATTTGCCCGCGGCGTTACACTTCCGGATGATCTGTTTTTGCACGATGGGGACCTCGTAAACCGGGATCGCCACGCCCATGTCGCCGCGGGCAATCATGACGCCGTCGGCAGCCTCGATGATGTCATCGATATTCCGGATGGCGGTGCGGCTCTCGACCTTGGCCACGATCTGACAATCCGGCAGGCTCGGTTTGACCATCCCGGCCGCTTCGCGGACGTCGTTGGCGTCCCTCACAAACGACAGGGCGACATAATCGACTTCGTGCCGGATGGCAAACTGGATATCCTGCCTGTCCTTCTCCGTCATGCCCTTGAAGGCCAGGTTCGCGCCGGGCATGTTGATGCCCTTGCGTTCCTTGAGAACCCCGCCTTCGAGAACGGTCGCCCGGATGCTATCGGCATGCACGCTCTCGGCCCGCAAGGCGAGGTTGCCATCATCGATATAGATCATCTGTCCGGGCCTGATCCGGCGCAGGTCGCCCGTGTAGTCGAAGGGGATGGTCTTGGGACCCCGGGCCTGCATGTCGTTCGCCAGCCATACAACGGAGTGGTTTTTGAGAACCCTGGTTGTCCCACTGCCGAAAGAGCCGATGCGGATGCGAAAGCCTTCGAGGTCCTGCATGATGCGAACGGCACGCCGGTACTTTTTGTTGATCCGGCGGACGAGGCGCACCGATTCCAGGTGCTGCTCGTGCGTCCCGTGAGAGAAGTTCAGCCGGACCACGTCCAGACCGGCGCGGACCATCTTGCGCAGCATCGTGTAGTTGTTGCTGGCCGGTCCCAGCGTCGCAATGATCTTCGTTTTCGGCATGGCGAGACTCCCGTACAGGCACCGCGTTGCCTCTTCTGCACCGGGGCAGAGTACCACATCCCCTCCGTTGTGTCCACGTCATGGGGGTGCGGCCGGAATACGGTGGCGGGCTATGTGCATCTGGTGTAGGGCGAGCGTCCCCGCTCGCCCAAAGAAGTCGTGCGGGGACGCACGATCTACTCTGCGGAGCCTGTCGGGATCGATCATGTATCTGCTGTTCCTATTGCCGGCGCAGGGCACGCCGCCTGAATCTGCCACTAAATGCCGACCGCACCCCGTCATGGAGGCTCTTATGAATTGCGGTGGCGTGCCGGCGCCGCCGGATGTATATTTGCAGGCCTGCGTCGTCAACCCCTTTGGGTTCGCTTTTGTAGGGGCGGGTTTCAAACCCGCCCGTACGGAAGATCAGGAGTAAAGAAAAGGATGGCTGCCAAACGAATTCGATCGATTGCCGTGATGACGGGCGGCGGGGATTGCCCCGGGTTGAATGCGGTGATTCGGGCCGTGGTAAAAACGGCCATCAACCGGTATGACCTGGAGGTCTGGGGAATTCAGGACGGATACCTCGGTCTGATCGCGAACCGCATGGACCGCCTGAGCTTCAACGACGTCAGCAACATTCTGACGGTCGGTGGCACGATTCTCGGCACGAGCAATGTCGCCAATCCTTTTCGGTTCGCTATCAAGAAAGGTCGGCAGATCCAGTACCAGGATGTCTCGGATGACTGCCTGCGGGCGCTGGAAGAGCGCAAGATCGACGCCCTGGTCTGCATCGGGGGTGACGGAACGATGGAGGTGGCGGCCCGGCTGGCGAAAAAGGGCCTGACGATTATGGGGGTGCCGAAGACCATCGACAACGACCTGTATGGGACGGACGTCACGTTCGGCTTCGATACGGCCGTGAGGACGGCGACCGAGGCCATCGACAAAGTCCACACCACCGCCAGCTCCCACCATCGGGTGATGATCGTAGAGGTCATGGGCCGGTACGCCGGATGGATCGCCCTGCACGCGGGCGTCGCCGGGGGCGCCGACGTCATCCTGATTCCGGAGATTCCTTATGACCTGTCGAAGGTGTGCGAGTACGTCCTCGGCCGTTCGAGCCGCGGCAAGCGGTTCAGCATTATCGTGGTGGCGGAGGGGGCCCGCGCCCAAGACGGACAGATGGTGGTCAGCAGGCGCATCGCCGGCAGTCCCGACCCGATCCGTTTAGGCGGGATCGGACCCGTGCTGGCCGACGACATCAACGCCAGGACGGGTCTCGAATGCCGGGCTGTGATCCTCGGGCACGTGCAGCGGGGCGGCACGCCCACGCCGTCCGACCGGGTCCTGGCCACGAATTTCGGGTATACGGGCGTCGTGCTGCTGATGAAAGGGGTCAAGAATCACCTGGTTGTCCTGAAGGACGGCCAGTTTTCGAGCATTCCGCTGAGGCAGGTGGCCGGTCGGATCAAAACAGTGCCCAAAAACCATGGCCTGGTCAAAGCGGCGGTCGCCATAGGCACCAGCTTCGGCATATGAAAAGCGGACCCACAGGGTCTGAAGGCACGTCTGCAGAGATGCAGGATCCGGCGTCTCTACACCGGCCGCCGGAAATCTGCCTTTCCCTCTCCATTTTTGACACCTCTGGTAGTCAAGACACCCTCCGATCCGACCGATAGAACAGTCGTGGCGCGCGACCTTTTGGGCCCCAAAGAATGGAGGTGCCAAGCATGATATTCAGCCCAACGGATCAGTTTCAACTGGATCTCACGGAGGAGCAGAAGCGGCTGTGCGATTGGGTCGCCCAGCAGGTGAGCACGGGGATCCTGCGCATTCGCTATGAGGATGCGCGAGCGGCGCTGGATGTCCCGGAGGAACAGCTCACGCGGATTCTGAGGAAGATGCGGGAGCGCCGGGATGGGATTCACGAGATCGTGGAGTCCCCCATCCTGAATACGCAGACGCCGTATTTTGACGTCCCCCTGCAGGCGCGCAACATCTGGGACGGGTATCGCCGCGCCGAGCAGCAGGTGGCGCCCGCGCAGGCTCCGCAGGCTGTCCTGCCGCAATTCGCGGTCTCGCGCTGATTTGGAGTCGGCTGTGGAGTTCCGCGCCGGCGGTCTCGGAACCGAGCGGCCCCAGCCTGTCCATTGAGAGGGTTACGATGAACTGCATAAAGACAAAGCCAAGTCCGCAGGACCAGCACCTCAGTTGTTACCGCCTGTGGATGAGACCCCGAGTGCTGCAAAAGAAGGTCGATCGGCGCAATCATATGATGACGCTGGGACAGTACCTGCTCAGCATGAAGAAGTGACGGTCCGTTAGATGGACAATCGCTGACGGAGTATCAGTGTCATCACATCCTCATGGAGGATGGGGTCGTTTGCTCTACGCCTGTGCAAGAGTACGCAAGGCAACGGGCCAGTCATCGAAGATGAGTACACGCGGCCCGTGCCATACGTCGAATCGGCTGTATACAACCAGCCGCGCGGCCGATACAATGCCAGGCATGACGACGAACGGAGTCACATCTTATTTTCACCCCCGCTGGCTCATCATCGCGCTGTTGAGCATGCTGGGAGTGCTCGCACTCACCCACATTCCGCAGGATGCCTTGCCTCGGGTATTCCAGCACCGTTGGCATGATAAGCTCGAACACTTCGTGGCCTACGGCGTGGTAGGCGCTTCTCTGATGCTTTCCCTCAGGAGGCCGGTGCGTCTGCCGTTATTTCTGGCGCTCCTCTGTGCCCTGGCCGCCATCGGCGCTCTCGATGAAATCACGCAACCTCTCGTCCGTCGCCATGCCAGCATTTTAGACTTTGCCGCCGACCTGGTGGGCATCGCGGCCGCCTGTTCGGTTCTTCTGGTCAGGAGGATGCCGTGGTTTTCCGCGCCTTCGCCATGAGCGCAAGGAATAGGACCCGAGCAAGGCGGACGAGGAGCATAAGTGGCGGCGTGGCGCGTGTTCACCACGCGGGACGTTCCACGCTGGCATGAGGTTGGATTCGTGCGGCGTCGGCTTGCAGGGCAGCCAGGCAGCGCGGGCAGAGCCACTGGCCGGAGTCGATTTGTTTAAGCTGCGCCGCCGGAATGCTCATCGCGCCGCAGCATTCGCAGCAGCCCACTCCTGATTGCAGATTGTCGATGGCGGATTGCGGACCACGCGATGGCGCGCTCGTGCTTCGCACAGTGGCATCGGGTGTTGCGGATTGAGGGTCAGGGCTGCGATTCCAATCTCCCGTCGGCAGTCGGCAGTCTCCGATCGGTCCTTTATCCTTTGTCCCCGGTCCTGCGTCCTCTGCTGTTCGTCCCCCGCTTTGGGCGAGTTGGGCCAGCTTGGCTTCGGCCGCGGCTCTGGCTTGGGCCTCGGCTTCTGCCTTGGCGGTGGCTCGCTCGACGATCTCCGTGAAGTGGCGTACCTTGTCCAGAAACTGCGCTTTGAGTGTGGCGAGCTTCTGACCGCTTTGGGCCTCGATCTGCCTGGCGGCCTGTTCCCGGATGGCCTGCTCCCACATCTCGAAGGCGATCGTCTCCGCCGTCTTGCGGTCCGAGGCAGCGGCCCTGGCTCCCTTTACCTTCAAAGGCCGAGGTCTTGCCCGGTCTTCTCCGGGCAATCTCACCCACCACCACCAGCGGCTGCCTCGCTGATACATGGTGCCGGCCAATGTCACGCGCAGCGTCTGTCCTTCCATCTTCCGGTCTCCCTGACGGCCGTTAGGCCCGTGCTTCAGCGCGCGCGAACGGCCCTGCGGTTTGCCGGTCCGCACCCGTCCGGATGCGACCGTTCCTTGAGCAGCGGAATCGCGTCCGTCGTCAGTCCTGTCTGGCCCGCGCCTTGGTCGAGGTCGGGTGCGAGCCCTCGAACTGGATTTCTTCATATGCCTGTGCCTCGTTTTGCCGAGACGCGACGTTTTCCGTCTCCGCATGTGAACCACGCGACGTGCGCAGAGTTCGCGTTGGTTTCATCGGACAATCGGCAGGGGCACTTTACGTGGTCTGCCGTGCCGATTGTGGATTGATGACGGATTGGCGCCGTAACCTGTACCGACCGTCCGAAGTCTGCGGTCCAGAACTGGTAGTCAAGGTATTCTCGGGCCCGGATTCGCAGGTGGGACGGGGTAGGCTGTGAAGAAGGCACTCGACGTTGGCGGGTGATAATCGACCCGGCCGGCGGGGGAGACGTATTTGCCCCGGGCCCGGATCCGCCCGCAAGATCAAGTGCTGGACAGCACCACTTTTTCCTTCGGTGCAGGCGGCTGAGGCTCCGGCTTCTTTGGGGTCCGGTCTTTGCTCTCCGGCGTGCTTTCGTTCGATGGGCACAGATCTCCGAATATGGCGGACAGATCCTTCTGAATGCCTCGCTTGGACGAGCCGCGGCGGGCCGGCTCGGCGCACGCCGAGGTTCCCAGGATTTCGGCCGCCAGCGCCCGGTATTCCCTCGCGCCCCGGCTGCGAGGGGCGTAGAGCAGAACAGGCTGCCCGGCGCTCGGTGCCTCGCAGAGCCGGACATTGTTATGGATCACGGTGTTGAAGACCACCGGCCCGAAGAGCTCCCGCACCTGCAGTTGAATCTGCTTGCTCAGGGTCGTCCGGTCCTCAACGAGCGTCAGGAGAATGCTCAGATGTCCGGCGGAATAGGGATGGAAGCGTTCCCGGATCAGGCGAATGGTCTCTATGACCCTTCGGAGCCCTTCCAGGGAGTAGTAGTGTGCCTGGATGGGCACGAGGATGTCGCTGCTGGCCACCAGTGCACTGATGGTCAGGACTCCGAACGAAGGCGCACAATCGATCACGCAGGCATCGTACTGGTCCCAGACGGATTTCAACCGCCTGCCGAGGAAGAGTTCCTTGCCGGCGATTTGAGACAGCTCGATCTCCGCCCCGGCCAGCATGATGCTGGCCGGCGCCAGAGACAACCGGTCCATGGTCGTACGCAGGATTACGCCGGCCAGAGTGACCTGTGGGTTCGTGAGCGAGTCGTAAATGGTCCGTTCCAGGGTGTCGGGATCGTAACCAACGCCGATGGTAGCGTGCGCCTGGGGGTCCAGGTCCATGAGCAGGACGCGCTGGCGCTGCTCGGCCATCGCGGCGGCCAGATTCACCGCTGTCGTGGTCTTGCCGCAACCGCCTTTCTGGTTAACAACGGCAATTGTTCTCATCATGTATGATTCGCCCTCCGCAACTTATAGACCCTCCGCGAGGAGGCACACGCCGGCGGCCAGTGCCGCCAGGATCGTCAGCACAAAGCCGAACAGGACGGCGATTGCCACCGGTCGGTCCTGGGTCAATCCGCTCCAAAGCCATTCCCGAACCGATAGACTCTGTGCCTGCACATGGACCGGAGGTTTGGGTTGTTGGGTGCTCTTCTTGCGCTTGTGCTGGTATGCTCCGGCATTTGCATAATACGTGTTCACACGAGCGTGGGCCTGGCCCGAAGCCGGGGCCGCCTGCTGCCGCACTCGTTCGGTGTTTCTCGGACGTGGCACGCCGCGCTGCGGCGGTTGGATCGTCACCGCGGCACAACGGGGAAGCCTCATCTGCGACGGCGGATCGAGAAAGGTGTCGATCTCTGCTCCGCAATCGGGGTTTTGCGACGGGCCATTAGCAGCGGCGAGCGCGTCGACCTCGGCGGCCTTCAACAGCCGATAAGGTCCTTCGCGAAACTCACGCAGAATGCCGTTTTGAAGCATGGCCTCGACTTGCTCTTCGCTGACATGAAGCGTCGCGGCGGCTTCCTTTAACGTACAAAACGTATGGACCATCGTCATCGTGCCCTTTTCATCTTGAGTCCTCAGGGTTGGGCCTGGAGTGGAGGGACAACCAACTCGAGACTCACAACTCAGAACTCATGACTCTCCCTGCGTTCTTCGGCGATTCGGCGGCCCGACTGTAGAGAACGTGACCTCCTGCAAGAGCCCCGAGGAAAACAGAAGACGGGTGACAAAAGACAGGGGACAGAAGGCAGAGGATGGGCCGTCATCCGTCCCCCGTTCTCGGTCCTCCGGAGAGCGGTAAGTCCGAGAACATCATCATTTTTCGGGACATGTGGCGGAATCCTGCGATCCGCTGGGCTGCTACCGCAGGATTCACTACAGGAAAACGCAAAACCGATATGATTTGAGGACGTAGTACGCATACACCAAAGTTGACACGGTCCGATAGGGGTGCTACAATTCGGACCTCAGGCTTGACGGCGTCTGACTTTGAGATCCCCATCCTGTGGTCGGCCGTAGGGTGAGCGGCACGACCAGGAGCGTTTCGGGGAGGGGCGAAAAATGACAAACGGAGTGAGTTCTAAGGTCTTAGTTTCAAGTCGAACCGAGCAAAGCCCCTGTAACTAAGAGCCTAAGACTCAGAACGGGTTACTCGTCATGCTGTGTGTGCGTATCGATGGTCGCGAAGTGGAGACGACGCCGGTTTCACTGGCACGGATGGTGCTGGATGGCAGGGTGGATCGGTGCAATCCATCCAGGACCTCGGGGGGGGCATCGGAGCAGTCTCTCGAGCAGTCCCTCGGATCATCCTACTGCGAGGCATTGACGGGCGAGCTCTTGCAACGTCTCCGCGCCCTGTGCGCACCGGAGTCTTCGACAGTTGATATACGGAAGCTTCGCGTCCGGGTCGAGGACCTCTGCCAGTGGCGCTGGGCCAATCCTCACGTTGCGGCCCGATTCTTCTGGACGGCGGCATGGCTCAATGAATTGATGGACCGCTATGACAGCGCCATCAGCTTCTATGACGCGTTCCTGCAAATGTCCTCCGGCGAGAGCCGTTTGCGCCTGTTAGCCTGCAATAATAGAGGGGTATTGCGCATCCGCCTGGGACGGCTCGAAGGCGTGGAGGACCTGGCGCGGGCGGCGATACCCGATGGCGGATCGAAAGAGACACTCGCCACGAGTCCTCCATCCGAAATCGGTGATTCACCGTCACGAGGGTTGCCGGTGGCCTGTTTCAATCTTCTGAACCTCATCAACGTCTCTCTCAGCGTCGAGAGTCTCACGCAAGTGGTGGATGAGGAATTGGCCGAGTTCTTCCTGCACCTGCCGGAAGAGGAGAGAACCTGGTGGCTCGAGCCTCCGTCAAGCGAACCCCAGGGGTCGGGGGGCAGGGGTCAAGTGGCACCCGAACCCCGGGCCGTGGTCCCCGAGCCTTGCTCGGAGCGGGACTTACGGATCCTGCGGGCCCCCACCTTCCGACGGCTCAACACACTGACCATGCGCCTGGCCGGCGAGGCACGCAGGTGGCCTTCGGATTGCGGGTTCCGGCCGGCGGACCCGGCGCGCAGCGCTAATCCACAACCCGCATTCATGAATCCGCAGTCGCTTCTATCGTTATGGGAATGTCGCCCCGATGGCGATGGTCCCCAGACCCCGGATTCGAATCGTGGTGCGCACCCGCCATCCGCCGTCCGCCATCCGCAGTCGGCGAGTTGTGCGGAGGCGGCGACCTTGCTCTTGAGCAACGACATTCCCTCGTCTCTGACGAGGCTGGAGAGTCCGTTGAGCCGGGCGGAACGGTTCGCGCAGGAGGAGCTGGCGGACATCGAAGGCCGTCTGGCCCTGGACCATTACGAGTTCGCGCGGGCGCGCTTGCAGGGCCAGCGGAGAATCCTGTCTTCGCTCAATCAGGGTGGTCGGCTGGCCGGGCTGCTCGCACGCGTGGACGCCCAACTGGAAAGAATCACCCAGATCGAGAACCAGAAGGAACAGCTTGAGTTCCAAAGAGCCTGCACCAGGCTGATCTCGGAGGTGGAGCAATTCTGCCGGCTGACCGATCCCTGCCGGGCCGGGAGAGAATACCAGGACCTGGAGCGCAGGCTACAGCACTTGAGAGCCCAGCCGGCGCCGCAGGCCGGCCGGGATACGATCGGCTTGCTCGACGAGCTGAATGCCCGCGTGGAGCGACACATGCACCGGCTCAACCGGGTGGAGATCCGCAAAAGGATTCGGGGCTCGTTGCGCCAGGTGCGACAGAACTGGCCCGCCGATTGGGGGATGCCGGTTCCAGAGTCGGTGTATCGAGCGCTCGCGCAGTGCCATCTGAACGATCCGGAAGGCCGGATCGAGGATTGGTCCGAACTCAAGGAGCAGCTTGATGGCCATCAGGGTCAGTACCATCTGCACCGAGCTTTGGCTGCTCTGCGGGCGGACGATGCCGGCTGGGAACAGGTGGAAGATGACTTGGCCAAAGCCCTCAGTCTCAAACCGGACGCGTGGCCGGCGGTGGCGCCGTTGTTCGGATTGCCGTGCTCCTGTTCGCCGGCGGATCCACAGGGGGAAAGCCTGACGGATGCCCAGAATTCTTTGTGGGCCGCCGCGAACCGCTTGTCCGACGCGATGTCACAAAGTGCGAATGCATCGGGTGAGGATGGTGATCGCGGCTCCGTAGATCAGGCGGGCCGGTTATTGCAGCGTGCCTTCCAGCAGATGGCCCCGGGCTCGAAGAGGCTCGGCCGCCTGTGGCAGTGCGTGGAGGCAACGCTATGGCCGCTTTTGGAAAGGGGGGACATGGGGGCGATCGGGCGGGCGGAGGGTCTGGCCAACAAGTGCCTCGACTATTGGTTAGCCGGCCCGTCGCAGGTGCCGGGGCGCGGCGACCCTCGCCATCCGGTGAATCTATTCCTGGAGTCCTGCGGACAGGCTCGGCGCCTGGTGGAAGCGGAGCAGCTTCTGCATGCGCAGCCCCCGCGGCTCGAGGAGGCAAAGAGGTGCTACGCCGGACTCGTTGGCGCGGGCCTTGACCGGCGCGAACAACTCAAGCGGGCAGCCACGGGGCTTTATCTCGCTGAGTTCCGTCAGCAGGATTCGCCCCAGGTACAGAGGCAGGTACTGACTCGCCTGGAGACTTGGGTGGACGCGGTGCCGGAAGAGGCAAGGCAGCAGGTTCAGGAGCAGGACATTGGCCGGGAAGTCGAGAGGATCAGAGCGGCTCTCTCTGCAGGCCAGTCTCTAATGGTGGGTGGTGCGCAGGCGAAGGGCCCGGCCGGCGGCGGGATGAAACACGCCGCTACGGTGGATGGTTGTGATGATACAACGGACGGTCCCGGAAAGGACCGTGGCAGCTCGGAGAAGGAAAAATGATTTCGCCCGAACGCAGGACGTGCCTGGCGGGGTTCGGGCCTGATGCAGGATAATATGTACGCAATAGCAGTCAGTGCCATATCGTTGATGGGAGCCCTGGCTTCGGCCCAGGCGGCCGATGCGCAAGGTTCCAAGACTGTCTCCGGGCGACCGGAGCCGTGTTACGTGGTGGTTGCCGTCGATGTCTCGGGGGCCATGGAGAACACCGATCCCCCCGCATCGGATTCGCTGGGAAGGCGGCGGACGCTTCGCGATGAGGGGCAGCTCGTCTTCCTGCAGTTGCTGCCGTTTCTCTACTCGGACATCTACGTGGGCGTGACGCACTTCTCGGATAAGGTGAGGTACTCGCTGCCGAGCGAAGAGACGGGGCCTTTGCTGCCGTGGGGTCAGACCTATCTGAATGAGTCGGCGTGCCGCAACATGGTGCGGCCGGCGGAGTTTCAGGCGAGCTATCACAGCGAGGTCGCCGACAGCATGAATTGGGCCTCCAGCCGTATTCGGATCGCACGCCAGCGGTACGGGCAGGGGCCCGGCAAGCTGATCATCCTGAGCAACGGGGACCCGTATGATAGTGCGCGGGAATTGAGTCGCGGCAGCGGCCCGATTCTGACGATGGCCAAGCGTCTGGCCGAGCAGCAGATTCAGGTGTATCCCATCCTGATCAACGAGGCGGCCCTTCGTTCCACGGCACAGCAGGTGCGGCTGGCCGGCAAGAACCTGGTCGCCGAGGACATGATGCAGTCGATCGCCTCCATGACGGGGGGCAAGGGCTATCGGCTCACGCGCGAAACCGGTTTTGCGGATATCCTGATGGATGTCTTCGGTCTCGGGACCCCGGTGCGCGGGAACCTCATTGTCAGTCCTTATGATTGGGCCATCGTGACGGTAGGGACTCCCTTGGAGTCGGTGACGCTGGAGCCGGAGGGGACCGGGGGGGTCGGACCTCGCACTCTGGTCAGGAACGGCGGCTTGGAGACCGCACCTGAGATTCGCGCCAACATCATCTCCTCGCCCCGCCAGCAGACGGTCGTCCTTCGCCGGCCCGATACCGGGGCTTTCGTGAATCGTTCCTGGCAAGGGCGATGGAGGCTGGCTCTGCAGGGCGACGAATCGCAGGCCTCGGTGCGCATTTACCGGGTGCCGGATTTTCTGATGCACCTGGAGATGACGCCGGAATTGCCCTGGTGGCGTCATGAACGGGTGCAGTTGAAAGCTCGTTTGCTCGACCGGCACAAGAAGCTGACGGACCTTTCGGCCGGAGAGTCGTCCGCAGGCGGACAAGGCCTTTCGGTTTACATCAAAGGGGTCTTGGGCGATGAGACGAATTCCTTTGTCATGGAGAAGGGGCAATGGACAGTGCCCGGGCAACTCTATGAGACGGAGCCGTTTACCATCGCGATGCCGGGATTGTATCGACTCGCCTGTGAGGTGCGGGATTCGGTGGCTAAAGTGAACGTCCCCGTGCTGTACTTCACGAGCGATGTGTACGTGCACGCGGAATGCGTGGGCCTGGAGGTCGTGAATGCTGTTACCGATCAGGTGCTTCAGGAAGTGCCTCCGGCGGCGGGGCAAATCCACATCAGCTCCCAGGGCGGGCAGCGCGTTTACTTCCGGGCCTCTGGCAAAGGCGAGTTCAACGTCGAGCCGTTGTCCGGTGTGCTGCACGTCGAGCCGCTCTCGCAAACGGAATGGTCCCTCGTCAAAGACGATGATGGCAAGCTGGTCACCGAGCGTATCGACCTCGTCGAGCGTGAGGAAGTGCTCCGCGGATGGGCGGAGGTGGATGTTCGGACGTTCGCAGGCGTTCGGCACATCGAGCTTCCGAAATTCGAGATGGCCTACGTGCCGGCTCCGCTTCGCGTCGAGTGTACCTTTACGGACCCCCGCGACGCGCTGTGGGTCGGTGAGCTTCACAAGCAGCCGCTGAGCATCTCGGCGTTTCCGGTGTTCGACCGGTTTCGGGACAAGATCCTGCGTCTGTTTCCGGAGACCCTGCCCGAGGCACGCATGCGGACCGTCGACACGCGTTCCGGCGTGACGCAGGTGATGGGGCCGGACAGTCACCGGTTGGAGCCCCCGCAGCCGGGCGGCTATGCCGGGAGGACCATCACCGCAACGTACTTCGTGGAGTCCAACGTTCCCATACCGC
>Ga0315281_10001989_pt1 | contig 30356 bp, 30 predicted proteins | sample YL17G07_0_MG_FD_204540 | JGI IMG/M metagenome (GOLD analysis project Ga0315281, IMG submission 204540) | Sediment microbial communities from Yellowstone Lake, YNP, Wyoming, USA - YL17G07_0 | ecosystem: Environmental > Aquatic > Freshwater > Lake > Sediment | place: USA: Wyoming | collected...
CGACCCCCTGCCGAACGTGCCATTCGCCGGCTGGCATGCGGCCTGCACGCCGTGGCTCCACGCGCGTGGCGCCGCCATGATCGGCTGCGACACCGCCCAGGACATGCACCCGGCGCCGTATGCCGCGATGCCGCTGCCCGTCCACACCGTCGGCCTCGTCGCGATGGGCCTCTGGCTCATCGACAACTGCGACTTCGAAGCCCTCGCGGCCACCTGCGAGCGTCTCCGGCGCTGGGAGTTCCAGTTTGTGCTCGCCCCGCTGCGCGTCGTCGGCGGCACGGGCAGCCCCGCGAACCCGCTGGCTATCTTCTGATGGCTGCGTCGCTGATACCGGACGAGACCCGCGCCCTGGTCGGAGAGCTTTTGAGCGAGCCCGTGACCGCCACCATCACGGCGAAAGAGTCGCAGCGCTTCGCCCTGGCCGCCGACGACCTCAACCCCATCTATCTCGACGAGGCCGCTGCGAAGGCAGCGGGCTACCGCACGGTCGTCGTGCCGCCCATCTTCCTGGCCTGGTCTCTGACGCCCGCACGGCGCGTGAGCGACCTCCGGGAGGACGGCATCTACCGGGGCGGCGGCCGCCGCGTGAACCTCAACGTGAAGCGCGTCATGTTCGGCGGCGAGGAGTGGGAGTTCCTCCAACCCGTTTACGCCGGCGACACCGTCACCGCTGAGACCCGCCTGAAGTCGCTCGAAGAGAAGGACGGGAGCTCCGGACCCTTCGTCCTCCAGACCACCGAGACCACGTATACGAACCAGGCCGGCGAAGTTGTGGCCCGCGCCAGGGGAAGGAGCATTGCGCGATGAGCGGCCAGCGCTTCCTGGACGACGTGAAGCCGGGCGACGAGTTGCCCGCGATGGTCAAGAACGCCAGCCGCGCGCAGCTGTTCCTGTTCAGCGCGGCCACGAACAACCCCCACCGCATCCACTACGACCGGGAGTACGCCGCCACCGAAAGCCATCCCGACGTGCTCGTGCACGGCCCGCTCCAGGGAGCGTGGCTCTCCCAGTTCGTCGCGGACTGGGCCGGGCCGAAGGGGCGTGTGCTCACCCTCGGCTGGCAGAACCGCGGCCGCGCCTTCCCCGAGCGCGACCTCACCTTCCGCGGCCGCGTGACCGCCGTCGAAGGCGACGAAGTCGCGCTGGACGTCTGGGAAGAGGACGACACCGGGGCCGTGCTCATGCCCGGGACGGCGCGCGTGCGACTTCCCCGCCGTTGAGGCTGTCGATCACGCGAACCGGGGGAGGCAAGGACGCTCAATCCTCGACGGATACCTCGTCGCCGACGGACACGTGGCCTGGCGCCAGCACCGAGCCGTAGACCCCGGCCGTGGCTTCGTTCAACTCTGCGATCGCCCGCAGGACCGCGGGCGCGGCCGGGCCACTGCCCGCCGGGTCCAGCGTCGTCATCATGCACCGCTTGTCGCGCTCCGTGAACGCCACGCGGCAGGTCGCACCGATGCGCACGACCTTCCCCACCAGCGCATCTTCGGCGAAGGGCCCTCCCTCGGCGTCCACGTAGAACGTCATGCGTAGCCGCTCGGGGTCGAGCGGAGTCCCGCTCCGCTCGGCGATGGCGCGTACGGTCGCATTGCTGACGAGCGTTATCGCCGCGACGTCGAAGCTGCCGCGGTAGTCCCGCAGAAGAAAGACTGGCGCCCCGAACCGCTGCTCGAGCTCCTCGCGCAACTCGGCGCTGTCGATGGCAAGCGCCCTGCCTGCCGGCGTCGTGATGACGACATTGTGCGGCGGGGCCGCGTCGACAGTGGGACGGTAGCCGAGCAGCGTCGGCACCTGGCGCCCCGTCAGCCACGGGAACACGCTCCGATCGTCCGCCTGGACGAACGCGTAGTTCCGGTCTCCGGCGATTCCCTGGAGAGTGACGGGCGCATCCTGGAGCGCCTCGCCCCGCATCGACTTCACCGGGTAGCGCCATGCCGCCGTAACCGTCCCGACTCGTTTCATGCCTAGTACCTTCCTGGGGTGAGATAGAACTTATGCGGGTCGAGGCGGCGCAACAACGCCAGTTCCTCTGCAGTGGGCGGCTCGACTTCCCGCACCGTTTCGGCCACCCGCAGGTCCCAGCCGGTCTCCAGCCCCACGATCTCGGGGTCCATGTTCGGGAAGACCTTCTCCAGCACCATCTCGCAACTGCCCGTCGCGCCCCCGTCGGACGTGTCGAAACCGAACACGCCGAACGTGGAGACCACGACGTTCGGTCCCTGGGGATCGAGGCCCGCCCGGACGCGCGCGCCGGGCCCGCTGATGTAGCCCGGGCTCGTATTGAAATCCACGCGTTCGACGAACCGGCGCCGCTCCTGCGGCATGATCCCCACGATTCGCTTCGCGAGGCAGGCGATCTCCGTGTTCCCGCCCGTGCCCCCTAACCGTCGCTCCGGGGCGCGATAGTCGCCCATCACCAGCGTGTTGAAGTTCCCGAAACGGTCGATTTGCGCCGCCCCGAGTACTCCTATGTCGACATTGCCGCCCATCAGCAGCGTCCCGAGCGCGTCCACCATGTCGCTCACCATGGCCGACCCGTTGTTCAGGATCAGGTCGTGGATCCCGACGGAGGCCCGCGAGACATCCAGCCGGGGCGCGTAGTCGAATGCGCCCACTTCCGTGCAGAGCCGGATCTCCGGCGCGTGCATGAGCTTCGCCAGGACCCCCGCGAGCACGGGCAGGCCCATGCCCAGCATCACCACGCCCTGCTTCGGCATCTCGCGGGCAGCCTGCACGCACATCAGCTCGGCCAGCGTGTAGTCGCCGTCAGCCACTCGCGCCCTCCTCCATCCCGAAGCGAAGGTGCGTTGCGTGTGTGTACCGCACCCCGGGCTGCGGCGAGCGCCCCGCGTCGGCGGCGATGGCGGCGAGGTTCCGCTCTCCGAAGCGCTCACGGTAGTGCGACATGTAGGCCGCGTGGTCCGGCATTCCATAAATCCACTCGTCTGCGAAGGCGTGCCACTCCTCGCGGCTGTATCCGACGCGCCCCATGCCCGTGTGCAGCTGGAACCCGTAGTCGAAGTCGTAGTAGCCGGCCTGGCCGCTCGGGTGCGCCCCGTAGGGCATGTGAACCACCGCCGCCACCCGGAACCCGGGGACAACCGTGCGCCCCGGGTCTTCGAGCACCGTCTCGTGCGGCACGATTTCCTCGACCGAGACGATGACCTTCTTCGCCGCCCAGTAGGCCCAGCGAGCGTCTCCCTGGTGGCCCCAGACCTGCACGTTGCCGAACTCGTCGGCGCGCTGTGCGTGTAGCACGGCGACATCCGGACGGAGCGCCGGCAGCGCGACGAACGGCTGGCCGTCGAACGGCGACTCCATCAGCCGCCACTTCTGCTCCCGGAGATACGCCCCGGGGTGCTCGACGTTCGCCGGGTCGAGGTAGTCCGTCCCCAAGAACGACCTCGTCGGGATGAACGGTATGCCCAGTGCGCCCGCCATCAGCATCAGCGCGATCGCCTGGTTGCTGTAGTCCTCGTAGCGCAGCTCCCCGCTCGACATCATGTTTTGCACCACGCCCGGGCGCAGCGCGGAAGCGAGGTAGCCGCTCCGTACGCGGTCCGCGCAGCCGCCCATGATGAGAAACGTGCCCTGCGCGCCGACCGATCCGCCGATAGCCTCCAGCCGCTGTTTTCGCTGCCGCACGATCTCCCGGCAGAGGCCGAAGGCGACCGCTGTGTAGCCCACGTACACGCTGTCGCCGTCCTCGACGAAGCGTGAGATGGCGTCGTGCTCCGACATGAGCTTGCGCTCGGGCATGCTGGCTCCTCGCCGCGGTGGCGGCCGGGACGCGTAGCTTACATCCGGCCGCATATCGGGCCAGCAGAGGGCCGCGAGACTAACGGGCTGCAATTCCGGCCCGATCGGCCGCGGTTCGAAAGCACCAGGCGCTGAACGATCACGACGCCTTAACGAGGCCGCACGAAGCTGCGGGGGTGAAGGTGTCTGCGACGATAGGAGCCCTCCCGTTCGAATTGCGCGGCGCGCTGGTCGCACCAGCGCCTCCCGTAGACGGGCTTGCCCTGCTCGAGACCGGCGACGGCGTGGTGCGCGTCGTCGAGGATGGCCGCTGGCGCTTCCTCGTGCTCGACCACCGGCGCTTCCCGGAAGACGGCATCCTCGTCCGTCTGGAATTCTGGGAACCGCTCCAGGCTGGCGAGTGCGGCGTGAACGGTGCCTTTGTGCTCTGTGACCCGTGCCCGGGCGCCATCCCAGATCCCTCTGCGGGCACCCTGCATGAACTCGCGGCACAGATCCTGGGCATGCCCCCCGCCGCGTAGCGGCGTTGCCGGGGCGCACCATCCTGCGGACGTTCGGGAACACGTAGAATCCCGCCGATGACCCCTCTCACCACCGGCGTCTTCTTTCTCCCGTCCATTGGCACGCGCGCCCAGATGGAGGCCGGCATGGCCGGCCGCGACCCCGCCCTCTACCAGCAGATGCTTGCCGACCTGAAGGCGCTGGCCATCGTCGCCGACGACCTCGGGTACGACGCCATCGCCTTCACCGAGCACCACTTCCACATCGAAGGCTTCGAGATCTCGAACAACCCTGTGCTGCTCGACACGTTCGTCGCGCTCCACACGAAGCGCATCCGCGTGGGCCAACTCGGCATCGTGCTCCCCGCCAGCTCGCCGCTGCGCGTGGCAGAGGATATTGCCATGCTCGACCACATCAGCGGTGGACGCGCGTTCGCCGGGTTTGCGCGCGGCTACCAGCGGCGCTGGGTCGACACCCTCGCCCAGCAGTACCACAACGTCCACGCCGCGCCATCGAAGGAGCGCGACGCCGAGGTCGATCGCGTCAACCGTGCAGCGTTCGAAGAGTTCTTCGAGATCGTGCGCCTCGCATGGACGCAGGACACGTTTAGCTACAAGGGCACCTTCTGGGAGATCCCACCGGCGAACACGCCCTGGGACCTGGAAACCACGCGCCGCATGGGCCGCGGCGCGGACGACGGCGTCGTGCACGAGATCGGCGTCGTGCCGAAGCCGCTCCAGCAGCCTCACCCGCCGATCATGCAGCCGTTCAGCTTCAGCGAGCCCACGATCCGCTGGTGTGCCCGCAACGGCGTGCAGCCCATCCTCGCCCCCGTCAACGACGCGCTGGAGTCCTTCCTCTTCGACGTCTATCACGAAGAGGCGAACGCGGCGGGCCGCGGTCTCGCGCCCGGCGAGGGCATAGGTGTCCTGCGCGACGTCGTCGTCGCCGACACCGACGAGGAGGCCTGGGAACTCTGGCGGAACTCCGGCGCTTTCGTAGGAGCCGCCTGGTTCGCTCCCTTCGGGTTCGGCGGCGCCATCCCCCGCGTCGGCGAAGACCCCCGGTCGGTCACGCCCGAAGTCATGCACGAGCGCGGCCTCATGTGGGTCGGCAGCCCCGAGACCGTCCGCCGCCAGGTCGAGCAGACGATGGAGCGCCTGCCCCTGAAGTACGTCATGGCATGGCAGTACAACGGCCTCATGCCGTGCGCCACCATCGCGAAGTCGATGGACCTCTACGTCAACAAGGTGCTCGCACCGCTCGGGCTGGCGTAGGCCGGGGACGCGCGCGCTACAGCCCCGCCACCTTCGGCGCCACCTCAGCCGCAAGGTAGCGCGGCACTTCGTCGGAAGCGAAGTCGAAGTGCTGGAATTGCACCTCTTCCATGCCCAGTGCGGCGAGTTGGCCGAGCGTGTCGACCACTTCCTCGGTCGTGCCCACGAGGAAGCCGCGCTGCTTCATGCCCGCTCGGAACGCGGCGAGCGTCGTCCCCTCGGGTGCGCCGAACATCGACATCACGCGGCGTGTCGCCGTGTCCAGCGAGGCCTCGGTCGGCCCGACGATACCGAACGCCATCATCGACTTGCGGACCGTGCCCGGGTCGCGGCCCGCCGCCTTACAGTGCCGCTCGAGCACGTCGAGCTTGTGGCGGAACGCCTCGGGCGCAAGGTTCACGCTGTTCCATTCGCTGGCGTAACGGGCCACCGCCCGGAGCGTGCGCTTCTCGCCCCCGCCACCGATGAGAATTGGTGGCCTTCCTTCCGCCGGCTTGGGCAGGCAGTCGGCGTTCTCGAGCCGGTAGTGCGCGCCTTCGAAGCTGGCCGGGCCTGCTCCCCACAGGCGATTGATGACTTCGATGCCCTCTTCCAGCCGGTCGAAGCGCTCTCGGATGGGCGGGAAGGGGATGCCGTAGGCGCGGTGCTCCGCCTCGTTCCAGCCTGCGCCGAGCCCCATCACGAACCGCCCGCCGCTGAGCAGGTCGAGCTGGGCGCCCATGCGGCCGAGCTCAACGGGCGTCCGGAAGGTGATAGGCGAGACGAGCGCCCCGAAACGGATCGTCTTCGTCTCGCGCGCAGCCACGGCGAATGAGAGAAACGCCTCCAGCGAATCCTGCTGCGGCCCGATGAAGTAGTGGTCAGACCGAAACACGGACGGGAATCGCAGCTCCTCGGCAAGCGCAAGAATGCGGCTCCACCGCTCCCACGTCAGCCCATTCTGTCCTTCGACCATCAACCCGATTCGCATAGCGGCTCCAGTCCCGGCGCATGACTTCACGGGCGCCCGGGCGCAGCGATTCTAGCAGCGCGGCGGGCGTGACACGCGCAAAGGTCAAAGGCGCTACAATGCGCCCCGCCCGGCCCACAGGCCGCAGATGGAGCGAGAAGCAGAGCCGGTGACACTCTCGATAGCGTTCAGGAACATGCGTTCGGGCAAGGCGAGGATCGCCTTCTCCGTGGCCGGCGTCGCCGTCGCCACGCTGCTCCTCTCGTTCATCCTCGCCCTCTACCGGGGCTGGAATGAGCGCATTGCCTCCTACATCGACGAGACAGGCGCCGACGTCTGGGTCGCACCGAGAGGCAGCGAAAGCTTCTTCACTCCCGGCATCTTCTCGAGGAGCTTCCTTACCCTCGTGACGCAGGTGCCGGGAATCGCCCAGGCAGACCCGCTCCTGTACCGGCCGGTGAAACTCGAGCATGGCAGCGGCGCCTGGGACACCTGGGTCATCGGTTTTGAGCCGGGCAAGCTCGGCGGCCCCACCGAAATGGAGTCTGGCTCCGCCACGCCCGGGCGCGGCGAGATCGTGCTGGACAAAGTCCTCGCGAAGCTCGCAGGCGTCGACATCGGAGACACCGTGAGCGTGGGCGGTAACACGCTCCGCGTCTCTGGTATTTCGAACGGTGGAAATGTCGTGTTCGCCCAACTCGCCTTCGTGAGTGCTGAGGAGGCCAAGGCCGAGCTGGCGAAGTCGCTCACCGAAGCCAACCTCCCCGAGATCCCGCCGTCGCTGCAGCCCGACAACAACGTCAACCTCGCGCTTATCAAGACCGAGCCCGGCAAAGCCGCCGAGGTCACGACTGCGATCAACAAGACCGTTCCCGGCGTCAGCGCGTTCCAAACGGCCCTCTTCGCCGAGAACAGCCGCAAGCCGCTCGAACAGAGCATGGTCCCAATCCTGCTCATCATCCTCTGCCTGGCGTTCCTGGTGGGCACCCTCGTGCTTGGCCTGACCGTCTACACCTCAGTGCTGGAAAAGGAGCGCGAGTTCGGCGTGATCAAGGCCCTCGGAACTCCCGGTCCGGGCCTCCTCAGAGTGGTCTTCGAACAGGCACTCTTCTGTTGCCTGGCCGGGTTCGTGGTCGGCGAGCTTTCAGTCTTCGCGGCCGCGTGGATCACCTCCCTGGCCGTGCCTCAGATGGTCACGCTCATCAAGCCGCTCGACCTGCTGGTCGTGCTGGCCGGGGCCCTCGTCATGAGTCTGCTTGCTTCGTTCGTCCCGGCCGGGCGCATCATGCGAGTCAACACACTGTCAGTGTTCAAGGCGTAGCCATGGTCACAATGTCGGTCGCACGGCGAAACATGATGGCTGGCAAGGGGCGCACCGCGCTGTCGATCGCGGGCGTCGCCATCGCCACCCTTCTGCTTCTCTTCGTCCTCGGCCTGTACCGGGGCTGGAGCGACGGGATCGTGCGCTACATCCGTGAGACGAAAACCGACGTCTGGGTCGTCGGCAAGGGCGCGGACAGCTTCTTCACCCCGTCGATCGTCTTCAATACGGCAGTCTTCAACGTCAGTCAGACCCCCGGCATCAAACGCACGGACACCATCATTGGCCGGCCGATGACGCTTCGCCACGGAGGCAACGGCTGGCAGGCGTATGTCATCGGCTTCGACACCGAGGGCGCCGGCGGCCCGGTTGAGATCGCTGAGGGGTCGGGGAAGCCCGGCGACGGCGAGATCGTGATCGACGAAGTCCTGGCAAAGACGTCCGGTTGGAACGTTGGCGACGATCTCCAGGCCGGGCTCCGCAGCTTGAAGGTGGTCGGCATCTCGCGGGGCGGCAACCTCGTGCTCGCGCAACTCGCCTTCGTCAACAAGGACGAGGCGCGGACGCTCCTTGGCGTGGATTCCGTCGTCAATTTCGTGCTGCTCCAAACCGCTCCCGGCCAAACGGCCAACGTCGTGGCGAGCATCAACAAGTCGGCAAACGGTGTTACTGCCTTCGACGCCGCGACTTTCGGCGACAACAGTCAGAAAGTGCTCCACAGGAGCATGCTGCCCATCCTTCTCGTGATCGTGCTTCTCGCTGTTGTCGTCGGCACCATCGTGGTCGGCCTGACCGTTTACACCGCGGTCGTCGAGAAGGAACGCGAGTTCGGAGTCCTGAAAGCGCTCGGCGTCACCGCGGCCGGCCTGACGCGGGTCGTGTTCGAACAGAGCCTCATCTGTGGCGCGCTTGGGTTCGCCCTTGGCGTCGGGCTCACCTACCTCGTGTCCTGGCTCGCCGGCCTGGCGATTCCCCAGGTCGTCCCGGTCTTCCGGTTGCAGGACATGGCCCTTGTCCTGCTTGCTGCCGGGCTCATGAGCGTGGTCGCAGCGCTGCTGCCGATGCAGCGCGTCATCAGGGTCGACACACTCTCGGTCTTCAAGGCGTAGCGATGAGCATATTGCGGCTTACCAACGTAACTAAAGAATTCCGGATCGGCGACCGGCGCGTCCGCGCGCTCGACAGCATCGACTTCGAGCTCGACCACCGCGAAGTCGTTGCCCTCCTCGGACCCTCCGGCGCGGGCAAGACGACCCTCCTCACCATCGCGGGAGCGCTCCAGCGGCCCACATCCGGCACGGTCGAAGTCGCAGGAATCGAAGTGCAGGACCTCTCCGAGCGCGAGCTGGCGAAGGTCCGGCGCAACCATGTCGGGTTCATCTTCCAGAGCTACAACCTCCTCGCGGCCCTCACCGCGCTCGAAAACGTCCAGTACATGCTCGAGCTCAAGGGCTATCGCGGGAAGCACGCTCGCGAGCGCGCCCTCGGCATCCTCGACATGATGGGCATGAGCCATCGCGCAAACGAACTGCCGAAGCGCCTCAGCGGCGGCGAGCAGCAGCGCGTCGCCGTCGCCCGCGCCTTCGCCAGCGACGGCGACCTCATCCTCGCCGACGAGCCGACCGCCAACCTCGACCACGAGCGCGCGACCGAGCTCACGAAACTTCTCCGTGCCCTCAGCCGCGACCTCGCCGTCCCCGTGCTCATGGTCACGCACGACTTCCGCTCCAGCCAGTTCGCCGACCGCCTGCTCTGGCTGGAGGACGGCCACATCAAGCCGATCAGCGCCGGGGACGTCGCCGCCATGGCTCCTCCATCCGTGGCGCGGCCGCTCTCGCTGGAGGCGGAGGCCACCAGCTCCTGACCTTCGGCGTGTGAGGCAAAGCGATGGCTGAGTCGGTGCTGGGATTGGTCGAGCGGCTCTGGTCGGGCGAGACGTCCACGCTCGAAGCGCACCCGTTGCAGACGCGCTTCACCGACGGAGAGGAGATCGCCCCGGACCTGCACTTCTACAAGGGCCTCGCCAGCGCGAACACGCTCGACACCGGCGATGGCCTCGTCATGCTCGACACCGGCAGCGCGCAGGACACGCAACCGCTCCATGCCGCGGTCCGGCGCTGGCGCCCGGAGACGCCGCTCGTGGCTGCCGTCTACTCGCATCACCACGTGGACCACATCTTCGGTACGGCCCCCTTCGAGGCGGAGGCCCGCGAAAGGGGCGCGCGCCAGCCGCTGGTCTACGCGCACGAGCTCGTGGGTTCTGCGTTCGACCGGTACAAGAAGACGGGCGGCTGGAACCGGGCGATCAACGTCCGCCAGTTCGCCATCTACACGGACCGCTTCCAGTGGCCCGCTGAGTTCCGCTATCCCGACGTGTCTTACACCGAACGCCTCACGTTCCGCTGCGGAGAACTGACCTTCGAGCTCCACCACGCGCGCGGCGAAACCGACGACGCCACGTGGACCTGGGTGCCCGCGCGGAAGCTGCTCGCCGCCGGAGACCTGGTCATCTGGGCCGTCCCCAACGCCGGCAACCCGCAGAAGGTGCAGCGTTACGCGGGCGAGTGGGCCGCGGCGTTGCGGGAGATGGCCGGTCTCGGGCCAGAGATCCTCCTGGCGGGCCACGGCTTCCCGTTGATCGGCGCCGCCCGCATCCGCGAGCTTCTCTCGGACACCGCCGAGCTCCTCGAGCTGCTCGAGGGTCAGGTGCTCGCGCTCATGAACGCGGGCGCCCCGCTCGACCGCGTCCTGCACGAAGTCGAGATACCGCAGCGCCTGCTCGACAAGCCGTACCTCAAGCCGGTCTATGACCACCCGCAGTTCATCCTCCGGAACATCTGGCGGCTCTACGGCGGCTGGTACGACGGTGAGCCCGACAACCTCCTGCCCGCTCCTCGTGCCGATCAAGCCCGCGAATGGGTTGCGCTCGCCGGCGGCCTCGACCGTGTCCTCGATCGCGTGGCAGCACTGAAGGCCGAAAGCAACCTCCGCCTCGCCAGCCACCTGGTCGAGTTCGCCGTAATCGCGGTGCCCGGCTCGAAGGAAGCCCACGCCCTCCGCCAGGAGGTGTACACCGCACGTTCTGCCCTCGCCGTGTCGTCGATGGAGCGGAACATCCTGAACCATGCCGCCCTGGCGAGCGCACAGGGAAAACGCGACCTCGCCGGAAACTACTGAGGCCCGAGCGCCGGGCCCCGGGTCGCGATACACTTCGGCGCCGGGACATATGAAGAAACCAGAGATGCTCACCGTCGCCGTCGAACGTGGGGCCTCCGGCTTTTCCGGAGCCTGGTGCCTCGAGTTGCCCGGCTGCTACGCGCTCGTCCCGCCTGAGACGCGGGTCGAAGAGCGCGTCGAGTTGGCGATCCTCGAGTTCGCCGCCTGGGCGCACAACCGCGCCGCCGAGCGACTGGTCCACGAGCGCGAGCACATCGAAGTCGTTCAGGTGCTCGACACGGGCGCGGACGTCCGTTCTGGGAACACGTCCGCCTTCTTCCTCCACGACGGCGAGGTAGCCACGCCTCGCGAGTTCCCCATCTGGGCGAACGCGCACGACCTCGCCCTGGACGAGCTGCGGGAGCTCACCGCGTCGCTGCCCCAGGTGTTGTTCGACCACGTCCCCACCGGATGGGGCGCCACCCTGCGCTCGGTCGTCGACCATGTGAGCGCCACGGAGTTGGCGTATGGGGTTCAACTGCGCGCAGGCCAGGGCGCGCCGAAGAAGGACCTCGACCTGCGTGGGGCTCACCGCTGGCTGCAGGAAGTCGTCTGCGACGTGGCGCCCGGCACGCGCGTGCGGCTGCCTGGCGGTGGCCCGCACATGGCCGAGGAGTGGTCGGTGCGCAAAGTGATGCGGCGCTCCATCTGGCACCTTCGCTACCACACCTGGGAGATGCGGCGGTCGCTGGCCGGGCTGTGGCTGGCGTAGCCGCCTGGATTGTTTCGCTGTTTGACACCATTCCTCCCGGCGGAAACAATCCCGGTGCTTTCCAACTGAAGGAGGAGATCCCGTGAAGACCAAAGCTGCCGTCCTCTACGGCGTCAACCAGCCCCTCGTGATCGAAGATGTCGAGCTCGACGAGCCCCAGGCCGGCGAAGTCCTCGTCAAGACCAGCGCCAGCGGCGTCTGCCATTCCGACCTGCATTTCATGGAAGGCAAGTGGATGTATCCGCTGCCGGTCGTCCTCGGCCATGAGTCCGCAGGCGTGGTCCAAAAAGTCGGCACCGGCGTCACGAATGTGAAGCCCGGCGACCGCTGCGTCATCGCCTTCCAGCAGTCCTGCGGGAAGTGCAACCGCTGCGTCACGGGCCGCCCGAACCTCTGCACCGATTCGCAGTCCCTGAACCGAATCGGCCGTCTCAAGATCGGCGGCAACCCGAGCATGCAGTTCGCCGGTATGTCCGCCTTCGCCGAGCATCAGCTCGTCAGCTCCGCCGCCTGCGTGCACGTGCCCGACAACGTTCCGATGGAAGTCGCCGCGCTGGTCGGCTGCAGCGTCATGACGGGTGTCGGGGCCGTCACGAACACGGTCAAGCTCCAGGTCGGCCAGACCGTCGCCGTCGTGGGTTGCGGCGGCGTCGGCCTCAACATCATCCAGGGCGCGGCCCTGGCCGGCGCGTCGCGCATCATCGCCGTCGACATGCTCGAAAACAAGCTCGCCGCCGCGAAGCAGTTCGGCGCCACCGACGTCGTCGACGCCTCGAAGGGCGATTCCGTCCAGGCTGTTCAGGCACTCACGGGCGGCGGCGTCGACTACGCGTTCGAGGCCATCGGCCTTATGAAGACCGCGCAGCAGTGCTTCGAAATGGCGCGGCGTGGCGGCCAGGCCGTCATCGTCGGCATGCTCCCGCTCGCCGAGCAACTCACGATCCCGAACGCCGGCATGAGCTTCCTCGGCGAGAAGGGCATCGTCGGCAGTTACTACGGCTCCACCCGCCAGACCTACGACATGCCCTGGCTCATGGAGCTCTACCGCCAGAAGCGCCTCAAGATCGACGAGTTGATCACGCGCCGCTACAAGCTCGGCGAAATCAACGAGGCGTACGCCGCTCTCAAGAACGGCGAGGTCAACCGCAGCGTCATCATGTTCTGATCCGCCTGCTGTGCTGAAATGCCCGGCGCCATGGAGCCGCGCACGGCGCCGCTCCATGGACCGATGGGGGCCCCCAAGGGGGCCCTTTCGGCGCTTGGCACCCTTACGCGGCTGCATATGCTCCGGGCAGGTTCCTCGGCGCAGGCCTTGCACGCAGCCTGCGCCGGGGGTCCCTGGCAGGAGAGCCGCATGCCGAAGCTAAAGGCCCTCGAACAACTGGCCGCCTGGAGAGAGCGCTACCCCGCGCCCTGCCAGGCCGCCTGCCCCGTACATACCGATGCGCGTGGGTACGTCACCCTCGTGGGCGAGGGACGCTTCGAAGAGGCCTTTGTCGCCGCCCGTGGGCCGAATCCCTTCGCCTCTATCTGCGGACGTGCCTGCAGCGCACCCTGCGAAGACGTCTGCACCCGTGGCGAGTTCGACCAGCCGATCAAGATCCGCAAACTCAAGCGCTTTCTCACGGATCGCTACCAGGCGAACTTCGCCGACGCAGCGCAGGCATCCTCCACTGGCCTGCGGGTTGCCGTCGTCGGGGCCGGGCCCGCCGGCCTCGCTGCCGCCCACGACCTCGCGTTGCTCGGGCACGCGGTAACGGTCTTCGAGGCCGCCCCGGAGCCGGGAGGCATGGCCCTCCTCGGCGTGCCCCGCTTCCGCCTCTCGCACGCCGCCATCACCCGGGACATGGACTCCATCCTCGCCCTCGGTGTCGAGGTCAGGACCGGCACGCGCGTCGGCTCCGACGTCTCACTCGAAGAGCTCCAGCGCGATTACCAGGCCGTCCTGGTGGCGACGGGCACGATGCGGCTCAACAGCCTGGATGTGCCCGGCTCTGGCCTCCCGGGCGTCGTGCAGGCGATCCCGTTCCTCGAGACGGCGAACCTGGGCGGCCGCCCTGAGTGCGGCACGCGCGTTGCCGTGCTCGGCGGCGGCTACACCGCGATGGATGCGGCCCGGACGGCGCTCCGCCTGGGGGCGTCGCGCGTGACCGTCCTCTACCGCCGCACCCGGCGCGAGACCGAAGTGCATGACGAGGAGCTGGACGAGACCCTCCATGAGGGCGTCACCATCGAATACCTCGTCTCCCCGGTGCAGTTCGTGCCGGACGCCAGCGGGCACGTCTCCGGCGTCGAATGCGTGCGCAACCGCCTCGCCGAGCCCGACGCTTCCGGGCGCCCCCGGCCACTGCCCATCCCCGGGAGCGACTTCGTCTTCGATTGCGACATGGTCATCCTTGCCCTCGGCCAGTCCCCCGACCCGGCGGGCGTTGATCCGGCCGGGGCAGTTCCGCTCCGGGAGGTCGACGAGGAGACGTCGATGACCTCCCTCGACGGCGTCTTCTCAGCGGGCGACTTCGTGTCGGGCGCGAGCACGATCATCGAAGCGGTCGGCGCCGGGCGGGCGGCAGCAGCCTCGATGCACCGCTACCTCCACGCCCGGTTCGCGCCCGATGCCGACTGGCCAGAACCGGCCGAGACCATCCCCCTCACGGCCGCCGTGTCTCCAGCGGCCAACGGACAGCATCCCGCCGCCGGGTTGTCCTTCGACCACGAGGTGGAGCAGACCCTTGGCGAGCGGGACGCCGTGGCCGACGCCCTCCGCTGCCTCTTCTGCGGCCTCCTCCCCACCGTGGTCCTGGAGGCGTGCACGGCCTGCCATGCCTGCGCCGTCATCTGTCCGGTTGGCGCACTCCATCGTGTGGCCCTCAGTCCAACGGGCTCCGGGGTCGAACTCACCGGGCAGCGCGACGTCCTCGCCTACCAGGTCTGGCCCGACGAATGCATCCGCTGCGGGCGCTGCTTCCAGGTGTGCCCCACCGGCGCCATCGTCCTCAGCGGCTTCGCCTGACTGGCGCCCCGTCAGCCCTTCGCGCAGGCCATCACCGGGTCGTAGTCCGGGATGTCCGTGATCTTCTCCGTCGGCTGGATCCAGGCGACCTTCCCGTTCTTGCCGACCACCACGACCACGCGGTTGGCGATGCCGCGGGGCTCGATCACCACGCCGTACTTCCGCGCTACGTCACCGAGCGGGAAGAAGTCGCTCAGCACCGGGTAGTTGAGGCCCAGTTGCTCCTTCCACGTCTTCAGCGCCCACGCTCCGTCACTCGAAATGGCGACGGGGATAGCGCCCTGCGACTCGAACTCCGCGCGCTTCTTCTCGATCAGCGGCAGCTGGTTGCTGCACACCGGCGAAAAGGCGGCCGGCACGAAGTTGATGATCACCGCGTTCTTGCCGCGGCAGTCGGAAAGCTTGAACTTGCCGCCCGTCGGATCGCTCGGGAGCTCGAAATCCGGGGCTTCGTCGCCCACTTTCAGCGTTGCGGTCTCGGCCAATGGGATACCTCTGTTGTTTTCGGAGTTTAACCAGCGTAACCGGCTGAGCGGGCGGCACTCAAACCCGCGAACCGTTCGCGTTTCCTCAGCGGTTTGCCCAGCGTGGCGGACGCTTCTCGGCGAACGCCGTCATGCCCTCGAGCGCGTCCGCCGACGCGAAGAAACGCCCCGACTCCGCCGCCGTCCAGGCGAAGGCTTCCGCCATCGGCATTCCAGGCACGCGGCGGACGAGTTGCTTGGCCCCCGCCAGGGCTGAGGGGGCGCCCTTCAGAATGTTCGCGACACAATGGCCAACGGCGTCGTCAAGCTCGCTTGCCGGCACGGCCGCGTTCAGCAGGCCCCACTCGGTCGCCCGGCCGGCGTCGAACGGCTCCCCGGTCAGGAACAGTTCCATCGCGCGCGCCGGGCCCAGCTTCGGGATGCAGACCACCGAGATGATTGCCGGGATGACGCCGAGCCGGACTTCGCTGAACCCGAAGGTCGCACCTTCCACGCCCACCGCAATGTCGCAGGCGGCCACGAGGCCGAGGCCGCCCGCGCGCGCCGGCCCGTTGATGCGCCCCACGACTGGTTTCGGCGACTCCCACAGCGCCGTGATGATGCCCGGGAGTCCCGTCAGCGTGCCCGAAACGCCCGGCGCGCCCTGCTGCCCGGCTTCGTTGCGCGCCCGCTGCTCCTTGAGGTCCGCGCCCGAACAGAACACCGGCCCCGCCCCGGTCAGGACGATCACCCGCACGCGGTCGTCCGCGAGCGCTGCGTCCACACAGCGCTCCAGATCCGTCGTGAGGCGCGTCGAAAGCGCGTTGCGGTTCTCCGGTGAGTCGAGCGTGATGCGGCCCACGCCGCCGGCCACGTCGAGATGGACGAGGTCGCTCACGGGTGGGCCTTCGTGAACTGGCCTGGCTTGCGGCCTTCGCCCGGAGGCCCCGCGAACGCCTGGGCAAGCCGCATCCATTCCTCGGCTGCGGCGCCCGTCACCTCGAGCGCGGTGTCGGCCACATGGCGCCGCTGGGTGACGACCTGGCAGAAGTCCTCCGCCGGGCCGGCGATCCGGTTCGGCGCATCCGGCTCCCCGAAAACCCAGAGCTCGCCCGACGGCGCCAGCAGTTCCACCCGCATCGGCTCGGTGTTCGGCTCCAGCCCGCGTGCCACGTACGAGAAATTGCGCGTGCGCACGCCCAGGTGGGCGACGTGGCGCAAGCGGTCTGTCGCGGGCCGGCCGGCGCCCACCACGTCGACGACATCGACGACGTCGAGCCCGTGCGACCAACACTCCATCAGCCGCGCCGTGATAAACGACACGGCGCTCATCGGCGGGCCGTACCAGGGCATGCGGCGCGTCGCGTCCAGCGTGTGCGCCGCCTTTACGAGCCTCTCGCTGGACGTCTTCCAGTGTTGGAAGAGTTTGTCCACGCTCAGTTTGCGTGCCTCGGTCAGGTACGCGGGGTCGCCCTGGGCGGCTTCCGCATTGAGCGCTGCGGCCTCACTCACGAATCGGTCCGGGTCAACGATCGCCGTCGTGGCGGTGCCGTCGAAGAAAGCGAGGTGCGCCACCTGGTCCCGCACCGCCCAGCCGGGAGCGTGCGTGGGACGGGCCCAGTCGTCGGGACCCAGCTTCTCCAGCACGGCCAGGAGCGCCGCGTGCTCTGCGGCGAGGTCGCCGGTGACTTCTGCCAGCATGTCGCTCATGCCTGGGCCTCCTCCATCGTGACCAGCACCGTGCCCCCGTCCACCTGGTCGCCCGGCGACACGTGCACCTCGCGTACGGTCCCCGTGGCCGCAGCGGTGACATGGTGCTCCATCTTCATCGCCTCCAGCACGAGCAGGACCTGGTTCTTCTCGACACGGTCGCCCGCCTTCACGTGCACGGCGATGACCTTCCCCGGCATGGGGGAAGTGTAGCCGCCCGCCGCTTCCAGCTCGCCGAGTTCCGGGAAGCGCGGCAACTCCGTCAGCGCGATCTCGAAACGGCCGTCGTGAGTATGCCAGGTTTCCCCGTCTCCGAGGACCGCGACCTGGCGGCGTTCCCCGTCGATCTCGAGGTCCAGCCGCCCGTCCGCCGAGCCGTGCAGACGGGCCTCGACGCACGCGTCCCCAAACCCGATGTCGAAGGCGTCCCCGGGCCGCGCGCGGTACTCAACGGTCAGCCCGGTCTCTCCGCAGCGGAAGCCCACGCTCTGCATCGCCGACGGGTTGTTGCGCCAGCCCGACCCGATGGTCCTCAAGACACCGGCACCCGCGCGGCGCTCGGCCTGTCCCTGGATCGCCGCGGCCACAACGGCGAAGCGCAGGTCGGCGGGGCCGGGCTCACGGCTCGGGGCGGGCCGATGCTGGTCAATGAACCGCGTCGTCGTGTTCCCCGCGAGGAACGCCTCGTGGCGCAGGGAGTTGACCAGGAAGTCGCGGTTCGTGGTCAGACCCGGGATTCGCAGCCGTTCGAGCACGAGTGCCAGGCGGCCGGCCGCTTCGTCGCGCGTCGGCGCATGCACGATCACTTTCGCCAGCATCGGGTCGAAGTAGACCGACACCTGTGAGCCGGACTCCACGCCGCTCTCGAAACGCGCGGCCGGCTCGGGCGGTGGCACAAACGCCAGGACCGTCCCCGCCGCCGGCAGGAAGTTCTTCGCGGGGTCCTCTGCGTAGAGCCGCGCCTCGATCGCGTGGCCCGAGAGGCGCAACTCCCCCTGCGAGAACTCCAGCGGCTGTCCCATCGCCACGCGCAATTGCTCGCGTACCAGGTCGAGGCCAGTGACCTCCTCTGTCACCGGGTGCTCGACCTGCAGCCGGGTGTTGACCTCCAGGAAGAAGAAGTCGTGATCCGTGTCCGCGTCCACGATGAACTCCACGGTGCCGGCGCTGTCGTACCCGATCGCTCGGCCGATGCGCAGGGCCGCGTCGCCAAGGCGGGCGCGCAACTCAGGCGTCACGCCGGGCGACGGCGCCTCCTCGATGACCTTCTGGTGGCGGCGCTGGATGGAGCACTCCCGTTCGAAGCAGTGCACGAGGTTGCCGTGCTTGTCGCCGAGCACCTGCACTTCGATGTGGCGAGCATGCTCGACGTACCGCTCCAGGAACACCGTGTCGTTGCCGAAGGCGTTCCGCGCTTCGCGGCGCGCACTCGCGATGGCCCCGGGGAGGCCCGACGCGCTGGTCACCACGCGCATCCCGCGGCCGCCGCCACCGCCCGCTGCCTTCACGAGGATGGGAAGCCCCAGGCTTTCGACGCCCCCGGCCGGCAACTCCCCTCCCGGGAGCTCGATGGCGGGGAGGACGGGCACGCCCGCCTTCACCGCCAGGTGCCGCGCCTCGATCTTGTCGCCCATCGCCGCAATCGCCTCTGGATGCGGCCCGACCCAGGTCATTCCCGCTTCGATCACCGCCGTCGCAAAGGCCGCGTTCTCTGAAAGGAAGCCGTAGCCCGGGTGTACGGCGTCGGCGCCGCTGCGGCGGGCGGCGGCGATCAGTTTCGCGATGTCGAGGTACGTCTCGGCCGCCGTGTCCCCGTCGAGCGCAATCGCGGTGTCGGCCTCCCGCACGAATGGCAGGCCCGCATCGGGACGCGCGTACACCGCCACGGTCCCGATCCCCATCTCGCGCGCCGTCCGAAAGACGCGCCGGGCGATTTCGCCGCGGTTCGCGACCAGCAGCCTGGTGATCGGTCGCATGGCGCTCACATCCGGAACACGCCGAAGTGCTCGGCGCCCTTCACGACGTTCGAATGCACAGCCGAGAGCGTGATCCCGAGCACCGTCCGCGTGTCCCGGGGGTCGATGATGCCGTCGTCCGTCACGCGCCCCGTCGCGTACAGCGCCAGCGACTCGCGCTCGTTCCGCTCGATCACGCCCTCCGTGATGCGCGCGTCCTCCTCTTCGTCGAACGGCCGGCCCGCGGAGCGCGCCTGTCCGCGCCGCACGATCGACATAACGCCAGCCATCTGCGCCGGGCCCATGACCGCGATCTTCGCGTTTGGCCACAGAAACACGAAGCGCGTGTCGAACGCACGTCCGCCCATGCCGTAGTTCCCGGCCCCGTAGCTCGCCCCGAGGATGACCGTGATGTGCGGCACCGTCGAATTCGAGACTGCGTTGATCATCTTCGACCCGTTCTTCACGATGCCGCCCTGCTCGTACTCCTTGCCCACCATGTACCCCGTGATGTTCTGGAGAAAGATGATCGGCGTGTCGTGCTGGTTGCAGAGTTGGATGAACTGCGTCGCCTTTTCCGAGGAGTCGGAGAACAGCACGCCGTTGTTCCCAATGATCCCCACCGGGAAGCCGTGAATCGACGCCCAGCCGGTCACGAGCGTGCGTCCGTACAGCGGCTTGAACTCCTCGAAGCGCGACCCGTCCACAACCCGCGCGATCACGTCCCGCACGTCCATCGGCGTTCGCAGGTCGGCAGGCGCGATTCCCGCGAGCTCGTCCGGGTCGTAGACGGGCTCGTCGGCGGGCAGTGTCGGCCCCGGGCCGAGCTTCCGCCAGTTGAAGTGCGCCACGATGTTGCGCGCCATCCGCAGGGCGTCGGGCTCGTCCTCCGCCAGGTAGTCCGCAAGGCCCGATGAAGACGCGTGCATCTCCGCGCCCCCCAGCTCCTCGTCCGCAGAGTCCTCCCCTGTTGCCATCTTCACGAGGGGCGGCCCGCCCAGGAACACCTTCGATCGCTTTTTGATCATCACCACGTAGTCGGAAAGCCCGGGCTGGTAGGCGCCTCCGGCCGTCGAGCTGCCGAAGACGATGTTGAGCGTCGGGATGCCCTTCGCCGAAAGCTCCGTGATGTCGTGGAACAGCCGCCCGCTTTCCGCGAACTGGGTCAACTGACGCCGAAGCTCGTCCTCCATCGCGCCCGGGTCGCGCCGCAGGTCAGCACCGGCCGACTCCGTCATCTGGATGTAGGGCATGCGGTTGACCCGCGCGATCTCCAGCGCCCGGTCGAGCTTCTTGCCGTTGATCGCCGTCATGGCGCCGCCCAGCACCGTCGGGTCGTTCCCCAGCAGCACGCATTCGACCCCGGCAATGACACCGATGCCGGTCACGAGCCCGGCCCCCACGACGAAGTCTGTCCCCCAGCCGGCCAGCGGGCTTAGCTCCAGGAATGAGCTGTCCCGGTCGATCAGCAACTCCATCCGCTCGCGGATGAGCAGCTTCCCCCGTTCGCGGTGACGCGCGACGCTGCGCTCGCCGCCCCCGGCCCGTGCCAGCGCCAGTTGCCGTTCGTGCTCTTCGAGCAGGCAGAGCATCCGCTCGCGGTTCGTCGTGAACCGTTCCGAAGTGGTGTCGACTCGCGAGCGCAGCACGTCCATGGCCGGAACGCAATCTACAGGGTATGCCGCGAACCGTCATGGCCAGTCGGCCGGCCCCCGGCGGACCATGTCGCGGGGTGGCCCCGGCGCTGGCGTCAAGCCCCACGAATCGGGGCCGCCCACGCGTGCCATCGGCGCCGCCAATAGGTAGAATGCCCGCGAGGGCCGGGCCGCATGCCAGAGATCGACGTCACGTTCCCCGCCGAACGCAACGAGCACGGCCGCCCCATGCTCTGGTTCGGCAGCTGGCTGGTCGGCGACGCCGGTGGCGAAGCGGGTTGGTTCTACAGCGGCCGGGGCGGCGTGCGTAACCACCATCCGATCCCGCCGGAAGCGACGGGGCTGCGCATCCGGCGTTGGCCCAACGAAGGGTTCGAACCCGAATACGCCGACATCCTTTCACTCGACAGCCTGCGAGAGCTTCGCGCCGGCGATCTCGATTTCGACAGCCGCCAACGGTTCAGCCTGCTGACGGAAGACTTCGTCTAGCGGCGCACCACCACGTCCCCGGGAGAGTAGCCATGACCACGACGGAATCCAGCGCCCCCGACATCGAGGCGATCGAGCTCAGCAAGAAGTTCAACGCCCACCGCTATGTCACCCCAGGTCACGCCGGCTGGGAGCAGGTCGCTACCCCGGGCGCCCCCAACAAGTACCTCATGGTCTCGGCCGACTGCCACGTCAACGAGCCCCCTAACCTCTGGGTGGAGCGCATCGAAGAGACCTACCGCAGCCGTCTGCCCCGCATCGAAGTGGACGCAAATGGCGTCAAGTGGTCCGTCGTCGAAGGCTACGCTCCCACCAAGCTGCGCGACCTGCGCATGCAGGGCGAGGACCTCGAACGCTCGAAGGTCGGCAATCGCGACCCTCAGGAGCGCCTGCGCGACCACGCCCGCGACGGCATCGACGCCGAGGTCATCTTCCCCAACCGCGGCCTCCAGATGTGGGCCACGCCCGACCCCGTGTTCTCCCAGGCCATGTGCCGCGTCTACAACACATGGTCGTGGGAAGTCTTCGGCGCCCACAACGACCGTATCTCGCCGCTCGCCTGCATCGCCACAGGCGACCTCGACGGTGCCATCGCGGAGATCAAGCGCGTGGCAAAGCTCGGCTTCCGCGGACTGAGCCTGCCCTGCAAGCCCACCTGGGGCCCCGGCCGGCCGGAAGATCCCAACTACAACCAGCCTGCCTTCGACCCCCTCTGGGCTTGCATCGAAGACGCCGGCCTCCCCATGACCTTCCACGTCTCCACCGGAAAGGACCCGCGGGGCGCCAAGGGCAACGGCGGGGCCGTCATCAACTACGTCGTCCACTCGCTCGCGCCCACGGCCGAGCCGATTGTCCACCTCTGCTCCTCCGGCATCCTCGATCGCTTCCCTGGTCTCCGCTTTGCGAGCATCGAAGCCGGCATCGGCTGGGTGCCGTGGATGCTGCGCGCGATGGACGAGGCCTACGAGCACCACCACTTCTGGGCGTTCCCCAAGCTGAAGATGATGCCCAGCGAGTACTTCCGCCAGAACGGCGCCGCCTCCTTCCAGGAAGACCCGCCCGGCATCGACCTCATGCGCGAGCACCGGCTCGAGAACAACTTCCTCTGGGCGAACGACTATCCGCACCACGAAGGCTCATGGCCGCACAGCGAGCAGGCCATTGAACGCACCATGGGCAAGCTCACCGACGCCGAGCGTGCGAAGGTCCTCGGCCTCAACGCCGCAAGGTTCTTCAACTTCGACGTAGAGCGGCTGCTCGCCTACCGCCAGGCGTAGGCCGACCCGCGTTGGTGCGGAGGCACTCGCGCGCATGCAGGGACTCTTCGCCTCGGTCCCCAGCGCCCGGCGGCCTTCCTGCGTATGATGCACCACCATCGAACCATCCCGAGGATGCTTCATGACCGAACGCACTATCCGCGGTAAGACCGCCATCGTTGGCCTCGGCGAGACCCGCTACTACAAGCGCGGCGCCGCGCCCGACCCCGAGTTCAAGATGGCCCTCGAGGCCATCTTGCTCGCCGCCGAAGACGCCGGGATCGACGTCCGCGACATCGACGGCTTCGCCTCGTACAGCAACGACCGTAACGACCCGCCCCGCCTTGCCACGGCCCTTGGCATCAAGCACGTGGGCTTCAGCAACATGTTCTGGGGCGGTGGCGGCGGTGGTGGCTCGGGGGCGGTCGCGAACGCTGCTGCGGCCGTGGCGGCTGGCTACTGCGACGTCGCCGTGGCCTATCGTGGCCTCGCCCAGGGGCAGTTCGGACGCTTCGGGCAGGGCGCGCGCATACCGCAGGCGCCGGGCGCGATGGCCTTCACCGCCCCGTACGGCCTCATGTCGCCCGCCCAGATGTTCGCCATGCGCGTCCGCCGCTTCATGCACGACAACCACGTTGACCAGGAGGCCCTGCGTGCCGTCGCCCTCGCAAGCTACCACCACGCGCAGTACAACCCCCGTGCGGTCATGCACGGACGCCCACTGAGCGAAGAGGACTACGACAACTCACGCTGGATCGTCGAGCCGTTTCACCTCTTCGACTGCTGCCAGGAAAACGACGGCGCCGCCGCGGTGATCGTCACCTCGGCAGAGCGCGCCCGTGACCTGAAGCACAAGCCCGCCTACATCCTGGCGGCAGCCCAGGGCACCGACTATCGCCAGGCCGCCAGCGCCCACAACGCCCCGGATTACGGCACCTCGAACTTCAAGACGCTGGCCCCGCGCCTCTACGCCATGGCCGGGGTCGGCCCGGAGGAGGTCGACGCCCTCCAGAGCTACGAGAACTTCACCGGCGGAGTGATGATGAGCATCGTCGAGCATGGCTTCTGCAAGCCGTCTGAAGTGAACGAGTTCTTCTCGCTCGACACCTTCCGTTTCGATGGCGGGAAGCTTCCACTCAACACCAGTGGCGGAAACCTCGCGGAGTGCTACATGCACGGCCTCGAGCTGATCACCGAGGCCGTCCGCCAGGTTCGCGGCACCGCGCCCTGCCAGGTGAAACAAGAGGTGAATGTCTCGATGGTCACCTCGGGCCCGATGGTCCAGCCCGTCAGCAGCCTCATCCTCAGCCGGGAGCCGAATCCATGAGCGACCCCTACCCGCCGTCCCACGCTGCCACGGCCGCCCACGCCGCGGAAGCGGCCGAGGAGTGGGCCGAGCGTCATCACTACCTCCCGGCGGGCCTTCCCCAGCCCGCGCCCTACCCGGAAGGGCTCGCGAAGGAGTTCTGGGAAGGCACCCGCCGCCATGAGTTGCTGGTGCAGCGCTGCAACGGCTGCCAGACCTGGCAATGGGGCCCGGAGTTCATCTGCTACAACTGCCACTCCAGCGACCTGCGCTACGAACGCGTCGCCCCTGAAGGCCGCATCTTCAGCTGGGAGCGTCCGTGGTACCCCGTGCACCCGGCCCTGCAGCAGGCGGTCCCTTACATTGTCGTGCTCGTCGAACTCCCTGGCGCCGGCGGTGTGCGCATGGTCGGCAACCTGCTCGGCGACCCGCACCAGGAAATCGTCATCGGCTCGGCCGTGCAGGCCGTGTTCGAAGACCACGACGACGCGGGAACGCCAACCCCCTACACCCTCGTCCAGTGGCGCGTCGTCGCCGGATAACGCTCAGAACGAGCGGTCGCAGAAGTAGTCCGCCACCTCTGCCAACTGCTGGCGGGAAGCGTCGTCGAGTTCCAGGCTCGCAATGAGCGCCTCCGCGTCCGAGGCGAAGCGCCGCGCCGTCTCGCGGCAGAGCGAGTCAGCGCCCGCCCGCTCCAGTGCCGCAACGATGTCGCCGTACGCTTCCAACTGGCGGTCTGCGGCGAAGGCCTCACGCAGCAGCGGCCCGGCCTGCGGGTCGTTCATGCCATGGACAATCGGCAACGTCTTCTTCTTCCGTCCGATGTCGCCGGTCGTGGTCTTGCCCGTCAGCGCCTCGTCGCCCCAGATGCCCAGGTAGTCGTCGACTGCCTGGAACGCCAGGCCGAGCCGCACTCCCCAGCGTCCGATCGTTTCTGCTTCGTGTGAGGTCGCGCCCGCCAGCAGCGCGCCCGCTTCGAGGCTCGCGCCGAGCAGCACGCCGGTCTTGCCCTCAACCATCGCCAGGTAGTCGTTGACGCTGACGCTTTCGCGTGCCTCGAACGAGATGTCCTGCCACTGGCCGGCGATCATCCCCTCTGTCGCGCGCGTGACGACGTCGAGCGCTGCCAGGCGGCGGGACGGGTCGCCGGGGCCGTGCGTGAGCGCGCGGAGTGCCCGTGTGTAGAGAAAGTCACCGAGGTTGATGGCCTGCCCCTCACCCCAGACGCGGTACGCTGTCGGCCGGTGGTGACGCTCCGCGTCGTGGTCCTGCACCTCGTCGTGCACGAGCGAGAAGTTGTGCACGAGTTCGATCGCCACCGCGCCCGGCAGCGCGTCCGTCACGCCACCCCCGAAGATCTCCGCCGCCAGCAGCACCATCGCCGGCCGTATCCGCTTGCCCCCCGGGTTCGCTGGCCTCCCGTGCTCGTCCTGCCAGCCCATGACATAACGCGCCGCCGCCTCGATGGGCAGCGTGCCCGGGCCGACCGCGTCCATGAGCGCAGCCTCGATGACGGCGCGGTGACGCGAGATGAGGGCGGGCACGCCGGACTGAAGGGTGGCCATGGAGGGCACTCCGGTCACTTGGGGTTTGTCGGAGTCTACCGGAGTTGCCGGATTGCCTCTTCGCCCAGCCCCGGTTTCCGCGCTACCCGCGGTTCGACTCGACGACCGGGATGGCTTCGACCACCTTCGCACCGGCGATAGCTTCGAGAAGCACCGGGATGGCCCGCGCGAGAGCGAGCCGCGCCCGGCGCTCCTGGCGCGCGAGCCGCACGTACGCGGCCCACTGCAGCGGGTGGCGAAGTGCGTCGCGTGCGATTGCGCGTGTGTCGCCTTCGCCGCCCCACTTCGCTACGGCGCGCGGCAGTGTTTGCTTCGACGTGTCCACGACCGTTCGCACGGCCAGCCACGGCAGCCCGGCAGCAGCCGCCGCACCCGCCACGGCATACGTCTCCATGTCCACACCGGCGGCCCCGAACTCATTCCAGAGCGCGAGCTTCCGCGCCTTCCGCGCGACCGGGCGCTCGACGGTCAGCAGGCGCGAGAACACGAACGGAAAGTGCTTCTTATGGAGCTGCTTGCGCACCTCCTCCAGCAGCAGGCGGTCGGGCGCAATCTCCGGTTGACCGGGGGCGAGGACGTGTCGCGCGAGGATGACGCCTCCCGCTGCCATCGAGGGGTCGAGTGCGCCGCAGTAGCCGGCGAGGAGGACGACCTCCGGCCGGTCAGCCGCCAGCCGGGCAGCGACGGCGTCCCCGAGCCCCTTGCCTGTCCCGCAGACGAACGGCTCCACCCCGGCTCCGAGCGAGGCCGCTTCGCGATGCGTTGGCACGACGACCAGTACCTTCATCCCGCCTTGCGGCTCACGACGGTCGCAAGGCCGGCCCGTATGCCTTCGAGCGGGCTTGCCATGGTGGCGGTCACGGCGGTGGCTTCGTAGCCGCAGTGCGCCATGCAGTTGGTGCAGCGCGAATCGCGGCCGTACCCGTAACGGTCCCACTCGGTCTCTTCCATGAGTTCGCGGTACGTCTGTACGTAGCCTTCGTTCATCAGGTAGCAGGGCCGCTGCCAGCCAAGGACCGTGCGCGTGGGGTTGCCCCAGGCGGTGCACTGCATCGCCACGTTGCCCTGCAGAAAGTCGAGGAACATGGGCGTGTGGTTGAACCGCCACTTCTTGCGGTCAGGCAGCGAGAAGATCGCCTTGAAGTTCTGGATCATCTGCGGACGCTGCAGGAACACGGCCTGGTTTGGGGCCGCCGGGTAGTCGTACCCGGGCGAGATCTGCATGCCCTCGATGTTCAGGTCGTCCATCAGGAAGTTGAAGAGGTTGCTCATCTCCTCGGGAGAGCTGTCCCCGAACACGGTCGTGTTGGTGGCGACCCGGAACCCCAGCCGCTTTGCCTCCCGGATCCCCGCGACGGCCTTGTCGAAGATGCCCTTGCGGTCGACCATGTCGTCGTGCAGGTCACGCATGCCATCGAGGTGGATGGTGAAGCAGAGGTACTTCGAAGGCTTGAGCTTGGGCAGCCAGCGCTCCAGCAGGATGGCGTTGGTGCACAGCCGCACGAACTTCTTCCGCGCCACCAGCCCTTCGACGATCTTGTCGATCTGCGGATGGATCAGCGGCTCGCCGCCCGCGATGGAGATGACGGGCGCACCGCACTCGTCCGCTGCTGCCCAGCACTCTTCGGGGCTCAGGTACGTGTTGAGGATCGGCTCCGGGTGCTGGATCTTGCCACAGCCCACGCACGCCAGGTTGCAGCGCCAGAGCGGCTCGAGCATGAGCACCAGGGGATAGCGCTTCCTTCCCTGCAGCTTCTGCTTGAGCAGGTAACGGCTGACGACGATCGCTTCGCTTGCCGGGACTCCCATGCTTCCTACCCCTCCTGGACCGCAGCGGTCCTTCGATGCCGGACGCCGCATGTTACATGCAGTGCCCGCGCGGCGTTGAGCCCGCTGCGCACGGCCGACTCCATGGTGGCGGGCCACCCCGTGGCAGTATACGCGCCCGCCAGTACCAGGTTCGGCAGCGGCGTCGTGGGCCCCGGACGAACCAGGCCTGGCGCCGGCACAAACGTCGCTGCCGGTTCTTTGATCGCCGTAAAGTGGATCAGTTGTGCCGCCCTGGTCGCCGGCAGCGCCCGCTCGACGAGTGGCACGAAGTGCTCCTTCAATTCCGCCCGCGAAAGCGTCATGTACGGTCCGGCGGCGCTCAGCGAGACGACCAGGTGCGCCCGGCCGCTCTGTGGGACTCGGTCTAACCGGCTGCGATTGAACACCCACTGCAACTCGCTGCCGGCGAAGGCAGCGAACGCCCACGGCGCGACCGGGCGGTCGTACCACAGGTGCAAGTTGATGATGGGCGCCGTCGGTAAAGCGGCGAGCGATTCGAACGGAGCTTGCCCGGCCAGCGCCGCCGGCAACAGCCCGGCGACCTCGGTGTGGGGCACCGCGAGCACAACAGCTTCGAACGGCTCGACCGTTCCGTCGGCCAGTGCCACGCCGGTAGCTCGCCCGTCCGCCTCCGTCACGGCTGAGACCGCGGCCCCGGTGAGGACGGTCCCGGTCCGCTTCGTGATGAACTCGACCGCCGGCCGCACGTGGAGTTCGCTCAACCCCACGGCGGACAGCCCGACGGCAGCCGAAGTCGAGGAGGCAAGGAAGCCTTCCTGGAGCACGAACAGCGCGGCGGCCGTACTCGCGTCGTCCGATCGGCAGTTGAGCGTCGGGACAAGCGTGAAGTCCCAGAATTCCCGGATAGCCTCCGCCGATTGGCCGCGGCCGCGCAGCCACTCGCCAAAGGAGACGTTGGCCAGCGATTCGCGGGTGGCAGCAGACATGCGCCAGATCCGGGCGAGCAGCAGGCCTGCGCGTGCCCGGTCCGCCAGTGACAGGTGCCGGAAGCGGGCGAACGACCATGCCAGGTGGAGCGGCGAAGGCAGCGCCATAGCGCGAAGGACGCAGCGGTTGCGGCCGTTGGCGTCGAAAACCGGGACCGAGAGTCGCCGCTGGCGCCGCGTGAGACTCAGCGTGCCCAGCCGCCTGAGGAACGCGACGTACTCCGTCGTGCAGGCCATGAACACGTGCTGGCCGTTGTCGACCTCTTCACCCGTTTCCCGGTCGACGAACGAGTACGTCTTCCCGCCCGCGAACGGGCGCTTCTCGAAGACCGTGACCTGGTGCCCCAGGTCCGCGAGCTCGCAACCGGCAGAGAGCCCGGCGAGGCCTCCGCCGGCCACGGCGACTCTCACTTCGGCCTGACCAGCGCCGCCCTCACCCAGAGCTTGCCGATGAGCGTCAGCTTCTCGAGCGTGGTCAGGCTCACTCGCTCCGTCAGCACGTCGTAGCGGCGCCGTTCGATGCGGCGAAGGATGTCGGCGTACACGCCCTGCAGCACGTTCACGCACATGCGCGAGCGAAGGTCGAGGAGCGGCAGCAAGCGGCGGCCACTGCGGTAGTGCTGGCGCGCCCGCTTGCCCTGCTTGCGCATCAGTGCGGCGAAGCGCTCGTCGTACTTGCCCGCGAGGATGTCCTCCGAGGTGAGCCCCTGCGCAGCGAGTTCGTCCTGTGGGAAGTACACGCGCCCGCGAGCCGCGTCTTCCTTCACGTCGCGCATGATGTTGGTGATCTGAAGCGCGATGCCCATGTCGATGGCGTACTTGCGCGCGTCCGGATCGCCGCGCGTCCCGAAGACCGACGTGCAGATGAGCCCGACCATCGACGCGACCCGGTAGCAGTACTGGTACAGCTCGTCCCACGTGGCATAGCGGTTGATGGTGAAGTCCATCTCCACGCCGTTCACGAGTTCTTCGAAGAAGTCCACGGGGATCTTGAAGCGGTCGAACGCGTCGCCGAGCGCGGTGAAGAGCGGCCCTTCGCGTTGGCCCGCGGCGCAGGCGTGGAGGCGTTCGCGCGCCGCCGCGAGTTGGCGCACCTGCTCGTCGCGGTCCGTCAGCTCGTCCGCGATGTCGTCCACATAACCGCTGAACGCGTAAGCGGCGTAGATCGCGTTCCGCTTCTCCACCGGGAGGATGGCGAAGGCGTAGTAGAAGTTCTTGGCGCGTTCCTTCGTGTACTGCTTGCACCAGGCCTGCGCCTCGGCAAGCGATGGGTGCGACCCGGCGGTGGCTTCGACGGTAAGTGCTTCGACCGACATGCGACGCTCCTTGCGCTCAGAAGCCGAGTTTAAGGCGGACACCGCTAGAGAGCGCCAGCCACGCCTTCTTTCGCTTCTCGATGCGGGGCCGGGCGCTGAGGACGTCGTACTTCGCCGCCGTGATCGCGTCGAGGATCGCCTCGCCGCCGAGGCGGAAGAGCCGGACGTCTGCGCGGCTCCGGCGGTCGAGCATGCCCTCGAGCTGGCGCCCTTCGCGGAAGAGTTCTTGCGCCCGCTTCACCTCGAAGCGGATCAGCCGGCGGAAGCTGGGTGAGGCTGTCTGACCGAAGACGTCGTCCTCGGCCACGCCGTACTTTGCCAGGTCCTCGGCCGGGAGGTACACGCGGCCCTTCGCCGCGTCGACCGTGACGTCCTGCCAGAAGTTCGCGAGCTGCAGTCCGATGCAAGTGGCGTCCGAGAGCGCCTGGTGCCGCTCGTCCCGGTACCCGAGGACGTACAGCACCATGCGCCCCACCGGTGTCGCGGAATGCTCGCAGTAGTGGAGGAGTTCGTCATACGTCGCGAACCGCGTCTTGTGCTGGTCCATCCGGTTCGCTTCGATGAGGCGCAGGAACGGCTCGGGCGGGATGTGGTAGCGGTCGATCGTGTGCCCGAGCGCGGCGAACAGCGGTTGCTCGCGCACGCCCTCGTAGCAGCGGAGAAGCTCGCGCTCCCAGTCGTTGAGCTGGGCGAGCCGGTCACCTTCGGCCTCGTCTCCAATGTCGTCCGTCGCCCGGCAAAACGAGTACAGCGAGAAGAAGTGTGGCCTCAACTCTCGCGGAAGCACCCAGGAGACCACGGTGAAGTTCTCCTGGTGGCCGCGGGCGTAGTCGCGGCACCAGCGGTAGGCGCTCCCGAGGTTGCCCGCCGTCCCGGCTTCGCCCGCGTCGCGCGTCACGACCATGGATCGCAGCCCGGAAGGTGGATGGGGTTGCCTTCGTGCATGCGCCGGTACCGTCCCAACGCCCACAGCGGCCAGTAATTCCGGTACATGTGGTAGTTCAACATGAAATCGCGCGGGAAGCCTGTCCCCGTGAAATACGGCTCGTCCCAGTCTCCGTCCGAAAGCTGCGTGGCAACCAGGTAGGCAATACCTCGTTCGACAGCCCTGGAGT
>Ga0315281_10001990_pt1 | contig 30351 bp, 32 predicted proteins | sample YL17G07_0_MG_FD_204540 | JGI IMG/M metagenome (GOLD analysis project Ga0315281, IMG submission 204540) | Sediment microbial communities from Yellowstone Lake, YNP, Wyoming, USA - YL17G07_0 | ecosystem: Environmental > Aquatic > Freshwater > Lake > Sediment | place: USA: Wyoming | collected...
CCGCTTCCTCGATGCGGCCAGTGCCCGCTTCCCGACCGTCGTGCTCGGCGACACCGCCGCTCGACGCCTCGGGGTCGATCGCATCGGCCTCCAGGTCTGGATCGCGGACCGCTGGTTCACCGTCATCGGCATCGTCGCGCCGGCCGAGCTGGAGCCGGAGCTCGATCGGGCCGCGCTCATCGGCTACCCCTACGCCGAAGCGGAACTGCGCCTGGACGGCGCTCCGGGCACGATCTACGTGCGCGCCCACCCTGACGCCATCGCCGCCGTGCGCGACGTGCTGGCCGCCACGGCAGATCCCCAGCATCCCGAGCAGGTGAACATCAGCCGACCTTCCGATGCCCTGGCCGCCCGGGCGGCCGCGTCGGACTCGTTCACGGCGCTCTTCCTGGGCCTGGCCGCCGTCGCGCTGCTGGTAGGTGGGGTCGGCGTCGCCAACGTCATGCTCATGTCGGTCCTGGAGCGGCGCGTCGAGATCGGGCTGCGGCGGGCCCTCGGGGCGACACGTCCGCACATCGTGGCTCAATTCCTCGCCGAGGCGCTGGTCCTTGCCGGCGTGGGCGGGGCAACGGGCGCCGCGGTGGGGAGCGCCATCGCGGCGGCCTACGCCACGAGCCAGGGCTGGGCTGTCGTCATCCCCGCCACCGCGCTGGCCGGCGGGGTCGGGGCGGCCTTCGCGGTCGGCGCGGTCGCCGGCCTCTACCCCGCCGTGCGTGCGGCCCGAACCTCGCCGAGCGAGGCACTGCGGACCACGTGAGATCCGCTCACCCCTCGCGGCCGCGGGGCTCCTTGCCCTTTGGCCAGTAGAGCTCCTTCTTGACCTGCGCCTCGGGGAAGCCGCGGCCCAGCAGGGTCGCGTCAACACTCGTGATCATGTCCGGGTTGCCGCAGATGTAGGCGATCGCGTTGTCGGGCGTCAGGCCCAACTCGTCGCACACGGCCGGCACGATCGCCTCGACGCGGCCAACGCGCCCGTCCCACGCCGCGTTGCGCGGGTCCCGCGGCCTCGAGATGGTGGGCACGTAGGTGAGCGGCACTTCCCCGCCGGCCTGCCAGGACTCCAGCAGGTCGCGGTAACCCAACTCATCGGCGTAGCTGGCGCCATGCAGGATGACCGCCCGCCGCGGCGTGCCATCGATGAGCAGCGTCTTCAGCATCGAGATGAAGGGCGCCACGCCCGTGCCGCTGCTGATGAAGACGTGGGTGCGCTCGTCGTTCGGCTCCAGCATGAAGCGGCCCTTGGGGCCCTTGAGGCTCATGCCGTGGCCGACCGGCAGGCGCCAGAGCAGGGGCGTGAAGACGCCGCCCGGCACGAGTCGGACGTAGAACTCGTAGCCGTCGTCCGTTTCGCGCGGCGAGGATGCCACCGAATAGGGCCGCTGCAGCAACTTGCCCGCCGATTCGACGCCGATGGTCAGGTACTGGCCGGGCTCGAAGGGGATGAAGTCGCCCGTCGGCTTGACCCAGACGAAGGCCAGCGAGTCGGTCAGGTCCTCGCGCCGGCTGACGGCCGCGGTGTAGAGCGGCGATTCGGGCGCGATGGGGCGATCGTCGAGCAGGGCATCGGTCATGGCGCGATGATTGCAGATGCGTGGGCGGTCTGCCGCGGGCCGGATGGCACGCTTCATGAGAAGGAGTGACGACGATGGGCCACCTCCTGGTCAAGATCGCTACGGGGCCGGAGAACCCGACGCGGGCCGCGCTCGGCTGCCTGGTCGCCCGCCAGGCGCTCGCCGACGGCCACTCCGTCGACGTCTTCTTCGCCGGCGACGGCGTCGATCTTCTGCGCCCCGAGACCGCGGAGTTGGCGCAGGGAATCGGCACCGGCAGGATCGCCGAGCACATCGCCGCCCTCACGGCCGGCGGGGCCCGGCTGTTCGCCTCCGGGATGTCGTCCAAGGCGCGCGGCATCGACGCCACCATCGCCGGACCCGCCGTCACCTTTGCGCTGCCCGAGCGCCTCGTCGAGCTGGTCTTCGAAGCCGAACGCGTGCTCGTCTACTGATCCGCCCTACAATCGCCGCCTCATGACCGAGACGACGACAAGGGTCGACCGCGCCCATCAGGCGGCCAGGCGCTACATCTACGCCTGGGGCGCGGGCCGCGCCGAGGGCGATGCCACGATGCGCGACCTGCTCGGTGGCAAGGGCGCCGGCCTCGCCGAGATGACCAACGCCGGCCTGCCCGTGCCGCCCGGCTTCACCATCACCACGGAAGCCTGCAACGCCTACTTCGAAGCCGGCGAGCGACTGCCCGACGGGCTCTGGGAGGACATCGTCGAGGCCGTCCACGCGGTCGAGGCCGAGAGCGGCAAGGGGTTCGGCGATCCGGCCAACCCGCTCTTGGTCAGCGTCCGCTCCGGCGCCAGGTTTTCCATGCCGGGCATGATGGACACCGTGCTCAACCTCGGTCTCAACGAGGCCACCCTGCACGGCCTCATCGACCTGACCGGCAACGAGCGCTTCGGTTGGGACGCGTACCGGCGCTTCATCCAGATGTTCGGACGCATCGTGCTGGACGTGGACGGCGCGCGGTTCGACGCGGCGCTGGAGCGGAAGAAGCACGAGCGCGGAGCCGCCAGCGACACCGACCTCGACGCCGGCGACCTGCGCGATCTCTGCGCGGAGTTTCGCGAGATCGTCCAGTCGGACACAGGTCGTGCGTTCCCCGAAGACCCGCAGGAGCAGCTGGACCTGGCCATCAAGGCCGTCTTCGCCTCCTGGTTCGGCAGGCGCGCCCACGACTACCGCGAGAACCAGAAGATCGCCCACGACCTGGGCACCGCCGTGAACGTGATGACCATGGTCTTCGGCAACATGGGCGACGACTCGGGCACCGGCGTGGCCTTCACGCGTGACCCCAACACGGGCGCCAAGGTGCTCTTCGGCGAGTACCTCACCAACGCCCAGGGCGAGGACGTCGTGGCCGGCATCCGCACGCCGCGCAAGATCGCCGAGATGGGCGAGGCGATGCCCGCCGTCTACGCCGAGTTCGAGCGCATCGCCCAGCGCCTGGAGCGCCACTATCGCGACGCGCAGGACCTCGAGTTCACCATCGAGCGCGGCCATCTCTTCATGCTCCAGACCCGTAGCGCCAAGCGCACCGCCGCGGCGGCCCTGAAGATCGCCGTGGACATGGTCGAGGAGGGGCTCATCACGAAGTCCGAGGCGCTGGCGCGCATCGAGCCGGCGCAGGTCGATCAGCTGCTGCGCGACCAGTACGATCGGGCCGCTCTGGCGGCAGCGCCGCGCATCGCACGAGGCCTGAATGCGTCACCGGGCGCGGCGGTCGGCCGGGCCGTCTTCTCGGCCGACGACGCGGTGGCCTGGGTCGCGCGCGGCGAGCGGGTGGTGCTGGTCCGCATCGAGACCTCGCCGGATGACTTTCACGGCATGGCGGTCGCCCAGGGAATCCTGACCGCCCGTGGCGGGGCCACCTCGCACGCCGCCGTGGTGGCCCGCCAGATCGGTAAACCCTGCGTGGCCGGTTGCGCCGAACTGCTCGTGGACTACGCGGCCAGGACCGCCCGCAGCACCGAGTCGGAGGCGAGCTTCGCCGAGGGCGATTGGATCAGCCTCGACGGCTCGACCGGCGAAGTCTATGCGGGCTCGGTGCCCACCGTGTCCGCCCGCTACGAGGAGCAGCACGACCTGCAGACGGTGCTCGGCTGGGCGGACGGCGTGCGCCGCATGCAGGTCTGGACCAACGCCGACAAGCCCGAGGAGGCGGCGCTCGCGCGCAGTTATGGGGCACAGGGCATCGGCCTCTGTCGCACCGAGCACATGTTCCGCGAGGGCGAGCGGCTGGACATCGTGCGTGACGCCATCCTGATCGCCTTCGAGGCCACCCGGGCGAAGGCCAAGCTGGCCGGGGGCGAGGCGCTCGACGCCGACGAGCTGGCCGTCATCGCGCGCTTCGACGCGGCCATGGCCAAGCTCGAGGTGCTCCAGCAGGGCGACTTCGAGGGCATCTTCCGGGCCATGGACGGCCTGCCCGTGGTCATCCGCCTGATCGACCCGCCGCTGCACGAGTTCCTGCCCTCGCACGAGGAGCTGCTCGAGCAGGTGGTGCGCCTGCGCACGTTGGGCACTCCGGCCGCCGATCCCGAATACGCGGCGGCGCGTACGCTGCTGGCGGCCGTGCAGCGGCTGCGGGAGCAGAACCCCATGCTCGGGCTGCGCGGCTGCCGGCTGGGGCTGATGATCCCCGACTTCGTGAAGGTACAGACGCGGGCCATCCTGGATGCCCAGATCGCCGTCAAGCGCGCCGGCGGCGACCCGCGCGCCGAGATCATGATCCCGCTGGTGGGCCACGTGAACGAGTTGCGCGTGACGCGCGAAGTGCTGGAGGCGGAGGCCAAAGCGGTCGAGGCCAGGGCGGGCATGAGCGTCGATTACAAGTTCGGCACGATGATCGAGATCCCTCGCGCCTGCTGGGTGGCCGACGAGATCGCGCAGTACGCCGAGTTCTTCAGCTTCGGCACGAACGACCTCACGCAGATGACCTTCGGCTACAGCCGCGACGACGCCGAGGGCGGCTTCCTGCTCCAGTATGTCGAGGACGGCATCCTGCCCGCCAACCCCTTCCAGACGCTCGACGACGTCATCGCCGCGGAGATGGCGATGGCCGTGCAGAAGGGCCGGGCCGCCCGACCCGGTCTGGAGATCGGCATCTGCGGCGAGCACGGCGGCGACCCGGCCTCGATCGCCAAGTGCGAGCGCATCGGCCTCGACTACGTCTCGTGCTCACCGTTCCGGGTGCCCGTGGCGCGCCTTGCCGCGGCGCAGGCCGCGCTCACCTCAGCCGCCGAACGCGACAAGTAGGCAAAGGCGAGCGGAGGCGCAGCGGTGACCACTCGTCGCGACGCGGTGACCGGGGCGTTCGGGTTCACCGGCCGGGCCATCGCCGCCCAGCTGCTCGAGGCAGGGCGCGAGGTGGTCACCCTTTCCCGGCGGTTCGATGAGGCCGATTCGATCGCCCCGCGGCTGACCATCCACCCCATCGACTTCAGGGCACCCGATCGCCTGGCCGAGGCCCTCGATGGTGTCGACACGCTCTACAACACCTACTGGGTCCGCTTCCCCAAGGGTGACGACACCTTCGAGCGAGCCATCGAGGAGTCGGCCACCCTTTTCGCTGCCGCCGGGCGCGCTGGCGTGCGTCGCCTCGTGCACGTCAGCGTCATCAGCGCCGACACGGCCGGAGACACGCCGTATGTTCGTGCCAAGGGCAGGCTGGAGGGCCGGCTCAAGGAGTCGGGGCTGGAGTGGTCGATCGTCCGGCCGACGCTGCTCTATGGCCCCAACGACATCCTCATCAACAACCTGGCCTGGGCGCTGCGCCGCCTGCCCGTTTACGGCATCCCCGGCCGCGGCCGCTACCGGATCCAGCCGGTCCACGTGGACGACGTGGCGCGCATCTGCATCGAGGCCGGCGATGGCCCGGCCGGGCTGACCGTGGACGCGGCGGGTCCCGAGACGCTGACCTACCGGCAGATGGTCGCGATCGTGCGCGGCGCCGTGCACAGCCGCTCGCTGGTGGTGCCGATGCCCACGTGGGTCGTGCTCACCGCCGCGCGCCTGATCGGCCTGCTGATGCGCGACGTCGTGCTCACCCGCGACGAGCTGCGCGAGCTGTCCAGCGGGCTGCTGGCGTCCGATGCGCCGGGGCTCGGGCGGATCTCTTTTGCGCCCTGGGTGGTCGCCAACGCCGACGTCCTCGGCCGCCGCTGGTCGAGCGAGCTGGCCCGCAACTACCGGATCGCAACACTCGCAGGGTCGTAGGCCACCGGGTCGGGCGTCCGCTCCGCCGCGAACTTGCGTGCGACGCAGTCACGAGCGCGCGCATGCCCGGCGCGGCGCAGGGAGCCCGCGGACCGGCCCGGCCAAGCTACTCCCCCGAGCGCCCGAGCAGGAAGTACGTCGGCATCAGGCCCTTGCCCTTGATGTCGATGACGCCGCGCGCCTCGAACCGGTAGTCGTCGCACAGGCGCTCGAAGACCGCCTCGGTGACGTGGATCCTGCCGGGCTCGCTGTGTGACTCCATGCGCCAGGCCGTGTTGACGGTGTCGCCCCAGACGTCGTAGATGAATTTCTTGGTGCCGATCACGCCGGCGATGGCAGGACCCGCGCTCAGTCCGATGCGCAGACTCAACCCAGGCTGGCCGGCGATGGGCGAAGCGGCCATCGCATCGCGCAGCTCGAGGGCCATCGCGGCGGCGCGGTGCAGGTGATCGTGGGCGCCGTCGCCCGCGTCGTCGGTCAGGCCGCCAACGACCATGTAGGCATCGCCGATCGTCTTGATCTTCTCCAGCCCGTGGCGCTCCGTCAGCTCATCGCACATGCGATACAGCTCGTTGAGGAAGTCGACTACCTCCGCGGCGGACATGCGCCCGGACAGCTCGGTGAAGCCGACGATATCCGAGACGAGCAGGGACACATCGTCAAGACGATCGGCGATGACCGTTTCGCCGGCCTTGAGCCGCTGGGCGATCGCCTCGGGCAGGATGTTCAGCAGCAGACGCTCGTTCTCGCGGTGCGCCGCCTCCAGCTCGCGGACCGCGGTGATGTCGGTGCCGTAGAGGTTGACGAAGCCGAACTCGGGAACCCAGACCGGCAGGATCGCGAAGATGCGGCCCTCGGCCGTCACCTCGACAATGCCGCCGGCACCCCCGTGGGCCCGTTCGAGGACCTCCGCCTGGAGCGCGGCAGGGAAGGGGTCGCCGACGGCGATGCCGAACGAACGCGTGATCGCGGCGCTGGCGGTGTTGGCGTAGAGGAGTGTGCCCTCGGGCGTCACGCGCAGCACGGGGTTGGGGTTCTGATCGGGAAAGCGCGTCACCCACTTGTTGGCGGTGATGTCGGTGCCGTAGACGTTGATGAAGCCCAGCTCGTGGAAGCGCACCGGCAGCAGCGCAAAGGTTCGATTCTCGCCCTCCGCCTCGATGGCCGTGCGCTCCTCGCGATCGGAGGCGTCGGTGAGGCGCGCGAAGAGGTCGGCCGGCATGGGCTGCCCGATCTCGAGGCCGTAGGTCCGCGCGAGCGGGCCGCTGGCGGCGTTGGCGTAGAGGATCTGGCCCTCCTCGGTCGTGCGGATGACCGGGTTGGGGTTGAGCGAGGGGAACTTGTCGATGACCTTGGCGGCGGTCACGTCCGTGCCGTAGACGTTCATGAAGCCCAACCCCGGGGCGGCCACGGCACTCAACGCGAAGGTCCGGCGCTCCGTCTCGACCTCGACGGTCTGCCCATCGGCGGTGGAGCAGATGCGACGCAGGTCCGAAAGCAGGTCCGGCGGCATGCTCTCGCCCACGGCGATGCCAAGCCTGAGCATGATGGGCAGGCAGGCGGCGTTGGCATACGCCAGCCGACCGTCGTCGTCGACACGCAGCACGGGGTTCGGGTTCTGGTCCGGGAAGTGTCCCATGGCGATGAGCCGCTCCTGCATCGTGGCTCGCTCGACTTCGGCGGCCGCCTGGTGGCGACCGATGGCGGCGACGCTGGCGATGGTCGACACCGCCAATGGCACCACGAATGTCAGCACCACCTGCCAGAGGCGGTCAGTGGGGATGCCCGCTCCGAAGATCGCGTTGCCGTGGTTCACGACCGTCAGCACCGTGCCCACGATCAACGACGTGAGCAACGCGCGACGGATGACGTGCCGCTCCTTGGCCGTCTCGAGCCAGCTCGTCGTCTTCACGGTCTAGCGCCAGCGGGTGAGGATCGTTTCGCGGTCGAACAAGCGCGCCGCGACCCAGATGCCGACCACGCCGACCATCGCCAGGACCACAGTCGCAAGGACGTACTCACGCGGCCCGAGCAGGTAGCCGCTGATGGCCTGGATCATGACGATGGCCACGATGGGCAGGATGACCACGCCGCCGACCTGTTGCGCGACGCGTGCGTCATTGACCCGGCTACTGACGACGATGCCGGCCACGCACGAGAGCAGCCCGATGACCGGACCGAGCAGGAAGACAGCGGCCAGCCAGGAGGCGTCGGCCAGGACGCGGGCGAGCGCGGGACCCAGGATCAATCCGGCCAGCGCGAGCAGCACGCCGTAGGCGAGCCACGAGGTGAGGACCCCGGGCACGACCGCTGCGATGGCCTTGCCGGTGAGTAGCTCGGCAGTGCGGATGGGCGTGGCCAGCACGGCTTCCAGGCTGCGCGTCTGCTTTTCGCCCACGATCGAGAAGGTGGCGATCGAGAGCGGCACGTAGGCGGGCATGATCAGGAACATGGCCAGGAACTGCTGGAGGACGAACGCGGCGATGATCTGGTCCCGCGCAAGGCTCGCCCAATCCGGGCGGCTGGCCACGACCTGGGCGACCAACTGGCCCCCCGGGTCCCTGGCGCTGTCGCCGGTGAAGGTCCCCAGTGCGAGGGGGAGCGCCACGAAGAGCACCGGCGGGATGACGATCGACGCCACCAAGAGCCGGTTGCGCACGATCTCGAGCGCCTCGCGGCGGACGACCGTGGCGACGATCGAGAGGCGCATCAGGCGGCCAACCCTTCCAGCTGGGGTCGGTTTCCCATGACCTCGAAGTAGACGGCCTCGAGGCTGCGTGCCTCCTCGCGCACGCCGAGCACGCCGGCTCCGGCCTCGACCAGGGCGCGCACGGTGGCGGGGGTGTCGCGGCGGATGTCGCCCAGCTTGACAAGCAGGATGTGCGGGTCGGCGCCGGCGCCCACGTCGACGACTCCCGGCGTGGCCCGCACTGCCGCCAGTTGCTTGTCGGCGAGCGGCTCGAGCAGCTCGATCTTGACCATCGGCACGCCGTCGCCATCGCGCAGACGTTGGGGCGAGTCCACGCGCAGCAGCGAGCCGCGCACGAAACCGATGCGGTCGCACAGCCGCGCGGCCTCGTCAAGGTTGTGGGTGCACAGCACGATCGTGCGCCCGGCGCCGCGCAGCGACTCGATCGCCTCGCGCACGATGAACGCCGCCTCGGGGTCGAGCGCGGCAGTGGGCTCGTCGAGGAAGACGATGCTCGGCTCATGCAGCAGGGCGCGGGCGATGGCGAGCTTCTGCTTCATGCCCTTGCTGAACGTGCCGGCGGCATCGTCGCGCCGCTCCCACAGGTCGAACAGGCGCAGGAAGCGTTCGATGCGCCCGGCTCGGGTGGCCGCGTCGAGGCCGTGTAGTCGCGCGAAGAAGTCGAGGTTCTGAGCTGCCGTCAGGCGTTCGTAAAGGCCGGGCGTTTCGGTCAGGATGCCGATGTGCTTGCGCACGTCGTCGGCCTGGGTGTGCACGTCGAGGCCGTCCACCCAGGCGCGGCCCTCGCTGGGGCCGATGAGCGCGGCCAGCAGCCGCACCGTGGTGGTCTTGCCCGCACCGTTCGGCCCGAGCAGGCCGAAGACCTCGCCGGCGCGCAGCTCGAGGTCCATGCCCCGCATCGCCCACAGCTTGCCGAAGCGTCGCCCCAGCCCCTCGGTGCGGATCGCTATCGCCGCTCCTGCCCGAGCAGACGAGGTGGTCACAGGCGCGCCAGCCGCGATGCGGCGTCACGCAGCGTCTCGAGTCGTTTCGGGAAGGCGAAGCGGAGCTTGGTGCGGCCCAGCTCTGGGCGCGAGTAGAACGACGAACCAGGCACGGCGGCGATGCCCGGCGCGGCGATCAGCGCGCGGGAGAAGGCGACGTCGTCCAGCTCGGTCATGGCGCCGATGTCGGTCATGATGTAGTAGGCGCCCGCGGGCGGGAAGACGCGGAAGCCGGCCCCCTCGAGTGCACCGAGCAGGATGCCCCGTCGCTCGCGGTAGTCGGCCAGCAGGTGCTCGTAGTACGCCGCCGGCAGCCCCAGGGCGACCGTGGCCGCCGCCTGCAGTGGCGCCGCCGCACCCACCGTCAGGAAGTCATGGACCTTGCGCACGCCCTCGGTAAGCAGGGCCGAGGCGACCACCCAGCCGACGCGCCAGCCGGTCACGGAGTACGTCTTGGAGAGCGAGTTGATGGTCACGGTTCGCTCGGCCATGCCCGCCAGGGTGGCCAGCGGGATGTGTTCCCCTTCGTAGACGATGTGCTCGTAGATCTCGTCCGTGAAGGCCACCACGTCATGCTCGATGCAGAGCGCGGCGATCAACGCAAGCTCAGCGCGGCTGAAGACCTTGCCGGACGGATTGTGCGGCGAGGTGACCACGATGCCCCGCGTGTGGGGCCCGAAGGCGGCGCGCAGCTCGGCCTCATCGATACTCCACTCGGGCTCGTGGAGCGTGACGTAGCGTGGAGTCGCGCCGGCCAGCACCGCGTCGGGTCCGTAGTTCTCGTAGAAGGGCTCGAAGACGACGATCTCGTCGCCCGGGTCGAGGATGCCCAGCATCGCCGCGATCATGCCCTCGGTCGCGCCGCAGGTCACGGTCACCTGCGTCTCGGCGTCCACGCTCCAGCCCGGGAAGCGCCGCTCGAGGTCCGCGGCGATCGCCTCACGGAGGGATCGTGCGCCCCAGGTGATGGCGTACTGGTTGAGGTCGCCATCGATGGCCGCGCAGGCGGCCGCCTTCAACTCGGGCGGGCAGGGGAAGTCGGGGAAGCCCTGGGCCAGGTTCACCGCTCCCGCTGCCGCCGCGAGGCGGCTCATCTCGCGGATGACCGACTCGGTGAAGGTGCTCGCCTTGTGCGAGATGCGCGGCATCTGTCAGCGATCCATCTGTGGGGTCGGCGCGCCGAGAGACGCGATCAGTTCGTCCAGCTGCCGCGGCCGGTGACGAGATCGGCGCCGGGGAGGCACGCTGCGCCGTTATTGCCGATGGTGATGTCCCGATAGGTGATCGCGCCGCCGTAGATGTAGGCGCTATCGACGACGACGCCGACGATCGCCGAGCGGGCCGCGATCATCGGCGCCGACGCGCTCGTGCCGCCGACCTTGAACCAGCCCTTCTTGCCGCCGTACTTCGTGCTGTCGTAAACGGCCACGCCGGAAGCCGGGTCGGCATCGAGGCTGATATCCGGCGTGGCACGCATCCCGGCGCAGCCGAGCCCGCCGTACTCCGCGAAGGCCGCCTGGGCCGCGGGCGCGGTCTCGTAGGTGCTGCAGCCGCCGCCCGAGCCGTTCCAGCCGGTCTCGCTGGTGAGGCTGCCGCCGGAGAAGTGCAGCGTCGTGCCGCCCACCGAGATGACGCCCGGCGACGACGAGGGGTACTCGGCCGGCGTGCCCGCATCGCCCGAGGAGACGAAGAAACTGACGCCGGCATGCACGAAGTGCGAGTCATGGGCCGTTTCACCCGACCATTCGGAGGCGCCCCAGCTGTTCGAGACGTAGCCCGCGTGCGCCGCGGCGTAGTCCTCGGCGATGAGCAGGTTCGTGAAGCTGTTGGAGGTGGCCTCGACGAGCAGGATGTGTGCGCCGGGGGCGATGGCGTGCGCCCACTGGATGTCGAGGCTGATCTCGAGGGCCCAGCCGGCGTCGGTCTTCGGGTAGGTGGTGCCGCCGGTCTGGTTGACCTTCTGGAAGCATCCATTGGCCGTGGTGCATTGCGGCAGGCCGAACTTGGTGCTGAAGACGTTGAGGTCGGCCTCGGCGGTGGGGTCGTTGAAGGCGTCGACGATGGCGATCGTCTGGCCCGCGCCGGCGTTCACGCTCGTCGGGAACCCGTAGGCGCTCTTGATCCTCGCCGGCGACAGCCCCGTGGGCGTGCCCGTGTTCGGGTTCGGATGGACGTGCACGAAGGGGTGCGCGAAGTGTTCGCCGATCCCGGCGGCGAGCGCGGCACCCGGTGCCACCATGGCCGCCAGCAATATCACGCCGAGGGCGGTCGTCGTCGTGCGTCGGGACGTTCGCATGTTCGAGGCATCTTACCTCCCGTCGATCCGGCAGCGGGCGGTCTGCCCGGCGGTGGAGGTGACGAGGTCCAGCAAGCTGGTAAGCTGGGTGCCATGAAGGTGACCATCGATCTGGACGCAGACCTGTATCGGGCGATCAAGGTGGAGGCTGCCCGGTCGGACCGGAGCGTGCGCGAGATCGTCGAGGCGGCGCTGCGGGCCTGGCTCCAGGGGGCCGAGGAGGCGGAGGACCGAGCATCGGCCGATGCCGCGCTGGCGGAATACCGACGCGAGGGCGGCGTGGCCGCCGAGGCGTTCTTCGAGAAGCTGGTGGCCGAAACGCGCTCGACGTACGGCAGCGACGAGGCTTGAGCCGCCGACGTCGATATCGCGTCGAGCTGGCGCCGGCCCCGGCGCGTCAGCTGCGCCGCCTGCCGCCAGGGGACGCGTCCCGCGGCCGAGCGGCCATCCTGGCTCTGGCCATCGCGCCGAGGCCGCCCGGCGTTGCCCGCGTGACCGGCAGCGAATACTGGCGCATCCGCGTCGGCGAGCTGCGCGTGATCTACCTCGTCGACGATGACGCCGCGATGGTGGTCATCCTGAAGGTCGCGCGGCGAGGGGAGAGCACCTATCGACGGGTCGGCTGAGGCATAGTGGCGGCGATGGACTGGATCCCGCCCGAGGCGTTTCTGGCCGGCTACCCCCAAGGCATCCGCGACGCGGCCGAGCGGTTGCGCGCGCTGGTCAAGCGGGCCGTGCCCGATGTCGTCGAGCGAGTGCGGCCGGGTTGGCGGCTCATCGGCTACGACCTGCCGGAGGGTCGTCGAACCGTCTACTTCGCCTACATCGCGCCCGAGCCGATCCACGTCCACATCGGCTTCGAGCATGGGGTTGTGATGGAGGACCCCGGCCGACTGCTCGAGGGTGCGCATCTCAACCTGCGCAAGGTCCGCTTCCTCACCTTCAAGGCCGGTGATGCGATCCCGGAGGCGGCCGTCCTGGGCCTCGTGCGCGAGGCGGCGAGCGTCGCCCGCTTGTCGCGCGAGCGACGGCTGGCCACGACCCTCGATCGAGACTGGGGGCCGCGCCGGTGAGTTGGCCGGCCGGAGTCATCGTCGCGTCACGCGACACGAGTAGGCTGCGCACATGAACACCAAGATCGCCAAGGGCGAGGCCGAATGGCGCGCCCAGCTGACCCGGGAGCAATATCACGTCCTGCGCGAAAAGGGCACGGAGCGCGCATTCACGGGCGAGTACTGGGACGACCACCGGGCGGGCGTCTATCAGTGCGCCGGTTGCGGCGCGGATCTGTTCGATGCCGACACGAAGTTCGAGTCCGGCACCGGTTGGCCGAGCTTCTTCCAACCCATCAGCCCCGACGCCGTCGAGGACAGGACGGATCGTTCGTTCTTCATGAGCCGCACCGAATCGGTGTGTGCCTCGTGCGGCGGGCATCTCGGCCACGTCTTCCCCGACGGCCCACAGCCGACCGGTCTGCGTTACTGCATGAACTCGGCGGCCCTCAGGCTCGCGCCCAAGGACGACTCGACCGGCGACCAGGGCTGAGCGCGGTCGCGCCATCGCCGGCGCTACTCGCAGGGATCGCCGCGTCGTCTGCCCGGGTGATGGCGGCTCAGCCATCGTCCGATTTCGTGCGGTGCATGGGCAGCCCTGGTCAGGCTGCGACGGCGACCTCCGAGTCAGCCTCGTCCATCAGGATCAGCGCCCGGCAGTCGGGGCAGAGGAGGGGCTGGATCGGTTCGAAGGTGGCGTCGCGCACGTCGACCGCGTCGCCACAGGCCTCGCAATGCAGGTCGGTCAGTTCGTTGATGAGCATGCCCGAACTCTGACCCCCGGCCGTGCCACCTAGCGTGGCACGGCCCGCAGAGGTTCCGGCGTCGGCCATCGCTCGATGGCTGAGCCGCCACCAGCGGGGTGGGAGTGGACAAACGTGCCGTCCCGGCTCCCGGTGTAGAGTCCGACGCCGACCTAGCCGACCGGCACGGCCGCCCCGGATTCAAGCATCGTCTTGAGACCGGAGACGATGTATACGATGCCCCCGGTGAACTCGTGCTCCGTCTTCGAGCCGGGCACCAGGCCCTCGGTGACCACGCTCAGTCGGCAGGTACCGTTGGCCCCGGCTTCGATCTGCCAGGTCTGGCGCACGGGCCCTTCCGACTCGATCTCCGGGTCCCACCGGGCATGGAAGGACATGCTCAGCTCGCGCGGCGGGTCGATCGAGAGAACCGCGCCGTCGGCGGCGATGCTGCCATCGGGATAGGTGTAGATGACCGGCGAGCCGGTCGCCCAGTCGGACGCGACGCGGGTGCCATAGAAATAGCGGACCGTCTGATCGCCATCGGTGATGGCGTGCCAGAGCGCCTCGGGCGAGGTATGGATGTCGATCGAGTAGACGTGCTTCGGCGTGGTCATGTGCGGGTCCTCCAGGTGTTGTTTCAGGGCGGTCAGCGTGCCCACCACGTGATCCGCGTAGCGGCTCATCCAGCGATCGTGGATGAGCCGGATGGGGAGGGGGTCGAGGTAGTGATGCTTCTCGCGCCCGACTCGGCGAGTCGTCACCAGCCCCGCGGCCTCGAGCACGCGCAGGTGGCGCATCACGCCGAAGCGGGTGAGGTGAGGCAACCTCGACTCCAGGCGCAGAAGCGTCTGCCCGTCCTCTTCGGCAAGGCTATCGAGCAGCCGGCGCCGGCTGGCATCGCTGAGTGCCTTGAAGACCGGGACCAGGTCCGCATCGTTGGCCATGCCGCCGACTATAGGTGAGTCGTACCGCACGTGTCAATAGGGTCACGTATGAAATTCGGGCGCCATCGTGCGGCGAGCAGTCCGTGTACCATGCGGGGAAGGTCCGCGTTGGCACCGCCGACGTCGAGGCCAGGAGATCCCGTACCTGAGGAGTCCCGTGCATCTTCGAACCATCGTTGTCGGCATCACGTTGGCAGCGATGCTGACCGCCTGCAGCTCCTCGCCGGCTGGCTCAACGCCCCCGGGCGCTACCGCTACACCGCAGGCAACCGCGACCGCCACCGCGACCGCGACCGCCATCGGCGGGTCACAACTGCCACTCCCGAGCTTTGGCGGCGACCCCGAATTGGCGGCGAAATTCCCGACCCAGGTGGCTGGGCAGCCGGTGACCGACCTGCTCACGGTCGTGTTCATCGACTTCATCCGCGGTTTCGGCACGACCGAAGCTCAGCTGTCATCGACTCGCCAGGCCTTTAACGCTCTGGGGATCGATCTCGACAAGGTCGTCTACGGGTCGGCGGACGCACTCGTCAACGGGAACCCGGTGAGCTTCCAGGCGTTCCGAGTGCCCGGTCAGGATGCCGCCAAGTTGATGAAGAACTATGCGCTGCTGTCGTCGGACAACGAAGGCGACACCCTGGAGTCGGCGAGCAGCGGCGGGAAGAGCGTCAGCGTGATCAAGTCGGCGGGCGTCGCGAGCACCTGGATGTACGCGAGCGGCGACACCCTGTGGTCGGTCAACACCAGCGACCCGGACGAGGCCGCCGCGGTCTTCGCCGCTCTCCCCTAGACGCCTACGGCTTGGGGCGCGGGGTGGGCGCCGGCTTGGCCTTCCTGGCCTTGCCTTCGGACGAACGCGAGGCCATCACGTACGACTCGCGGGCGTACAGCTCCTTGCGGTCCACCTCCATCATCGGCGCGGCCATCCCGTCCGCGTCCAGATGGAGCTGGTCGACGATGGTGCGAACCTCCATGTCCCTGCTGCCGATGGCCCGGAGGTGCGTGATGACGCCTTCCATGAGGCGGCGTGACGCGGCGAAGTTCCCGATCCGGTTGATGCCGATCGCCTCCTGGCGGGCTCGTGCGGCCAGGACCTGGGCCACGGCGCGGTCCACGGCCGCGTCGCGCTCCTGGGCATCGTTCGCCTTCGTGTCGGCGTAGTCCCAGGCCAGCCTTTCGCTGCTTGAGGAGAGCACCTCGTCGCGGTCGGCGAGGGCGAAGACGGCGACCGCCTCATGCCCGATCTGCCCATACGGGAAGTCGAGCCGCACCACGAGCTGGCGCTGCTCCTCCGCGGTGAGGTCGCCGAGCACGATCTCGGTCCGCCCGGAACGACTGGTCGCAGGGAAGGGGGAGAGAACCTCGACCCCGACGCCCTCGTGCACGCTGATGCTCAGCGTCACATCGCGAGCGACCACCTCGAGCGCCTCGCCCACCTCGCTGGTGACATGGTCGGCGATCGACTCAGCCGCCGCGATGTAGTAGAAGTGGCCGCCCCCCGGGGCTGCCATGGCCTGCAGGAGCGCCTCGTCGAAGTCGTCGCCGACGCCGAATGTCGTCGTCGAGACGCCTCGCTTGCGCAGCTCGCCGGCGTGGCGCGCGAGCTCGTCGCGGTCGGTGATACCGACGTTGGCCAGGCCGTCGGTGAGCAGCAGGGCGCGGTTCACGCCCTCCGCCGACAAGGTCTCTGCGACCTGCTCGGCGCCGCGCAGCCAGCCCTCCCCGAGGTTCGTGCTGCCGCGTGCGTCGATCTCACGCAGACGGGCAAGGGCGGTGCGACGAGCCTCAGCCGTGGCCAGTGTCCCCGGCACGACCACGTCGATGTGGTCGTCGTAGGCGACGATGGAGAAGCGGTCCGTTTCGTGCAGGCGGGCGATCGACTCCTCGACGGCCAGCCGGGCGAGGCGGATCTTGTCGCCGCCCATCGAGCCGGAACGATCAAGCACGAAGGCGAGGTTGACCGGCGGACGGCCGCCCTCGCGGCGCGCGGCGGGTGCGGTGATCTCGGCCAGCACGAAGCGCTCGCTGCGCTCGGTGGCCTGGATGAGCTTGCGGTCGGATCGAACGGACAGGGTCACGGCTATTCCTCCTCAAGGACTTGGCGGGCGATGGCGATGAGCTTCTCGACGCGGCGGTGTTGGTGACGGTTGAGCGGGCGGCGGATGTGGAGCTCGACGTCCGTGCCGAGGGCGATGCGCTCCCATTGCGAACGGTCCGGAGGCGGCGGTTCGGCCGGGGGCCCGATGCTGGCCTTCAGAGAGAGCGGGCCTGGACCCGCTGCCATGGAGTCCGACATGGCCGCCACGCCCCGGTACAGGCGCCCCGGCGATGTGTCGTCGCCCAGGACGCCCCTGATGTAGTCCCTTGCCGACGCTGGAGGCCGGGGACCGGTCGACTCCTCGAGCAAGGCCGCGATGTCCGCGTCGGTGAGATCGGCGAGCAGGCTGCGGATGTCCGCCAAGGGAAAGTGCTCCCGTTGCAGCTGCTTGATGAGGCGTAGTCGCGCCAGGTGGCCCTCCGAATAGCGAGCTCCCGGGCCGGTCTGACCGGGCGACGGCAGGAGGCCCATGGTGATGTAGTAGCGGATCGTCCTCGTCGTCACGGCGGTCAGCGCGACGAGGTCGGAAAGGCTGTAGGCGTCCTCGGGTGGCATCGGGGGCATCATGACAGGTGCACGTGCCCCTGTCAAGTTGTTGCCCGAAGTTCGTGTGGTCCTGGCGCGCAAGGCGCAACCATGAGCGGCGTAGGCCGGCCGCGGGCGTAGCATGCCGACCATGACCATCCAGCTGCCTGAGCGCCTGGCCGGGGCCGTTTGGGGTCACCTGGTCGGCGACGCGCTGGGCGTGCCCTACGAGTTCCACGAGCCCGAGCAGATCCACGACGTCGTCTTCGGCGCCCGCGGGTCGCACCACCAGTTGCCGGGGACCTGGAGTGACGATGGCGCGCTGATGCTGGCCCTGCTCGACTCGCTGCTGCGGGCCCGTGGGCAGGGCGAGGCGCGCTTCGACCCGGCTGACCAGGCAAGACGCTTCCTGTCCTGGGCGGATCGCAACGCGTACACGCCGGACGGCGATCCGCCGTTCGATATCGGCGGCGCCACTTCCGCGGCGCTGACTCGGTTGCGGCTCGGCACGCCGCCCGAGGAAGCCGGCGGCACCGGCGAGCGGGACAATGGGAACGGCTCGCTGATGCGCATCCTGCCGCTCGCCCTCGACGAGCGCGAGGTCACCGACGCGATGCTGGTCGACCACGCGCGACGAGCTTCCGCCATCACGCACGCGCACCCGGTCGCCCAGACCGCCTGCGCCCTGTATGTGTTGGTCGCGAGGCGGCTGCTCGACGGGGCGGAGCCGGCCGCGGCGCTCTCCGACGCGACCTTGACGCTGCGGGGCATCCACGCCCCAGGGGAGGGATCAAGCCGCTGGGCGGCCGCGCTCGATCTGATCGAGGGCTGGAGCGGCCGCTCGGGCAGCGGTTACGTGGTTGATGCTTTCTGGTCGGCCTGGGACGCCTTCGCCGGAGCGTCGTCGTACCGCGAGACGATCGAGCGTGCCGTCCGCTACGGCCACGACACGGATACGACGGCGTGTATCGCCGGCGGCCTGGCCGGCATCCACTGGGGCATCGACGGCATCCCCGCGCCATGGCTGGCCGACATGCGCGGCCGGGCGATCGTCGCGCGGCTCGTCGACGGCCTGATCGAGACCGATGGCTGGCAGACCTCCAGCGCCCACCCGATCAGGGTCGACTGGATCGACCTCAGCCACGTTCCCAGCCTCGCGACCACCGCCGGCCGGCTTGGCATGACGTTCCTGCCCGGCAAGGAGCGCCATGGCATGACGGGTCTGAACTGGCGCGATCTCGACGCCGACCTCGCCCGACTCCATGACCAGCTGGACGCCGACACGCTCCTCCTGCTCGTAGAGGACCACGAGCTCCGCGATGCCCGCGTATCCGACATCGCCTCTGTCTGCGCCGCTCACGGCATCGACCTCGTCCGCTTCCCGATCCCGGACCTGACCGCCCCGACCGATCGCGAGGCGTTCGGTGCGCAGCTCGACGAGTGCCGGCGCCGGATCGAGGAGGGACGGACGGTCGTGGTCGCCTGTCGGGCTGGCATGGGTCGAACGGGCACCGCTGTCGGCTGCCTGCTGCGCGACGCGGGCCTTGATGCGGCGACGGCCATCGCACTGACGCGGGAGAGCCGCCCGGGCACGATCGAGACCCCTGCCCAGGAAGACTTCGTCAGGGCCTGGCCCTGACCTGGGCCTGACCTGGGCCCGAGGCGCCCTCAGCGCAGCGCCAGCTCCTCCGCGGTCCGAGGCCAGGACGCACCGTAGAACGCGAGATAAACCTTGACGTGGGACTTCCAATAGGCGACTTCGTGCAGGCCGATGGGGTACAGCTTGAACTGGTGGGCGATCTTGCGATCCTCGAGCGTCTCCACGAAGGGCGTGATGCCCGGCTCCGCATAGTCCTGCCCGCCTCGGTCGACCCAGATACGCAGGGTCTCGAGTTTCGCCACCGACACGTCCTCCACGAGGTCGAGCGGGTTCGAGGAGGGCGGGGCGTTGGTGGGATGGAAGAAGGGGCTGTGACCGCCCACCGCCGCGAACAGGTCGGGGTGCCGGAAGGCGATGCTGAAGGCCCAGAAGCCGCCCCGCGAGATGCCGCCGATCTCGCGACCCGCGCGCGTCCCGAAGGTGGCGTACTGCTCCTCGACGCGCGGCACGATCTCGTCGAGGATGACGTTCTCGTACGACTTGCTCGAGGCCCCGACATGGGCGTTGGCGATCGCGCCGCCGCCGGGCATGACCAGGATCATCGGGGCCAGCGTGCCGTCGGCGATGCCAGCGTCGAGCACCTCGTCGACGTCGAGCTGGTCCGTCCACTCGGTCTCATCGTCGAGCGAGCCATGGAACAGGATCACGTACGGGTAGCGCCGGTCGGCGGTCTCGTAGCACGGTGGCAGGTACACGCGGTAGCGGACGGTGACGCCGGTGACCGTGCTGGCATAGGCGTGATCGACGACGGTGCCGTGGGCTTCCGTGCAGGCGAACGGCGTGGGGCGCGGGCTGGGCGACGGCGAGGGCGTGGGCGAGGGCGTGGGCGAGGGCGTGGGAGCGTGGGACTCGACGGGACCGGCGGGGCGGGCGGTCGGCGTCGGCGAGGCGCCGGCGCAGCCGGCCAAGATGGCCGCCAACGCCAGGCACGACAGCGCGCGAGCCACGGTCGTGGCACGCATACGGGGCTGTTCGTTCACGCTCGAGAGTGTAGAGGTCGTCTGCCTCGGCTGGGCTCGCTCAGATCGGTCCGGTCGCGCCATACTCCCGAACATGACGCTTGGCGGAATCCCGAGACGAGCCACTGACCCGGAGGCCGCCGCGGCCGCCTACGCCGACCTCCTGCGCCGGACCGAGGCGGACCCGAGCGTCGTGGGCCTGGTGCTCGCCGGATCGCGCGGCTTCGACGCCTACGTGACCGACGCCACCGACTACGACGTCTACATCGTCCTGCGTGGCGGTGACCTGATGCCGTGGCGGACTCCCCATGGCTCGTTTGTGGAAACCTGGCCGATGACCCTCGAGACCTTCCGTGACCACGCCCTATCGGGCCCCGCGGACGCCTGGAATCGCCCGACCTTTCTGGGGGCCCAGGTGGTCATCGACAAGCTCGAAGGCGATATCGCCCGGATCGTCGACCGCAAGCGGTTCCTGACCGCTCAGGAGGCGCACGCGATCGCAGCCGCCAGCCTCGACGACTACATCAACAGCCTCTATCGATCCCTGCGTGGCCTCGAAGCTGGGCGGGATCTCGAGGGTCGGCTCGATGGGCTCGAATCGCTGTCGCCCATGCTGACCACGGTCTTCGCATTCGAGTCGCGCGTGCGGCCCTTCAACAAGTGGCTGCGCCACGAGGTCGCGGCGCGGCCGCTGGCGATCGACGGCCTCATCGAGCTGGTCGACAGGATCGCCACCGATCCGGCTCCCGCCGCTCAACGCGAGGCGTTCCGCCTGATCGAAGCGGCAGCCCGGGCACGCGGCCACGCCGGCGTCGTCGACTCTTGGGAGCCGGACGTCGACTGGCTCCGCGGCGAGGGTGGTTAACGGGAGCTGGACGAGGCCGTCCGCGAGCTCGAAGAGGTAGGCGCTCCGCCCCTCGCCGGCCACGCGAGCTGGCGCGGGCGCCGGCACGCCTTAGACTGCATAGTATCGCTCAGGGAGTATACTTCGCAGTATGCCAGTCGCTCTCCAGCGGATCCGCGACGTGGCCGAGGGCCAATGGGGCCTGGTGACCCTCCAGCAGGCCCGGGCGGCCGGTGTCGGCTGGAGTGGGGTCACGCGGCTCGTCAAGGCTGGTCTTCTCGAGCGCGTGGCGCACGGCGTCTACCGTGTTCGGGGCGCCGCTGAGCCCGACCACCTGGGCCTCCGCGCGGCATGGCTCCAGCTCGATCCCGGGCGACCGGCCTGGGAGCGCCTCGATGACCGCGACCTCGCGGTCGTCTCGCACGCGTCCGCGGCGTCCCTGTACGGCGTCGGCGATCTCCGCGCGGACATCCACGAGTTCACCCTGCCCGGTCGCCGCCAGACCCGGCGCGCCGACGTGCGCATCCATCGGGGTCGGATCGCCTACGAGCAGCGCCTGCTCCTGCGCGGGCTCCCGGTGACGCGCGCGGGGCGAATGATCGGCGACCTGCTGGACGACCATGTCGATCCCGGCAGCGTGGCACAGATCACCGTCGAGGTACTCGAACGCACGCTCGATCACCCGGGTGTCGTGGCCAAGTGCCTTGGTCCCTATGCCAGCCGATTCGGATTCGGCCAGGGAGATGGTGCGGCGCTGCTCGATGATCTGCTCCGCCGCGTCGACCGTCGCGAGCGATGACCGAGCGGCGGACCCCTGACCCGCAGGCGACACGGCAGGCCATCGCGGACCGGCTGCGCCAGCTCACGCGGGGGCGACCAGGCACGCAGCTCGCCGATCTGGGGCGTCAATTCGCCTACGATCGACTGCTCTCGCGCGTGTTCGTCGCGGGGCGTCATGAATGGGTCCTGAAAGGCGCGACGGCGATCCTGGCACGATCGGGCGGCCAGGCGCGCCACACGCTCGACGTCGACCTCTACCGTCGTGAGGGGGATCTGATCGAAGCGGAGGCGGCGCTGCATGCTGCTGCCGCGCGCGACCTTGGGGACGCCTTTCGTTTCGCCCTGCACCCGAGTCGCCGCCTTACACAGGATCGAGAAGCGCTCCGGATCCCTGTCGTGGCCTACCTTGGCGCGACCGAGTTTGCGAGCTTCCACGTCGACCTGGTGACGGGGATCCTGATGACGGGCACGCCGGACGAGATGCCGCCGCTCGTCCCGATCGACCTGCCCGGGATCGTGCGCACGACCTACGAGGTCTACCCCGTCGCGGATCACGTCGCCGACAAGGTGTGCGCCATGCTCGAGCTCCATCCACGGTCGTCGGGACCCCCGGTCGCGAGCACCCGGTACCGAGATCTCGCTGACCTCGCCGTGCTCGCTCGAGCCACCACTGTGGGCGCCGAGAATCTTCAGGTTGCGCTGGCGTCGGAGGCGAGCCGGCGCGGTCTCGCCCTGCCCCGAGCATTCCCGAAGCCGATCGCTGCGGGCTGGCGAGCCGGGTACGTCCGCGTGGTGGCGCGGGCTCCCTGGCCGCCGGAGAAGGATCTTGATACCGCTTTTGCGACCGTCCGGACCTTCCTCGATCCGGTCCTCCGCGGCGCTGCGGCCGGGTGGTGGAACCCCGAAACGCTCTCCTGGTCTCCACTTGCTGATGTCCGACGGACATCGCGATGATCTGAAGTAGGCTGACTCGATGGACGGTCCCATCGTCGGGCACGACGCCGCCACCCCACCCGCCGCAGCCGCACCGGCCTCTGCACCGGCGCCCATGACCCCGCCGCCGCCGGGCCGGCGTCGATGGTTCGCCCTCGGAGGTCTCCTGGTGGGCTTCGCAGTCACGGCCGTCCTTGCCCTGGCCGGCGCCGGTCTCCTGCGTGGGCCCGCCCCGACCGGCACGAGCCGACCGGCCCGCATCGCGCTCGTGGATCAGACCGGCGCCCTGGTCACGATCGCTCCCGACGGCAGCATGCCGCGGCACCTCGGGCTTCCCGGTGGCGCCTTCCGGTTCCCGGCCTGGTCGCCGGACGGCACGCGAGTGGCGGCCATCGGCCTCGATGCGCAGGGTGGGGGCCTCTTCGTCATCGCGGATGCCGGTGACCCGGCCCCCCAGACGGCGCCGCCGCCCATCTATCGCAGCGCCGACCAGCCGCCGTTCTACCTCTATTGGTCGCCGGATAGCCGGCAGGTGACCTTCCTGACGGCCGGAGCGGACGGCCTCGCCCTGCGCGCTGCCCCCGCCGGTGGCGAGAGTGCCGGCGTCATCGTGCGGCGCGGTTCGCCCTTCTACTGGGACTGGTCGGGGGAGACGCGGATCATCATCCATGTCGGGGGAGGCACCACGGACGCCTTCGTGGGCGAGATGGACCTCGATGGCACGAACGTCGCGCCCGCCGACGCGAGCCCGGGTCGATTCCAGGCCCCGGTGGTCTCCACAGCCGATCGCTACCGCGCGTACGTGGTGACGGGGACCGATCCTGCCGGTGAGATCATCATCGCGGGCGCGTCCGCAGCCACGCGCCAGCGCATCCCGGTGCGCGGTGCGACGGCCCTGGGATGGAACCATGTCGCGGACGAACTGGCATTCATCGATCCTGCCGGGCTCGCGGCACTGCCGCTCGGGCCGCTGCGGGTCGTCGATGCGATCAGCGGGACGGTCCGCCTGGTCCTCGATGGCCAGGTCATCGCCTTCTACTGGGCGCCGGATGGCCGGTCCATCGCGGCGTTGTCGCTGCCCGGCGCGCGTAACCCGCCGGTCGCCGGCCGCGACGGGGTCGTCTTCGCCGCCACCGGCACGACGATCCAGGCGAACGCGGCCGATCTGCGGCTCACCGTCGTCGACGCCGCCAGCTCGACCGTGCGCTGGCAACGCTCGGTGCGACTGTCGGACACGTTCCTGCAGCAGGTCCTGCCGTATTTCGACCAGTATGCCCTGAGTCATCGCATCTGGTCGCCCGCCAGCGACGCCTTCGTGCTGCCCATCGTCGGCGCGGACGGGGTCGCGCACATCACCGTCGTCCCGGCCGACGGCAGGGACCCGCGCGTCATCGCCGACGGCGAGATCGGTTTCTGGAGCCCCTAGCTTCGGCGCGCAGCGTGAACGACGCGACAGCTTCATCGCGTCCGTCCTTGGTCGCCGGACTATGCTGGGTGCCAACGGCAGAGGGAAGGAGCGGCTGTGGCCACGACGGAGACGCTCGAGCTGATGCGCAGCGTGCCGCTCTTCAGTCGCCTCCGGCGCCGCGACATCGAACGGCTGGTCGAGCTGGCCACCGAGATCGACGTGCCCGATGGACAGATGCTGACCCGCCAGGGCGAGTCGGGGCACGAGTTCTTCGTGGTCCTGAGCGGCAACGTCATCGTCGCGCGTGACGACCGGCGTATCGCGCGGCTGGGGCCCGGTGAATTCCTGGGCGAGATCGCCCTGATCGACGGGCGGCCGCGGACCGCCAGTGCGACAGCCGACGGGCCGGCGCGCCTCCTCGTCTTGAGTCATGGTCAATTCGACGCGCTCCTCGACGAGTTCCCGACGATCACCCGTCAGGTCGTGCAGGCCCTCGTCGAGCGGATCCGCCGTACCGTGACCGTGCCCCAGTTCGGGATCTTCGCGCAGGGCACCATCGCCCACGCGTTCGTCGAGTGGGACCTTCGTCCGGACGTCGACCTTCGCGAGGTCGCACAGGTGCTGGGACGACTGCGAGGTCCGACCGTATCGGCTGGTGGCGTGAATCTCGTCCTGGCCTTCGGCAGCGAGCTGCGGCGCGCTCTCGCTCCGGAGCATCTGCCCGACGGACTCGGCCCGTTCGAGCGGATCGGGATGCTCGGCGGCCACCACGCGCCCGCCACCCAGCACGATCTCTGGCTATGGATCAACGGCAGCTCGCAAGACGTCGTCTTCGAGCACGCTCGAGCTGCCGCCCGGGCGATCGACGAAGTCGCCCAGTTGGCCGGCGAGCAGATGGCCTTCGTGCACCGGGACAGCCGCGACCTGACCGGCTTCATCGACGGCACGGCGAACCCGACGTTGGTCGAAGCGCCGGCGGCTGCGCTCGTGCCCGACGGTCGGCCCGGCGCGGGCGGCAGTCACGTCCTGGCGATGCGCTGGGTCCACGACCTTGACGCCTTCGAGGCGCTTCCGGTCGCGGAGCAGGAGCAGGTCTTCGGTCGGACCAAACCCGAGAGCCTCGAGCTCGAAGAGGACGCCAAGCCGCCGACGGCGCACATCGCCAGGGTCGAGATCGAGGACGAGGCCGGCAACGAACTGCCCATCTATCGGCGCAGCGTGCCCTATGGAACCGTTGCCGAACACGGACTCTACTTCGTGGCGTTCGCGGCGGATCGTTCGCGCTACGACCGGATGCTCGCCCGGATGTTCGGGACCGACGCCGAGGGGCACCGCGACCGCCTCACCGAGTTCTCGCGCCCTGTCAGCGGCGCGTACTACTTCGCGCCGCCGCTGAACCTCCTGACGGAACTGGCGATGCCGATCGCAGATTGAGCCCGTGGCGAGGGGAGTGCGATACGCTGTCGGGGTGGGCCACGGCTGGTGGCCATGAGCAACGCTCCTCCGAGGGCGGAGAGGGATCGAGATGCGCATCGAGTCTTCGGTCACGGCTGTCTCGTGGATCCCGTCCGAGGCGATCGAGGGACTCGCCAAGTTGCCGTTCGCGGTGGGCCTCACCCACTACGACCAGCCGCCTCCGGACGTGCTCGACGACCTCGACGCCTGGCGCGAGAGCGACCGCTTCCGCGAGGCCAACGAGCTGCGCGCATTCATCGAAGTCGAGGACGGCCGCATCGTCGACTTCGGCCATCTCGGCAAGGGGCACATCGGCTCGACGACCGTCCGCCTCGGCCCCGCAGCCGTGACCTTCCAGGCTGTCCATCTGCCCGACTTGCGGCCCGAGCCCGTCGTGGGGCCCGCGTCGGTCCGCTTCGTGCAGACGGTGGGCGGGCGGATGGGCATCCCGACGCCGCGACCGGTGCCCCGAAAACCCTACTTCCAGGTGTCGTCGGCGATCGCCTGGACGACCCTGGCGCTGACCATCGATCTGGATGGTTCGTCGGCGTACGAACTCGTCGGCGCGAGTCCTTTCCCTCGGCACTGGATCTATGACAACGCGGGGGCCCTGGTGGCGAAGTCGGCGACCATCGACTTCAAGACCTGGTTCAACGATTCGTTCGGCGAGCACACGCCCTGGGGCGACTACGACTCGCCCGCGCTGGTCACGGCGGTCGAGACCGCGCTCGAGCGTCAGCTTTCCCGATCGATCATGCAGGCCGGGAAGAAGCCGGAGATCCGGATCCTGAAGCCGGAGGAAAACCTGGTCGAGCAGGGCCAGGCGGGGCACGAACTCTTCCTGCTCCTCGATGGCGTGCTGAAGGTGATCGTCGATGGAACGGACGTCGCCGAGATCGGGCCGGGAGCCGTGCTCGGCGAACGAGCCTTCCTTGAAGGCGGCAACCGGACCTCCACGCTACGCGCGGTCACGCGCTGCCGCGTTGCGGTCACCTCCGCCGAGCAACTCGACGACGCAGCTCTGGCGGCGATCGCGGCCGACCATCACCGCGAGGCACCACCGGGCTAGAAAGGGAGGTCGCCACCATGCGGACGATCCGCCGAGCGCAAGCACTGACCAAGGCCGGGATCAGACGGATCGTGCCGACTGGAGAGCAGGAGATGGGCGAACCGGCGTTCGTGTCGGTCGGGGAGGCCGGCAGCGTCCCGTCGGGCGGTGTGCGGCTCTTCGACGCCGCCGGCCGGCGCGTCACGGTCGCCAATGCCGACGGCACCCTCTACGCGTTCGATGACACCTGCACGCACTTCGGCTGTTCGCTGGCCGAAGGTGACCTCACGGGCACCATCCTCCAGTGCATCTGCCACGGCAGCCGGTTCGACGTGACCACGGGCGCCGTCGTTCGCGGGCCGGCGGCGCGGCCGATCGCGACGCACCGCGTGCGCGTCGTCGAGGACGAGCTGCAGGTCGAGGCCTGAGGGCCCTGCAGGGCGCTCGGGGCGGGAGGGGCCGGTAGAGTTGCGGGCGTGGACGACGAACGCCAGGTCGAGGAGCGGCTGAGGGCCGTCCTGGCGCCTCACGAACGCCTCTACCCGAACGTGCGCTGGATCGCGGCGAGCCGACCGGGGGGACCGCCACGCAACGGTGAATGCGACCTGGTCGTGGTGGCAGGTGACCGAGGGATGCTCCTGGTCATCGAGACGAAGAGCGGTCCGATACGGCGCGATGGGTTCGGCCGCTGGCACATCGTCGGCCACAACCTGCCCGAGTCGCCGTTCCGCCAGGCCGAGACCGGCGCTCATGCGCTTGCCGGTAAGATTCGCGCCAACCCCGGATGGCGCGACGCCGCGCTGCGCGAGATCCAGGCGGTGGCCTTCCCGGGCGTCGACCGGGCAAGCTTCACGGGTGACCTCGCGCCTGACGAGCCCAAGGCGCTGATCATCGACCGCGCGGACCTCACCTCCGAAGCCGCCACGCGGGCAGCGCTGACTCGGGTCCTCGATTTCTGGTCTGGGGACGGTAGCCGCGATCGGGCGTTCTGGGGCGACCAGATGGCGACCATCGATCGGGTGCTCAGCCCAGAGGTGCGCCTCCGTCCGCTGCTGAGCGGCGACATCGAGGCGGGCGAGCACGAGATGTTCACTCCGACGAAACATCAGCTGAAGTTGATCGACACGTTGCGGGGCGAGTGGCGGGCGTCGATCGAAGGCGGCGCCGGCAGCGGCAAGACGCTGATCGCCATGGAGAAGGTGCGCCGCCTCGCCGAAGAGGGCTACAACGTCCTCTTCGTCTGCTTCAACCAGCCGCTTGCGCGGGCCTTCGCGGCGAGCCCGGACCTCGCGCCGCTCATCGCCAGCGGTCGGGTCACGGTCTCGACCTTCCATGAACTCTGTCGCTCGCTCGGAGAGGAGGCCGGAACCCTGCCGCCTCAGCCCCAACAGCCCGGAGCCGACTGGTTCGGGGTCCAGCTACCTGCTGCCCTCGACAAGGCCATCGCGACCATGGGCGGTCGGTGGCAGGCCGTGGTCGTCGACGAGGGTCAGGACTTCGAGGCCGGCTGGCTGGCCTCGCTGGACCTGCTGACGTCGGAGCCCGGCCAGGATGTGTTCTACATATTCCACGATCCCGGGCAATCGCTCTTCCGACCGGACGTCACCGCCAGCATGGGCCTCCGCGAGTACGCGCTGCTCGACAACTGCCGCAACGCCCGCCCGATCCACGACCTCGCCTACCGCTTCTACGGCGGCAGCCTCCAAGTCGACCCGATGAGGGAGGATGGCCGCGAGCCCGAGATCGTCGTTGCCGAGCCTGGCGAACCGACCGTCGCCGCCGTCCGGGACCTGCTCCATCGGCTGGTCGTCGATGAAGGCGTGGACCGGGAGCGGATCGTCGTGCTGACGGGCACCAGCCTGGAGCGAAGCGTGATCTGGAAGCAGCGGCGCTTCAAGGGCGACCTGGTGCTCTGGAACGGCTCCGTCGACGATGCCGGGCACAAGCTCGGCCTCGCCGCCGACGCGGTCCCCCGACAGCCCCCGCGCACGATCCTGTGCGAGACGATCCACAGCTTCAAGGGGCTCGAGCAGGACGTCGTCGTGCTGGTGGAACTCCGCCCGGACGATGAGCGGCTACGGGGCCTCCTGTACATCGGCCTGACCCGCGCCCGGCATCACGTGGCGCTGGTCGTGCCTCCCGAGATGGCGGACGTGGTCAGACATCGGTCGGGTTGAGGCCCGCAACCTTGCCCGCCGCGGGCGTCCTTGGGACGGCGATCCGTGATCACCATGCCTCGTTCGACGCCTACTTTCGCGGTTATCAGCGGCCGATGGCGCTGCGCTCCCGACACAGGCGCACTGGCCCCTGCGCTCAGGCGCCCTCGATCGCAAAGCCCACGGAGCGCGCCGCCAGGGCAAGCTCGCGATCGTGGGTCGCCAGGGTCAAACCTCTCTGAGCCCGTCAGGATCGCTCGATGGCTCGCTTAGCCGTCCTCGGTAAGTCCGAACAGGCCCGCGACCGATAGCCCATCGTCGAGGCCCGGCCGCCAGATCCCGCGCCCGTCCTCGATGATCGCGAGATCAGCGCGCTGGCCCGGATCGGCGTTGATGAGCCAATCGAACCAGGACAGCGGCACGGTCAACTCGCGCCCGTCGGCCAACTTGACGGCGAGTTGATCATCCGGCACGCGGGCGCTAATCGCAAGCGGCTGGCTATCGGGTCGATGAACAATCGAAGGACTCACGCCGGTGAATCTGAGTGGCTAGGAGATCGCCACTCGTGAGTCTGATCGGAGCGGTCATTCACGATGTCGGCTGACCATTGGCCGACGCTGATTGTGACGCCCGCGCCCGATACGACATACCGTACTGAGTCGTTCGTGGGCTCGCGCAGCAGGTTCGCTGCAGCTTCGCGCATCAGATCCGAAAGCCGTCGACCGCGGCGTCGCGCCAGCCCGTGCAAGGCTCGTGCCATATCGCCGTCGAGCCGCACCGACAAGACGACGGAGGGGTTCCTGACCTCAACGTCGATCGGCTCGAGGTCGCTGACATCTAGCGCAGGTTGCGCGGGCGTGCTCGTTGCCATGCGGTTTGCTCCCAGCTTCCCGAGTCCCATCCGGTGACGACATCCCAGACACCTGGGGTCCGAGTGGGCTGAACGACGATCGTCAGCAACCTGCCGCCGATCGAGCGTCCGATCATCAGCTCCCGCAGGACGACCTTGTCACGGAAGAACGCCGGGTCATCCCACGAGACTTCGAGCACCTCCTCAGCGGCGACGCCATGAGCCGCGAGTTCGTCTTCGGCACCTGCCGAGATTCGCAGTTCGTCGACGTACCGCCTTGCCAAGGGGAGGCTCCTCGCATATGCTTGTATACAATGTCTACAGGCCTTCGTCAAGGGAACACAAGATGACCAGTACGCGATCTCGCTCCACTAGCCGTATGCCTCTGCCACGCGCTGGCATCGAGTACGTGATCCTGGCCGACGCCGTGGAGGCCCTCAACGGGAAGCTCTATCTGATGGGCGGGGGATGGAGCACGATCAGCACGCCGGATCTCTCTCGGCCGCTTGGGCTGGCGATCGCTTGCGGGGTAGAGGTGCCGTGGAGCGAGACCGACGATGACCACGGGGTGTCACTTCGCATCGACGATACGGACGGCAACACTATCGTTCCGGCACTTACCATCCAATTCAAGACCGGTCGCCCGGCGACGCTCGAACGCGGCGCCGTCACTCATGTCCCGTTCGCCATAAGGGCGGAGATCCAGTTCCCGGCGGCTGGTGAGTACGTCGTGATCGCTCGCGTCGATGACCGATCAGAAGGGGAGCGGAGGCTCTCCTTCTTCGTCAAAGGGCAAAACGTCGGCACGTAGCCGGGCACGCGTGTCACGCTAGGTGGCACGAAGCGGGGGCATCGTTCTGGAAGTGCCACACATCGAGGGATCGGTAGCTGGGGGCGTCGCCGCGCGTGTGCCCGGGGCGCTGACCGACGAGCAGCGCGCCATCGTGGAGTTCGGTGATGGTCCAGCGACCATCATCGCGGGGGCGGGCACCGGCAAGACCCGCGTCATCGTCGAACGCGTGCGCTGGCTCCTGGAGAGCCACGCGGGCCCGGGCGAGCCGCTCCTCCCCGAACAGATCCTCGTCCTGACCTACAACGTCAAGGCCGCGCGCGAGCTTGGC
>Ga0315281_10001991_pt1 | contig 30347 bp, 29 predicted proteins | sample YL17G07_0_MG_FD_204540 | JGI IMG/M metagenome (GOLD analysis project Ga0315281, IMG submission 204540) | Sediment microbial communities from Yellowstone Lake, YNP, Wyoming, USA - YL17G07_0 | ecosystem: Environmental > Aquatic > Freshwater > Lake > Sediment | place: USA: Wyoming | collected...
CGAGGGTACTGGAGGTCCGAGTTGCCGCGCCCGTCCGTCGCGGCGGACCGGCCGATCGACCCCGCGAACACGCCGTCGGCTCCGAACACGCGCACCTCGCGGAGCGCCTGGTCCGTCACGAAGATGCGGTCGTTCTCGTCGATCGCTACGTCCTGCGGGTCCGACAGCGCGTCGCGCCCGATCGCCCGCAGGAACGTGCCCTGCGACGAGTACTCCTTCACCTCGTGGTTCCCGGTGTCCACTACCCACAGGCGGCCGAAGCTGTCGATCGCCATGCCGCCCGGCCTGTCGAGGCTGATGCTGTCGAGCGCCAGTCCGCCGGTGCCACCGGGGCCGGCGCCGCCCGCATTCGCCGTCCACTTGCCGATCGTGGCGAGCAGCGTGCCGCCGCTGCTCACCAGCACGACGCGGTCGTTGTTCGAGTCGCTCAGCCAGATGTCGCCCCGGTCCGTGACGGCGATGCCACCGGGGCGGAACGGGTGCGCAGCCCTCGGCAGCAGCGGACGGATCACGCCCTTGACCTGCCCCGCGGTAGTGAGCTGGATGACGCTCCCGAACAGCGGCGCGGCGACGAAGACGTCGCCGTCGTGCGCGGTCATCGCCACGGCATGCGCCACCGAGGTCGCGCCATCGGGGTCGCTCTCGAAGATCCGGGCCAGGTGTCCGTCCGCCGCGACCGTCATCACACGTCCGCGATTCGTGTCGAGCAGGAAGATGTGGCCGCTCGCCACCGCCACGCCCGCCGGGAGGTCCGGCGAGTCGGGCGCCACGTTCCCCGCGTCATCCGTCGAGAACGCGGGGATGGACTGAACGAGCCGGGCGGTCAGGATGCGATCTTCCGGCGCGCCACTCCCGTCGGAAGACGCGCCGGGCGCCACGCCGGCGGCGGAGACCACCTTCCGAATGTCATGACTCTCAGGAGCGGCCGGGCCGGCCGCGACGCTGGAGTCGCTTCCCCGTGTGCGCGGCACCACCACCGCGACGAACACGGCTACCGCGGCGAGCACCGCCAGCGCCGGGACCAGCGGGTTCCGGAGCCGGGCGGGCAGCGGGATCGAGCGCAGTGATCGCCGCCGGGTCAAGACGGGCGCCGCCGAAGCGGCGGCCGGCGCGGTCGCGATGCCCAGCACCGTCCGCACCAGCACCAGGCCCAGCACGCCCCACACCGCGAGGACGGCGAGCCCCGCCCCGAGGGGCGCCCATGCGCGCGGCGTCGCCAGCCCGAACGACGCGTTCTCGTGCATGTGCGGCGGCGCCGTGGAGTCGAATCGAAGCACAGTCTGCGATGGCGCGCGCGCCGCGTCGCCCGCGTAGCGGACCACCACGGTGTGCTGGCCCTTCCACGTCGGCTGGTATGGCAGCGATGCCGCGCCGGTCGTGTCGGTCATCGCGCTGCCCAGCATCATCAGCCGCTCGCCGAACACGGTGGAGAGTTCATAGAAGAGAAGCTGCGCGCCGTGCTCCGGCGTGTCGTCTCCGGCCAGCAACCTCGCGGAGAGCGTGATGGTGGTGTGCCCGGGGAGTTGGCTGCCGAGGCTCACGCTCTGCAGCACTGTCGCGCGCTGTCCGCCGCCGGGGCCCTCGGCCCTAGCCGCCGTGCTAGCTGACAGGCCCAGCGCGAGAAGGATGAGCGCGAGAACGGCCGCGGCGAGTTTCGTGCTTCGCATAGCCTATCCTCCCGCGCCGCCGGCGGCCGCGTGGTGGCGTTCCGCCTCCGCCGCGATCTCCTCGATCTCGAAGATCGAGATGATGGGGAACAGCCGGAAGAAGAGCATCATCAGCAGCGGGATCGCTGCCGCCGCCCCGAGGGTGATCGCCACCTCGACGCGGCTCGGGTAGTAGACCACCACGTCAGACGGCATAAGCGGCTGCGCCAGCCCTGGCACGACGATGAGGAACCGCTTGAGCCACATGGCCAGCACCACGGCGAGCGCCGCGACGCTGATGCCGCGGACGTTTCGCGTCCAGGGCAGCGCGACCAGCAGGATCGGCACGATGAGTCCGCCGATCCCGAAGAGCCACATGAACAGCGCCAGCCGGCCCACTAGCAGCAGCTCCAGGATCGAGCCCGGGCCCTGGTGCATCTTGTAGCCCTCGGTCAGGTACTCGGCGAACATGAAGTACCCGTACCCCGCGCCCAGCGTCATCATCAGGAATGCCAGGTACTTGAAGTGCTTCTCCTCGATGTACGCCTCGAGGTGGTACGCCCAGCGAAACGCCGCCGTCACCAGGATCACCGTCGCCACGCCCGAGAACATCGCCGCGAGCACGAAGTACGGCGCGAGGATGGTGCTGTCCCACGCGGGCCGCGACGTCACGCCGAAGAGGAACGCCAGCACCGAGTGCACGGACACGGCCAGCGGGATGATCACGATCGCCACGACCGTCGTGCCCCATTCCAGGATGTGCTTCTGCGCCGGCGTGCCCTGCCATCCCAGCGACAGCCACCGGTACAGCAGCTCGCGCGCCTTCCCGGCGGATGGCCCCAGCCGGTCGCGGCACTCCGCGATGTCGGGGATGAGAGGCAGGTACAGGAAGATCACGCCCGCCACCAGGTACGTCGTGACGGCGATCACGTCCCAGAGCACGGGTGATCCCACCTGCCCGTAGCGGAACAGGTAGATCATCCGCTCGGGGCGCCCCATGTCGATCAGCGGAAACACCGCGCCGACCAGCACCGACGTCACCGCCATCGTCTCCGCCAGCCGCGAGAGCGGCGCCCGCCACGGCGCGTTCGTGAGCCGCAGGATCGCGGACGTCATCGCGCCGCCGTAGCTGATGCCGATGAAGAACACCATGTCGCCGATGTAGAAGCCCCACGACACCCGCTGGCTCAGCCCCGTGACGCCCAGCCCCGACCTGAGCTGCTGGAGGTAAGCGACCAGCGCCGCGAACACGATGAGCGAGAGCGCCGCGGCGATCACCCAGAAGTACTGACCCGGCCGCAGGATCGGCCGCATCGCGGCTTCGGCCAGGTCATCCTGCTCTTGTTGCTGTAGCGCCACCATGGGTGCCCCTAGCTCCAGTGCTGCCCTTCGATCGTCTGCCCGTGTCCCGCGACGTACCACACGCGCGGGCTGGTGTTCAGTTCTTCCTTCAACCGGAACCCGTCGTTGTCACTGAGATAGCGCGACATCTCGTACGTCTCGCCGGCGCGATTCGTCATCACGCGCGTGTTGAGATCGGCGATGTAGAGGGCGCCCATCGGGCACACCTCCACGCACGCGGGCAGCTTGCCCTGGTCGACGTAGTGCACGCACAGCACGCACTTCCCGACGGTCCCCAGCCGCTGTGGCACCGGGAACTCCGGCATCGGGTTGTCGTACGGCTTCGGGGGCTTCGGCGGCTCGTGGAAGTTGAAGTAGCGTGCCTCGTAGGGGCAGGCCGCCATGCACAAGCGGCAGCCGATACAGCGGTCCTGGTTCACCAGGATGACGCCTTCTTCGCTCTTGAACGTCGCCGCGACAGGGCACACCTTCAGGCAGGGCGGGTTCTCGCACTGCATGCAGAGGCGGGGCATGAAGAACTTGTTCCCGTTGGTGTCCTCCACCTCGTAGATCTTGATCCACTCCATCTCCTTGGACAGGTAGTGGGTGGTCTGGCACGCGTCCGTGCAGTACTTGCAGCCGTCGCACCGCCGGAGGTCCACCACCGCCGCCCACTGATGCTGGTCGTGCGGCGCCTCCGGCGTCGGCGGAGGCGCCGCGATCGCCGGCGAGCTGCCCATGTCGCGCAGCGCGTACCAGCCGGCCTGGCCCGCCAGCACGAACGCGGCCGTCGCCCCGAACGCCTGCAGCATCTCCCGCCGCGAGAGGAGCCGCGACGGATCGGACAGCTCCGGGTGAGTGAATGCGTCTTCTGGCGCCACGCGATGGCCTCCTGTGCCCGCATGAGTCCACCACGTCCTGGCGGGCGCTCCACGGGCATCACGGCAATTGTGCGCGGATCAGTGCCGGTTGACATGCGTGGTACCGCTCCAGCGCACACGGGCGGATCTACCCGCGTCAATCGGAAAGTCTGTATCCCCGGGTACATGCCGAGAGGCGCCGGCAGGCGCTTACTACGTATAACTACGGGCTTGGAGAGTGCCATGGCCGAGGTATCAGCTCCGGCGACCGGCGCGGCGGTGCGCGTCATCATCGCGGACGATCACGCGCTCATTCGCGAGGGCACCAGCCGCATCCTCGAAGCGCAGCCTGACATCGTCGTCGTCGGCGAGGCGGGTGACGGCGCCAGCGCGGTCGAGATCGTCCTCCGCCTCCAGCCTGACGTCGCGCTGCTCGACCTGCGGATGCCCGTCCTGAACGGGATCGACGCGACGCAGAGGATACGCGCGCAGGCGCCGAACGTCGCGATCCTCGTGCTCAGCGCGTACGACGATGACGAATACGTGTCGGCCGTCCTGAAAGCGGGCGCCTCCGGCTATCTTCTGAAGACGGTCCGCGCCGTCGAACTCATCGAGGCCGTCAGGCGCCTCCGCATGGGCGAGGTCGTGCTCCATCCCGCGATCGCGGGCAAGCTGGCGCGCCTCTTCGTCAACGACTTCGATGCGGCGCTGGGAGAGCACCAGCTGACTCCTCGCGAGATGGACATCCTGCGGCTGGTGTGCCTCGGCCGCCTGAACAAGGAGATCGCGGCGGAACTCAGCCTGAGCATCCGCACCGTCGAAGGCCACTTGAACGCGATCCTCAGCCGCCTGAACATGCGGTCGCGCACCGAAGCGGCCATGTACGCGGCGTCGAAGGGATGGTTCGCCGTGAACGGCTCCTCACCATGGGCACGTACGTAGAACCGGCCGCGCGGACGGTGCCGCGATCGGACGCCGCGCCCGCGCCGTTCCGGCGATTCGGTGCGCTGCGCGCCAGCGTCAGCCTGCCGTGGAGCGACCGCCGCTTCTGGGTGGTCCAGGGGCTGGTGTTCGGCGTCGCGGGCCTCCACAACGTGCTCGAGAGAAGCGCGTCGCTGCCCCAGTCCGACCTGCTCTGCTTCGTGCCGACGTCGTTCTTCTTCATGCCGGTCGTCTTCGCCGCGGTCAACTTCGGCATGCGCGGATCGATCGCCACCGCCGCCTGGTGCACGCTCCTGACGCTGCCCAACACGCTGTTCTGGCACAGCGGCCTCGAGCGCTACGGCGAAGTCTCGCAGCTCGGATTCGTCGCGTTCGCGGCCATATTCCTCGGTGCGCGGGTGGACCAGGAGCGCAGAGCGTACGCGCGCCTTGCGGCGGTCTCGCGCGAGCTGGAGCTGTCGCAGTCGCGGTATCGCGAGCTGTTCGAGTCCGCCGCCGAAGGCATGCTCGTGCTCGACGGAGATCGCCGGATCGTCGAGTGCAACGCCGCCGCCCGCGCGCTGCTCAACCCCGCGCGCCGGGACGTGCGCCGCCGTCATCTGGGCGACGTCCTGCCGCCCGACGCCGCGCGTCAGATCACGGATCAGATCGCCCATCCGGAGAGCGCGCCTCGCGCCATCGCGCTGCAAGAGCGGGGGACGGGGGCAACGTGGGTGGAACCGCTGTGCACGCCGATCGAAGCAGACCCGCCGACCACGCAGGTGTTGCTACGCGATGTGACGCGGCAACGGCGGCGCCAGATCGGTCTCGAGACCTACACCGCGCGGGTGCACGAGGTGCAGGAGGACGAGCGGCGCCGGATCGCCCAGGAGATCCACGACGAGACCGTGCAGTCGCTCGTCCTGCTTTGTCGCGAACTCGACGATCTCGAAGGGGGCGCCGGGGCCACGTCCGCTCACGTCGCCGACAGCCTGCGGCAGGCGCGGGAGCACGCGGAGCAGGTCGTGGCCGGGCTGCGCGTCATCATCCGCGGCATCCGTCCGCCCCTGCTCGACGAGCTGGGCGTTCCGCCCGCCGTGCAGCGGCTGCTGACCGATCTCGCGTCCCACTCCCAAATCCGCACGAATCTCGCGGTCACCGGCAGGCCCCGCCGCGTCAGCGACAGCGTCGAGCTAGCGCTGCTGCGCATCGCGCAAGAGGCGGTCCACAACGCGGAGCGCCACGGCTCGCCGTCCCGCATCGAGGTCTGCATCGCCTACGAACCCGAGCGCATCGAGTTGTCGGTCCGCGACGATGGCGGCGGCTTCGTCCCGCCGCAGGAGCCATCCGACCTGGCGAATCGGGGGAAGTGGGGCATCATCGGCATGCAGGAGCGCGCGCGAGAGATGGGCGGCGAGCTCTGCATCTCCTCCGCGCCCGGTGCCGGCGCCACCGTTCGCGCAACGTTCGACATCTGACTCGTTCGATTCCAGCGCACGCGGAGACCGCCCGGCTCGAACCAGCCGTTTGGCACTGAACTTGGTCGCGCGCCGGGCGTAGCATGAAACCAGAGGCATGGCGGGTGCTCCGAGCGGAGGAGCCGTGATGACCAGGGCAGCGTGGGACGGAGTCATGGCGGACGGCCGGCTGTATCGCGACCGCACGCACGCAGGCGAGCGCCTCGCGGCGCGCCTCGACGCCTATCGCGACACAGGCGCGCTGGTGCTCGGCATCCCGCGCGGCGGCGTGCCGGTCGCGGTGGAGGTCGCGCGCCTGCTCGAAGCCGATCTCGACGTCGTCGTGGCGCGGAAGTTGCGCGCGCCCGGTTATCCCGAGCTGGCCATCGGCGCCGTCACCGCCAACGGAGGGCAGTTCCTCAACGACGACATCATCCGCGAGCTTGCGGTATCGCACGACTACCTGGCGCAAGAGATCGCGGTCCAGATGGCGGACGCCCGGCGGCGCGAGGAGCGCTTCCGCGGCGGCCGCGCGCCGCGCGACCTCATCGACCGCGTCGTGATCGTTGTGGACGACGGGCTGGCGACCGGCGCGACGATGCATGCCGCGGTCCGGTCCGTCCGTACCGGCCAGCCGGCGCGGCTCGTGGTCGCCGTGCCCGTCGGCTCCGCGCAGGCGTGCGAGGACCTTCGCAAGGAGGCGGACGAGTTGATCTGCCTGCTGGCGCCGGAGGACTTCTGGGCGGTCGGCGCCTACTACGTCCACTTCGAGCCCGTGGAAGACGACGAGGTGACGCGCATCCTGCACGCGGCTCACCGGGAAGCCGCGGTCGACACCGTCGGGCTGGACGAGCGGCGCCTGCGCGATTGACCGGAGGCGCGTAGAACCATGAGGCTTGCGATTCTGCCCGGGACGGCTAACAGCACGCTGGCGAGCGCCATCGCCGCGCTGCTCGGGACGGCCGCGCGGCAGCGCGACATCACCCGGTTCCCTGACGGCGAACTGGGGATCAGCCTCACCGAGAGCGTGCGCGGCGACGACGTGTACGTCGTCCAGCCGGCGAGCCCGCCGGTGAACGAGCATCTCGTCGAACTGCTGCTGCTCGCCGACGCCTGCCGCCGCGACGGCGCCGCCCGCATCACCGCCGTCATGCCGTACGTCGGCTACGCGCGCCAGGATCGCCGCACCGGGCGGAGCGCGCTCGGCGGCCGGCTGATGGCGGACCTGATCGCCGCAGCCGGCGTAGACCGCGTGGTGGCCGTCGACGTGCATACCCCCGCGATCGAGGGGTTCTTCGGCGCGCCGGTCGAGCACCTCACCGCCGTGCCGCTGCTCGCGGAGCGCGCGCGACCGGGACTGCCGCGCGACAGCGTGATCGTCGCGCCTGACCTCGGGGCGGCGAAGCTCGCAGAGCGCTACGCCCGCCTGCTCGACCTGCCGGTGGCGTTCGTCCACAAGCGGCGTATAACCGCGACCGAAGTGGCGGTGCACCAGGTCACCGGCGACGTCGCGGGCCGCGCGCCGCTCATCGTCGATGACATGATCAGCACCGGCGCCACGATCGAGGCCGCCGCGAACGCAGTGCTCGCCGCCGGCGCGCGATCGGAGATCACCGTCGCCGCGACACACGCGCTGCTCGTCGGGCGGGCGGTCGAGTGGCTGCGCGGCCTGGGGCTGCGGCGCCTCGTCGTGACCGACAGCGTGGCGTTGCCCGCCGACGCGCCGCTGCCGCTCGAGGTGGTGAGCCTGGATCGGCTCCTGGCGGACGCCCTCGCGCGCCTGCACGGGGCGCCCGCGCCCGGTGCCGCCGCTGCGTCGGGCTAAGTCCTCGGCTGCGGAAGTTCAGCGCCGCTCGTCCTCGTCCTCTGCCGCGGGCACGGCTTCGTCCGGGTGCATCTGATCTTCGTGATCGGAGGCGCACTCGGCCGAGCAGAAGATCGCCTCGCAATACCTGCAGTCGACGATCTCGTCCGCTTCGTTCGGGTCGTCGGGGAGTTCTTGTCCGCACGTGCCGCATCTGACCATGATCGTTGCCTCCGTGCCTGCCGCCCTGCGGTGCGGCCCGTCACCCGCCCGCGCGCGTGCCTTTGCGTTTCTCCTGCGGGGCGTTCTGTCCCAGATGGCGCGCGAACCACGCCCGCGCCAGGCGCGCGACCTGTTCGAGCGTCCCCGGCTCCTCGAAGAGGTGCGTCGCGCCCGGGACGATCTCCAGCCGCTTCTCGACCCGCAGCGCGTCCAGCGCCTCGCGATTCATCTCGATCACCGCCAGGTCGTCGCCGCCGACGATGAGCAGCGTCGGCGCGCGGACCGCCGGCAACGCGGATTCTGCGAGATCGGGACGGCCACCGCGCGAGACGACGGCGCCGATCTCGCCGGGCCGCTGCGCCGCGGCGACGAGCGCGGCGCCCGCGCCCGTGCTGGCGCCAAAGTAGCCGAGCTTCAGTCCGCCGGTCTCTGGCTGCGCGCGCAGCCAGTCCGTCGCGGCGACCAGCCGCTCCGCGAGCAGGCCGATGTCGAAGCGCAGCTGGCGCGTCTGCATGTCGATGTCCTCTTCCTCCGGTGTGAGGAGGTCCATCAACAGCGTCGCCAGCCCGCCCTCCCGGAGGGCGCTCGCGACGTACCGGTTCCGCGGGCTGTGGCGGCTGCTGCCGCTGCCGTGTGCAAACAGGACGAGGCCACGAGCGCCGGCCGGGATGTTCAGTTCGCCCTGAAGCTTCGCTCCGTCGGCGGGTATGACGAGCGAGACGTCGTTCTCTTCGGATGGAAAGGTGTCGGTCATCTCGCGATCCCCTCTCTGCGGCTGATCGCTGAGCGCGGGCGTCACGTCGCGTCTCCGCGCCTGCGCGGGCCGCGTTGGCTACTGGTACCGGAGGATGGCCGCCACGCCGTGCGGACCCAGCAGGCCGGCTGCCTCGCCGCGCACGAACTCCACGTCCGCGTCCGTGGCCATCGCGAGACGCGCCGCCCGCGCCGCCAGGTCGTCGATCGGCCACAGCGGCTCGTCGCAGAGCGGGCAGATCTCGGTGCGCCGCTTGACCACGAAGTGGCCCTCGGGGCACGCGTAGCCGGCGACGGTCTCGCCCTCGATCAGTACCAGCCGGTGGACGCTCCCTTCGCACAGCGCGGCGAGCGTGTCTTCCCAGCCCGTGACCGCGCGTTCCTCTTTCGGCGCCCGCTCCAGGATCTCCCGCACCAGCGCCGACTCGTGGGTGCGCTCTGCCTGCTCCGCGATACCTGCAACGCGCCCGAGGATGTCGGCGTCCGACGCGTAGAACTCGCCCGCGAACTCCCCGGCGACCCGTGCGGCGAGCGAGCGCGGCAGCATCGGCCGGAGCGCCGCCAGCGACTCCGGAGGCCCGCCGACGATCAGCCGGTCGAAGGCCCGTCGCCGGCTCAACTGCCACAGCTCGTCGACGACGCGCTGCATGTGCAGGTGCACGTGATACTCGACGTGGCGGACGTACCCGGCCTGGGAGCTGTGGACGCGTCCGGGGCCCATCTCGGCGATCTTGCCGCGTCCGCGCGGGGGGCCTCCGGTGGCCCACCCGTGACCGGCGATGCGCCCGGGGAGCGGCGCTTCAAACTCGATGCGCTCCTCGATGCGCCCCATCCACACGGTGAAGATGCGGGCGCGCTCCTTGTCCACCAGCGCCACGCAATACCGCTCGTGCTCGTCCAGCGCCGCGATCAGCGGCAGGAGGTAGGGCCGCGGCCAGAACCGCGCCCCGGCGAGCACCGGCACGTCGAGCGCCACCGGCAGGAATACGTCGAGGGCCAGCGAACTGAAGATCGCGACCGAGCGCCCCGGCGCCTCGCCCCAGCTGCGGACGTACGTGTTCACGCGGTCGATCTCTTGCTCGAGCCGCACCGCCATGTCGCTGTCGCGTAGCTGCGCCCGCAGCGGCTTCCAGAGATCGAGCAGCGCCGCCGCGAACCCTTCGCGCTGCATCTCGGACGGTTCCACGTCCAGATACGCGCTGAGGACGCCATCGTCCGGCGCCTCCAGCCGCATGACGCGGTCCAGCGTATCGGCCTGGAACCGCAGCGCCGGATAGGTCTCCAACGAGATGGCGGGGTCGTTGTGCGGCATAGACACCTCATGACGCTATCTGGCTGTGGCTGAACCCCAGTTGTGCTCGTCGCGCCGGTGTTCAGCCCGTGTCCGCTTCCCCACCACCGGCCGGCGACCCGCCCCGCCAGTGTGCGCCGTTCCCGCAGAGCGCCGTACCAAGACTACCACCGCGAACGCACGCTGGAACCTGCCGTCCGGCTCACACTTCGCGACGAGCGGCTGGCGTCTTCGCGACGTTGCCTGGCGCGGACCGGCGAGCACCAGGCTGCGCGCCGGCAGGTACAACAAAGCTCCGGGCCATCGCCCAGAGCCTCTTCACGCTATTCGATTGTCTTGTCTGCCGGCGCCCTTCGTCTTGGCTCGCTACCGGTTCATTCCGAACCGAGGGGGCGTCGCCACATCCGTTTCCGGAGGGTCCTCCGCCCGCAGTCCGCGCCTTCGAGCGTTTTCTTTTCAGCGAGTTACGGGTCGGGGCGCCGGGTTCGTGTTGGGCTTACCCATTACGCTTCTCGTACCTCCCTTCACTACTATTATACCACTCCTGTCAACCCTTGATCACGCCCAGCGGCCGCATCTTCGCGACGTTGCGGGAGATGCCCGCGCGTTCGAGCACGTCGACGACGTTGGCGACGTCCTTGTACGCCTCGCTCGCCTCCTCAGCCAGCGCCGCGCGGTTGTGGCAGCGCACGACGATGCCGGAGTCGGCGAAGCCTTCTGGTCCTGCCTGGTCGCCGGGGTTGCGGTCAGGTTGGCGCGGCGCGGTCCCGATTTCAAAGCGCGTCATGTCACCCACACGATGAACCGATGGTCTGCGTGCCGTCGCTCCTTCAGGGGGTGCCGCCGGTCAAGGCGTGACCTTTGAAGAACGTCCACATCAGTTGGGTCGCGTCGATAGTGTCCGTCGCGGGTCTGAATATGGCTCCATCCGCCGAGTTGCTCATCTCCTTCTGGACCTTGCTGCCCGGCCAACTGTGGCCGCCGTCGGCGATGACGAAGAACCGAACGGCGCTGGCTTGATCACAGCCGCCGAAGTCCCGCTCCTCAACGTCGACGGCCACCTGGACAACGTTTGGGTCAGGACCGCAACCGTCGGCAGACGCCCAGCTGCCGACTACCTGCTCGACCGGCGGAACTCCAAACAGGTTGTCGGGCGGGCAGGTGGGCGCGCTCGGGGTCGGGCGCGGCAGGTTCTGAGCGAGCGCAAGAGGGACGTTCCCGACGCCGCCGCAGTACGGTGCCACGACGTCCTGCTTGCCGTAGAAGACCACCAGAGGGATCGGGCGCGGCGGATGGCACGCGGCGGAGCGCCTGATCCCGGACACGAGGCCGACGGCGGCGATCCGGTCGCCGCGGAGACAGGCGAGCACCGAAGCCAGGACGCCGCCACCGGAGTACCCGTCGATGTAGACCCGCGCCGTATCCACGCAAGCTGTCGCTTCCACTTCATCGAGCATCGAGGTGATGAACTGCACGTCCACGTTCGCAGCGTCCTCGGCGAAGTTCCACGTGCCTGCTCCTTGCGGCGTTAGGACAATGAATGTCTCTCGTGCGGCCACGGCTTCAAACGCGCTGATCGCGACCTGCTGGTCGATGTTGCCCACCAGCCCATGCAGGTCGATCACCACTGGCGACGGGCGGTCGTCCGTGTGCTCCGGAAGGTAACGGCGGTACGTCCGTTGGGCCCCCGCCACGGCGATCGTCTCTGTGGCCGCGCCCGATGCCGATGGGTTCGGACCAGGACAACCAGACGAAGGTCGAACCGGCGCCATCGAGACCGCGGCTGTAGGCGCGGCTGCCGTCGCGGTGCCCGACGCCGGTTGTGTCGGCACGACGTTCGGTGACGACGAGCACGCGGCCCCTACGATGGCGCCGAAGAGCACGCACATCGTGACAATGCGCCCCTTTTGGCGGCGGACGCTGGAAGGGCGACAGACCCGGATCAGAAAACCGATGAAGACGTGGATCATGTGCATTCGCGGACCTCACAACTAAGATGAGCCCCCTCCGCGTCTCGTCCGTCGATGAGCAAGACGATTGGGTCTTCTTGAAGCCGCCTTTGTACCTCCGCGGGGCTGCTGGCCAGGACCTCCGCCTGCGCATCGGCGACCATCCGCATGAACGTCTTTGCCCTTAAGAGTCCTGCTACCTATTCGAGTTCTCGGCTGACAAAGCCCTTGGTCGCCCGGCGCATGGCTTCTCTGCGAGAGCGCCGGGCGACCTGTCTCACGCCGGCGCCTGGATTCGTGCAGGGACTCCACGAGTTATCGCGGAGAGCTTTTCCAGGACCGTCAGCCCGTCGTCATAAGCAGCCTGAAACGGCCGCCGCCCGCCACATACCGGCGTCTCCCTGATCCGCCGTGTGGTTGGCCATAGTGGTCCCCATCGTGGCGTCTGCCAACATGTTGCAAGCTCCCACAAACCCGTTGCCTGGGGCTGCGCTCGCTCTTGAAGCCCCCGCGCTGCCGGCAAAGCCTGCGACCAGCACGAGCGCGACCACCGCGGAGACAAACCGTCTCTGCCGATGGCTGAACTTGATCATCATTTCGTCTTCCTCCATTCACTGCGACCGGGGCTCGCGAATCCAGGTCGTCGAGACTCGCCCCGGGAATCTTGACGCCGGCTCTAAAGCCGGAGCGAGCAGGACGTTAGCCGGGACTCCGACGCGCCTGCCCAGTTGTTCGCCATCCCTCCTTCCTCCCCGTGGTTCAATTCAGCCAAGCGCCCCCGCACTTGGGCTGCGCGCTCCCAAGCCGGGCGAATCGCCTGGTACGGTGGAGGCTAGGGGAGGAAGAGTCGCCCGGCATCCGTGAAACACGGCATCTTTGAAACGGCGCCGCCTCCATCAACCGGCCTACCCCGCCTGCACCCCTTCCGGGGGACAGTGCTGACGCTACGCCGGAACGGGAGCAGATCAAGAGCCGAACGGCCCATGATCTCTTTCAGGAGCTGGAGCCCGCGACGCGGAGTTCGGCGACACGCCCAGTCATTGTGCGACGTGGCGTCCTTGACGATCTGCCGATGCCGCGATCTCACGTGTCCCGGCTTCGCGCACACCGTCAAGGTTCCTGCGTCGCGGCATCGAAGACGTGCAGGCGCCGCTAACCTTTGATCACGCCCAGCGGCCGCATCTTCGCGACGTTGCGGGAGATGCCCGCGCGTTCGAGCACGTCGACGACGTTGGCGACGTCTTTGTACGCCTCGCTCGCCTCCTCAGCCAGCGCCGCGCGGTTGTGGCAGCGGACGACAATGCCGGAGTCGGCGAGGCGCCGCGCGACATCCACACCTTTGAGCAGCCGCTTCGCCTCGTGGCGGCTGCGGATGCGGCCGGCGCCGTGGCACGTCGAACCCCAAGTCTCCTCCATCGCGCGCGGCTGACCGACCGCCAGGAATGAGTAGCGCGCCATGTCCCCCGGCACGAGCACCGGCTGCCCGATGTCGCGATAGCGCTCCGGCACGTCGGGATGGCCGGCCGGGAACGCGCGCGTGGCGCCCTTGCGGTGCACGCACACGTCGATGTCCGCGCCCTCGAATCGATGACGCTCGATCTTCGCGATGTTGTGCGCCACGTCGTACACGAGGTGCATGCCCATCTCCTCGGCGGTACGGTGGAAGACGTGCTCGAACGAGCGGCGCACCCAGTACGCGATGTATTGGCGGTTCGCCCACGCGAAGTTTGCCGCCGCGGCCATCGCGGCCAGATAACGCCGTCCTTCATCTGACCGGATGGGCGCGCAGGCGAGCTGCCTGTCGGGCAGCTCAATGTCGTAGCGCGCCGCGGCGACCTCCATCACGTCGAGGTAATCCTGGCAGACCTGGTGCCCGAATCCGCGCGAGCCGCAGTGGAAGAAGACGACAACCTGGCCCGGCGCGCTGATGCCGAACCGCGCGGCGACGGCGGGATCGTACACCGTGTCGACGACCTGCACTTCGAGGAAGTGGTTGCCGGCGCCGAGCGTCCCGAGCTGCGCCGCGCCGCGTTGCCGCGCCCGGGTGCTCACGGCGGCGGGGTCCGCGCCCGCGAGGCAGCCGCCGCTCTCGGTGGCATCCAGATCCTGCGGCCAGCCGTAGCCGCGCTCGACCATCCAGGCGGCGCCGCGCATCATGACGGCGTCGAGTTCGGGGTCGCTCAGCACCAGCGTTCCTGTCCCGCCGAGGCCCGCCGGCACATCGCGGAACAGCTGGTTGACGAGGTCCATGATCCGCGGCGCGACATCACGCTCGGCGAGGCTCGTCGCGATGAGGCGGGTGCCGCAGTTGATGTCGAACCCCACGCCGCCCGGCGAGACGACGCCGTCTTCCACGCGCATCGCCGCGACGCCGCCGATCGGGAATCCGTACCCCCAGTGGATGTCCGGCATCGCCAGCGACCGCCAGACGATGCCAGGCAGCGTCGCTACGTTGGCCGCCTGCTCGATCGCCTGCTCCTCCAGGAGGATGGCGAGCAGCGCCTCGTCGGCATAGATGCGCGCGGGGACGCGCATGCCCGCCTTGTAGCTGGCCGGTAGCTCCCACCGATACGCATCGACCCGCTGCAGGATGTGGCGCCAGTCGGTCATGACCGCTCTCCCTAGAGGTCGAAGAGGATACGGGCCCGGTAGCCGCCGTCCTCGGGTACGACCTCCATCATGTGCCGCGTGACACCCTTCACCATGCCGCCGAGTTCATGGCGCTCCGCGTCGAGAGGCTCGCCGTGCGCAACCGCGCGCAGCGACGTGCCCTCCACCTCGACGTCGAAGCGGCGGAAGACGAGGCCCTCGGTCTCCGTCACGAACAGCAACTCCAGCAGCCAGTTCGTCAGCAGTCGTTCGAGATCCGCGCCCGATGCCTGGATCTCGCGCGTCGCCGCCTCACGCACGCCATCGAGGTCCACCATCAGCGCGTACATGCCTTCGGCGGCGTGGGCGAACGTCTCGGCCAGCGTGCTGCCGTGGGCGATGATGCCGGCGTCGGCGGTGTGCTCGACGATCTCGAAGTGCGGTCGCGGCAAGACCCCATCCTCCCGTTCGAGATGACGCGGGCGACTCGCGGAGCTACTCGGGTATCTCGATCTTGGCCAGCGCGGCCTGCGTCGCGGCATCGAAGACGTGGAGCCGGTCGATGTCGACGGTGAGCCCCACCTCCAGTCCCGCTCGCGCCTTCGTCCGCGGGTCGACGCGCGCCAGCAGCGGCTGGGCGCCGATGATCAGGTGCAGGAATTTCTCGTTCCCCATCATCTCGGTGATGTCGACCCGCGCCCGGATCGGATAGCCCCGGACGTGCGCCGGCAAGAAGTCCGGGTCGTGGATGTCTTCAGGGCGGATCCCGATCGTCACCTGCGTGTCCACGTGCGGCACGAGCTGCCGCGACCGCTCCGCGGGAAGCCTGATCTGCAGCGCGCCCGCGTCCAGCGTGATCTCCTCGGCCGTCCCCTTCAGCGTGCCGGGCATGAAGTTCATCGACGGGCTGCCGATGAAGCTGGCGACGAAGACGTTGTCGGGCCGGAAGTAGAGGTCTTCGGGCGTGCCGACCTGGTGCAGCAGTCCGTCCTTCAGCACGGCGATGCGGCTCGCCATCGTCATCGCTTCGACCTGGTCGTGCGTGACGTAGATGAACGTAGTCTGCAGCCGCTGGTGCAGCTTGCTGAGTTCCGCGCGGGTCTGCACACGCAGCTTCGCGTCGAGGTTCGAGAGCGGCTCGTCAAACAGGAACACCAGCGGCTCGCGCACGATCGCCCGCCCGAGCGCGACGCGCTGCCGCTGCCCGCCCGATAGTTGCGCAGGCTTGCGCTTCAGCAGGCTCTCGATCTCCAGCGCCCCGGCCGCCTCCAATACGCGGCGGTGCGTCTCGTCTTTCGGCGTGCCGCGCATTTTCAGCCCGAAGGCCATGTTGTCGTACACCGACATGTGTGGATACAGCGCGTAGGACTGGAACACCATCGCGACGTCGCGGTCCTTGGCGGGGACATCGTTCACCAGGCGGTCGCCGATGTAGATCTTGCCCTCGGTCATCGGCTCCAGCCCGGCCAGCAGCCGGATCGCCGTCGACTTGCCGCAGCCGGAAGGGCCGACGAGCACGAGGAACTCCTTGTCTTCGATCTCGAGCGTCAGGTCGTTGACCGCGATGACGTCGCCATAGCGCTTGGTGACGTGCTCGTAGACGACGCGTGCCATCGATCCCCCGTGACTAGCTGCTGCTGAGCGCTCCGGCCATCAGTCCGCGGACGAAGAACCGGCCGAGCACGATGTACACGACCAGCGTGGGGAGCGCCGCGATTAGCGCGCCCGCCATCTGCACGTTCCACTCGACGATGAAGCTGCCAGCCATGTTGTTCAGCGCGACCGTCGCCGGCTGGATCGCCGGATTGCTCGTCACCGTGACGGCAAAGAGGAAGTCGTTCCAGATCGACGTGAACTGCCAGATGGCGACGACGACGAAGCCCGGCAGCGACAGCGGGAAGACGATCCTCCGATAGATCCCGAAGATGGAAGCGCCATCGATCTTCGCGGCTTCGACAAGCTCAGTCGGGATGTTGGCGTAGTAGTTGCGGAAGATCAGCGTCGTGATCGGAATGCCGTACACGACGTGGGTGACGACGAGCCCCCAGAGGCTGCCGTAGACGTGCAGCATCTGCAGCGTCTTGACGAGCGGGATGAGGACGCTCTGGTACGGGATGAACATGCCGTACAGCAGCAGGAAGAACAGGACGTCGGAGCCGGGGAAGCGCCATTTCGTGAGGACGTAGCCGTTGATCGAGCCGAGCATGCACGAGAAGATCGTCGCCGGGATCACCATCTTGAAGCTGTTCGCCAGGTTGCTGTCGAGCGCCCAGTAAGCCTCGCGGAACGAGTCGTAATGGAAGCCGGAAGGGAGGTCCCACATCTGGTCCAGCCGGACTTCGCCGAAGCTCTTGAACCCGGTCACGAGCAGGACGTAGATCGGCATCAGGTAGATCAGCGCGAAGAGGATCAGCACGGCGTAGATGGCGATGCGGGACCAGCGGATCGTCACAGTCGCGCCTCCCGCCTGAGACTCCAGAAGAGGTATGGGATCACGAGCACGCTCACCGCCACCAGCATGACGATCGAGATGCCGGCGCCGTGCGAGAAGTGGTTGCCCTGGAACGTCGTCTCGAACATGAACAGCGCCGGCACGTCCGTCGCGAAGCCGGGGCCGCGCCGGGTCATGGAGATCACCAGGTCGAAGATCTTCAGCGACTGGTGCCCCAGGATGATGATCGCGCTGAGCGTCACCGGCCGCAGGAGCGGCAGCGAGATGTTTCGCAGGATCTGCATCTCGCTCGCGCCGTCGACCCGCGCCGCGTCCCGCAGCTCTTCGGGGATCGCGCGGAGCCCGGCGAGGTACATCACCATGACGAAGCCGGACATCTGCCAGGTCGCGGCGATGACGACGGAGATCATCGCCAGCGGGAGGCCAAAGTTCGGGTCGGCGAAGAAGCCGAGTCCGATCGTGTGCAGCGCCTCGCCCAACCGCGAATCGGCGTGGATGTAGGTGACGCTGGGATCGGTGTACCACCCGTAGCCCAGCGAAGGCGCACCGATCTTCGACGAAAGGATGTTCACCCCCGCGCGGGGAGCGAGCAGCCACCGCCAGACGACGCCTGTGACGATGAACGACACCGCCATCGGGAAGAGGTAGATGCTGCGAAACAGCCCCTCGCCCACGATGTGGCGGTCGAGCAGCGACGCCAGCACGAAGCCGATCACCAGGCACGAGCCGACGAACAGAACCGTGAAAACGACCGTATTCCGGATGTCGATCTGGAAGCGGAAGTTGTGGAAGAGGTCGCGGAAGTTGTCGAGTCCGACGAAGGTGTAGTCCGGCCTCACCGTGTCCCATTCGCTTACGGAGACGACGGCGCTCCAGCCGATGAATCCGTAGACGAAGACGCCCACGGCTACAAGCGAAGGGATGATCAAGAGGACGGCCGCCGCCTGCTCGCTGATGATGTTGCGCAGGAGGCGGCGGCCGATGTTCCCCATCTTGTACTACTACTTGCAGACGCCCGCGGTCTTGCACGACGACGCGAGGCGGCTCTGTAAGGTGCCGGCGTTCTTGTCCGCGACAAACGCCGTCACGGCGTCACTGATCTCCGTGGCCCACCCCTGCTTCACCGCCGCGCCGTGCGCGAGGCTGGGGACGATCGTGTCCTGCTTCCAGTCCTTCATCGCCGACTGGAGGTACTCGTCGAACAGGGCAGGATCGCAGTCGGTGCGGGCGCAGATCGAGCCCTTCAGAGGGTTGAACGCCTCCTGGCCCTTCTTCGACCCGACGACCTTCAGCCAGCAGAGCACCGCATCACGGTTCGGAGCCTTCTTCGGCAGCCCGAACGTGTCGGAGAGCGCGTCGTAGACGCCGGCCGTGCCCGGCGAGGGCGCCCAGCCGTAGTCCGTGAACTTCTTCGCCTTGTTGTCGCCTTCCAGCCAGTCGCCCATGACCGTCATGGCGGCCTTGCCGCTGATGACGAGGTCGTTGGCCTGATCCCAGGACAGTGAACTGTGGTCGCTGTTCACATAACCCAGCATCTTCTTGTAGGCGTTCAGCGCGTCCGTGACCTTGGTGCTGTTCCAGTCAGTCGCGCCGGTCCAGAGGCCGTTGTAGCCGTCGGCTCCCAGTGTGCCCAACAGGACGGTTTCCATCAATTGCACGGACGCGAAGGCGTCGACATCGCCCAGGGCCAGCGGGGTGATTCCCTTGGCCTTCAGGACGTCGGCCGCCGTGAAGAACTCATCGAGCGTCTTCGGCACCTGTAGGTTGTTGGCCGTGAAGACGGTCTTGTTGTACCAGAGCACGTTCGCCCGGTGGATGTTCACCGGCACCGCGTACGGCTTGCCCTGGTACGAGACGATGTCGAGCACGCCCTTCGGGAACACGCTGGACCAGCCCTGCTGGGCGAACAGCGTGTCCAGGGGCTCCATGTAGTCCGTGGTGACCCAGGTATCCGTTAGCTCGTGGCCCATGTGCACCTGGAACGAGCCGGGCGGGTCGTTGCCGAGCATCCGCGTCGTCAGCACCTGGCGGGCGTTGGCGCCGCCGCCGCCAGCGACCGTCGCGTTCACAATCTCGACGGTACCGGGACAGGTCGCGGGGTAGAGGTTGAACAGTTCCTTGAGCCCGGCGGCCTCGCCGCCGGTGGTCCACCAGCTGAAGATCTCCAGCTTGCCGCTGAGCGGGGCGGACGTTGCGGCGGCTGCACTGACCGTCTTCGCCGGGGTCTTTACGCCGGCAGCGGCAGTGGCGGTCTTGTCGCTGCTGCTCGTGCCTCCCCCGCATGCCGAAGCGAGCACCCCCAAAGCTGTGAGTGCGATGGCGGCAGGCAGCAAGAACTTGAACGTGCGTCTCATCGAAGCCTCCTTACTGAGACAAGCCCACTCCGCCATCTTCACAGCACGGGAATATGAATGTAACTGCCGATCGGCCTTGCCAGCGGGTCTTTCGGCGGCGCGTGGTTGCTCACCCTTCAGATACAGAAGGCTGCCTGCGTCCGATGGGCGCGCGGAATGCACGGCGGAGACGCGCCACGGGCCCGACGATTCCGGGGTCGCGTTCAGGCTTCATCGCCAGGGCGGATCGTATGATTCGGAAAGCAGTATCGGCCCCCGAAGGAGCCGATTCGATGAGCGTTGGTGGCGACCCCGAAGGGATTCGAACCCCTCCATGACCTAAACGTTCCGTCGAAACTGGCCGCCGCTCTCCGGCGGCGGAGAATACCGTTCGTCCTCCGGTCGTCTTGAAGAGCGGTTCCTGAGTGGTGCTGGTGGAGGAGCGTAACGCCGTCGTCCAGCGGCCTGGCGGCCGGTCTGCGCGGCCCGCGCGGCTGCGACGCCATCCCGCGCCGTAGCGTCGCGGTCGCGTGCGCTACGCGACCGGTGCGAGCACGCCGATGCGCATGACGACGGGGTCGAGTGTCGTGGCGCTTCAGCTACCGGAGACGCGCAACCAGTCGAGCAGCTCGGTGATGTCCGCGGTGGCGAGCCCGATGCGCGTGTCGGCGGCGCCGTAGTACAGCCGCAACATGCCGCTCTGCGCATCGGCGACCATACCGCAGGAGAAGACGACGTTCGGGATGTCGCCCGCGAATTCGTACGGCTCGGCCGGGCCGAATACCCAGTCCGTGGCGCGGCGGATGACTCGCCGCGGGTCGTCGCGATCGAGCAGCGCAAGGCCCATGCGATAGATGGCGCCCGAGGCTGTGCGGCGCACGCCATGGTAGACAATCAACCAACCTTCTTCCGTCTCGATCGGCGGCGGAGAGAGCCCGATCTTTCCCGCGTCCCAGGCAGATCCTTCCCGCGCTTCCATCAGCACCGTATGGTCGCCCCAGTGCTTGAGGTCGGGCGAGAACGAAAGCCACATGTTCGCTTTCGATTCTGGCGTGGTCGGGACGGGACGGTGGACGAGGCACCAGCGGCCATCGAACCGGCGCGGAAACAGCGCGGCGTCCTTATCCTCTGGCGCCGTGATCGCGCCGCGCCGCTCGAACGACTTGAAGTCGGACGTCATCGCCAGCGCTACCAGCGGGCCGTTATGCGAATAGGCCGTGTAGGTAATCGCGTACTGTTCCAGTTCCGGCAGCCATACGATGCGGGGATCCTCGATACCCCAGACCTCTTCGGGATGCTCCTCGGAGAGCGGCATCATCGTAGGTGTGGGGTCGATGCTCCAATTCGTGGCGCCGTCGTCGCTCCGGGCAACCGTGAGGTGCGACGCGCCCTGGCGGCCTTCGACGCGTACCAGCAGCAGCGTCTCCCCGTTCGGGAGCTGCACCGCGCCCGGATTGAAGACACTGTTCGCTGGATATGGCCAGTGATCGGCCGTAAGGATCGGGTTATCCGGATGGCGTACGAAGAGGTCGTGGAGGCCGTTGTTGCGCTTGATGGTGCCTCCTTCAGCTCCGTCGTGCTCGCTGCCGCTCGCTTATTCGGACGAGGCGACGGCGTATCTGCGCCGAGTCTACCGCAGTTTAATCCGGACACCCCGGGTGAGGGCAATCGAGGAATCCCCTATCTGATCGCTCGCCCAGCATCGCCGCTTCTGGCGAAAAAGCCATGAGCGAAGCCGCTTCCCGTAGTGGTATCCTGTCGACATCCCAGTTCTCTCCGCACAGCGAGTTGCTGGTCACGGCCTGCGAGGCCGAGAATGATGATTACGTGGCGGAGTATGCTCCCTCGAATCACCTCAGCGATACTCCGGCCAGGCCGCTGAACATCGCGCTGGTTTCGACAAGCCCGCCGCGTCAATGCGGCATCGCAACCTTCACGTCCGACCTCGCCCAGGCCATGCAGACGGCCGACCCGAAGGCGCGCCTCTGGTGGGCCGCGATCAATGAGGAACATGCCGCACACGACTACGGACCGCAGGTGCGCTGGCGCATCCGCCAGCGTCACCCCGATACCTACGAGCGTGCGGCTGCGGAGATCAATGAATCGAACGTCGACATCGTGTCGATCCAACACGAATTCGGCCTCTACGGAATCTGGGGCGAGACCTTCGAGGATCACCTCGCTCCGTTCCTGGAGACGCTGACGCGGCCACTCGTCACGACCCTCCACACCACGCTTCCGGACCCCTCTCCATCGGTCAAGGAGGCCGTGCGGCGAATCGCCAATCACAGCAACGCGATCATCGTGATGGCACACCGCGCCCGCACCATCCTCGAGCAGGAATACGGTATCGATCCCGCCAAGGTCCATGTGATCCCGCACGGCGTGCCGTCCACCGAGCCGCACGGGCGCGGGCGAATGAAGGAGCGGCTCGGGCTGCGGGATCGCCGCGTCATCTCGACGTTCGGCCTCGTCAGTCCCCGAAAGGGGCTCGAACACATGGTACGCGCCATGACCGAGGTGATCCGCACGCACCCGGACGCGCTCTATCTGATCGTCGGCAAGACGCATCCTGAACTGGTCCGATACGAGGGCGAAGCGTATCGGACCCAGCTCACGGCGCTCGTGCACGCGTGCGGCCTGGACGGGCACGTTGCGTTCGTTGATCAGTACCTGAGCCAGCGCGACATCGTCGACTACCTGCTCGCCAGTGACATCTACGTGACGCCCTACCTCGATCCGAACCAGATCACGAGCGGGACCCTCGCGTATGCGCTCGGTGCGGGAAAGGCCATCGTCTCCACGCCGTACCTGTATGCCGAGGAGGTCTTGGCAGACGGCCGCGGCCTTCTCGCCGACTTTCGCAGCGAGCGTGGGCTTGCCGAGGGTGTGCTCCGCATCCTGGGCGACGAGGAGTTGAAGCATCAGTTGGAACGCGACGCGTACGCGTACGGGCGGCGAATGGCTTGGCCGTATGTCGGCGAGCAAGTCTTGGACCTCTTTCGCGACGTCTTGGCTGGGGACGCGGCGTGGCGAGGCATCGCGAGTTTGACGGCCGGAGAACTGCAACTCGCCCTGGGTGCTGTGCCGGGCGCTCCCGCCGCGGCTATCGCGCTCGCCGGTAGTTCCGAGTGATACGACAACTTCGGCGGCTGACGCAGCCAGTTCCTGCCCTCGGGCCGGGCGTGGCTGGCATCGCCGTGTACGCGCACGACGGCGACGGTCGGTTCATCGCTCGGTCTGCTGCGGAGCAGGGCTACGAAGGTGTTGCCTGCCTCGACGACGCGGCGCGCGGGGCAGTGCTGTACAGCGAGATCTGGAAGAGGCACCGCTTCGACTGGGCGCGCACGGAAGCGGAAGCGCTGCTGCGATTTACGTGCGCCATGCAGATGGACGATGGCGCGTTCGTGAACTTCATCGGAGATTGGGATGGGCGGCGCCAACTGGACACGCCCACCTCTCGTCCCGGCGACGGCCCCTGGCATGCGCGAGCCATGCACGCACTCGCGTGCGGCCTCTTCGCCTTCGGCGACGACCGGCTTGCCGCGGCCTTCGAAGCCGGCCTGGACCTGCTCGATCGACCGACTCCCTACCTTGACGTGCGCGCGGTCGCCGTCCTCGCGGCGCTCGAGTTCTGGCACGCGACGGCCGCACGGCCTGCGGCCGAGCGGGCGCTCGTGTGGGCGGACGAGATCATGGCAGCGCGAATTGGCGACGTACTGCCCGACCGCGCCGGCGACGCGAACATCCACCTGTGGGGACACCTGCAGGAAGCTGCCCTCGCTCGCGCGGGCCGGGAGTTCGGACGCGACGATCTGGTACAGGCCGCCGCGCGGAGCGCCGATGCCGTCCTCGCACCCGCTGCACAACTCGCGTTTCCGGGGCCACGATCGCTGGCGTTCGAGGTCAGCAGCACGGTCGCCGGCCTCGACGCCCTCGCGGCCGCGACGCAAGAAGTCCGCTACGCCGAACTTGCGGCTCTCGCACGGGCCTGGTTCGACGGCCGTAACGCAGCCGCTGAGCCGGTCTACGACCGCGTGCGCGGCTGTGTCTTCGATGGGATCGACGGCACCAGGGTAAGCCGGAACTCAGGCGCCGAGTCAAACATCGAAGGCGGCCTCGCGCTGGTGGACGCGCTCCCGTGGGATGCATACGCTCGGAGGACGCTCACGCCAGCGTCGAACCGGGTGGCTGGGTCTTAAGCACCCGCAATGCCCGGCACTGCCGCGAACCGCCGGTCGCTATGCCGGCAGACGCTAACGCGGCGGCCCCGAAATTATCGGGGCCGCTTTCAACTGTGTCGCCGTGATCGATCTTTGAATCTGGATTGGCCCGCGGACGGGCCATATTGTTGTGGCGACCCCGAAGGGATTCGAACCCTCGATCTCCACCGTGACAGGGTGGCATGTTAGACCGCTACACCACGGGGCCGCGCTTGCATGTCAACGCCCGAAGCACGCCGGACGGCGAGGTCTTCGGGCGCGTTCATTCTATTGACCGCACAGGAGGGTGTCAATCCGGCCGTCCTCCCGGCGTCGCGTCAAGCCACTGCCCGTAGTTGTACTGCGCCATCGCCCCCATCGCCCGCGGCCGGCGCCCCTGCACGTAACGCCATGCCGTCTGGTACGAAGTGTTTGTGAACAGCGATATCAGCGGTCGCGCCTCCATCATCTTCCGCTGCGCCTCCAGCAGCGTGCCGCGGCGCGTCTCGCGATCCCCCTCGCCCCACGAGCGCTCCAGCAGCAGGTCGATCGTGGCGTCGCCGAACCCGAACGGGCTCGCCGTGCCGTCAATTCCGCGCGAGTGGTACAGCCGCGTCGGCAGGTCCGGCGTCTCGTACGGCTCGTGGCTGATCAGCGTCGCGTGGAACTCGCCCCGCCGGTAGGCCAGGAACCACGCGAGCTGGTCGATGGTCTCGAGCTGCACCGTCAGGCCGATCTCGCTCAACTGGTTGCGGACGACCGTCGCCAGGTCCAGCAGCTGCGGCAGCTTCGCCACCTGCAGCACGATCGGCGTGCCGCCCGCGCCCGCCGCGTCGATCAGCGTGCGCGCGTCGGCTCGCCGCTCGTCGAGCGGGCGCGCGCTGTCGTGCGCGGTCGCCACCTCGGCCGCCGTCAGCGACCAGTAGCCGCCCCCCATGTGCTGGTTGACCGGGCCCAGCTCCTCGCCGTCGTTGAAGGCGATGTCGCGGATCATCGTCGCCCGGTCCAGCCCGATGTCGATCGCGCGACGCACCCGCTCGTCCGCGAACGGTGCGCGGTCCACGCGCAGCCCGATCGACAGCCACGCCAGCCCCGGCTCCGCCTCCGTGACTAGGTCCTTCGAGATCGCCGCCAGCGCGTCCTTCTCCAGCCGGTCGGGCACTGCCGCCGCGTCGATGCTGTACGAGCGGAGCGCCGCATCCTTCGCGTCATCGTTCGCGAAGAGCAGCCACTCCATCGCGTCTAGGTACGGCAGCGGCGCGCCATAGTAGCTGCCGCTCCGCACGATGCGCGCGCCGCCCTCCCGCGACGCCCGCTCGACGCGGAACGGGCCGCTGCCCGCGCCGCCGCCGCTCAGGTCGGCCGCCACCTGCTCCTTCGGGATGATCGCCCCGCCGGAGATGCCGCCCAGCTCCGCCAGCGACCACGCGTACGGGATGCGCGTCGTCACGCGCACGGTCGCCGCGTCCGGCGTCTCGATGCGGTCGAGCATTGTCGCGTGCCACGTCTTCGTCGAGACTAGCGGGTTGTCCCGAAAGCGCGCGATCGAGAGCGCGACGTCCTCCGACGTGACGGCGCGTCCGCTCACGGGCGCGACGTCCTGGAACCGGATGTCCGGGCGCAGGTGGAAGATGTACGTCGTGGGGTCCGGTTGCTCGATCTCGCGCGCGTGGTCGTACAGCAGCGCCTCGCCGTCGGGGTCGACGTGGTGGAGGTAGCCGTAGACGCGTGGGAAGATCGCCAGCCCCGTGCCCGTCTCGATCTGCGGGTCCAGCCCGTACGCGATCGGCAGCGTCGTGCCCGTGCGCAGCGTGCCGCCCCGCTTCGGCGTGCGCGTCGGCGCGCCGTCTCCGGCGCCCTTCGATCCACCGCATGCGGCCAGCAGCGCCGCGGCCGATGCGGTGGCCGCTCCGGCCGCCAGCAGGCGGCGGCGCGAGATGCGGGCGGCATGCGGTCGGAGCGGCGGGCGCCGGTCAGCGGCCATGCGCGGTGGCGGGTGCGAGCTGCGGCTGGTGAGGCACGTGGCATTCATGCCGATCGGGCGGGCGGTGTCAAGCGGCGGCGCGCATGCGAGGCCGTCCCGTCGCTTGACACTGCGCCGACAACCGGCCTATCGTGCGTTACGGAAAGCGCAAAGAGAAGAGGCGAAACATTGCCGTTTCAGAAGCCTGACGCCGTGGATCAGCACATTCTCAGCATCCTGGAGGATAATGGCCGCGCCACCAACCGGGAGATCGCTGAGGCCGTAGGCGTTTCCGAAGGCACCGTCCGCAACCGCATCGAGCGACTGATCCGCGACGACGTCCTGCGCATCGTGGGCGTCACGAACCCCGCCCGGCTCGGCCTGAACACGGCCGCCGTCATCAGCATCAGCGGCGAACTCTCCCGCATCACCGAGATCGCCGAGCGCATCGCCTCCGCCGATGGCGTGGTCTACGTCGGCTATACCACCGGTAACGCCGATATCATCGCGCTGGCGTTCTTCCCCAGCAACGATGACCTCACTGACTTCATGACGCAGACGCTGGCCGCCATTCCCGGCATCCTGAAGGCCGAGACGAACATTATCCTCAAGCCGGTCCGCAGCCTCTTCCCGGGCGCGACGGTGAACATCGTCGGCCGCCAGGCGAAGATCGTCGCGGGCTCCGGCGCCTGAGCCGCACCCGCCGCATCTCGAAGCTGGAAGGCGGGCCGCGGCCCGCCTTCGCCGCGCCCGCGCTTGCCCGCGCCCGCCGCGTGCCGCATGATCGGCACGAGCGGAGGAGGACAGATGATCGACGAAGTCCGTGTCGAAGCGGCGAAGAAGGTCACGACGTACGCCCACGACGGCCGCGAGAACGGCTGGCTCGTTGAGCTGTACAAGGACGGCGACAAGACGACGGCGTACCTGACGGCCGCCGCGCCCGGCGCCTTCAAGGGCTACCACCTGCACCGCGTCCGCGCCGCCCGCTACGTCTGCGTCCGCGGCCGCATGAAGATCATCCTCTACGTCGACGGCAAGCGTCAGGAGCACATCCTCGACGCCGCCGAGCCGAAGCGGCTCTTTATCCCGCCGAACGTTGCCACCGGCCTCCAGAACATCGGCGACGAGGAGGCGTGGCTCGTCAACTATCCCGACCCGGCGTACGACCCTTCGCTGAAGGATGAGCAGGTCGAGTACACCGAGGCGGAGCTGGAAGCGGGAGTCGTGAAGTGACGCCCGCCGCGATGCAGTCGCTCGCCGATCGCTTGCACGAGATCAGCGCCGCCCACACCGGCGCCTGCGCGTGGTCGCTGACCGACCTCGCCGGCGGCGCGCACATCGCCCACGACGAGGACGCCGTGATGCCGACGGCGTCGCTGATCAAAGTGCCGGTGCTCGTCGCCCTCTACGGCGCCGTCGCGGACGGCGGCCTCAGCCTCGACGACCGCATCCGCTACGAGGAGCAGCACCGCTCCCTGGGGTCTGGCGTCCTCAGCAAGCTCTCGTTCGGCGTCGACATGACCGTGCGCGACGCGGCGGTACTGATGATGACGATCTCGGACAACAGCGCGACGAATATGTGCATCGACCTCGTCGGCGTCGAGGGCGTGAACGCCGCCATGCGCGCGCTGGGCCTGCGCGAGACGACGCTGTTCCGCCGCATCGGCGACCGCGGCGCCGGGCTGGACGCGCGCAAGATGTCCGTGAGCACCGCGGGCGAGACGGTCGCGCTGATGACGCGGATCGCCCGCCGCGAGTGCGTGTCCGCCGACGCATCCGAAGACATGTTGCGCATCATGCGGCGCACGGACTACCGCCACGAACTGTCCGGCCTGCTGCCCTGGAACGAGATGAACATGCTCGGCGACGACCCGAAGCTCGCCTAGGTCGCCGAGAAGGGTGGCTCGTTCCTGAACGGCGTCCGCACCTGCGGCGCCATCTTCAAAGGGCCGCGCGGCCAGTTCGTGATGAGCGCCTACTGCGAGGGCGGCACCGGCCCCGGCACCGGTAGGGAGTCGGAGGGCAACCACACCCTCGGCCTGCTCGGCAAGGCAGCGTGGGACGCCATCGCAAGCTGAAGCGGCCCCTACGCGCTGACCGCCGGGAACTCCGCCGCAAGCGCCGCCTCGACGATATCGATCGCCGCGCTCACCTGCTGCGACTCCTCGCCGCCGCTCGCCGCCACGGCGTCCAGGAAGATCATGTCGTCGCGCACGGAATCCTGCACGGCCCGCAGCCGGTCCGAGCCGATGTCGAACGAGCCCAGCAAGGTGTCGATCAGCGACCGCAGCGACTGCCGGTGCAGGCGATAGTCCACGATCGTCTGCTGCATGTGCTGCGCCAGTCCCTCGTCGCGGCCCGACTCATCGCTGGTGCGCGCGGCTGCCTGCGTCGCGGCCGCCGCGCCGACCGGGTGCGCGGGCGCCCCGACGACTGTCGTGTTCGCCGGCACGTCGTGCACTACGACGGCGTTCGCGCCGATCCGCGCGTAGTCGCCGACGTGCACCGGCCCCAGCACCTTCGCCCCCGTGCCGATGTGCACGTGGTCGCCGATGGTCGGCCCGTCCACGCTGAACCCGAGCTTCTTGCTGTTGGAGAGCCCGATCGTCACCCACGGGTTGATCTGGCAGTCGCTGCCGATCGTCGTCCGCCCGTCGATGACGACGTTGCCGTGCGTGATCATCAGCCCCGGCCCGATCGTCACGCGGTCGCCGATCGAGACGTGGAAGACGATGCGCGAGAGCATGTCACAGACGCCCGGCAGCAGCGGCACCCCTGCGGACTTCAGCCGCATCTTCGTACGATAGAGCCACACGGCGAGCCAGCTTTCTGTGAACGCGATGACGAACCAGCGCTTCAGCCGCGCCCAGCGGTTCGCAAGCGCCGGGCGGGCGGGGATGTGCGCGAAAGTGAACAGGGCGTGCGCGTCGAAGTCCTGCGTCAGTCCGCGCCTGTCGTCTACGCCCCCGGATTCTTCTTCCGCCATACGGAGATGATCATATCCGAATGCTGCGGCCGCGTCCGTACCAGCCGGCTCATCCCGTGCCACAGCGGCGACGCCATCCGCTCCGGCAGATGGTCGACCAGCCACGTCACCGGCGCCACGTTCCACAGGAACGACAGGCCGAAGCAGCGCTCCAGCGACAGCGCGCCCGCGTGCAGCGAGCGCACGTACGCCAGGTCGCCCTTCACGTTGTGGTCCTCCGGCACCTGCCAGTACAGCCGCCACGACGGCCGCGGCCGGCGGAGCCGCCGCTGCAGCGCGTCGACGCCGCGGCCCAGCCGGCACGACACGCTCTCGAAGTTCGCCAGCGCGATGATGATCCGCCCGTTCGGCTTCGTGATTCGCGCCGCCTCGCGCATGAACGCCATCGGATCGGAGAAATGGTCCAGCGACCCCTGGCACATGATCCGGTCGAACGACGCGTCCGCGAACGGAAGCTCCTCCGCGATGCTCCGCACCATGCCCGCGCGGCTCTCCGGCTGCAGCCAGCGCCCCAGCCCGATCATCTGGTCCGACGCCTCCGTGCCGATCGTATAGCAGCCGCGCTCGGCGATGCGCATCGCCTGCTTGCCGGTGCCGCACGCCACGTCCAGCACGCGCCCGCCCCGCACGTCGCTGGACAGCTCCAGCATCGTGTCCTCGATGATCCGGTAGAGGTACTGGGAGTCGCGGTGCGTGCCGGCTTCGAAGTCCTCAATCGAGTACGAGAGGTCGAGCGCCGGCTTGTCCGCCTCCGTCGTCATCGCGCGCCGTGGTCGCCGCGGATCGCCGCCATCGTCGTCGCGCGGCGTTCGTGCTGCTTCACCACCGCCAGCACCACGTCGAACTCCTCGAAGCCGCCGATCAGCCCCGCGAACCAGCGCTCGAAGCGGTACTGGCTGCCGCGGCTGCCGTTCGCCAACTTCTCGATGAATTGCGCGAACGGCCCGCGCGCCAGCGCCAGCCCGGAGTCGCCGCTCCGCTGCCCGGCGACGCGCAGCCGCGCCCGCTCGACGGTGAACGTCGTGGCGGGCGCGTCCCAGGGCTTCGTGCGCGGGTCGTAGTAGTTGAACGTGTTCAGCGTCAGCAGCGGCCTGGGCCGCGCGTCGCGCGATACGGCGATCGTCGATGATGCGTGCGGCAGCGTCAGGTGGATCAGCGCGCCCGGCTTGCTGATCCGCCACATCTCGTCCAGCGTCGCCGCCAGGTCCTCGCGGTAAGCGACCATGCTGCCGACGAACAGCTCGTCGGCGCTGTTGTCGCGGAATGGCAGCCGCGGCCCCGGCTCGGCCACCACCGCCACGCCGGGCGCCGGCGCCAGCGCCACGCGCAGCGCGCGCGCCGTCTTCTTCGCCTGCCCGCCGAAGTCCAGCCGCACCATCATGACGATGCAGCCTCCACCATCTTCAGCCGTTCGCGCTCGTCGGTCCGCAGCGCGAGCAGCTTCGCCACGCGGTCCAGATAGTTGTGCACCACCTGCTGCGGCGTGCCCTCGTCGGTGATCTTGCCGTGCTCGATCAGGATGCCGCGGTCGCAGAACATCGGCAGGCTCAGCATGTCGTGCGTCACCAGCACCAGCGT
>Ga0315281_10001992_pt1 | contig 30334 bp, 21 predicted proteins | sample YL17G07_0_MG_FD_204540 | JGI IMG/M metagenome (GOLD analysis project Ga0315281, IMG submission 204540) | Sediment microbial communities from Yellowstone Lake, YNP, Wyoming, USA - YL17G07_0 | ecosystem: Environmental > Aquatic > Freshwater > Lake > Sediment | place: USA: Wyoming | collected...
GATTGGGGGTGGGGGTTTGGGGGAGGGGGTAAGGGGCTGCGCCCCTTAGCCCCCTCCCCCAACTCCATCAAATTCATATGGAACTCATTGTCTTAGGTTCCGGCACCGGGGTGCCGTCTCTGAGGCGGGGGTCGCCGGCCCTGGCGGTCAAGGCCGCCGGCCGTCTGCTGTGCCTGGACCTGGGCAGTGGCGCGCTTCGGGCGTTGTTGCGGCATGGTCTTAACTTTTCGCAAATTGACATCTTTGCCCTGACCCATCTCCACCCGGATCATATCGGCGACCTGGTGCCTTTTTTGTTTGCTTCCCATTATTCCCTGGGTTATACCCGGGACGCGCCTTTCTGGATGCTGGCGGCCCGGGGGTTCGGGGCTTTTCAGGGCCGGCTGCAGCAGGCTTTCGGCCAGTGGGTGGAGGCGCCGCCCGGCCTGATGCAACTTCGGGAACTCTCCCCTGCCGGCCCGGATGAAGTCTCCTGGCCGGGGCTGGTGATCAAGAGTGCGCCCACCAATCACATTGAGGGGAGCCTGGGTTACCGGGTGGAGGCCGAGGGTCAGGCCCTGGTCTATTCCGGCGACACCGATGAAAGCGATTCCCTGGTGGCTCTGGCCAGGGAGGCGGATCTGCTGGTGCTGGAGGCGGCCAACCCCTTCAAGGTGCCGGGGCACCTTACCCCCCAGGAGGCCGGCCGCCTGGCGGCCCGGGCGGGGGTCAAGCGCCTGTTGCTGACCCACTTTTACCCGCCCTGCGATGAGGTAGACATGGCGGCCCTGGCGGCCCAGGAGTTCTCGGGAGAGATCATCCGGGCCGAGGACGGGCTAAGCCTGGAGATAGGAGCAGCATCCCAGACCGAAGTAGAGATGTAGGGGTGGGGACACCCTGCCTTTAATACCGTTTTCTGTTTTCGGTTTTCTGTTTTCTGTTAAAATAAATATAATTATCAATAAGTTACGTATTAAGTTGGTTGCATTTGAAAAGGAACGCGGTATAAGCCATTTTGCAAAGGAAGAAGTCATGTCCATCGTTACCATTTCCAGGGGATCTTACAGCCGGGGCAAAGAAGTGGCCGAAAAACTGGCCCAAAAGATGGGGTACGAATGCATTTCCCGGGATATTTTGCTCGAGGCCTCTGAGCAATTCAACATCCCGGAAATCAAGCTGGTGCGGGCTATCCACGATGCCCCCTCCATCCTCGAGCGCTTTACCTACGGCAAAGAAAGGTACGTGGCCTATCTCCGGGCCGCGCTGATGAAACACGTCCAGAAGGACAACGTGGTCTACCACGGCCTGGCCGGGCATTTTTTTCTCCAGGGCATTCCCCACGTCGTCAAGGTGCGAATCATCGCCGACCTGGAAGACCGGGTGGTGGAAGAAATGAAACGGGAACAGATCTCGGCGGAGGAGGCCCGGACTATCCTGAAGAAGGACGACGAGGAGCGCCGTAAATGGAGCATCCAGGTTTACGGCGCGGACACCTGGGACCCCAGCCTCTATGACATGCTGCTCCACATCAAGACCCTCACCGTGGATGACGCGGTGGAAATGATTCAGTGTGCGTTGAACCGGCCCAGCTTCAAGACCACTCCAGAGTCACAAAAGCTTCTGGACGAACTGGTGCTGGCCGCCCGGATGCAGGCGGCGTTGGTGGAGGACATCCCCTCTGCCCGGGTTGCCTATAAAGATGGCGTGGTTACTGTCAGCATGAAGGGTTCAATGGCCGACCGGGAAGATCTGGACGCCAGGGTCAGACGCCTTTGCAACAGCGTCGCCGGGATCGAGGTGAAAGTGCAGTACCTTATGCATCCCTAAAGGCGGTTTGCTGTTTTCTGTTTTCGGTTTTCTGTAAAAGAAGAGGAAATGAGCAATGATGTCTTAGGCATCAACGGACGGGTTTAAGGAGGGAAATCAGGCAAGCAGAAGGCGAATTTCTTCAACAGAAAACCGAAAACCGTCTCTCAATGGCTGCGGTCCAGCAGTTCCTCGGTGATCGCCCAAAAGTAAGTCGTTTCCGGCCTGGCGGGGAGTTCGGCCAGGTTTTCCTTGGCCCGGCTGGTATACTGGCGGGCGAGCCCCCTGGCATGGTCCAGGGAGCCGTATTTCTCCAAAAGATTTCTCAGTTCTCCGGCCATTTCCGGTTGCAGATCCCGGGCCATCCCCTTAAGGCGCTCCCGATCCGGGGCGGTGGCCTCGGCCAGGGCATGAATCAGGGGCAGGGTGATGCGGCCTTCCTTCAGGTCATTGGCCGTGGGTTTCCCCAACTCCTTCTCATCACCGATAAAATCAAGGATATCGTCCACCAATTGAAAAGTGATGCCCAGGTTATAACCAAACTGGGCCAGGGTCTCCTCCTGGGGAGGCGGCGCATCGCCCAAGATCGCCCCGATTTGGCAGGCGGCGGACATCAGGACCGCGGTCTTGCGGATAATAACCTCGAAATACTCCTCTTCGCTGATGTTTAGATTGCCGGTATGCAGCAACTGGAGAATCTCCCCCTCCGCCATCTGAGTGGTGGTGTGGGCCAGGACCTTCAGAACTTTGAGATGATTGGTGGTCACTGCCAGGGACAGGGCTTTGGAGAGGAGAAAGTCCCCCACCAGGATAACGGCCTGGTTGCCCCAGATGGTGTTGGCGGTGGATAAGCCCCGGCGCACCGACGCCGCGTCAATGACATCGTCGTGGAGCAGCGTGGCGGCGTGCAGGTATTCAAAAATCGTGGAAAAATCGGCCAGGCTGTTCCCCTGGCAGCCGCACTGGCGGGCGGCCAACAGAAAAAGCAGGGGCCGGATGCGTTTGCCGCCGCTCAGGAGGATATGCCGCCCCACTTCGGAGATCATCGGCACGTGGGTCTGCAGGTTGGCCAGCAATGCCTGATTGATGGCCTCGATGTCCCCCTGGAGTTCTTTGAGCACGCTTTTTCTGGTCATGGAAGGGAGCGAATTCAAGTGAATAAATTAACTTACTTTCCCGGCGATGTCAAACTTTATAGGAAGGCAGGTTGAGGGGAGGGCCGGGGGAGCAGTGGCTCCCCCGCCCTCCCCTCAAGCTCCCCTCCCAACCCCCTTTAGGGGATTGGGGGAGGGGGCTAAGGGGGGCTAAGGGGCTGTGCCCCTTAGCCCCCTCCCCCAAATTCTTCCACGATTTCCCCCACCAGATCATAGGGCAAGGCCCGGGTGATCCGCACCGGCTGGATCTCCCCCACCCGGCCCTCCCCCGCGGTCAGGTACACCTGGCCGTCAATGTCTGGGGCCTGGCTGGGAAGCCGGCCGGTGAGCAGGTACTCGCTTTCCGAACTCACTCCTTCCACCAGCACCTCCTGGGTGGTGCCCACCAGGGCCCGGAGGCGCTCTTTCACCAGGCGGGCCTGGAGGGCCTTGAGGCGGCGGGCCCGCTGCCGGGCGGTCCGGCGGGGCACCGGTTCGGGAAAACGGGCCGCGGCCGTCCCCTCTTCCGGGTGGAAGAGAAACACCCCCAGATGCTCAAAGCCCACCTCCGCCACCAGCTCTAGCAGCGACTCAAAATGGGCCTCGGTTTCGCCCGGAAAACCCACCATGACGCTGGTGCGCAAGACCGCCCGGGGGAGGATCTCTCGGATGAGGCGGAACGCGGCCTGCAGGTCCCGGCGGCCGTAGCCCCGGCCCATGCGCCGCAAGATGTCGTCATGGGCATGTTGAATGGGCAGGTCCAGGTAAGGGAGAATGTGAGGCTGGGCCGCCATGGTCTCGAGCAACTCCGGGGTAAGGCGCGCCGGATGAGCGTAAAGCAGGCGAATCCACCGCAGGCCCGGTATCAGGCCCAGCTCCCGAAGCAGTTCCACCAACCCCGGGCGGCCGCCCCATTCCTGCCCATACGCAGTGGTGTCCTGGGCCACCAGGTTCAGTTCCCGGACCCCCGCCCCGGCCAGTCGCCGGGCTTCAGTCACCAGGGTTTCCAGGGGCCGGCTCCGGTAAGGGCCCCGAATCCGGGGAATGGTGCAGAAAGTGCAACGATGGCTGCACCCTTCGGCCAGCTTGATATAGGCGAAGTGGGGCGGGGTGGCGGCAAACCGGGCCTGGGGCGTGCGGTAATCAAAGCGCGGCCCCTCCTGGTAAAGCCGTCCCGCGCCCTTGGCCGCCGGCCCTGCCAGGATGGCCGCCAGGCGAGGGAAATCGTTCACCCCGATGAAGAAGTCCACCTCCGGCAGTTGGCCCGGCAACTCCGCCCCATAGCGGCTCACCAGGCAACCGGCCACCGCCAGGCGTTTGCCGGGGTCGGCGTCCTTGTGCCGGGCCATTTCCAGCACCGTGTCCACCGCCTCCTGGACTGCCGGGGCGATAAAGGCGCAGGTGTTCACCAGGAGCAGCGCGGCCTCCTCCGGCGCGGCCACAGCCTGCCAGCCGGCCTGCACCAGCTCCCCTAACATGATTTCCGTGTCCACCAGGTTCTTGGGGCAACCCAGGGAGACGGTAAAGACGGTTTTCGGTTTGCGGTTTTCGGTTTTCGGTGGGTTTGCAGTTAGTGGCATTGATTTGACAAGATTCAGATTATGTAGGGTGGGCACCGCCCACCATCAATAGGGCACAGGCGAGACACCTGCGCCACCGGTTTAGAAGCATAAGCTTTGGTGGCACAGGCTTTCCAGCCTGTGCAATCGCAGGCTGAACTCCCCTGGCCATTTGTTGGCCACCCCCGAGGATGAAAGTTCCTTTGTAGGGGCGTGATTTATCACGCCCTTTAGGGCGCAATGAATTGCGCCCCTACATTTAACTGCAAGGTACAAGGGGCAATTCGTGTACCGCCCTGGGTGGATTTTTACGGGCCCACAAAAAATTATCTTTTTTATGGTTCCCAAGCTTCGCTTGTTCGCTTGGGGACGTCAAGCCAAGCTTGGGGACGAGAAGAATCATCATTATTCGTTTTTTTCATTCAGTTTTTTGCAAATATTTCTTGTGGAGGGTTATGGCAAGCTGTCTTATCAGCTTGGGCTCTGCTGCATCTTGCGGTAAGTTACACACACTAGCCATCCATTGGATGCTATCATGTACTTGCCATTGCCTTTCGGAATTCCTGTCTGCTTCGAGTAATAGTCTTGCTCTACACGACATCAATGCTGCGTATCGGATTTCATAATCACTCTTTAAAAGTATAGTTGCGAGCTCCTCTGCCAACTCTATGTCGTCCTTGCTATGAAAGGGTGACACTGTCGCAAATAATTTGTTCGCAACCGCTGAGGCGACTGTAAAGGCACGCTCATGCCCATATTGTGGCTCATATAAGGAAAGGATTTTTATGCCAATTGCCATTTGAATTACGTCCGTATCAGAACACATTTGCTCCAGAAGTTTGCGCGCCCATCCTCTGAAAAGTCGCCTAAATATACTCGTGGGCTTGTCCTCCAATTGGAGTAGGTGCGACTTCCTCAACCATTACCTACCTGAACGAAATCACCGTCCATCTATCCATGGCGGCGAACAGCGCCAGCCAGAAAGCAATGTGAAGGCAGTAAGCCAGGCGGAGGCTCCGGGGGTGGGAGCGCAGGCGCTTTTCCAGGGCGTCAAGAAAATTATACATCACCGCACATTCCAGGGCAAAGGGCAGGAAGCCCAGGTAGCCCAGGAGCGGCATCTCGAAGACTTTCCAGAACTGAAACATCGGCAGGGTATAGACCCATTTGGTGGAAGAAAGATAGTTCCAGGCCTCCCACCACAGCCCGCAAAAGAGGCCGGCGGTAAGCAAGCAGTAGAACTCACGGCGCTCCCCCGCGCCAAAGCTTCTGATCAAGGATTTTCCCCCCAGCAGGTCTGAGAATGGGTCCAGGAGAAAGAAAAACGCCCCCCATACCAGGGCGAAGGCGTATTGCGGGTAGATCAGGGGGAGAACCAGCATAACCATGCCCGCCAGCAGGGAAAAAGGCTGCCAGTTTGCCAGGTCCCGGGGCCGGCCCCGGGAGTGCCGCCAGGCTCCCAGCGCGGCCAGGACTTCGGCGGTGAGCAGGACGCCCGGGAGCACGGTGGCAAAGGCCATGGCGTACCCGGACCAGCGGACCCAGCCGGTGGGCTCCACCCCGATATAACCCCAGTTTCTCAAGACCAGGTTGAAGGCCTCGAAGACCAGCCAGACGGTCACCGACCAGAAGAACATCCGCATCAGGTCCCGGGGGCGGGAGATGAGCCAGGATTCCCCCTTGAGCCAATAGAGGAGCCCGTCCAGGAAGCGGATGTAAGGGTACCAGGCAAAAAAATAGAGCCATTGAACGATGTATGCCTGGCCCACCGCCACTCCCCAGAGCCCGACGCCCCATACCGTCAGGGCCAGGATGATTTCGCCCACCGCCAGAATTCTCCCCCAGGACATGCCCACCTCCTTTGTGCCAAGCTCATAATAACCATAATGATACTGTTGCAAAAGTGATTTATGGGGGGAGGGCCAGGGACCTGAGGTCCCTGCCCTCCCCCCATACCCCCCTCCCAACCCGCGAATGGGTGCTTGTCACTTCAGGCCTATGGGCCTGAAGTGACAAGCAAATTGAGCTAAACCGTAAGGGGTTGGGGGAGAGGGTTTGGGAGAGGGGGCAGGGGTCAGTGGCACAGGCGTCCTCGCCTGTGGAAATCCCTGGCCCCCTCTCCCAAAGACTAATTGCAACAGCCTCAAAATACTGCGCAGAGGTGCGACGGCATGTACAAGGTAACCCTGGAAGACGACGACACGGTGGTCCGGATCAGGAGGGACCTGATGGACCAGGAAACGGTGGCCAGACTCCTGGACCTGGTAAATCTCGCCGCGGTGCTGGAGCAAAGCAGATTTGCCGAGGCGAAAGGAAAGATCATCGCCAGAATGCTGGGTTTTCCCACTGGGGCGGCGCTGCTCCGGGATCCGGTCTTCAATAAAGACGGCGCCTTCACGGAAGCAGAGCGGGAAGTGCTGGGTCTCCGGGGCCTTTTGCCGGCCCGGGTGCAAACCATGGAAGAGCAGGTGATGCGGACCCTGGAAAATTTCCGCAAAAAGCCGAACGACCTGGAGAAATACCTGTTCATGATCTCTCTCCAGGACCGCAACAAGACCCTGTTCTACCGGGTGGTCATGGACTACATCGAAGAGATGATGCCCATAATCTATACGCCCACCGTGGGCCAGGCCTGCCTGGAATACGGCCATATTTTTCGCCGGCCCCGGGGCGTCTTCATTTCGGCGAAAGATCGGGGGCGCATGCCGGAACTGCTCAGAAACTGGCCTTATCGGGACATCCGCATCATTGTGGTCACCGACGGGGAGCGTATTCTCGGCCTGGGAGACCTGGGCGCGGACGGCATGGGCATTCCGGTGGGCAAGCTGGCGCTTTACACCGCCTGCGCCGGCATCCACCCCTCCCTCAGCCTCCCGGTGACCCTGGACGTGGGCACCGAAAACGAGGCGCTTCTCAACGATCCCTTATATATCGGGCTGAAACAGAGGCGTCTCAGGGGCGCGGCCTACGATGACTTCATCGAGGAATTCATGGTGGCCGTGGCCGAAGTCTTTCCCCGGACCCTGGTGCAGTTGGAGGATTTTGGCAACGTCAACGCCTTTCGGTTGCTGGAGCGGTACCGGGAGCGCCTCTGTTGTTTCGATGACGACATCCAGGGGACGGCCGCGGTGACCCTGGCCGGACTTTACTCAGCCTTGCGCATCAAGGGTGGGAAGCTCGGGGACCAGACCTTTCTGTTCGTGGGCGCGGGCGAGGCGGGGCTCGGTTCCGCGGCGCTGACGGTCACCGCCCTAATGGAGGAAGGCTTGTCAGTGGCGGAGGCCCGCCAAAAGATCTGGTTGGTGGATTCCAAGGGGCTGGTGGTAAAGAGCCGCAGCGACCTGACCGGGCGTAAGCTCCCCTATGCCCAGGACCACGAGTTCATCTGGGATTTGCAGACCGTGGTGGAGACCCTGAAACCCACCGCCATGATCGGGCTGTCCGGCAAGCACGGACTATTCACCCGTCCCATCCTGGAAGCCATGGCCAGGCTCAATGACCGGCCCCTGGTTTTCTCCCTGTCCAACCCCACCTCCAAGGCCGAATGCACTGCAGCAGAAGCCTATACCGGGACCGGGGGGCGGGCGATTTTTGCCAGCGGCAGCCCTTTTGCCCCGGTTATCCTGGAGGGGAAGAGATGGGCGCCGGGCCAGGGGAACAACGTCCACATTTTCCCCGGGGTGGGGCTGGGGGTGATCGCTTCCGGGGCCCGGCAGGTCACCGAGGAAATGTTTTTCGGGGCGGCAAAGGCCCTGGCCTCGGAAGTGTCGGCAGACGACCTGGAGCAGGGGAGGGTTTATCCGCCGCTGGCCCGGGTCCGGGAGGTTTCGGCCGCCATTGCCGGGGCGGTGGCGGAGGTGGCCTACCGCCGCAATCTCGCCACCAAGCTGCGCCCCGACGACATTCCGGCCTACCTCAAGTCTTTGATGTACGACCCCCAGTACCACAGTTACGTTTAGCAGGCTGTTGAAAAACGGCTTCTTTTGTCATCCTGAACGAAGTGAAGGATCTAGAACTCATTGATATAACTAGATTCTTCGCTTCGCTCAGAATGACAAGACAAATGGAAGAATTCGGTAGTTTTTCAATAGCCCCTGTTAGGCCCATTTGGGGGCCAGCCTTAAGGATGCGAAACCGAGGGAGGCAACTTAGAGAGCATTGCCCACTGTCTGTCTTGCCACTATTAAAAATTTCTTAACAATGCCAAGTAGTTGTAGATATGCCCGACGTATCAGTCCATTTTTACTAAGTCCTATAGTGCGAATTCATAGCAGGTATCTTCAATCCCCCAGATTTTTAATTCCATCCTGCCACCGATGAATCATTGCTGGGCGGCAGCCTTAGCGGTGCCAGTCTTAATGCCTATTTCGGCGAACTCCCAACTCTGAACTCTTACCTTTTACTTCCTTCCGTTCCGCCCGACAAGCCACCCATCTTGCCCAAGTCAATGAAGGGGACGGCTCCTCCAGAGACTTGAGGTAAAATCCCGTTCCATTTCTCGATACCCTTGTACTGCACGAGGATCGGGGTGATCGACCGTGATAGGGCATCATTGGCTTTGGCCTGTCCCTGAGCCACCACTAGAATGGATTCAGCCTCTCCTTTTGCCGTGGCAACCTTTTGCTGAGCTTCAATCTCGCGTTGGGCCAAAACCTGTCTCTGCGTTTCGACTTGTTGCTGGGCCACTTGCTTGGCCTCGATGGCCCCTTCATATTCGGGAGAGAATCGGATATTGGCAAAGTAGATGTCATCGACGATGATGTGATACCTCGACAGATTATCTCCCAATTTTGTCATCGCCCTCTTCCGGATCTCCTCCCTTTTGGGAAGAATCTCCCCGATCGGGTAGGTCGGCACAACCTCCTTGACGAAGTCGTTGAAAGCCGGGTCGATCACCTTGTCAGCAAAATCGAGCCCCACTTTCTGGTAAAGGTCATTGACATAAGCCGGATCGATGTGGAAGTTCATCATTCCCGTCATTTTCACATTCTGGTATTCTTTTGAAGATGCATCGATCTCCTTGAACGGATGGGGTTGAACCTTGACATCCACCTTGATGACTCTTTCGGCAACGGGCACCATGAAGTTGAGCCCCTCCCCCATGATTCTCTTCTCTACACTCCCCCACCAGAGGGCAACCCCCCTGTGGCCAGCCGGGACGATGACAAAGGTGCCCCATCCAATGATAAGGATGATGATGAGCAAAATAATAGTTCCAACAGTTCGTGGCCTCGGCTTTTTGAATTCAGCTATGTTTATGATTCTTTCCACCATCGTTTCACCTCATCTGGGTGTCTTAACCGAGATTATGCGCTATCTACCGACCCAATTCCAAAATTATGGGACCGCTTCCCCTAAGTTTAAGCCATAAAATGACCCTCTTCTCGAAGGTAACTCTTCTCCTAGGAAGCATGATAGCACAATATTTTGTAAGAGACTAACTTTCCCCCAGATTTCAGGCATACTCCACTATTTTTCACCATACATCATCGATTTACCGGCCTAAGAACGCCAAGCCAGCCCCGCCCGGTAGTGGTGAGCCAAAGCAAAGAGGCCAGACAAATTTAATGGATGTCCTGAAAACTTGTCAGGATCGGCGATTATCGTCAGACCGGGGAAACGTTAGATATGATCTGCATCTAGAAATGGCCGGTTATCTTGGGGGAGAGAGTTTTTCAGCCGCTCCGATCTTCAATAGCGCGCCTTAATACCGTACCTTTTTATAGAAAAACTTCTTCGCCACTTCCGCAGAGCCGATGTAGAGGAAGAGAATCAGGCCGATCAGCACCAGGAATTCCGGGGATAAGGGCCGGAAGTTGAAGAACACGGCCAGGGGCGTATAAGGGAAGACCAGGGTGGCCGCCACCACCAGCAGGGTGGCCCCAAGCAGAAATTTTCCCGGCAGACTCTGGAAGAAGGGCCGGCGGCTGCGGATCACCAGGACAATGACGGCCGCGGAAATGACCGACTCCTGGAACCAGCCGGTGCGGAACTGGGCTTCCGTGGCGTGGAGAATCCACAGCAGGGCCCCGAAGGTGAGGTAGTCGAAGACGGAGCTGATGATCCCGAAGGTTAGCATGAACTTGCGGATGAACCCGATATCCCAGCGCCGGGGTCTGTCCACCATCTCCGCATCCACCGCGTCCGAAGCGATGGTCATTTCCGGCAGATCGGTGAGGAGGTTGGTGAGGAGAATCTGTTTGGGCAGCAGGGGCAGGAAGGAGAGGAAGAGCGAGGCCCCGGCCATGCTGAACATATTGCCGAAATTGGCGCTGGTGGCCATGAACACGTACTTGAGGGTGTTGGCAAAGGTCGTCCGGCCGGCCTGCACCCCGTGCACCAGGACCCCCAGGTCCTTTTCCAGGAGGACGATGTCCGCGGCTTCCTTGGCCACGTCCACGGCGCTGTCCACGGAAATGGAGACGTCCGCGGCATGGAGGGCCGAGGCGTCGTTGATCCCGTCCCCCATAAAGCCCACCACGTGGCCGCCCTGGCGCAGGGCCTGGATGATGCGCTCCTTCTGATTGGGCTCCACCTCGGCAAAGATCTGGGTTTCCCGCACCTTCCGGATGAGCGCCTCATGGCTCATGCGCCGCATGTCCGGGCCGGTGAGCACCCGGGGCTGGGCCAACCCCACCTGGCGGCCCACGCTGGCCGCCACCAGGGCGTTGTCCCCGGTGATGATCTTCATGGTCACGCCCAGGCCTTTCATCCTGCCGATGGTCTCGGCGATGCCTGCCTTGGGAGGGTCATAGAGCAGGAGGAATCCCAGGAAGGTCATGTCGGTTTCCTGGTCCTTGGTGATGACCGTCTCCGGTATCTGCCGATAGGCGATCCCCAGGGTGCGCAGGCCCTGGGCGCTGAAGGCCGTAAAATTTTTCAGAATCTCCGCCCGCACCTGCTCCAGGTCCACCACCGCGCCCTCAAGGGTCTCCGCCCGGCTGCAGGCGGCCAGCACGTTGGTCAGGGCCCCCTTGGTGATCATCAGGTGGTCGTCGTCCTTGGCCACCAGGATGCTCAGGCGCTTGCGCAGGAAGTCATAGGGGACTTCATCCAGCTTCCGGTAGCCGGAGATATCCGGGCAGCAGAAACCGCGGATGGCCTGGTCGATGGGATTGGCGAAGCCGGTTTCGTAAGCGGCGTTCAGGTAGGCGTATAACAAGACCTTTGCCGAGGGCTGGCCTTCCGGGCACTGGGCGGAGTGGACTTGCACCACCCCGGCGGTGAGGGTGCCGGTCTTGTCGGCGCACAGGACGTTCATGGACCCGAAGTTCTCGATGGAGGCCAGACGTTTGACGATGACCTTCCCTTCGGCCATGCGCTTGGCGCCCAGGGCCAGGTTGATGCTGATGATGGCGGGCAGCAACTGAGGGGTGAGCCCCACTGCCAGCGCCAGGGAGAAGAGGAAGGATTCCAGCGCCGGGCGGTGCAGATAGACGTTGATGGCAAAGATGGACAGCACCAGCAGCAAGGTCACTTCCATGAGAAAATAGCCGAAGCGCCTGACCCCCCGTTCAAACTCCGTCTCCGGGGCTTTGAGGGCCAGTTGGGCGGAGACCTTGCCGAACTCCGTGGCCGTGCCGGTAAAGACCGCCACTGCCGCGGCCGTGCCGCTCACCACGTGGGTCCCCATGAACAGGGTGTTGGTGCGCTGGCTCAAGGGGGCGACCGGGGCCAGGACCCCCGCGGTTTTTTCCACGGGAAAGGTCTCTCCGGTGAGGGCGGCTTCATCCACGAAAAGGTCTTTGGATTCCAGGATGAGACAGTCACCCGGGATCACGTCTCCGGCCTTGAGAAGCACGATGTCCCCCGGCACGATCTCCTCCACGGGAATTTCCCTGACTTCGCCGTCCCGGCGCACCGCGGCTTTGATCTGCACCATGGCCAACAGTTTGGCCACGGCATTGACTGCCCCCCGCTCCTGCCAGAATCCCAGCAGGCCGCTCACCAGCACGATGGACATGATGATCAGGGCGTCGGCGTGGTCCCGGAGATAAAACGACAGGCCCGTGGCAAAAATGAGGATGAGGATGATGGGGCTTTTGAATTGGGACAGCAGGAGGCCCAGGGCGCCGGTGCGCCTTTTGGGCTTGAGAAGATTGGCGCCGTAAAGGCGGAGGCGCTTTTGGGCTTCCGGGCCGCTCAACCCCTGGGGGTCAGTCTCCAACTGTCGGAGCAGATCTACTCCGGGGATGCTCCAGAAGGCCGGGGGAAGCGGCTGCGCCATAAATCCAGCACCTTTGGGAGAAAAGGCGGACAATCTGCCGATTATCAGTTACAGCAATTGCTGCTAACCCGATGACTGATACCGAGTTGCATGCAAATGTTGCTTTTGTAGCCGCAGGCTTTACCGTAAAAATCCACTCGGGGTGGTACACGAATCGCACCCTGTACCAAATGTAGGGGCGCAATTCATTGCGCCCTAAAGGGCGTGATAAATCACGCCCCTACAAAGGAACTTTCATTCTCGAGGGTGGCCAACAAATGGCCATGGGCGTTTAGCCTGCGCTGCACAGGCGAGACGCCTGTGCCACTAAGAAAAATTGGGAAAAAATTATTCGATTGGCCGCAACTCGGTATGACAGCCGGCCACGGCTAGTATGGCTTTCAGGAATACCCTGCATAAGTGAGTGCATTTTTCCTCCCCCTTGAGGGGGGAGGGTTGGGGTGGGGGTGGCATTTTTTCTTTGCAATTCCTTAATGTTATCACCCTCCCCCAGCCCCTCCCATCAAGGGAGGGGAGTTTTAAAATTCCGATAAAGACCCTGATCTTATGAAAGGTATCTACGAGACACGACACTAGCCGGCAAGGCCCTCCCTGGTAAACCTATTTTATCAGTTGCTCATGAGCTTGCGGCTCACCCATAAACCATGAAAATTTCGTAGAGCGGGCGTCCTCGCCCGCCGCCAGCGCGCGATATAATGGTGCGCAGTGCGCACCCTACGTATTATTTTATCAGAGATCTCAAGTTAACAGGTTAACAGGACCGGGCAAGAGATTCAAGACAGCTTGCCGGATTCGATAATTATCAAAAATTTGGAAAAATTTTTGAAAAGATCGCCGGGAAGCGCGAGTATTTTACTAGCAGTTAGATTTATGGCACTGACTCTGGGCCCTAGTTTATCAGGCTGTTAAAAAACTGCCTAATTCTTCCATTTGTCATTCTGAGCGAAGCGAAGAATCTAATCATATCAACGAGCTTTAGATCCTTCACTTCGTTCAGGATGACAAAAAAACCGTTTTTCAACAGCCTGATAGTGAACATTGCCCGGTGACCGGCCGGACAATCCATCCTGTAAGAAAATTTCTGACGGGAAAATCAGAGATTGTTTGATTGGCCTTCTTGGCTTAAGCTGTTAAATAGTTACCGTTTTCCCTGTCTTTTTTAATACTCAAACCCCGCACCTGAGAAGGTAGGACTCCATGAACTGGGTGATGCGAACCTTCAGCACCTCGGTGGGCAAAAAGCAGTTGATGGCCGTAACCGGCCTGCTGTTTCTGCTCTTTCTGACCACCCATCTATTGGGCAACTTGAGCATCTATGAGGGAAGCGCCGCGTTCGTCTCCTATGCCGAGCATTTGCACGCCTTGGGAAACCTCCTGGTAGTGGCCGAAGTGGGTATGGCCGTAGCTTTGATCATTCATGTCAGTACGGCCCTGTTTCTGTTTTTCGAGAACCGCCGCGCCCGGCCGGTCAAATACGCGGTGGACCGGAGCGGCGGCGGCCGCACCTTCAGCTCCCAAACCATGCCTTACACCGGCCTGCTGATCCTGGGGTTCATCGGCGTGCACCTGGCCACCTTTTCCCACCATTTCGTGGATCAGACGACCCGGAACATCTTCCAAATTGCCGTCGCGGTCTTCTCCAATAAGGGCTATCTGGCCATTTATCTGCTGGGCGTGCTCCTCGTCGCCTTTCATGTCCGCCATGGCCTGTGGAGCGCTTTTCAGACGGTGGGGGCCAGCCAGCCCAAGTATATGCCCTTTATTCAAAAGCTGAGCATCGTCTTTGCCGTGATCGTGGCGCTGGGCTTCGGCTCGCTGCCCATCGTCATTCTGTCCATGAGATAGGGAGGTCTTTGATGCAACTTGACGCCAAGATTCCGGCCGGCCCCCTGGAAGCGAAATGGGAGCGACACCGTTTTGACTTGAAGCTGGTGAACCCGGCCAACAAGAGGAAGTTTGACATCATGGTGGTGGGGACCGGCCTGGCCGGCGCTGCCGCCTCGGCTACGCTGGCGGAATTGGGCTACAACGTCAAGACCTTCTGTATCCAGGACAGTCCCCGGCGGGCCCACAGTATCGCGGCCCAGGGGGGCATCAATGCGGCCAAGAACTATCCCAACGACGGCGACAGTATCTGGCGGCTCTTCTACGACACCATCAAAGGGGGCGATTTCCGGGCCCGGGAAGGCAATGTCTACCGCCTGGCCCAGGTGTCGAACCTGATCATCGACCATTGCGTGGCCCAGGGAATCCCTTTTGCCCGGGAATACGGGGGGCTCCTCGCCAACCGTTCCTTCGGCGGCGCCCAGGTGTCCCGGACGTTTTATGCCCGGGGGCAAACCGGCCAGCAACTGTTGCTGGGGGCCTACAGCGCCCTGCAGCGCCAGGTGGCCGCGGGCCGGGTGCAGATGTTCCCGCGCCGGGAAATGCTGGAGCTGGTGCTGGCGGACGGCCAGGCCCGGGGCATCGTGGCCCGGAACCTGATCAGCGGGGAAATCGAGCGCCACGGGGCCCACGCGGTGGTACTGGCCACCGGCGGCTACGGCAACGTCTTTTATCTGTCCACCAACGGCATGGCCTGCAATGTGACGGCGAGCTGGCGCGCCTACAAGAAGGGGGCCGGTTTTGCCAACCCCTGTTTTACCCAAATCCACCCCACCTGCATCCCGGTGCATGGCGACTACCAGTCCAAGCTGACCCTGATGAGCGAAAGCCTGAGGAACGACGGCCGGGTCTGGGTGCCCCAAAAGCCTGGAGATCCAAGGCCTCCGGAGGAGATCCCGGAGGAGGAACGGGATTATTACCTGGAGAGAATCTATCCCAGTTTCGGCAACCTCGCCCCCCGGGATATCTCCTCCCGGGCCGCCAAGCTGATATGCGACCAGGGGAAGGGCGTGGGCCCCACGGGCCGCGCGGTTTATCTTGATTTCGCCGATGCCATCAAACGGCTGGGTAAAGCGGAGATCGAGGCCAAATACGGCAATCTGTTCCAGATGTATGAAAAGATCGTGGCCCAGGATCCTTATAAAACACCCATGATGATCTATCCGGCCTCCCACTATGCCATGGGCGGTCTGTGGGTGGACTATAACCTGATGAGCACCATCCCGGGACTCTTTGTCCTGGGCGAGGCCAACTTCTCCGACCACGGGGCCAACCGCCTGGGGGCCAGCGCCCTGATGCAGGGCCTGGCCGACGGCTATTTCATCATCCCCAACACCATCAACGGCTATCTGGCCGGCGCCAGGTTCGCGGAAGTGACTGAGAAGCACGACGCTTTCAAGGAAGCCGCCGCCGAGGTGGACGCCCGGGTCAACCGGTTTCTCAGTATCAAGGGCAACCGCACGGTGCAGAGTTTCCACCGGGACCTGGGCCATATCCTGTGGGAGTATTGCGGCATGAGCCGAACCGATGCGGGCCTCACCCAGGCCCGAAAGCTCGTGGCCGATCTCCGGGGGGAATTCTGGGAGAATGTAACAGTGCCGGGCTCTGAGGCCGATTTCAATCAAAGCCTGGAAAACGCCGGCCGGGTGGCTGATTTCCTGGAGTTCGCCGACCTCATGATCCTGGATGCCCTGGCCCGCCGGGAATCCTGCGGCTGCCATTTCAACGAGGCCTTCCAGACCGAAGATCATGAGGCCCTGCGGGACGATGTCAACATGAGTCACGTGGCCGTCTGGGAATATGCCGGCGAGGATAAAGAGCCGATCTTCCACAAGGAACCGCTGGTGTTTGAAAATGTCAAATTAGTGGCGAGGAGCTACAAGTGAGCGGCAAGACGATCAATCTCACCCTGAAGATCTGGCGCCAGCCAGGGCCCGACGCCGCCGGCCATTTCGACAGCTACCAGGCCCGGGAAATTCCCACCGATGCATCCTTCCTGGAGATGCTGGACATTGTCAACGAGCGGCTCACCCTGGAAAGGAAAGAACCCATCGCCTTCGACCATGATTGCCGGGAAGGGATCTGCGGCACGTGCGGCGCCGTGGTCAACGGGCGGCCCCACGGCCCGGAGCGGGAGACCACGCTGTGCCAGCTCCATGTGCGGCATTTTGCCGAGGGGGACACCATCGTCATCGAACCTTACCGGGCCCGGGCCTTTCCCCTCATCAAAGACCTGGCCGTGGACCGCAGCGCCCTGGACCAAATCATCATGGCGGGCGGCTTCATTTCGGTAAACACGGGCCAGGCCCCGGAAGCCAACTCGCTCCCGGTCCCCAAGGAAAATGCCGACCTGGCCATGGACGCGGCGGCCTGCATCGGCTGCGGCGCCTGCGTGGCGGCCTGCCCCAATGCCGCGGCCATGCTCTTCGTCTCGGCCAAGGTCTCCCATCTGGCGCTGCTGCCTCAAGGCCGGCCCGAGGCCGCCAGGCGGGCTCTTTCCATGGTGGCGCAGATGGATGAGTCGGGGTTCGGCAACTGCACCAACCATAAGGAATGCGAGATGGAGTGCCCCAAGGGCATTTCCATCAGCAACATCGCCCGTCTGAACCGGGAATTTCTCAAGGCCGCGCTCTGGTCCAAAGAGAAAATCCCCACTTGAATCTTCCGGACATCTTGCTCGGATAGAGATTCCTCTCCCCAACCGGGAGAGACCCAGTCAAACTGCTCCATAATTTTAGTAGAGGAGCCTGGCAAGGAAACCTTCCTATGGATGCATGGATCGGGATCGCCGCCATCCTCATCGGTCTGGGCGGCTGTTTCTATGGCTATCCGCTGTTTCGCATTTTCTTGATCCTGGCCGGCTTGATCTATGGCTATTTGCTCGGCCAGGCCTTCGTCCCGGCCGGCCATCCCGGGCTGGCACTGGTGATCGGTCTCGGCGCGGCGGTCGTCCTGGCAGTGCTCGCCTATCCACTCTGGAGCATCAGCGTCATCGTCATCGGGGCGGCGTTGGGGTTCATGATCCTGAGTTCCCTGGGCGTCGCTCTTAATGCCTCCCAGGGGGCCGTGGTTTTACTGGGGGTCCTGGGCGCCGCGCTGGTTGGGTTTTTGTTCTATCGCGCCAAAGACCTCTTCGTGATGCTGGCCACCGCTTTCAATGGCGCAGTGCAGGTGGTCTACGGCCTGGGCTTGCTCTTCCCGGCCCTGGCCTTTGGGGGCGGGCGGGCCAACTTGCTGGCCGTCGTGGCCATGTTGGCGCTGGGAAGTTTTGGGTTTGCGGTTCAATACGGGATGTTCAAGGATCGGCGAACTTATTCGAGTTAGACCGAGTTGCGGTCAAAGGGCAGATACCGGCTGTGGGCCCCGCCTCTTTGAAGTCAGCTATCTGATCAAACAATTCTCTTTAGCCTTTTCATGCATACATTTAATCAGTTTGGCATAAGACATGACTTTTAAGGTGCGGCTCAGCAAGGAGTTGAAGTTGCCCACCATGCTCACCCCTTCTATTTCTAAGTCGTAGATCAGCCACCCCTGGGGTTTATGGAGCAGGCGAAAGTTTACGGGAATTTTGTCATTGGCGCGAATTATAGTAGTAAATACTTCGGCAGAATCCTCATTTTCAGTTTCTTTTCCATAGGCCACCTCGGTCTTGGTGAGCTCATCAATCCGGTTGGCATAAGAAGACTTTAAGAGATCCTTAAAAACCTCCACAAACTCAGCCTGTTGCGCCTGATTGAGAGTGTCCCAGGTTTGACCAAGGGAGAGTTTAGCCATTTCATCATAGTCAAAATGGCCAAGAATGGCCTGCTCAATTAATTGGAGACGTTTACTTTTTTGCTCAGAAGCCTGATAGGCCGGATTGTGCAGGATGCCAATAACTTTATCAAAAAGACCTTTGACATCTTCCAGGGGGCGCGCCGCTAGGGCTTGTTTTGCTGTCATCAACAGAATAAGGGAGGTAACCGCAATTAGCCATACTAAGAGATTTCGTTTTTCTTTAGTGGCTGACATGATAATACCTCGTTGTCAAATTATAAAGCCCCTTAAAAAAAATTCAAGGTGAAAGCGCGGTTAAGCTATTTGTCAGCGGAGTCCGGGATTTTCCAGACTCCTCTCATTTGTTCGTGGCGAATTTAACAGACTCTGCCAGTATAAGTTATTGCAATCTAAGTGCCAACGGCTAATAGTTATTAAAACCAAGGTCTTCCAATGTGAAGAGAGATTGTTTGGCAAAATTTAATCATTGCCTGTCCCATTTTTGGACAGAATTTCTTAGCCTGGATTATTGTTAGGGCGTGCCTACGGAAGAAATTCCCGGATTGTAGGGCACAGAGTGCGTGCTGTGCCCTAAGAATAATCCATCCTAAAATCCCTCAGGCCCAATTAAGACACCAAGCCGGCCGGCGGCGAGGTCACGCCAAGTTTGGCAGGGGTCGCCGCCTTCCCTCTTGACAATAACAGCGATAAGCGTCAACATAGCCCCCAACCCCTTAAAGGGGGTTGGGAGGGGAGTTTGAGGGGAGGGCGGGGGAGCCACTGCTCCCCCGCCCTCCCCTCAAATTATCAGTGAGACAACCTTTATGTTATCTGCTGTAGACCTTGAAAAACAAAAATTGATCGAAATCAGTATCGCTCTTTCCAGTGAAACTGATCTGCCCAATTTATTGGAAAAGATTATACAGGAGCTTCGCCGCATTACCAATGCTGATGGTGGTAGTCTTTGTTTGAAAGAAAACAGCAATCTCCGGTTTGAAATAGCTCAGAACGATACGCTACGTCGTTTGAAAGGTGAAGATTATCAATTTTTTAAGCCTTTTGAGATTCTTATCAGTAAGCGCAGCATCGCCGGTTATGTGGCGCTCACCGGCAAAACCTTGAATATCCCTGATGCTTATGACTTAGCCGGTAATTTGCCGTTTAAATTCGATCCATCATTTGATTTGCGCAACAATTATCAGACCCAATCTATCCTGGCGGTGCCCCTCAAAGATCATACCGGAGAAGTGATTGGCGTTCTGGAATTGATTAATGCCAGGAATGAGAAGGGACAAAATCTTCCTTTCAGTGACCATTATGAGAACCTGGTCCTTTCCCTGGCCTCCTTAGCTGCGGTTGCCATCAACAAAGCCCGTCTGATTCAAACTATCCAAAACCTTTTAAAAGCCGAAAAAGAAACTTATCGCCGAAACCTGGAAGCCGTTTTTCGAAGTGTTGATGATGCCATCATCACGGTGGACAATGATATGGTGGTCATCGCCGCAAATGAAGCCACTGAAGAAATTTGTGGTCTGTCTCCCCAAGAAATAGTGGGCAAGAGGTTCCTGGAGGCTCCGCACCATTGTGCTAAATCCTGCTATGCAGCTTTAGTAGAGATTTTGCGGACCGGTACGGCGAAAAAAGCCTACCACCTGGAATGCCAGAATGAGATTCGGCCACGCCAGGTGGTGGTCGTGAGTATTTCTCCCTTAAGAGATAGTGAGGACCAACATATCGGTGCGGTGCTGGTAGTTAGAGATGTAACCAGGGTAACCGAAATGGAAGGAGAGCTGCGGGAACGATATAACCTGCACAATATTGTCGGCAAAAGTCATAAGATGCAGGTAATATTTCAACTTCTCGACGAATTAACGAACACGGATGCCTCCGTGTTGATTACTGGAGAAACTGGCACCGGGAAGGAACTGGTTGCCAAAGCTCTCCATTATGGTGGCAGTCGGGCGGCTAAGCCCCTGGTGACGGTGAATTGTTCAGCCCTGGCCGAGAACTTATTGGAGAGTGAACTATTTGGCCATGTGAAAGGCGCTTTTACCGGTGCCCAGAAAGACCGGGTGGGCCGCTTCCAGGCGGCCCAGGGCGGTACCATCTTTCTGGATGAAATCGGTGATATTCCTCCCAAGTTACAACTGAAGCTGTTAAGGTTCCTGCAAGAGAAGTCCTTTGAACGGGTCGGTGATTCTGCCACCTTCCAGGCGGACGTGCGGGTCATTGCCGCCACCAATCGGAATCTGAAGAGAATGGTGGACAAAGGAGAATTTCGGGAAGACCTCTATTATCGGGTCAAAGTAATAGAGATCGATTTGCCGCCCTTACGGGAAAAGCGTGAAGATATCCCGTTATTGGTGAACCATTTTCTGAATTTATTCAATATCAGTTATAAAAAAAGCATAGAGGGGATTTCCCAAGAGGCCTTGAAAATCTTCATGACTTACCCCTGGCCTGGAAATGTCAGAGAATTGCAACACGCAATCGAGCATGCCTTTGTCTTGTGCAACAGCCCCACAATTACGTTGGAATATCTGCCTCCAGAGGTACGCGACTACTCGTCCACCGAGATCCCCGTTTCTGCTGAACATCCAAAAATCTCTGCCCTGTCAACCCAAGAAATCCTGGATGCGCTGATTAAAACTGGCTGGAATAAGGCCAAGGCCGCCCGCCTGTTGGGAATCTCCAGACCGACACTTTACCATCTCATCAAATCCCACAACTTGCACCACTCTGACTAATTGTAAAAATTACACAACTGTAAAGTACGATTGTGTAAAATTTGCAATTTATCCGTTCCTAAACTCTCAGCCTTAATATTAATAACTATCTGAAAAGACAATTAATTTGTCTGGATATGGCCAATTCCGATCCAGGCATGATTATTGAGTATATTAAGGTGGACTTTAGCGCAGCGATGGGGTAGGGGGGAGAGATGCGGATTCAGCAGCAATTAACCAGAGCCTTCGGCAAGTTTCCTGGGAAACTTAGATTCGAAGAACTGATCTACGTGGAAAGTCCATCTCAGGTTCTTGCGGAGGTCAAGAAGGTCATAGCGTTATTCTTTCCTTATTTCGATTTTAGTCACTTTCAACAAGTCTTTGGCGATATTATCAAGCTTTTTGCCGGTCACTATCCAGGGTACCGTAGCTGCAACACCTTATATCATGACCTCAAACACACTATGGATTGTCTATTGGTAATGGCCAGGCTGATAAACGGCACCTTTGTCAAAGGGATAACCTTTGCGGAAAAGGATATTAACCTTGGCTTGATCTCCGCGCTCATGCATGATACCGGTTATATACAATCGGTTGAAGACGACCAGGGAACCGGCGCCAAATATACTATCATCCATATAAGGCGCAGCATGGAGTTTATGGAAAAATATCTTATCGATCATGGCTATTCACTAGAAGGTTTTCCAGCCTGCTGCAATTTTTTACAATGTACGGGTATTGATGTAAGAATAGAGGAAATCGAATTTCAATCTCCTGAACACGAAATTTTAGGGAAGATTTTAGGAACAGCCGATCTCATCGGCCAGATGTCCGACAAGAAATATTTAGAGAAACTCCCTCTTCTTTACCATGAATTTAAGGAGGGGGGGGTTCCGGGTTTTAACAGTGAGTTTGATTTATTGAAAAAAACCCCGCACTTTTGGGAAATGGTTAAAGAGAGATTCGCGGTGGAATTCAGCCGCGTGGATGGCTATCTGCGCGATTACTTCCGGGTTCGCTGGGGGATAGACCAGGACTTGTACAGAAGCGCTATTGACAGGAATATTGAATGGCTGCGGACTTTCCTGGAACATTGCGCCGCCGATTATTCCTCCCGCCCTGAATGTGAAGATCCAGTGATGATATTTGGTTAGTCGGTTTTTAAGTTTTCACCTCCCGATTATGGCAGGCAGGCCGGCATTATGCCTGCCTTTTTTTGTTGCCCGACGCCAGCGATGGCCAGGAACAAGGAAGAAAAGTACCGCCTACCCCGCCACAATTCGCTAACCTACTGATATTATGGCGCGCCTGGCAGGACTCGAACCTGCGACCCACGGATTAGAAGCCGAGCCCGTCCAGGATGCAGAAACCGAGTTATTTAAATAACTTATTAATAATTATAGTAAATTGGGATTAATGCTAATATAAAGAGAAAGAGGTATTAGGCGGATTATAGCTTATAACCGGTAAACTTTTAGTAAATAATTTTCCCGGCGCTCAGCCGGATTTTTTTTGACCCTCGCAATAATTTTTTTTTGGATCGTAAAACGCTAATTAATACTTCTTATAATTAGGTAAAAAAAGGGAATTCCCAGGCAATAATTTAAGGTTATAAGTCGAAATAAATAAGGTAATATTTTTTTCACAAAGTATCAAGAAATACTTCTTATAAAAAGGAATTTACTAGAATAGTGCTAAATATGTAGTGGCAACAGTAAGGCAACTATAATAGTATAACTAGAATTTATTGTGACTTATTTCACATAACTTGAAAAAGATAGATAACGGAAATAATATACCTTTATACGAGATTTCTTACTCAGTCGTATATTATGAAGAATCTACTTAAACCAGCACAACTATCTGAGTATCTATGTGTGTCACTGTCTACTCTTGGGTTAGGCGCGGGGTTGTCCCCTATTACCGAATTGAAGGCTGCATTCGGTTTGACCCCAATGAAATTGAAGCCTGGCTAAGAGAGCGCAAGAAAAATACTCGCCCAAAATTGCACCGCAGGAGTTTGTCAAGGTCCAAGGCTCTAAAAAATGAACTAAAGCCGCCAGGATAATTATCTTTTCTAGAAGGTCAGGGATTTAGTGTTTCTTTCCATCCGCCATGTCTCGAAGTTCATTGGGGAGTTTTTCTATGAGCAAGTTTAGGGTAGACAAGTTCACCTATGAGGCCGGGGACCTGGTATTCCTTTCTATCTGCCACGGATGCAAGCATAATCATCCCAAGCCCAAGGTTCCCGCAACCTGCGATGCTTTCCTTGCCGGAATCCCCGAAGAATTTTTGAGAGGGGAGGCGCAGCACCTTGAGCCAACCCCTGGACAAGGGAATGATCTGGTTTTTGACCCTAAGCCAGGATTTGAGGGTTTGATTAGAGGCTTTCCCTGAAAATGAGAAAAAACAGGACCGAGGTCTTTGAACTTGAGAGATGAGGTAGCCGATCCTTTGGGCAAAACTGAACAGGGATTTGACCGCGCTACCCAGCCGATTTCAGCCGATCCCGCGGGGTGAAGGGAAGGGCCAAGGTCCGGGTCTGGGGTTCGACCTGGGGCATCCTGGCGCGTCGGTGGGGTGAGAAACTCTTTGAGACGAGCATTCCGGCGAATACCCTGACAAGGCGTGCAGAGAGGGCTAAGGAAAAAATCACTTCAAATGAAGTGAAGCCTACAACCATTAAGAATCCCTCAGAAATCCCAGAAAATCAAGTTTGTGAACATGGCGGGGCCAGAGAAGGGGCCGGTAGGCCAGGGAAATATAATAAGCCAGCCAAACCCTATACCCGGCGCTGACTCATGCCCTGCCCATGCACCGGGCCCCTGGCATCAGGCCCGCCCGCTTCTTTCCCACCAACCGGCTCCGTCCCCTGGCCTGCCCCTGCCCGGCGCTCCCTGCCGGCCCGTTCGCCTATGGTTCCCCTCCCCCGAGCCCCGGCCGCCAGGCCCGGCCAGGTAGATTTTCGGCCCCGGAAGGCAAAACCCAGGACCGGGACTCCGGCCCCCCTGTCAAATATGCCCCGCCCGGAAGATTTCAAAAAAATCTTCGGGATTTAATCAAAGGGGGACAGCCGCGCCCCCCCCGGTTATGGGACCCATGCCAAAAATTTTAAAAGCGAAATCTGGCCTGTCCCCCTCCGTAAATAGGTCCTAAAAAAGCGCTAGACGCACCGTGCTTGCATCTAAACGCTTGGACCTGGGGGTAGGGTGGGTTGCGGGGAGATACCCCCAGGATATGGGAACCCGGCCTTGAATTTTCACATTCGGCCAAGTTTGTGCTATCCTCCCTGGTCAATATTATCCGTACGGAAATTTCCGATTTTTCAGTCCGGTATGGTCAGAGAAGATATGAATATCATAGAGGAAACAGGATAAGCACGATCGGATCGCGAATAAATAGCAGGTTATGCTTATAGGAGGATTGTGGGGATTTTGAGCTGAAAGATCGAAAAAAAACAGCGGTGCGTTAAACACCGCTGTTCCTTGTTTATCAAGGGGATTACTCCTTGCCCTCTTTGGGGACTTCCTATTCCTTCTTGCCGCGTTCGATCTCCTCGGGCGCGGCTTCTTCTGCAACCGGGGCCTCTGCGCTGATCTCCTCTTTCCTGGGGGCGGTAGCAATGGCGATGGCCTCTTCCATATCGGCCAGGATTTTCACCTTGTCTGAAAGGACGACATCGCGCACGCGGACGCTGTCCCCGAGTTCGGTCAGACCGGAGATGTCGACCACGATCCGCTCCGGCATGTCCTGCGGCATGCACTCGACCTCCATCGCGGTCAGGCCGGTGTGGATCTCAGCGTTGAAGTTCCTGACCGCCGGGGCCGTGCCGGTCAGCTCGATGCCGACCTTGGCGCGCATCTTTTCAGTGAGCGATAAGATCTGGAAGTCTACATGCACTAGGCGGTTCTTGAGAAAATCGCGCTGCTTCTCTCGCACTTGCGCCAAGTACTGCTTCCCGTCCAAGTCAATAGTCACCAGGCTGGACGAAGTCAGGTAGGACAGCGTCTGCGACCCCTCGCGGGCGTCCAGCATGATCGCAGTCGTCTCGATACGATGCCCGTACAGCACGGCCGGGAGTTTCCCTTGGCGGCGCAGGGCGCCCACCTTCTTGCCGACCACGTCACGCTTGGTAGCTTTCAGAACAACTTTCTCCATCTTACTTAACTCCTCGAGCGCCTCTCACCCAACGGACCTCGACAGACTCAATTAGTCGGATTACCTTCGCTCTTTTCTAGGTTTGTTTTTGCAGAGACACCCGGTTGGGGCTGCTCAGGACAGCATGGTGGTATCCGGCAAAACAGGATTAGGTTTTATTTTTTAAAAGGAAAGACGGCCCAGAAGTCGACTCTTGACTACCGGGAAATCACGGGGGCAGAAGTGTAGGCTGCCCACCTGCGGCCGCCTGAGCCCCGTTAATGCCGGTAACTGCCACCGCCAAATCCGCCTTTTTGTTGCGGCTTGGCTTCATTGACTGTCAGAGGGCGCCCGTCTAAACTCCGGCCGTTGAGCATGGAAATGGCCTTCTGGCCTTCAATTTTGGTTTCCATCTCCACAAAGTCGAAGCCCCGGGGCTGACCAGTTTGGCGGTCGGTGATGATCTTGGCCGAGGTCACTTCACCGACCTCGGAAAAAAGAGTGTTCAGCTGTTCTTCGGTCATCTCGTAGGACAGATTGCCCACGTACAATTTCATACTCATATCTTCTCCTCGTTGGTCTTGTCGGGATGGACTTACCGGAGTCTTTGCCGACAGGTCTTTCCCGTCTAGACCTTTAAATTCCTTCTTCAACCACACCCGGCATTTCTACAGCCGGCGGTGTCAGGGCTTTGCCCTGGCAAAAATTTCATTTTTTCGTCGTTCTCCTCTTTTTAAGCGATCTCTTTGGCGCGCTTTTGCCAGCGGTAACGGTTTCGAGCCAAGCTCTTACTTCGCTGGGGCTAAATATGCCAGAACTCCGAGGGCCATGAGACCATCGGAATTCTGACCATCAGGCTTTCTGGCCTAAAGCTTTACCACGTTTTGGGCCTGAGGCCCCTTGGGACCCTGGGTTACGTCAAATTCCACCGCTTGTTCTTCCGCCAGGGAGTGAAAGCCGTCGCCCTGGATAGCGCTGTGATGCACGAAGACATCGGGGCCGTTATCCCGGCAAATGAAGCCAAAGCCCTTGGAGTCGTTAAACCATTTTACCGTACCAGTTTCCTTCATTGTGAAACCTCCTGCAGATACTGCGATGATATCCCGCCAAAGAAGCAGGGCGCACAGCAGTCAGGCAAAAAAAAATCGGCTGGGAATTAGCACCCCCGTCCGATTCTAATCCAGGACTTGTGGCCCTGCTTGAGTCTGACATGCTAAACTTAAAAAATATTTTACAAGAAAATTGCCCGATGTCAAGCTAATTAAAATAAAACTGGACCTTCTCATAAATTACAAAGATTCTAAGTTATGATTAGCAGATAAAAAAAGGGAATGATAGCAGCAGATATTCTTGTATTTGTGGAAATAATAGCCAAGATCAGAAAAATTCATTATTTTACAGGTAGCTAACATTATTTGCCGTTTAATAAATATCTTGTAATAGCAGTTATCCGCTACCTGGAATTCCTTTTCTAATGACAAAACAATAATTCCGTGTTAAATTTAAAACTTGAGCAAAAGCGGGGAAATGGATTTTGCCCAGTTGATAAAGGTGTGAACTCCGAGCGTCAGCGGCGACTGCCGCTAAGGTCACAGTCCTTTTAATTGCAGTGGCTCAATCGCAAAAACCTGCCCCCGTCACCCCACTGCACAGACATCTATAAAAGAAAAAAGCTCGAAGGGTTTCTGAATCTCCCGTCAGAAGCTCTCTCGAGGCCTGTCGACTTGCGGCACCTAGTCTTAGGGATTCATAGTAGCCGCCTTTTACCACTAATCAAGAGTCTTTCGCCAGATTTCGGTTTAGTAGGCTGAAAAGTCAATCTAACAAGGATCAAGAATGAAGGTGAGCAGCAAGACTATTCGTGAGCCCTTGCTCCGCCTGAGGTCGTACCTCCCGGGAGGCGCCTTGGGGCGAAAGTACGCCGGCGACGACCTCCCGTTGCGATCGGAGTTGTTCAGCGCCGAGCAGATGGAGCAGCATGGCAAGACCCTTGCGGGCTCGCATCAGTTGAGCCCGGGACGTCCTCGGGACCGGCTGCTGACAAGGCTGGCGGAGAATGAAGGCCTCCTCATTGGAGTCCGCGACCTGCTGACTGCGGCGGTCAAGGCAAACCGCCGGATTACGCCGGCCGGGGAATGGCTGCTCGACAACTTTTATCTGATCGAAGAGCAGATTCGCACGGCCAAGAGGCATTTGCCAAAGGGCTACAGCCGGGAACTCCCTCGCCTGCTGAATGGTCCATCGGCCGGGCTGCCGCGTGTGTATGACCTGGCGCTGGAGACGATCTCACACGGCGATGGACGGGTGGACCCGGAAAGTCTCAGCAGTTTCGTTGCCGCCTACCAGACCGTCACAGCCCTGAAGTTAGGTGAATTGTGGGCAATCCCCATCATGCTACGCCTTGCTCTGATCGAGAATCTGCGACGCGTTGCCGCCCGGATCGCCGCCGACCGGACCGACCGAAACCATGCCGACTACTGGGCGGACCAGATGACGGAGACCGCCGAGAAAGACCCGAAGAGCCTGATCCTGGTGATCGCGGACATGGCGCGGTCGAACCCGCCGATGGTGAGCTCGTTTGTGGCGGAACTTACGCGCCGGTTGCAGGGGCAGGGCCCCGCCCTGGCATTGCCGCTCACCTGGATCGAGCAGCGACTTGCCGAAAGTGGGTGGACGATCAAGGAGTTGGTACATTCGGAGAACCAACAACAGGCCGCCGATCAGGTCTCCATGAGCAACAGCATCGGCAGTCTCCGTTTCCTGGGGGCGATGGACTGGCGCGCCTTCGTCGAGACGATGAGCGTGGTCGAGCAGAACTTGCGTACGGATCCTGGCGGCGTCTATGGCAAGATGGATTTTGCCACCCGTGACCGCTACCGGCATGTCGTGGAGAAGATCGCCAAGAGCAGCCCGCACTCCGAAAGCGAGGTAGCGCGCCAAGCGATCCAATTGGCACATGAGGGCAGGAAAGGCGGCAAAGACCGCACGGCCCATGTCGGCTTTTACCTAATCGACAAGGGATTGGCGCAGCTCGAGCAGACAGTGGCAAGGCGCCGCTCCTTCTTTGAGGCTCTTCGAAGAGTGAGTTGCCGGTTTCCTTTGCTGCTGTATGTGGGCGCGATCCTGCTGCTTACGGCAATCATTGCCGGTAGCTTCCTGGCGAAGGCGCATGCCGGGGGGTTATCTGGTTGGCTACTTGCGCTGATCGCCATCCTCTCGCTCTTATGCGCCAGTCATCTGGCTATCGCCCTGGTGAACTGGCTGGCGACGTTGCTGGTGACGCCGCAGCCGCTGCCGCGCCTGGACTTCTCCGCAGGAATTCCAGCGGAATCGAGGACCCTTGCGGTGGTCCCGACTATGCTCACGAGCACTCAGAACATCGAGGATCTGATCGAGGCGCTTGAAGTCCGGTTCCTGGCAAATCGGGACGAGAACCTGCACTTCGGCCTGCTTACTGATTTTCGGGATGCCCATGCAGAAACGCTGCCGGAGGACGAGCCGCTGGTGAATCTGGCCCGGCAGAGAATCGAAGAGTTGAATGAAAAGTACAGGAACACCAAAGGGGATATTTTCTTCCTGTTTCATCGCCCGCGCCGATGGAATCCCAGCGAGCGGATTTGGATGGGTTACGAGCGCAAGCGAGGGAAGCTCACGGAGCTGAATTCCCTTTTGCGCAGCGGCTCAAGGCATTGCTTCTCATTCGTCGTAGGTGCGACGGCAGTCTTATCGGGCGTGAAGTACGTGATCACCCTTGACACCGATACGCAACTGCCGCGCGACGCGGCCTGGCAGTTGGTGGGAGCCATGGCGCACCCGTTGAACCGGGCGCGGTACGACGAGGACAAGCAGCGTGTCTGTGAGGGGTACGGCATCCTGCAGCCACGCGTGGCCGCGAGCCTGCCCGGCACGAACCGGTCGCGGTATGCGCGGCTCTGTGGGAGTGAGCCGGGCATCGATCCGTATACGCACGCCGTCTCCGATGTTTACCAGGACCTGTTCCACGAAGGCTCGTTCATCGGCAAGGGCATCTATGAGGTCGATGCGTTCGAGCGGGCGCTCAATGGGCGATTCCCCGAAAACCGGATTCTCAGCCACGATCTTCTGGAAGGGTGCTACGCGCGGGCTGGGTTGTTGAGCGATGTGCAGTTATACGAGGAATACCCATCTCGCTACAGCGCGGACGTGAGCCGCCGACACCGTTGGATTCGGGGGGATTGGCACATTGCGCGGTGGCTGCTGCCAGGGGTTCCCGGCCCCGGCGCACGTCAGAAGAATCCGCTCTCAGGGCTGTCTCGATGGAAGATCTTCGACAACCTGCGGCGGAGTCTCGTGTCTGCGGCGTTGACGCTCCTGTTGCTCCTGGGCTGGACAATCTTGCCATCAGCCTGGTTTTGGACCCTGTCAGTGATCGGGATCATTCTGATTCCTTCTTTAATTAGCTCTCTTCTGGATATGTTTCAAAAACCGGGCGATGTGCTTCTGGGCCAGCACCTCACTGCCGAAGTTGCCTCGGCCGGCCGGCACCTCGCTCAGGCTGCCTTTACGCTCGTGTGTCTCCCCTACGAAGCATTTTTCAGTCTTGATGCCATCCTACGCACAGCCGCGCGGATGCTGATTACCCACAAACGACTTCTCGAATGGAATCCGGCGAGCGATCGGGAGCGCCATAGCCGTTCGGACCTCGTCGCCTCCTGTCGGAAGATGTGGATCGCCCCCGTTATCGCTTTAGCTGCGGCGATCTACCTCGCGTTTTCGAAGCCAGCCGTGTTATCGGTGGCTGGGCCCATACTGGGCCTCTGGTTTGCTTCGCCGGCTATCGCCTGGTGGTTCAGTCGACCGCTCACTCGCCGCGCCGCAAGGTTGACGGCCGACCAGACCCTCTTCCTGCACAAGATTTCCCGAAAGACCTGGGCGTTCTTCGAGACCTTCGTCGGCCCGGAAGATCATTGGCTGCCGCCCGATAACTATCAGGAGCATCCCGTGGCCGGGGTCGCACATCGCACGTCGCCGACCAACATGGGACTTACACTCCTGGCGAATTTATCCGCGTACGACTTCGGCTACATTTCAGCCGGACGACTCGTCGAACGCACCGCGAATGCACTCTACACGATGGCAGCTTTGGAA
>Ga0315281_10001995_pt1 | contig 30319 bp, 27 predicted proteins | sample YL17G07_0_MG_FD_204540 | JGI IMG/M metagenome (GOLD analysis project Ga0315281, IMG submission 204540) | Sediment microbial communities from Yellowstone Lake, YNP, Wyoming, USA - YL17G07_0 | ecosystem: Environmental > Aquatic > Freshwater > Lake > Sediment | place: USA: Wyoming | collected...
CGCCTATGAAGCTCCTCCTCGTCACGATGTACTTCCCGCCGTCAGGCGGCGGCGGCGTGCAGCGGCCGCTGAAGTTCGCGAGCCATCTGCCGGCGCTCGGCATCGAGACGCACGTGCTCGCGCCCGATGACTCGAAGTGGATCCACTCGGACGCGGAGCTGCCGCTGCCGACGCAGGCCTGGGTGCACCGGGCGCGCTACGTCGGCCCGGGGGGACGGCGCATCGCGGACGAGCTGCACGGGCGCAGCGGACTCGACCTCGCCGTGCGCCGCGCGTCGACGATCGGGCGCAGGCTGCTCGTGCCCGACGAGAACGTGACGTGGGCCGCGACCGCGATCCCCAAGGCGATCTCGATCGCGCGGCGCGAGGGCATCGACGTCGTGCTGACGACCTCGCCGCCCGGGTCGGTGCACCTGATCGGCGCGGCGGTGAAGAAGGCGACGGGCGCCGCGTGGGTCGCCGACCTGCGCGACTCGATCGTCCTGCACCCGCACCGCTCGAACGAGGGGATCGGCGCGTTCGTGAAGGAGCGCTCACGCGCGGGGATCGCGCAGCTCGTCGCGCGGCAGGCCGACGCGATCGTCGCCGCGGCGGAGTCGATCTCCGACGAGGCGCGCGCGCTCGAGCCGAAGGGGCGCGTGGTCACGATCGCGAACGGCTGCGACTTCGACGACTTCGCGGGGCTCGAATACACGCGGACGGACCGCCTCCGCCTCACGCATGCGGGCTCGTTCTTCGGCAAGCGCGACCCGAAGCCGTTCCTCCAGGCGCTCGCCGACTCGGGGCTCGAGGACGTCACCGTGCGGTTCGTCGGCGACTTCCGGCCGGCAGATCGCGCGTTTCTCGAGAGCCTGCATCTCGGCGACCGCGTGGATCTCATCGACTATGTCCCGCGCCGCACCTCGCTTGCCCTCCAGCGCGACTCCGACGCGCTGCTGCTCCTGATCCCCGAGGCCGGCGGCCGGGGGCGCGGCATCCTCTCCGGGAAGGTGTTCGAGTATCTCGCGGCCGAGCGGCCGATCCTCGCGCTCGTGCCGCCCGACGGGGCCGCGGCGAAGCTCGTCCGCGACACCAACGCGGGCATCGTCGCCGGGCCCGACGACGTGGCGGGCATCCGCGAGGCGCTGCTCGACCTGCATGCGCGCTGGCGGGACGGCCGGCTCGAGGGCACGCCGCTCTCGCCGGAGTGGCGGGAGAAGCTCTCGCGGGCCGCCCGCGTCGAGGAGCTCGCCGACCTGCTGCGGAGCCTCGAGTGAGCGCAGCGTCGGTTTCCCTGCCGCGGGCGCTCTCCCGCACGCGCGCGACGAGCTTCTTCCTGCTCGCGACGTTCTTCTGCGTGACGTTCGAGAAGGTGCACTGGAACGTCGCCGGCACTCTGGGCGTCGCGGACGTGCTGACGGTGCTCTTCCTGCTCTCGTTCGCGCTGACGAGCCGCGGCCCGCTGCCGCGAACGGCGGCGATCCTGCTCGGCTTCTTCGCCGTTTTCCTGCTCGTGTACCTGCTCGGCTACTTCAACCTCGAGACGAAGCAGGCGCTCGACCAGTTCGCGAAGGGGATGGTGAAGGTCGTCCTCCACTTCCTCTTCCTGATCGCGGCGATCACGTACCTCGTGCGGCGGGGGCAGCGGTACTACTGGCGCGCACTCGGGTGGTTCGGCGCCGGCCTCGTCGCGAACTGCGTCTACGGCGCGTTGCAGCTGCTGGCCGCGCGTGCCGGTCACAACCTCGACGCAACCGTGCTCTCGCCGCTGACGGGCGGCGCGAGCGCGATCAACGTCTACGGGTCGGTGAACGGCGCGAGCGTCTTCCGGCCGAACGCGCTGACGGGCGACCCGAACCATCTCGGCGTGATGCTCGATGTGCCGCTGCTCGCCCTGACGCCGGTCTACCTCCGGCTCGAGCGCGGGCACAGGCTCAAGTGGCCGCTCGGGATCGCGCTCGCGTTCATGCTGTTGATGCTGCTCGCGACGCTCTCGCGCAGCGGTGCGCTCGGCCTCGGCGTCGGGCTGCTCGTGCTCGCGCTGCCGTACCGGCGGTTCGTCCGGTCGCGCGCGCTGCTCGCGCCTCTGGGCGGCCTCGCGGTGCTCCTCGCGTACGTCCTCTATTCGCGCTGGCACTTCTTCTCCGTCGTCCTGCGCTCGCGGATCCAGACCGGCGGGGGCTCGACGTCGACGCATTTCGCGGTCTACGACTTCATCCCGCAGGTGTTGCACACGCATCCGCTGCTCGGCCTCGGGCTGAACACGTTCTCCGTCTACTACGAGTTCGTGACCGGGAAGACGAACTGGGGCCCGCACTCGTACTGGGTCTCGCTGATCGTCGAGTCGGGCCTCGTCGGCCTGCTGCTCTTCTGCGTGTTCCTGCGCTACGTGTTCCTGCGGCTGCGCGCGGCGCGCGCGCTCGGCCGGCTGCTCGACGCGGCGGGCGACCCGAACGGCCGTCGCGTGCGCCCGCTCGCGTGGGGGTTCACGGCGGCGCTCCTCGGCACGATGGCCGCGAACTTCTTCTACCTGACGATGCAGTTCTATTACTTCTTCGGGCTGCTGGCGCTCGCGCTGGCGCTGCCCGTCGTGTTTGCTAGGAATGCCCGATGAACGATCAAGAACAGCCGGCCGACTGGGATCGGCAGTGGCTTGGCCAGCCGCTCAACCTCGAGGGTCCGGCCGAGGAGGCGCGCACGCCGCGCTGGCGCGCCCAAGAGGAATACGTGCGGGAGCTGTTCGGCGGGTTCGACGGGCTTCGCGTCGTCGAGATCGGTGCCGGACGGGGCACAAACGCGGCCCTGTATGCGCAACGCGGCGCCCGGGTGACGCTGTTCGACACATCCGACGTCGCACTCGAGCAGGCAAGGGAGCTCTTCGACGCGCTCGGGATCGCGGCCGAGTACGTGAAGGGCGATGCGTTCGCCTTGCCGGAGGCAATGCGAGACAGCTTCGACGTCTCGATGTCGTTCGGCCTCTGCGAGCACTTTCTCGGTGCGCGTCGGCTCGGGATCGTCGCGGCTCATCTGGAGTTCCTGCGCCCCGGCGGCGTCGCGTTCCTCGGCGTCCCGAACCGCTGGGCGCCCGTCTACCGGCTCTGGGTCGGCACCCTGAAGCGAACGGGCAGCTGGCCGCTCGGAACGGAGGTTCCGTTCAGCGCGCGGGAGCTCGAGCGCCTTGTGCGTGATGCCGGTGGCGAACCGCTTCCGCGACGCTACGGAAGCTTCATCGCGTCCACGGTCAACCACGGCGTGAACCAGCTTCTCTTCAAGCTAGGCCGCCCCGGGCTCGTCATTCCGCAACGGCGGGTTCCGGTCTTGGACAGGCTCGCCTACGAACTGCTGGTTCCGGCGAGACGCCTCTGAAGGTTCTCGTCCTGACGACGTCGTACCCGCGTAGTCCGGACGACGTTGCAGGTCGGTTCGTCGCCGATGCGGTCGAGCATGCCCGTGAGCGCGGGATAGACGTCGGCGTCGTTTCGCCGGCGTCCTTCGCGCACTTCGGTGTCGCGTACGGGCACGGCATCGTTGGGAATGTGCGCGCGAAGCCGTGGCGCGTGGCGTTCCTGCCGCCGTTTCTCGGGGCGTTTCGGCGTGCGGCCGCATCGGCGGCGCGCGATGTGGATCTCGTGCACGCACATTGGCTCGCCGCGGGCGCGGTCGCCGCGACGTTGGGCAAGCCCTACGTCGTGCAGGTGTGGGGAACGGACGTCGCGCTCGCGCGGCGAGTGCCGTGGCTTGTGCGGCCCGTGTTGCAGCGCGCCAGGCTCGTGATCGCCGCGTCGTCGTTCCTCGCGGAGGAAGCGTGCGCGCTTGGTGCCCGTGACGTGCGCGTCGTCCCGAGCGGCGTGGCGATCCCGGGGCGGGTGGGCGAGCCTGAGGAACCGCCACACATTCTCTACGTCGGGCGCTTGTCGGCGGAGAAGGGCGTGCTCGAGCTCATGGAGGCGTGCCGCGGTCTGCCGCTCGAGGTCGTCGGGGACGGGCCGCTGCGGAACCGCATACCCGATGCGCTGGGGTTCGTGCCCCCCGGCGAGCTCGGTCCGTACTACGAGCGCGCCGCCGTCGTCGCGGTGCCGTCGCGGCGGGAGGGGTACGGGATGGTCGCTCGCGAGGCGATGGCGTGGGGGCGGCCCGTGGTCGCAAGCAGCATCGGCGGGCTCGTCGACGCAGTCGAGGACGGCGTCACGGGGCTTCTGGTGCCGCCGGGTGATGCAGGGAGGCTTCGAGAGGCTCTGGAGCGTCTACTGGCCGATGCCGAGCTGCGCGGCCGTCTGGGTGCTGCGGGGCGTGTCAGGGCAACCGAGGAACTGTCGTTCGAGGCGTCGACGGACGCGCTGCTCGCCGTCTACGACGAGGCGTCGCGGCGCAGCACGTAGTTGCCGAGGACGAGCGTGTCCATGCGCGTCTTCTGGAACGTGTCGAGCGCGTCGGCGGGTGTCATCACGATCGGCTCGTTCTCGTTGAACGACGTGTTGAGCAGGATCGGCACGCCGGTCTGGCGGCCGAACTCCTCGATCAGCCGGTAGTAGCGAGGGTCGACGTCGCGATCGACGCTCTGGACGCGGCAGGTGTCGTCGACGTGGTTCACGGCCGGGATGAGCGAGCGCTTCCCTGTTCTCGTCTTGTAGACGAGCACCATGAACGGCGAGGTGTAGTCCTGCTCGAACCACTCGCCGACGGCTTCGGCGAGGATCGACGGCGCGAAGGGCCGGAAGGGCTCACGCTGCTTGATGCGCGCGTTGAGCACGTCCTTCATGTTCTCGGCGCGCGGGTCGGCGACGATCGAGCGGTGGCCGAGCGCGCGCGGCCCGAACTCCATCCGTCCCTGGAACCAGCCGACGACGTCGCCCGCCGCGATGCGCTCGGCCACGGCGGGGAAGAGCGCGTCGTCGTCGAGCCGCGTCGCCTGAAGCCCCGCCTGTGAGACCGCTGCCTCGATCTCCGCGTCGGAGTACTCGGGCCCCGTGAACGCGTGCGTCATCACGAAGCTCCGCGGCCGCCGCAGTTCCTGGTTCCAGACGTAGTAGGCCGCGCCGACGGCGGTGCCGGAGTCCCCGGCGGCGGGCTGGACGTAGAGGCCGTCGAAGCCGGTCTCGGGCCGGATGCGTCCGTTGGCGACGGCGTTCAGCGCGACGCCGCCCGCGAGGCAGAGGTCGGTCAGACCGGTGCGCTGCTGGAGCCGCTCGACGAGGTGCAGGTAGACCTCCTCGAGCCGCTTCTGGAGGGCCGCAGCGATGTCCTCGTAGTGTTTGGTCATCTCGCCGCTCGGCTCGCGCGCCGGGCCAAAGGTCTCGACGAGCTTCTCGGAGAAGATGCGTCCGATGCGCGGCGAGCCCTCGTCCCACGTCATGTCGACGCCTTCCTTGTCGTGCGTGAAGTAGTCGAGGTTGAGCTCGAAGAGATCGCCGGCCGTGCGGACGACGTCGCGCATCGGCTTCATGTACGGCTCCGGGTCGCCGTAGGGCGCGAGGCCCATCACCTTTCCCTCGTCGCCGTAGTGCGGGAACCCGAGCCACTGCGTGAGGGCCGTGTAGAAGATCCCGAGCGAGTGAGGGAAGAGGACGCGGTCGAGGACTTCGTAGGAGTTGCCGCGGCCGACCGCCGTCATCGTCGACGCGAAGTCGCCGAATCCGTCGACGGAGAGGATCGCGGCCTCGTCGAACGGGGAGACGAAGAACGCGCTCGCGACGTGCGTCTGGTGGTGCTCGACGTTGTGCACCTGCGCGCGCAGCGCGCTCGCATCGACTGCCAGCGCGTCGGCGAGCGCCGTCTTCGCGTCGCGGATCTTGGCGGCGTTCTGGAGGCGCGCCTTGAGATAGCGCGCGCTCGCGCCGTGGCGGATCGTGCGGAGGAGCTTCTGGCCGACGTTGGCGCGCGGGTCGCGCGAGACTGCAAGATGGTCGAGCTCCTCAGGCCGGATACCGGCCTCCTCGAGGCACCAGCGGGCCGCGAGCGATGGGAAGCCGGCGACGTGCTTGATCCTGTTGAACCGCTCCTCCTCGGCCGCGGCGACGAGCTCGCCGTCGACGACGAGCGCCGCTGCCGCGTCACCGTGGTACGCGTTGAGACCGAGGATCGCAGTCATCGGGCGATGCTAGCCGCGGCGCTCACCGGGTCGAGCGGCCTCTCGTCGCAGCGCGATAGGCCAGCCGCGCCGCGCGCGTCCGCTTCGCCCGCCGCTTGACCGGTTGGACACGCTCGGCCTCCCACACGGCTTGGCCGAGCCGCTCACCGCGCAGGAGCACAGCCAGCACCGGGGCGGTGGCGTACACGAAGGCCGCTACGGCTTGCGCCCGCCGCCGGCGGGCCGGCGGCAGCCGGAGCACCCCGGCGTGGAGGAGCGGACGGCTCGTGCGCCAGTGCCTGAGGACGCCGCTGCGCCACGATCGCCGCGCGGCGAGGGTGACCCGGGCGCGGATCTGCTCGTCGAGGGTCGCCGCCTGGTTCTCCGTGAGATCGAGGCGCGCTCGCGCGCCTGAAAGGAGCCGCTCGAGCGCGCCGGCGACGCGCGCCGCGTCGTCGTGCGTCCCGTGCGCCGACCAGAACTCGTCGTCCCACGTGAGCAGCAGCCGGATCGCCGTCGCGTCCTCCTCCCCAGCCAGCTCGGCGATGAACCGGTCGAGTGCGCGGCGGTTGCTCACCTGCTGCTCCTCCCAGCGCTGCTGGGACTGCTGGCCGGCGTGGAGGCGGTACCGGAGCAGCGGCTCCTCCACGACGCGTGCCGCATGGCCGGCGAGCACGAGCCGACGCCAGAGATCCTGGTCCTCGGCGAGCTTCACCGAGACGTCGTAGCCACCGAGCGCGAGCACCGGATCCCGCCGGAACATCACCGTCGGGTGCGCGATCGGGAGCTGGTTCGTGAGGATGAGGAACACGAGGTGCGCGCGATCGCCGATCGTCCCGCGCAGCTCCCAGACGAGGTGGTCGTCGTCATCGCAGACGTCCATCCACGTCCCGACGACTGCGACCTCGGGCTCCGCGTCGAGGAGTGCAACCTGCCGCTCGAGCCGGTGCGGGAGGCAGGCGTCGTCCTGGTCGAGCCGGGCCACGTAGGGAGCGCGCACCTCGCGGAGCCCGCGGTTCAATGTCGCCACCTGGCCGACGTTCCGCTCGTTCCGTAGCAGGCGGATGCGCGGATCGTCGTACGCGCAGATCGCTGCCGCCGAGTCGTCCGTGCTGCAATCGTCGATGAGCAGGAGCTCGAAGTCCGTGAACGTCTGGGCGAGCACGCTGTCGATCGCCGTGCTTACGAGGTCCCCGCCGTTGTAGACGGGCAAAAGCACGCTGACCTTCGGCGTCACGTCACGCGGGTGCGCTCCGCGGCCCGCGACGGGACGAGCTCGTGCTGCAGATAGTGCCCGAGCGCGTCGCGCCATGGGCGCTGCGGCTCCAGGCCGAGCAGCTCCAGCCTGTAGTTCCGCATCGCCTCGGAGCGCGCACGCGGCGCGGGCAGCGGAAAGTGCGCCGATGAGACGGGCTCGACGGTGACGTCGTCCCGCCCGAGGGCGTCCACGATCGCGAGCGCGATCTCGTAGCGGGAGACGGCGCCCCCGTTGGCGAGGTGGTAGAGGCCGTAGACGTCCGTCGCCAGGAGCCGCTGGATGCCCTTGAGCATGTCGGGCGCGTACGTCGGCGTCCCGATCTTGTCGTCGACGGCGCGCAGGTGCGTCTGGCCCTCGTTGACGAGGTCGACGATCTTCCCGACGAACTTCTTGTCGCGATGGCCGCCGCCGATCATCCAGCCTGCGCGGGTGATGAACGACCTCGGCACGAGGGCGGTCACTGCCCGCTCACCCGCGAGCTTCGACTCGCCGTAGACGTTCGCCGGGCCCGGCTCGTCGAACTCGGTATACGGCTCGAGCTTCTCGCCGCCGAAGACACCCGCGGTGCTGATGTAGACGAGCACCGTGTCGGTCTCCCGGCACGCGAGGGCGACGTTCTGGGTGCCGACCGCGTTCGCGCGGAAGGCCAGGTCGGGATCCTTCTCGCACGCGTCGACGTCGGTCGCGGCCGCGAGATGGAGCACGACGTCGGGCTGGGCCGTGCGGACCGCCGTGCGAACAGCCTCGGGGTCGGCGACGTCGAGGGGCTGGAAGTCCCCCACGATGTCGGTCAGCAAGAGGTCCCAGTCGGTGAAGACCTGTGGGACGTAGCTGCCGACCGCGCCGGCGGCGCCGGTGACGAGCATCCTCGTGCCGCGGCTCACGCGCCGATCCTAGCTGTCGTGCCTACGACAGCTAGCTGGGGAGCGGCCCGGGGCCGGAGGGGGGCCGGGCATGCTGCTACGGTAGGCGCGCCCCTGCGGCAATCCCCGCCATGGCGACATCACCGCCCGCCTACGAGAAGAGCAACAGCTTCGTCGAGCTCCGGCAGACGCACCCGGAGCATGTCTTCGTACTCGGCCGCGTCGAGCAGCTCGCGCAGAAGCTCGACGGGAACGGCGCGTCGGCCTACCGCACGGAGATCCTTCGCGAGGCGTGCCGGGAACTCCTCGACCTCTCGTCCGAGCGGTTCGCGCTTCAGGATTTCGTCGTCGATGAAATCTCGCGGCTCGCCGACGAGGACGAGCTTGCCCGCTACCTCTTCTACCGTTTCCGCTACCAGGTCTTCCCGCGGGAATTCCGCATCGACGACTTCCCGCCACTGCTCCAGATTGAGCCGACCTCGATCTGCAACTTCCGCTGCGTCTTCTGCTACCAAACGGACAAGCTCTTCACGAGCCCGAAGGGCGGGCATATGGGCCTGATGAGCCTCGACCTCTTCAAGCGGGTCGTGGACGAGGCGGAGGGGAAGTGCGAGGCGATTACGCTCGCGTCGCGCGGCGAGCCGACTCTGCACAAGCAGTTCACCGAGATGCTGGACTACCTCGCCGGCAAGTTCCTCGCGATCAAGATCAACACGAACGCGTCGATGCTCGACGAGGAGAAGTGCCACGCGATTCTCTCCGCAGGCGTGCAGACACTTGTCTTCTCCGCCGACGCCGCATCGGAGCCGCTCTACAGTCAGCTGCGGGTGCGCGGGAACCTCCAGAAGGTGCTCGAGAACATCCGGCTCTTCCACGATATCCGCGAGCGCGACTATCCCAACTCCCGGACCATTACTCGAGTCTCCGGCGTCAAGTTTACGGAGGAGCAGAACCTCGACGAGATGGACGCTTTCTGGCACGACCTCGTCGACCAGGTCGCCTTCGTGAAGTACAACCCGTGGGAGAACTCGTATGAGATGCCGGAGAACGACATCGAGACGCCGTGCTCCGAGTACTGGCGGCGCACCTTTGTCCTCTGGGACGGCGCGATGAATCCGTGCGACACCGACTACAAGGCGTTCCTGTCGCCGGGGAACGCGAACGACAGCTCCGTGAGCGAGCTCTGGCGAGGGCAGCGCTACGAGGGCCTCCGCAAGCTTCATCTCGCCCGGCAGCGGCGCGGAGTCTCTCCGTGCAACCGCTGCACGGTTGTGTGACGGTCGGTCTTCCTCCCGAGCCCGTGCCCGGGGTCGCCGCGCTGGAGCGCTGGGCGGACAGCGGTCACGATCGTGACGGCCTCGTCGGCCTCGATCGCAACGAGCGCCTCGCGCCGTTGCCCGACTGGTTCATCGCGCAGCTCCGTGCGCGCCTGACGTCGGCGCTCGCGTCGACGTATCCGGGGCCGGCCGCCCTCTACGACGAGCTGCGCGCGTCGCTACGGCTGCCGCGCGAGGCGCTGCTCGTGACGCCCGGGACCGACGCTGCGATCCGCGCCGTCTACCTCGCGTTCGTCCGTCCCGGCGATCGCGTCGTCCGGCTTGACCCGACGTACGCGATGGTTCCCGTCTACAGCCGGATGTTCGAGGCCCGGGAGCACGCGGTGGGCTACGACGACGAGCTCCGGCTGGAGGTCGACGCGCTGCTCGCCGCGGTCGAGCCGGGCGTTCGGCTCGTCATGCTCGCCAACCCCAACCAGCCCACTGGCACGGCCATCGACGCCGTTGTGCTTTCCGAGCTCGAGCGGCGCTGCGCCGACGTCGGGGCACTCCTCGTGCTCGACGAGGCGTACGAAGCGTTCGCCCTCGAGACGGCGCTGCCGCTCGTCGAGCGCAGCGACAACGTGCTGATCCTCCGCTCGTTCTCGAAGGCGGCCGGCCTGGCCGGGCTCCGCGTCGGCTTCGCGGCGGGCGCCCCCGCTGTCGTCCGCGCGCTGTCGAACGTGCGCGCGGCGGGTGAAGTGAACGCGCTCGCGCTCGAGGCGGCCCGCCTCGTCGTCGCGCACCCGGAGGTCGTCGGCGACTACGTCCGGCTCGTCGAGGAGGGCCGGCGCGTGCTCGAGGAGAGACTCGACGCGCTCGGACTGGAGCCGCTGCCGAGCCGCACGAACTTCGTCAACGTGCGCCTTCCGGCGGAGCATGCGCCAGCGGAGGTGGCGGCGCGCCTGCGCGACCGCGGCTACATCGTGCGCGGGCCGTTCGAGCACGCGTGCCTTGCGCGGTGCATCCGGATCACGCTCGGCCCCCCGGCGCTGATGGCCTCGTTCTGCACGGAACTGGAGGACATCGTGGGGGCCGCCGCGTGAGCCGCGCGTACGCAGCCGCACGGCGCATGACACCGCCCGCGCTCCGACGGCGTTTCCGGAACGTCCTTCCACCGGGGTACGAGCTCGCCGACCGCATCATCGAGCGGACCGCGCGCGGCGACGCCGGCGTCGCCGCGTACTACGACCTCATCTCCGACGAGCAGGCGCGCGTCCACTTCGGCGAGGAGGAGCTGCTCGAGTCGCGCCACTTCCGTTCCGTTATCCGCCTGTTCCACGCATGGAAGCTGAAGACAATCCGGTCGCGGCTCGGCGAATCGCTCGCCGACGCGCAGATCCTCGACGTCGGCGACTCCGACGGCCTGCTGCTCCGCGATCTCGGCAAGACCGGAACAGGCTTCAACATCTCGGACGCGGCGATCCGCAACATCAGGGACAACGGCATCGAAGCCGTGCAGGGCGACGCGCACCACCTGCCGTTCCCCGACGGGACGTTCGACGTCGTCCTCTCCTTCGAGACGCTCGAGCACGTCGAGAGCATGCACGCCGTACTGCTCGAGCTGGCGCGCGTCTGCCGGCCCGGCGGGCGGTGCTTCATCTCGGTGCCGTGGATCCCGCAGACAGTCGTCCACGCGCGCGCGCTCGACGCGCCGCGCGGCCGCGAGCATGTCTTCGAGCTCGACCGTGACGATCTCGCGGCGCTCGTCACGCACACCCCGTTCCGACTCGTCTACGAGGACGTGTGCAAGCTCTTCGGGCGGCCGCGCGGGCCCCTCGAGCGGCTCTACCTCTGGCGCAACCGCGACGAGCACATCGTCGCAGGCACGTTCCGCGCGTTCCAGCTCTTCGAGCTCGAGTGCTAGGCCGCCGGCTCGTCGCCGCCGTATGCGAGCGACGCCAGGACCATCTTCCGCACGTCGGCGAGCCCACGCGGCGACGAGGTGTAGGGGCTGTCGCGCAGCCCTTTCAGCGTCGTCCGCTCCGCCGACGTGAGGTCTTCGCCCTTCAACGCCTTCGTCGGGTCCGTGAGCAGCAGGTCGAGGAACTCGTCGTCGCGGGAGGCGCGGTCGACGATCCGCAAGATTGTCTCGAGGCTCATCGTGGGGTCAGCCGGCGGAGCCGCGCAGACGCTCATCGACCGTCCCCAGGATCGTCTTCTCGGTCGCGTCGTCGATGCCGTAGTCGTCCTCGCCGAGGTCGATCCGGCCGGCATCGTCCTCATGCGCGCGGTCTCCCCACTGCATGTGGTGCTCGAGCGTCTCTTCACGGAGCTGCTCCCAGATCCGGTCGCCCTCGGGCGTCAGCTGCTCCGCCTGCTTGACCTCCGGCCACCGCGACTTCGGTAGCTTCACGTAGAGCACGAAGCAGCGGCGCAGCGCCTCGATCTCCTGCTTCGACCACTGCGGCATGCGCAGCATCGTCGGCTTCATGATCGAGCGGGCAATCTCGCCGTGGCGGACATAGCCGAGCATCTCCGCCATCGTCCGCAGCGGCGTGCCATGGAACGGCGTGAAGGAGTACGCGTTCATGCCGTCCGATTTGATGCGCCGGTTCAGCTCGATCGTGTCGAACGCGAGCTCGCGCGTCTCGCGCGGAAAGCCCATGATGTTGTTGACGCTGAACGGGACGCCGATCTCGCGGAGCAGGTTGAGGTTGTTCACGATCAGGTCGTTCTCGACCTTCCGCATCAGCACCTTTTCGCGGAAGCCCGGGTTTCCGTGCTCGACCCCGAAGGCGACGCGGAGGATGCCGACCTCTTTCAGCCGCTCGAACTTCCGGCGCGTCACCGTCTCCGGCCGGGTCTGGATCCAGAACGGGAGCTTGTAGTCCGAGTACATGTCGCAGAACTCCTCGAACTCCTTGTCGCTGACGGCGAGGAACGTGTCGGCCCAGAAGTAGAAGGAGTCCGGCTGGTACTCGCGGATGAGGTAGTCGAGCTGCTCCTTGATCTTCTCGACGTTCGTCTTGCGTATGTAGCGCACCTTGCCGGCCGCGTAGATCGCGTTCTGCGACGGCGAGTTGCAATACGCACACGTGTACGGGCAGCCGCGGATCGTCTCGACGGGGAACATGCGCCACATCTGCCCCTGCATCGGCCGGTAGAAGCGGCTCTCCTCGAAGAACGAGTAGTCGGGAAGCGGGATGAAGTTCGGGTCGTTGAGCGGCGGCAGCGGGTTCTTGTAGAAGCTGCCGTCCGGCCGGACATAGCCGATGCCGGGGATCGCCTCGAGGTCGCCATGCTTGCCGTCGAGCGCGTCGCAGAGCGCCGTCAGCGTCTGCTCGCCCTCGCCGGTGAGGACGTAGTCGACGAGTCCGTGCGACTTCCGCACGGCAAGCTCCGGCGCGAACGTGGGGAAGACGCCGCCGAGCACGACGGGCGGCCGGTCGCGCGGGTCGAGCGTTCTCAGCAGCTCGAGCGCGTTCGGGTACATGTCCTCGGTGACCGAGAACGCGAGCAGGTCGGGCGAGAACTCGGCGACTTTCCGGCGGAAGTCCTCCGTCGGGCTCGTATAGACGGCGTGCTCGCGCAGGATCGAGTCGTCATAGGGCCGCGCGTTGAGCCGCTCCTCCTTCAGCTTGTCGCTGTCGAGGTGATGCCAACGCTCGTAGACCGTCGTGTCGAAGATGTCGGTCCGGTACCCCGCGGCCCTCAGGCAGCTGTTCAGGATCCCGATCGCCGGCGGGAGCATGTTCATCCCGTAGAGGTTGGGGTAGACGAGGAGGACGTTCACGGCGGCGTGATCCTTTCCCGATGCCCGGAACCGACCTCTCCCCATCAGCCGAGAAGCGGCTCGTGCAGCGTAGCAACCTAGTCGGATCGGCGGCCTTTAGCGCTAGGATCGCGGTCGGTGGCCGTCTGCGCGCTCCTCATCGGCCGTGCGGGCTCGCGCGGATTCCCCGGCAAGAACCTCCATCGGGTCCTGGGCCGCCCGCTGGCCGTCTACCCGCTGCTCGCGGCGGTCGAGAGCAGCGCTGTCGACCGGATCTTCGTCTCGACGGACGATCCGGAAATCGCCGGGCTCGGCCTCGACCACGGCGCCGAGCTGATCGAGCGCCCCGCCGAGCTTGCAAGCGCCCAGGCGCTCGGCGAGGACGCGTTCCGGCACGGGTACACCGTCGTCCGCGATCGACTCGCCGAGAAGGGTGAGGAGGTGGAGTTGATGGTGCTCCTGTTCGCGAACGCGCCGACTGTGACCGGCGTGCTGATCGACGAGGGCATCGCGCTCCTGCGCGCCGATCCGTCGCTCGATTCGGCCGTCACCGTGTCCCGCTACAACATGTGGAGCCCGCTACGCGCCCGCCGGCGCGCGGAGGACGGGACGCTCCAGCCGTTCGTCCCGTTCGAGGTCTTCGGCGATCCGGCGACGCTCAACTGCGACCGGGACTCGCAGGGCGACGTGTTTTTCGCGGACATGGGTCTCTCGGTCGTGCGGTCGCACTGCCTCGAACGAATGGAGGACGGCCTCCTGCCACAGAAGTGGATGGGACGGCGGATCGCGCCGATCGAGTCGTGGGGCGGTTGCGACGTCGACTACGAGTGGCAGATCCCGCAGGTCGAGCACTGGCTCGTCGCGCATGGCGTCGAGCCGGCGCGCGACGTCGAGCCCGCGTCGGCCGAGGTGTCGTGACCGCGCTCCGCGTCCTCATCTCGACCTCGTCGTTCGGTGCCGCTGACGCCGCGCCACTCTCGCGGCTCGAGTTGGAGGGCGTGGAGGTCTCGCTCAATCCGTTCGGGCGGGTGCTGACGGAGGACGAGGTCGCGGGGCTCCTCGGCGACGTGGACGGGCTGATCGCGGGCACCGAGCGCCTCTCGGAGCGCGTGCTCGCGCAGGCGCCGCGGCTGCGGGTGATCTCGCGTGTCGGCGTCGGCGTCGAGAAGATCGATCTCGACGCAGCCGAGCGCCGCGGCGTCCGCGTGCTGACGACACCCGACGCGCTGACGGACGCGGTCGCCGAGCTCACGCTGGGCGCGATGCTTTCGCTTCTCCGCGGCCTGCACCGCATGAACGCCGACATGCACGCCGGTGCCTGGGAGAAGCACATGGGTCAGCTCCTGCGTGGGAAGACGGTCGGGATCGTTGGCCTCGGCCGGATCGGCAGGGCCGTCGCGCTTCTGCTCGCACCGTTCGGCGTGCGCTGCATCGCGCGCGACGCCGAGCCGGACCACGTGTGGGCCGAGGCACACGGTGTGGAGTTCATGCCGCTCGGGAAGCTGCTGGGCGAGGCGGACATCGTCACGATCCACGCCTCGGGCCGCGAGCGCCTCTTCGGCGCGGACGAGCTGGCGCTCATGCGGCCGGGCGCACTGTTGCTCAACGCGGCGCGTGGGACGCTCGTGGACGAGGAGGCGCTGTACGACGCGCTCGTCGACGGCCGCTTGGGCGGCTGCTATGTCGACGCCTTCTCCGTCGAGCCGTACGATGGACCGCTGCGGGAGCTGCCGAACGCCCTCCTCACGCCGCACATCGGCTCGTACGCGCGCGAGGCGCGCGCGCGAATGGAGCTCGAAGCGGTCGACAACCTGCTCCTCGCGCTCAAGGACGGGAGCGCGTGAAGGCGGTCGTCTTCGGGGGCTCGGGCTTCGTCGGCAGCTCGATCGCCGACGCGCTGATCGACGCCGGTCACGAGACGACGGTCGCCGATCTCGCTCCGTCGGTGTACCTCCGCCCGGAGCAGCGGTTCGAGGAGGTCGACATCCGCGACCTCGCCCGCGTCGCGGCGGTCGTTGCCGGCCAGGACGTCGTCTACAACTTCGCCGGGCTCGCCGACATCGACGAGTCACGCACTCGGCCGGTAGAGACCGCGGCGCTCAACGTCGTCGGCAACGTGAACCTGCTCGAAGCATCGCGTGTCGCGGGCGTGCAGCGGTTCGTCTACGCGAGCACCATCTACGTCTACAGCGAGTCGGGAAGCTTCTACCGCGCGTCGAAGCAGGCGAGCGAACTCTACGTGGAGGAGTATCGCCGCGAGTACGGCCTGCCGTACACGATCCTCCGCTTCGGCACGCTCTACGGTCGCCGCGCGAACGACAAGAACTCGGTCTACCGGTACCTGACGCAGGCGCTCCAGGAGCAGAAGATCGTCGCGTACGGCGACGGCGACCAGATGCGCGACTACATCCACGTCGAGGACGCGGCACGCCTGAGCGTCGAGATCCTCGCGGACGAGTATGCGAATGAGCAGGTCATCCTCACCGGGGAGCCGCAGATGCGGCTCCGGGACCTGTTGACGCTCATCCAGGAAATCGTGGGCCCGGAGGTTCGCCTCGAGATCCGCCCCATCGACTACGACGACCCCGACGCGCGCGCGACCGGCCACTACACGATCACGCCGTACGTCTTCAGGCCGAAGATCGCGCGGCGGCTCGTGGGGCGGAGCTCGATCGACATCGGGCAGGGCCTGCTCGACTGCCTCGAGGAGATCTACGAGCGGACCGCCGGCCGCGAATCGACCGCCTGATGCACATGGGCTCGGACGTTCGCGGGGTCGTCTTCGACTTCGACGGCGTCATTCTCGAGTCGGTCGACGTCAAGACACGTGCGTTCGTGGCGCTCTTCGACCGGTGGCCCGAGCACGCGGACGCGATCCGCGCGCTCCACCTCGAGAATACGGGCATGTCGCGGTACGAGAAGTTCGTGCGCATCCACCGTGACATCCTCGGCCTCCCGCTGGGAGACGAGGAGTTGGCGCGCCTTGGGGACGAGTTCGGCCGCCTGATCCGGGCGGAGATGCTGAGCTGCTCGTTCGTACCGGGCGCGCGCGAGTTGCTCGAGCGCGTGTCCGTACGGCACCGTCTTTTCATCGCTTCCGGGACGCCGGAGGAGGAGATGCGGGAGCTCGTCGAGGAGCGCGGATTGGCTGGCTACTTCACCGGCGTCTACGGCAGCCCCGCGTCGAAGGGGGAGATCGTGCGACGGATCATCGAGGAACATGCGTTCGACCCGGCCGAGCTCGTCTTCATCGGCGACGCGCTCAGCGACTACCATGGCGCGCGGCAGGCCGACGTCGCGTTCGTCGCGCGCACGTCGCCCGGAAGCGAGGTCGAGTTCCCCGCCGAAGGCGTCGTCGCGAAGGTTGCGGACATGGGAGAGCTCGACGCGCAGTGGGAGACGCTGTTCAAGGGGTATCCCGCATAGGGCGCGTCTTCGTCGCTGTCGACAGCGGGCAGCTGTCGCCGCGGGGGATGGGTCGTTCGTGGTCGTGGGTCTACCTCGGCAACGACTGGGAGCGATACGTGCGCGTCCGCGGTGAGCTCGGGGACGCCGGGCGCGAGATTCCCGCCGGGCCGCTGATCAACGCGGTCGCGGACGACCACCGCCGGGAGCTCCTCAACTTCGACGACGCGCTCGAGCTCCGCAGCGAGGTCCTCTGGCAGACGACAGACCTGGCGGAGCGGAACATCTTTACGTCCGACTTCCTCCACGCGTGCTGCAGCGCGCTCGCCGTGCACCGGATCCTCGAGGACGCCGACGGCGACCTGCTCGTCGTCGTCGACGACTCGCTCCTGCGCTGGCGCATCGCCGAGCTCGCGCGCGGCGCCGGACGGGACGCCCGGACGGCGCTCGAGCGGATGCGGGAGGCGCTGCAGCTCGTGCGCGTCCGTCTGAGTTGGAAGGCGCACGGCATCGCGCACCGCCTACTTTTCCTCCGCGGCTTCCGGCGGAGCCGCCGCGCGCTGAGGGCGCTCGGCGGCCGCGGTCGACTCCCGAGCAGCCTCGACACGGTCCTCGTCGTTTGGGCGACGCCGGAGACGTTCGGCGACGAGCGCGTGACGACGTACATCGGGAACGTCCCCGCCGTCCTGCGCAACCAGGGCCAGCGCATCGGCTTCCTCGCGATTCCGACGAGCTGGGTGCACCCGCTCGACGCGATCCTCGAGAACGTCCGCACGTCTCGGGATCCCGTGGTCGTCCCGCAGCAGCTGCTGCGTTGGCGCGACGTGGTCGCGATCGCACTGCGCACCCTGCGCGCGCCGGCGCGGGCGCGCGTGCCGTTCGAGGTCGGAGGCACCGACCTGACCGGCTTCGTCCTCGACGGCCTGCGTCGGGAGTGGGCGCGGCCGCGACAGCTCTGGGCGTTGCAGTTCTACGCCGTCGGGCGCGCGCTGGCACGTGACGTGCGCCCGCGGACGATGCTCGTCCCGTACGAGAACCAGCCGTGGGAGAAGGCGCTCCGGCTCGGCGTCCACGCCGAGGCGGCGGGGACGGAGGTCGTCGGGTACCAGCACACGCCGATCTCCAGACGGTGGTTTCCCTACTTCCCTTCACGTCGAGACCTGATGTCCGGCGCGCTGCCGGACCGCGTGGTGGTGCCGGGCGAGTTCTGGCGCCGCGAGTTCCTCGAGCACGGTTACGCGGCCGGGCAGCTCGTCGTCGCGCCCGCCCTCCGTTACTCGCACCTCGGCGACCACGACCTGTCGGATCGCCGCGGTCGCGTCGTGCTGGCGGCGGGCTCGATCGGTCGTGGCGACTCGCTCGAGTTGTTCGTGAAGGCGCTGCTCGCGCTCGAACCGCTGGAGGACGTCCGCCTCCTCTTCAAGCCGCATCCGTTCATGGGTGGAGTCGAGAGCTTCGTGGGCGCCGCGCTTGCCGCGACCGGCCGCGACAGCCTCCCGGCCTGGGCGGAGATAGTGGGCGGCAGCGTGCCGGAGCATCTGCCGGGCGTCGGCGTCGTCCTCTACAACACCACGTCGGTCTCCTACGAGGCACTCGCCGCGGGCATCCCCGTCGTCTTCGTCCAGTCGGATTTCTGGTTCGACTGCGATCCGATTCCCGTCGAGGCCGGCGTCGGCGCCGAGGTGCGCACGCCGGAGGAGCTCCGGGCCGTCCTCGAGCGCATGCTGGAGGAGAGTACCGTCGAGGGGAGCGCCCATCGCACGCGCGTGCGCGAGTTCCTCGCAGACACGCTCGCCGACGGCACTGCCGAGGACTACGTGGAGATCGTCGTCGGCCGCCGGCGTTGAGCGTCAGGCGCGCGCGCGATCTCGTCGATGACGCGATCCTGCTCCTCGTCGGTCAACGAGATCGAGCACGGAAGAGAGAGCCCGCGCCGGTGCAGTTCGTCCGCGGCCTCGCCGCCGTACGCCTGCGCGTGCCGGAGCGCCGGGCTTCGGTGCAGCGGCTGCCACAGCGGACGCACCTGGATGTCAGCCTCCAGGAGGCGGTGCATCAGCTCGCGGCTCTCCATCCCGTACTCCTCCGGGACGACCTGGATCGTGTAAAGCCAGAAGGTCGAGAACGCCCACGGCGCCTCGGGCGGCACGTCGATGCCCGCGACGCCGGCGAAGCCCTCCCGGTACCGCTCGGCGATCCGGCGCTTCGTGAGCACGATCTCGTCGAGGCGGGAGAGCTGCACGACGCCGATCGCGGCGTGCACGTTGCTCAGCCGGTAGTTGAAGCCGATCTCGCCGTGGACGTATTCGAGCGGATCGTTCTTTGCCTGTGCGATCAGGTAGCGAGCCCGTTCGGCCCACGCGTCGTCGTCGGTGAGGATCATCCCTCCGCCCGCGGAGGTGACGATCTTGTTCGCGTTGAACGAGAGGCACGAGATGTCCCCGAAGCCGCCGACGGGGCGGTCGCGGCAACGCGCGCCGAGGCCTTCTGCCGCGTCCTCCACCACGGGCAGCTCGTACTGCGCTGCCAGCTCGCCCACGGCGTCGAGATCGGCGGGATGGCCGAGGATTGACACTGGGAGCAGCGCGCCGATCCGCCGGCCGCTACTCCGGTTGCGGAGCCCGCCCTCGCCTAGGACGCACTCGTCCCGGAGGAACTGGGCAAGCTTCGCCGGATCGATCTGCCACGTCTCTCGCTCCGCATCCATGAGCACGGGATGGGCCTGGACGTATGCGATGGCGAATGCGGGCGATGCGAAGGTCAGGGTCGAGACGACGACCTCGTCGTCGGGGCGGACGCCGGCGAGCAGGAGCGCGACGTGGAGCGCTGCTGTGCCGCTCGCGACCCCGATCGCGTGCCGCCTGCCGACGCGCTGCGCGGCCTGGCGCTCGAACTCGTCGACGTGGGAGCCGTAGGCGATCCAGCCGGAGCGGAGCACTTCGTCCACGGCGGCGCGCTCGGCGTCGCCGATGTCCGGCACCGCGAGCGGGATGACGCCGGTCGGGGGCGGAGCGCCGGGAACGATCTCCCTCACCGCGCGCACCCGCGCCGGCGACGGCTTCGATACTGAGGAGTGGCGACCACCACGGACCGACGCCGATCCTAATCGCTCAGCCACGGAAGCCGGATCCGACCGGCCGCGATCAGCAGCTCGGCGAGGTCGAGTTCGTGCTTCGCGTCGATGTGGATCGCGCGCTCGTCCGGGATCTCGTAGAGCAGGTGCCGGCCGTTCATCCACGTCTTCGGTTCGGTGTGGACGAAGCTCGTGCGCCAGATGTAGAGCGAGGCATTGATCCGAAGCACGCGCGGTACGTCCTGCCGGCGTCCGTACGTGCTGCCGGTGGCATCGAGCGGCGCTAGCCACCCGTCCCTGTCCACGACGCAGTGCCAGATCGGGTTGAACGGCGGCTCCGACACGCCCACCACGCCGTCCGCCTCGGGCTCGGCGCGCAGCCGCGCGAGCGCTCCGGCGACGTCCTCGGGCAGACGCGCCGGGCTGGTCGGATCGAGCAGCAGCACGAGGTCGTGCGACTCGCCCGCCTGCTCCAACCGGGAGAGCGCATCGGCGACGACCGGCCACATCGGCGTCTCGTCTCCGGCGAGCTCCGGATCGCGCAGGAACGGAACGGCGGCGCCGTAGCGCCGGGCGACGTCGGCGATCTCCTCGGAGTCCGTCGAGACGACGATCCGGTCGACGTCGGGGCAGAGCGCCGCCAGCCGGATCGAGTGCGCGATCAGGGGCAGGCCCGCGAGCGGCGCGAGATTCTTTCCCGGCAGGCCCTTCGAGCCTGTCCGTGCCGGGATCAGCGCAAGCACGCGGCCTCCTCGACGATCGCCTGCACCGCGCGCGCGTCGGTGCCCGTCGCGCCGCCCGCGTCGCCGGCGAGAAAGGCCGCGAGCTCGGCCACGTACACTGTCTCCAGGTCGAAGCCTGGGTCGCTCCAGAGTTGCTCGTCGCCGAGCCGCACGGGCTCCCCCCACTGCCAGTCGATCGTGCCCAACTCGCCGATCCAGCGCGAGCGGCGGTTGTATGACCGGTCGAGGAAGTCGCTCTGGACGGTCGACAGCGCGCCGCCGCCGTGCCGGCAGATCACGGCCGCCGTGTCGTCTACGTCGAGCTCGAGCTCGGAGACGCGCGCCCGGATTCCCGTCGAGCCTGTCACCGGCCCGGCGATCCAGAGCATGTAGTCGAGCTCGTGGCTGAGAGTCAGCAGGGCGCCGCCGCCGCCGTCCGCGCGCGCCGCGTAGCTCTCCCGGTAGTCGCGGTCGGGGTGCCAGTCCGGCAGGTACTGGCCGACTTCCGCCCGCGCGGTGAGGAGTCGGCCGATGCGGCCGTCGTCCACCGCCTGCTTGATCGCGAGGAGCGCCGGGTGGAAGCGGAGGGTGTAGCCGACGGCGATCCTCCGTCCGGCGGCCTCGGCCTGATCGAGTAGGTCGTCGACGCCTGCGAGGGACGCGGCCAGCGGCTTCTCGACGAAGACGTCGCAGTCGTGGTTGATTGCCCAACGCGCGCCAGCCAGGTGCGAGCTCGTCTCCGTCGCGACGAGGACGGCCGTGGGCCGCCAGTCCGCGGCTTCGTCAAGCGTGGTAAAGCCCGGCACGCCGAGCGTTGTCAGGTCGGCTGTGCGCGAGCAAACTGCGACGTCGTCCACGCCGAGATCCCGGAGGCTACGGAGGCGTCGTCGGCCCATCGTGCCGTGGCCGACGACGAGGACACGCACGCTCATAGTGGCACCAGCGCAACCGCCGTCGCACCGAGGTCGGTCGATCCGGCCACGGCTGCCTGCTTGCCGCGCAGCGAGCTGGGCCGCCAGCGCCAGCGGGTTGCGTCCACGCGGACGATGTCGTCCACGACGTGCTGCACGCTGTCGTCGCCGTCCTGCACTGCCAGCCACGGGAGCGACTGGAACAGCGGCGCGGAGGACCGGATCTCGACGCCGCGGCCGACCGCGGCGACCTCGAGCTCCAGAGTGTCGGCGTGCGCGCCGAGCGCACAGCGCACGGCCTCCGTCGGAGCGGCGTATCGCCACGGCACGTCCGAGTACTCCGCCGCGACGTCGGCGACGAGCTCGCGGAACCCGTCCACGCGTGCCGCGATGTCGCGGTAGTCGTGGTCGAAGACGGCGAGCACTGCCGGCTCGCCGGATCGCGCTCGCTCGAACGCCGCTACGACGTCGCTCCGCTTGATCGCGTAGACGTCCGTCGCGAGGTCGAGGCAGCGCGCGAGCCGTCGCCGTCCCGGGCCGGGGCAGCGGAAGTCCTCCGGGTGCGGGTGATACACAGTCCACTCCGCGACCCCGCTGCTCCAGTCGACGAGCCCGGGCAGGGCGAGCGGCGCGCGGTTCGAGTAGTCGACGGGGAACCACGCGTCGACCCACCGCGACGACGCGGGTGTGAGGATCGTGCCGCCGGCGCGGAAGCACGCGGGGAACCACGAGCGCTCCAGGATCTGGCGCGAGAGGATCGCGGCGTACTCCTCGGAGACCGTCCAGTCGAGCCCCCACGCGTTGCCGATCCCGCTCGCCGGCGGATGGTGGTAGTGCCAGCACTGCTCGTCTCCGTACCCGTCGAGCTGCGTCCCCCAGCGCGCGAGGTAGTGGTCGCGTACGCGGTGGTAGCCGAAATCGCGTTTGCGCGGGTTCGTCGTGAAGCCGGTCCATGTGAGGAAGAACCAGCCGACGCGGAGAAGCCCGCCGTCCGAGTCGGGCATCTGGGCGCGGAAGCCGGGGTGGAAGAGCTTGTCCATCGCGGCATCGACGGCCTCCCAGTCGGGGAGCAGCTCGGCGTTTGCGGGATCGTCGCATGGACCTTCCGTGTCCATGCAGAGGACGACGTGGACGGGCGCACCCATGCGTCAGGTGGCGTACAGCGCCGGTCGGTAGCGCTCGGCGTTCCGGCCCAGCCACTCGATCGTGCGGCGCAGCCCTTCCTCGAGCTCGATCCGCGGCTCCCAGTCGAGGATCTCGCGCGCGGCTGAGGCGTCGGCGCAGAGGCGCTCGACCTCGCTCGCGGGCGGCCGGAGCCGCTCCTCGTTCGTGACGACCTTTGCGTCCACACCGCAGAGGCGGAGGATCAGTTGCGCCAGGTCGCCGATCGAGATCTCTCGTCCGCTGCCGACGTTCACGACGCGGCCGACGGCGTCGGGTGCGGCGCCGGCCCGCACGAACGCCTCCACGGTGTCCTCGACGAAGAGGAAGTCGCGCGTCGGCTGGAGGTTGCCGAGGGTGATTGGGCGCCCGGCGAGGGCCTGTGTCGCGATCGTGGGGATGACGGCGCGCGCCGACTGGCGCGGGCCGTACGTGTTGAACGGCCGCAGCGTCGTGACCGGCAGGCCGAAGGAGAGGTGGAACGACTCCGCCATCTTGTCGGCGCCGATCTTGGACGCGGCGTAGGGCGACTGCGCGTTGAGCGGGTGGTCCTCGCGGATCGGCACGGTCCGAGCTGTCCCGTAGACCTCGCTCGTCGACGTGTGCACGACGCGCTCGCTCCCCGCTTCGAGCGCGGCCTGGAGGACGTTCATCGTCCCCTCGACGTTCGTCCGGATGTAGGAGAGCGGCGCTTCGTACGAGTACGGGATGCCGATGAGCGCCGCGAGGTGGAAGACCGTGTCGACGCCCTGCACTGCCCGGCGCACGCTCATCGGGTCGCGCACGTCGCCGGCGAAGACCTCGACCTCGTCGCGGACGGGCGACTCGTCGAGCCAACCCCACGAGCCGAGCGGGTTGTACTCGACGAGCGCGCGCACGCGCACGCCGAGCTGCGTCAGGCGCTCCGTCAGGTGGCTGCCGATGAACCCGCCCGCGCCGGTCACGAGGGCGCTGCCGCGCGACTCCGTCATGAGTTCCTGCCTCTCACCGTGGCGCGGCGTGGTCGGCGAGCGCCTGGTCGTAGCGCTCGGGATGTCCGATGTCGACCCAGTACTCATGCAGCGGGAACGCGACGACGCGGCGCCTGTCAGCGAGCAGGCGTGCGATCAGCTGGGAGATGTCGGAGGGTTCGTCGCGAGGGACGTAGCGACAGACGTCCGAGTCGAGCAGGTAGATGCCGGCGTTCACGAGGCGCCGGATCACCGGCTTCTCCTCGATCGCGTTCACGACGGCGCCGTCCGTGTTCAGCACCCCGAACGGGATGTGCGTCTCGTATGGCTGCGCTGCGACCGTCATCGCGGCGGCGTGCTCCCGGTGGAAGTCGAGCATCGCGGTGATGTCGACGCGGGTGACGATGTCGCCGTTCATCACGAGGATCGGGTCTTGCGACGCCTCGAGCAGCGACAGCGCACCGGCGGTCCCGAGCGGCTCCCGCTCGTTCATGTACTCGATCTGGACGCCGAAGTCGCTCCCGTCGCCGAAGTGCTCGACGATCGTGTCCGCACGGTAGTGCGTCGTCAGGTGCACGCGTCGGATGCCCGAGCTGCGGAGCTGGTCGACGATTCGCTCGAGCACAGGGCGGCCGCCGACCGGGAGCATCGGCTTGGGCAGGTCGTCCGTCAGCGGCGCGAGCCGGGTACCGAAGCCGCCGGCCATGACGACTGCGCGCAGCGGCAGATCGTACCCCCGAACCAAGTCGGTGAGGAGGACGACATCGGCGACGCGTCCGTCGGCGTCGACGAGCGGTATGTGCCGGAGCACCTGCTCGTTCATCGTGCGCAGCAGCTCGTCGGGCGTGGTGCCCACAGGAGCGGTCACGGGCTGTGGATAGTCCTCCTCACGCTTTCGCTCGAGCAACTGCTGCAGCGGCGCCTCGGGACTCACGTCGGCGAGGATGCCGCGGCGGATGTCGCCGTCGGTGATCGTCGCGATGAGCCGGCGGTCGTCGTCGACGACGAGGACGATTCCGCGCGTGTTGCGGTCGATGCACTCCATCACGTCACGCACGGACGCGCCCCTCCCGACGAGCAGGCCCTTGAGGTCGGTCACCGCGCGCTCCCGAGCTCGGTGGCCGGAACGCCTGCGACCCTGGTCGACGGCGGCACGTCGCGGATGACGACGGCGCCGGCTGCGACGAGCGCGCCGGCGCCGATAGAGATTCCCTCCCGAACCGAGGCGCCGAGGCCGACGTGCGCGCCTTCGCCGACCTGGACGCCGCCTCCGAGGCAGGCGCCGGACGCGACGTGCGCGTGGCTCTCGACGACGCAGTCGTGCTCCACGATCGCACCGGTGTTCACGATGGAGTTCTCGCCCACGCGGGCGAGGGTACCGACGGTCGCGGCAGCCATCACGGCTGCGCCGGCGCCAAGGTCGGCGCTCGGCGAGACGATCGCCTGCGCGTGCACCGCTGTCGGCGTCTCGAAGCCGAGCCCGCGGATCTCGTCGAAGAGGCGCCGCCGCACGGATGCCTCGCCGACGCTCCCGACGCCGATGAACGCGTGCCGGCAGCCGTCGGCGCGGAGCTGCTCGAGCCGCTCGTCGCCGCCGAGAACGGGCGCGCCCAGCACCTTCGTCCCCCAGAGCTCGCTGCGTGGGTCGAGGACCGCCGTGACGTCGAAGCCGCCGGCTCGGAGGATCTCGATGACGGCGCGGGCGTGGCCGCCCGCGCCGAGCACGACGATCGGCGTCATACGGCCCCTGCCGCCGACAGGTCGACGAAGCGCTTGACGAGCAGGTCGCGGCCCAGTTCGACCTCCCTCAGCCGTCCGACGATGCGCTCGCTCGCGCCGCCGTCGCCGTACGGGTTCTCGAGCCCGGCGAGCGATTCGCGGAAGGCGGGCGACAGCGCGCGCTCGATTGCGCTGGCGATCGCGGCGCGCTCACACGGCACGTCGAGCACGTTCGCGGCCCGCAGACGCCTCTGCTGGCGGTCGCCGACGTTGACGACCGGCAGTGCGAACGACGCGGCCTCGATGATCCCGGACGACGAGTTGCCGATCATCGCGGCGGCGCCTTGCATCACGGTGAAGTATGCGCGTACGCCGAGGCTCTCGACGAGCACGGTCTGCGGTCGCTCCTGCGCGAAGGCGCGCAGCCGTTCGACGATCGCTCGATGGTGCGCGTCGGCGCCCGGGTACGTCACCACCGCGGGCAACCCCGACGCGTCGACAGCGGCGAGCAGCTCGTCGACCTCGCCCTCGGGGCTCGCGTCCGCGAGCGTTGCGGGGTGGTACGTCACGAGCAGCGGCGGCGTCGTCAGGTCGATGCCGAATCGGGCCGCGAGCTCCAGCGCGGGCAGCGGCTCGAAACCTGCGAGGTTGTCGAGGGCCGGTGCGCCGCTGACCGTCACGCGCCACGGCTCTTCGCCCAGCTGCTCGATGCGGCGCGCGTGCACCGCCGTCGACGCGAAGTGCAGGTGGCTGAGCTTCGTCAGCGAGTGTCGCAACGCCTCGTCGATCGCTCCCTCGCTCGACTCGCCGCCGTGGACGTGCGCGACGGGGATGCGCAGCGGAAGCGCGGCGACTGCCGCCGCGTGCATGTCGTAGCGGTCTCCGAGCACGACGAGGATGTCGGGCCGCGACCGCTCGAACGCGGAGGCGAATGCCGCGGTCGACGCGCCGGCGCTGCGCGCGACACCTGCCGGCGAGTCGTCGTCGAGAGGCACGGCGATGCGCTCGTCGATCGTGAAGCCGTCCGCCTCGATCGCGTCCGCCGTGCGGCCGAAGGCGCCGGCGAAGTGCGTCCCGCCGACGAAGAGGCGCAGCCGGAGCTCGTCATCGGCACCGATCCGGCGCAGGATCGGGAGGTAGATCCCGTAGTCCGAGCGCGAGACGGTGACGACGCCGATCGTCCTCATGCGACGTCGTTCGGTCCGAGGAGCTCGCCCGCCGCCAGCGTCCGGGTCGTCTTCTGGCCGACCATGGCCGCGATCTTCGTCGGCTCGATCCCGGCGGCGGGGCGGAGCGTCATCAGCATCTCGCGGGTCAGGACGGTCCCCGCGGGGATCGACTGCGCGGCCGCGAGGCTGCGCCGAGCGATCTGGCGGTTCGGCTCCTCCCCCGGCGCAGGGGCCTTCGTCCCGTTCCCGAGCGCGGCCTCCACGTCGCGGAGCTCGCCGACGAGGCGGGCGAACGCCCGCGGGTCGAGCGATGAGCGGTGGTCGGGGCCCGGTAGGCTCGGGTTCAGCGTCAGGTGCTTCTCGAGCACGCAAGCGCCGAGTGCGACCGCAGCCAGCGCCACGCTGGTCCCGAGCGTGTGGTCGGAGAATCCCACCGGCACGCCGAACGTCTCGCGTAGCGTCGCCATCGCGCGGAGGTTTACATCCTCCGCCTCCGCCGGATACGCCGAGACGCAGTGCAGCAGCACGATGTCCCCGGCGCCCGCCTCCCGGAGCGTGTCGAGCGCGGCCTCGATCTCGTGTAGGTACGACATCCCGGTCGAGAGGACGATCGGCAGTCCGGTCGTCGCCGCGTGCGCGAGCAGCGGCGTGTTCGTGACGTCTCCTGAGCCGATCTTCAATGCCGGGACCTCGAGGCCGACGAGGACGTCGATGCTCACCAGGTCAAACGGCGTGGCGAGGTACATGAGCCCCAGAGAGCGGCAGTGGTCGCGCAGGCGGCGGTGGCTCTCGAGGCTCAGCTCCAGCTTCCGCAGCATCTCGAGCTGCGACTCGGCCAAGCCCGTCGTCTCCACCTGGTATGCGGCTTTCGGCGCGCCGGGCGTCGCGAGCTTTTCCGCGGAGAAGAGCTGGAACTTCACGGCGTCCGCGCCGGCGTCCGCGGCGGCGCCGATCAGCTCCACGGCCCGGGCCTCGTCACCATCGTGGTTGACGCCGACCTCCGCGATCACGAAGCACGGCGAGCCGGGGCCGATCGCGCGACCGTCGACTACCACGCCGTCCAGCCGCCGTCGACGACGAGATTGTGGCCCGTCACGTACGCGGAGAGGTCGCCGGCGAGGAAGGCGACGGCGCCCTTGATATCCTCCTCGGTCGCCATCCGGCGCAGCGGCGTCCGCCGCTCGTATCGCTCCACGAACTCGGCGGGCTGGTCCCGCCAAACGCCTCCCGGCGACACGGCGTTCACGCGCACCGCGGGTGCGAGCGTCGTGGCGAGATAGCGCGTCAGCTGGAGCAGCGCGCCCTTCGAAGCGGCGTATGCGGCGGGTGTCGCCAGCGGCCTCCCCTCGTACAGCGACGGCACCGGTCCCACGACCCCGTAGATCGACCCGAACAGGATGATCGAGCCGCGGCGGTCGCGCGCGAGCTCGTCCCGCGCCTCGTGCGCCGCGACGAATGCCGAGGTGACGTTCACGCGGAGCGCCTCGTCCCAGACCGCTGCTTGCTGTTGTTCGAAGGGAACCGCCCAGCCGGCGCGATCGGTTGTACCGACGAGCGCGGCGCAGTGGACGAGCACGTCGCAGCCGCCCAGCTCGTCAATGGCCGCGCGCACCGCCTGCCGCGTCGAGCGCTCGTCGGCGAGATCGCACGCGAGCGAAACCGCGTCCCCGGCGTTCGGCTCCTCGAGATCCAGCAGCGCGAGCGTCGCGCCGAGCTCGTCGAGCGAGCCTGCGACCGCTCTGCCGATGTGACCGCCGCCGCCGAGCACGATCGCTCTTCGACTTGTCAGGTCCATCAGTTCGCGCAGGCTTCGCATGGGTTCGTCCAACAGACTAACCCCGCGCTCCACGGGCAGCGATGCCGACGATCGCCGCGGCGGCCCGTGCCGCGGCCGGCTGTTCGCCGGTGGAGGCGAGCGGATCGCGCGCGTGCGCCGGGTACTCGAACGGGTGGTCGATGATGCCACGGACGCGGTCCTCAGCCAGGCGGTCGCCCAGCGCCTCGGCGGGGCAGAGCACGACGCCGCACGACGTCAGGTGCTCGGCGACGCCGGGCTCCCATTGATAGAGCGGATAATCGACGATGTAGATGCGGGCGCTTCCGAACAGAGCCTGGACGAGCGCAGTCGACGGGGCGTCGAGCACCACCGCGTTTGCGAGGTGGATGAGCCCCGAGAAGGGCGGCGCTCCGATGAAGCGCAGACGCGGGCCGGGACGGGACGGCCGTGACCGCGCCTCGAGCGGCGACGGCCCGTCAGTCGGCAGCTCCTTGACGAGCACGTCGTCGAGTTCGGACGCGAGGAGCGTGTCGATGATCTCCCCGCCCTGACGGATGTAGTCGCGGTCGAGCGGGACGTGCCGGCCCTCGTACCACCAGTTGCCGGCGAGCGCGGTCGGGACGTAGAGCGCGCAGCGGCTCTCGGGGGCGACGGCCAGCCGCCGCCGGATCGCCGCCCGCGCCGGCGCGCGTGCAGTCGATTGCTCGACGTACGGCGAGCCGACGACGACCGTCTGCGTCTTGCTGCCTGCGTGCCGTTCCACCCACGCAGCTTCCCAGCTCCCCCAGCACAACGCCCAGTCGACGGCATCGACGTCCTGGTACGCCGGCATCGGCGAGTCCCGCGTTCCGACCTCGCCGTGCCGGGAGACGATCGTCGGCACGCCGGCGCGGCGAGCCGCCGCGCACACCGCCTTCTGCGGCGCCAGGGCGGCCATCGACGTGAGCAGCGCGTCGGGAGCGAGCGCGTCGACTGCGTCGCGCGCGGCGGCGTACTCGCCGAGCGCTTGCGGCAGTCCGTGCTCGACGAGTGCGCGGAGCCGCGGCGCGAGCGCCGGCCACCAGTCGACGTCGTCCCACACGAGCTCTCGCCGCAGCTCCGCGCTCGCCTCGAACGCCTCGAGCAGCTCGGCCGCCGGTAGCGACGGTTGAGCGCCGTCCCCGCGCTCGTAGTACCGCACCTCATGCCCCTGCCGCCGCAGTTCGCCCGCGATCGGAGGAATCCCGTACAGCCTGTCCGCGCAGAGGATGCGCAACCCGCGCGAGCGTGGCGGCCGCGCGCGGAGACGCCGCACGCGGTTCGCGATCGCGCTCCGGAGGCGGCTCGTCCCCACCGGTGCGCCGGCGGAGGGAGGCGGCGTGCGCCGGACCGGGACCGCGTAGGCGGCGATTCCGAGCGCAGGGAGGAGCACGTCAAGGACGCTCGCGTAGATCGACGCACGCTCGTCCACGATGTCGGTCGGCTCTGCCGCATCCGGCCTCGCGAACACGACCTCGGTCGCGGCCACGCGCGTGAGCAGGTTCCGCAGTTCGACGCTCCGCAGCCAGACGCCGTCGAGGGCGGCCTTGAGCGGCATGTAGTGCCAGCGCGCCGGCCGCAGCTGCTCATGGCGGACCAGCGGCACGGCCGCGGCGATCAGCTCGTCGAGCGTCTCACACATACGCTCGGTCTTCGCGTAGTTGGCGCGGCCGGGCCCGAGCACATCGCGCTCGGACACGTGGGCGGCCGGAGTGGTGAACGGGCGGTCGGCCCGCTCAAGCGCGATCTCCGCGGCTGGAGTCAACGCGACCACGAGGTCACCGTCCGGGAGCGCCGCCGCATCCTCGGCCGTCTCGACGAGCACGACTCTCACCGGACGGTTCCGGTGAACACGACGTACTCGCCGACGCCGAACCGGGTGAGGATCTCCCGGTAGCCAGCGTCGGCGCAGGCGAGCCACGCGTCGAGCTCGTCTCGGAGTTTCGGCTTCGTCCTCTGCGACAAGGGCAGCTGCGGTCGGCCCATCCCGAACGCCGAGCCCGGTCCTTCACCACACGGACGGTTGCCGGGCGCGAGGCTCCAGCGGAGGTGGTTCAGCACGTTGTAGTACTGCGCGTTCGAAACCGAACCTTCCACGCCGGCGGCGCCCATCGCTTTCGCGAGCGAGCGCGCGGTGAAGTAGAAGAGGTGCGAGTCGCGGAAGTAGAAGTCGCGAAACGCGGGGACGTCGTAGACGGACAGCAGCGCGTCCTCGAGGT